>Ga0105245_10004383_pt1 | contig 12495 bp, 10 predicted proteins | sample KBSM54metaG_FD_81523 | JGI IMG/M metagenome (GOLD analysis project Ga0105245, IMG submission 81523) | Miscanthus rhizosphere microbial communities from Kellogg Biological Station, Michigan, USA - KBS M5-4 metaG | ecosystem: Host-associated > Plants > Roots > Rhizosphere > Soil | place... | reverse complement strand
GGCTCGACGATCATCGCTCCAACCTCTTTAGAGATCGCCTCTGACGCCGCGCGAGCATCGCCGTACGGTACGCGACGCACGCCCGACAAAAGTGGGCCAAAGCTCTTACACGCCCTGGGTTCTGATACGCTGAGGGCGCCCAGAGTAAATCCATGCCATCCGCCGTGACAAGCGATCACGCCCGATCGACCGGTGGCGAGCCGGGCCAGCTTCAGGGCGCTTTCGGTTGCTTCCGTACCGCTGTTGACGATCAAGCAACGCTCAAGTCCGGCTGGCGCCACCTCAGCCAGCTTTTCAGCCAACCCGACGTGGTCTTCAGAAATGAACGGCCATCCAAATGGCCGGACCGCCTGCAATGCGCGAATCATTGCTTCAGCCACGTGGGGATGATTATGGCCAACGTTCACATTCCCTTGCCCGCCGATGCAGTCGATGTACTTCCGGCCGTTGCGATCTTCGACTATCGCCCCGCTTGCGCGGACCGCCTCAAAATCCATGCCTAAACGCTGGAGGTAATCCCCGTAGGGGCGGTTCACATGTTCCTTGTAACTGTCAATGAAGCTCATAGTGAAGGGCTAAAAAAGCGGAACAATTTGTCCACCGATAGCGGCCGCATGGCGATGTATGCGTGACAAACGCAAATTTGGAACACAGTAGCAGCCCTCAGCGGCTGTAAGCAAGGTCAGACAACCTCGACTCCGTTCCCGTGAGACTGCCGACAGCGGAGCGCGCACCCAGCTCCCAACTGTTTTTCTCCGGGTCAAATTGCTTCACAATTCTCGCGGGGTTACCTGAAACAATGGAATACGGAGGGATGGAGCGGGTGACCATGGAATTTGCTCCTATGACAGAGTGTTTTCCAATCACCAGCTCACCCTGGCTACACACGATCGTCACTCCGAATCCGATCCAGCACTCTTCCTCAATTCGGATTGTCCCGCCTTCTGTTATTCCCTGGTGAGCCGTGGGAACCGTCACATCCTCGAACGCGTGATTGTGATCCGTCATGAAGGCGTAGCCAGCTACCATGACGTCCCGCTCCAAGTGGATACGGTTCTTGGCCGAGATCTGAACGCCTCGCCCGATCCTGCAGCCGTTGTCCAAAATGATGGTGGGTTCGTCAGTTTCGGGCGGCGCCGGAATGTTGAGCCAAACGCCACGATCGATAGATACGGAATCGCCGATCTTCATGTGACTTGCGACTGACCGGTTCAAATCGCACGAGTAGTGGAACCAGACGCGCTTGCCTACCGAAACGAACGGGTAAGTTGAGACCACCCACATCGTATGAAGTTTGTTCCATATGGCAGGAACTAAGGAAAAAGGATCTGGAGATACGTTGCGTTTTGGCTTTCCCATCGATTCCTCCGAACGATCATTCAAACTTGAGTGTTCTTATCCATTGCGCGTTGCGGTCGGTCTGATTACAACGTGCCTAACTCACGGAAATAGATGATGGATAAGATTAGGTCAGAAAAAAAGACGCAGACTTCGGGGCGATCCTTCTTGCAACCTTCGGAGCAATCCAGGCGAGGATCCACTTGGCTAGCAAAGTAAGTGTGATCTCGTATTTAAGAGCCACGCCTGTTGCCCGGAGCGCTTTGTCGTACTCCTCATTTTCAAGATACCAATTTGCCCACGCGCTATGGATCGCGCGCAATTTCCGAATGCATGATTTCCGTACATTCGGCGGTAATGCCGCATCCAACCCCAGCCACTTCTCACACATGTACTGAGCGCCTTGCAGCCTGACCTCTAAGGTGTCCCAAAGACGCGGTGCCGCGTCCGGATCCGAATGGACATCCGTTCGATCGATGGAAACAAGCGGTTTGTTTACATAGCAGTAATTCGTTAGGAGAGCTAAACGAAAGAGGAAATCCTGGTCTTCGGCGAAGTGCAGACCACGATCGAACCCTCCCAGTTGCCTTATCAAATCGGTACGAATTACAAAGGTCTGAACCCAGCAGGTACCGAATTTTTTTGTCATCAACAGCGCCGCGTCTTCGACACATCCAATAGGTTGTTCGTAATGTGCATCCGTAGTTTGGAAGGCGGTCGTGTTCAGGGTCAGGTTGTTGTACAACTTGGCGTCCGTAAAACAGGCGCCACAGTTATTTTTGAATTGTGCGATCGCGCGAACTTGCCATTCCAACTTTTCGGGATGCCAGGGGTCATCCGAGTCCAGGAAAGCAATCCACTCTCCACGCGCCTCCGCGATTCCCTTATTGCGAGCGGCACTTTGGCCCTGATTGGATTGATAAAAGTACCGGATTTCCGGGCCAGCCTGCTCACAGCCGGATCTTTGATCGACAAAACGCTGAAGTATTTCGCCCGTTCCATCACTTGATCCATCGTCCACTACGATGATCTCCAATGCGGGGTAGGTTTGCATCAGTACGCTTTCAATGCCAGCCAAGATGATTTTGGATCGGTTGTAAGTTGGAACGACGACGGAGATGGAAGGGCCATCGCAGACCTGATTCGACTTTAACGCAAAATGATCGCCAGATTGAGCGGCAGATACACAGTTGCTTTGATCAGCCGCATGGATTTCCGTCTCGAATTCAGGTGTGGTTTTCATGAGAGCCAACCGGTGGACTCGCCACAGTATGATCCAGATCCGTGAGGCCCTATTAATGGGCGGCACACACGAGGCAAAGTGCAATCGGAAGGCCATGCTGACCCAGCCCAAACGAATGTTTCGGTCGCGTCACTACCTTGCAAACCATTGATATTAACAAACATCTCCAATGGATATGCCCAGTTCGCGTGAGCCGAGATATGTCCGCGGCGCGGACATCCTTTTCGAGGGAAAGACTTGGGATAATAAGGGAATCGATTGTTCATTTCCGCGATCCTCCGCTTTCAAGGACCGCGCCGGTTGTCACCAGAGGTACTGCTTCAGGTTGAGTAAACTCCTTTTGCTCTCGGAAGAAATATGCGAAGGCTATTCCGGAAGTTGCCAGGCAACCTAGGATTCCAAACGTGACGTTGGGTAGCGGACGCAATAAAATACCGGCGGATCTCGCAGCAAGGCACGCCAAAACGGCGCAGAGGGAAATGGCAAATGGAACAACCAAGGTCTTTCGGTATTCAGATAAATTAAATCCAATAACTTTGCGAATACGCTCCACTTGAAGAGCGTAACCAACGACAATGGCGATCAAGACCGCCAATTGCGCTCCCCAAAGGCCGAATTCCTTTGTGAGAGGATAAGTAAGTACGATCACCAGTGCCGCCATGGCCGCGACGGCTCGCCGATGAAGCTGCGGAAGTCCTTGCGCATAAAACACCATCGTAAGTTGGGCATTCAGTACGTTAATGAGGCTGGCGCAGGCGGCCAATACTAACGCGACGGCAGCGACACCGTAGCGCTGTCCATAGACAACCATCAGCAAGGAATGTCCACAGAACGCCGCGAAAACCAGTGCAGGCAGACCCAACAACAGTGTGGCCGATATCACCTTTAATAGGATTCGATTTCCGCGGGCCGGGTCGTCTTGAATATGAGAAAAGGTGGGAAACAACGTCTGGGCCATAATTCTCACGAGAAAGGTTGTCGGTGTCTGCACCAGGTAAATGGCCATGGAATACAACCCAATCTCCGCGGAAGAATACAACTTTGCGAGCACGAAAATATCCGTGCGAGTGAAGATGAAATTCAGAACCGTCAGACCGACCATGCCTTTCGAGAATCGGAGCAGATCTCGAAACGCGGATAGATTCGACGGAATCCGCGGACGGAAAGGACACAGTACAAAGGACAGAATGCAGCGAATCGCATTTTCCGAACAATACCCAATCACCAGGGCCCACACATCACGGAGGTAGAAACTTAGGATTACGGTTATCAGGACTCCGCAGATGGAGCCTCCGTTGTCGATAGCCGCCACCCTTCCAAACTTCATTTCCTTCTGGGCAACGGTGGCCCGAGGGCTCATAAGACCGTCAAACACTATGCTCAGGATCGCCACGCGCGCCAGCGCGGTCAGCTCGCTGTGCCCGTAGAATGTGGAAGCGAAGGGAGCGAGGACGTAAACTAAAGAGTAAATGAAAAGCGCCCGCCCGACTGTCATCCACCATGCCGCAACGACGTGCCCCTCTTCGCTGCCTTTTGGGTTCTGAACCAGGGCTTCCCTGGCTCCGACATCCACTAAGACCTGAATCAGGGTGGCCGCCGACAGAACCATCGCCATCAATCCGAAAGCTTCCGGCGCAAGCATCCTGGTGAGCAGCATATTTCGGCCGAACCGGACGGATTGCTCCGCAACGCTCCCCAATCCCATCAATGCTCCGCCCCGAAACACTTTCGCTTTCAGACTTTCGCCGGAAAAATGGGTTTGGAAGATTTGCTTCATCCTTTTTTACCTTGGCCGATCATTGACGCCAATTTCCTTTCGGTGTCTTAGAACACAAACGTTGCTCATTCCGAGTGGCGTGCCACTACGCAGCACGCGGATATTCAACTCGCTGCGGTTGATCAAATTCTCGGAGGTTTCCCCCCGATCGCCACTCTCTGAGATCAGTCCCATTGGAGTTTCTTTTTCAACTACAATGTCAGGCGAGAAATTTCCGCAGCGATTCGCGCTGCCACGGCGGATGAATCGACGTTTTGAGTAGTCTTCAGGTCTCAAAATCAGGATTCTGTCGCGGTCGATCAATGCACGAACTTACCCTCAATAAGCTGGCGACTTAACCCTTTAAATTCAGGCACAGAACACTCGGATACATGCAAATTGCCCACCAATTGACCTCCTGAGAAGGGTGGTGTTGCTTTGTGCGACCCACTCCGTAAACACCTGTTAACAAAAGACATATGGCCATTTAGTGCTGCCTCTGATGAAAGCCATGATTCCTGACTCCGCGTGCGCACCGGAAAACTTTTGTCCAACTCATGAAAATCTATTCCCGAGTGCGCGACTGGACTAAATTTGCCCGGCTCAGTTCTTACCCGTCGGAAACAGCGCAAGCTTGCGGACATCCTTTCACACCTAAAATGCCACCAACACCTTATCGTTGCAGGAGCACCAAGAAAGTCGTGCTCCCTGAGAAGCAACGACAATCGACCAACCAAATTTGTAGAGCGTTTTCGAAAACGCGATCAGAAATAACTGCATCGCCGGAGAGATTCATGAATAAGGACGACGCCTGGAAGCTTGCAAATCAATGGGTCGCAGCCTGGAACGCGCACGACCTGGATCAAATCGTGGCGCACTATGACGACGCCGTGGAGTTGACGTCGCCCGTGGCGGCGCGTCTCCTGGGCACACTCGACGGTAAGGTCTCGGGAAAATCAAAGTTGAGGTCTTATTTCCAGCGCGGACTGGAGGCTTACCCAAATCTCCAATTTCGTCTGGAGGATGTGCTGTGGGGCATGAACAGCGTGGTGCTTTACTACGCCAATGAAGACGGCAAGCACGCAGGTGAGTTCATGGAGTTATCCGCGGCGGGAAAAGTGACGCGAGCGGTGGCGAACTATAACAGCTAGGAGAGAGCGAGGTTTGTAGCGCCCGCCCTGAAGGCGGGCGCTACAAGACCAGACTGACTGACGGTGCGGGCGATCTACGGCGTCCTCGCAGCAACCTTTCCGGTACGCTTTTCCTGCTCTAACAGCAATTTTTTCCGCCCCAGGCCCCAGCGATAGCCGCCGAGCGATCCGTCGGTTCGCACCACGCGGTGGCATGGCACGACGACGGAAACCGGATTCGTAGCGCAGGCATGGCCCACTGCGCGTATGGCGCTGGGCTGTCCGATGGTTCGCGCAACATCCGAGTACGTGCGCGTGGAACCCACGGGAATCGCGCGCAACGCTTCCCAGACGCGCCGTTGGAAGGCTGTCGCCACCACATCGGTCGGCAAATTCAGTTGCGGATTGGAGCCTGCCAGATGGCGCACGATCTCCCGAACCCATCTGGAGTGTTGTCCCGGGCCGCTGCTGATTTCGGCGTTGGGATATTCTTTTCGCAACGCAGTGATCAGTTCGGAGTCGCGATCTCCGAGGTACACCGCGGAAACGCCGCGCTCGGTCTGCGCGACCAGAACTCGTCCGAGCGCGCTGTCGGCGATCGAGTACGATATCTTCATCCCCAGCCCTCCGCGGCCGTACGTGGCGGGCGTCATGCCCAGTTGCGCGTCGGACTTTTCATACAGGCGGCTCGAGGAGCCGTAAGAAACTTCGTGCAGTGCGGTAGTCACATCTTTCCCCTTTCGTAATTCGGATTTAAATCGCGCCACTCGCAGGGCGTCCGCATACTGCCGCGGCGTGATCCCCATGCCCTTGCGAAACGTGCGTTGCAGATGCGCTGGGCTCAGCCCCGCGTTTTCGGCAAGAAGCCGGAGAGAAATCATGCCGTCGGGACTAGCTTCAATTTCACGGCATACACGCTGGATCAAGATCACCTGCGGATTGCCGCGAGCCTCTCGAGGATGGCAGCGGCGGCAAGCCCGGAAGCCCGCCTGCTCGGCGGCCTGCGGCTCGGCAAAAAACCGGATCTGCTTTGTGTCCGGCCGCCGCGAAGGGCAGGAAGGCCGGCAGTAGATTCCCGTCGAGCGGACCCCATAGACAAACACGCCGTCCATCCGCGTGTCACGCGAAGCGACAGCCGAAAGCCATCGCCTCTGAGCCGGCGCGGGAATCGCGGTTGATATCGAATTGGAATGCGTTGCCATTGTCAGTTTCCCCTTCTTCCCGATCACAATAGCCAAAACCGTTCCCGCGGCGCTATCCGAATCTTGCGGTCAAACCAAGATTCAAGTAGCACAGGCTTCAGCCTGTGGATTTTATGCGGCGTATCTACGGACCACTCCGTCACCATTGCTTTTTCCGGCTGAGACAATTTGGACGTTGTAAACTCCCGAACGTATTGAAACAATTCCCGCATCATGCCCAAAAAACTCCCTATTTGGTCCGACGCGACGCTCGCCGTTCACGGCGGTGAACTGAAACACGGCCTGAACGCGCCCGTCACCGCGCCCATCGTTCGTTCCGCGAATTTCACGTTTGCCAGCAGCGCCGAAATGAAGCGCTGGGCCGAGGGCAAATCGAAAGCCTATATTTACACGCGCTACGGCAATCCCACGCTCACCGTTGCCGAAACGAAAATCGCGGAACTGGAGCGGGGCGAGGCCGCGCTGGTGACCGCCTCCGGATCCGCGGCGATCTCCAGCGCTCTCTTGTCTGTACTGCAGGCAGGAGACGAATTGATTGCCACGCGACAGCTATACGGTGGCTCCTACCGCCTGATGCGCGACATCCTGCCGCGCATGGGAGTTCGCGTGCATTATGTGGAGTCAAATCTGGAGGGCGTCGACGGTCTTGTGAATACCAGGACTCGCGCGTTCTACGTGGAGACGCCTACCAATCCCACGCTGGGCCTCGTGGATCTGAAAAGAGTCGCGCAGTACACCAGAAAGCATAAACTCGTTTCGATCATCGACAATACGTTTGCCACTCCGATCCTGCAAAAGCCTCTCGCAATGGGTTTCGATCTGGTGGTGCACAGCGCGACCAAATACCTGGCCGGCCATTCGGATATTGTCGCCGGTGCGGTCGCCGGCAGCCGGGAAAAAATCGCCAAGGTCCGGGAACTAATGATTTGTCTCGGCGGATCCATGGATCCGGATCCGGCGTATCTCCTGGTTCGTGGATTGAAAACCCTCGAACTTCGGGTCCGGCGCCAGTGTGAGAGCGCCATGGCCGTGGCACGTTTTCTGGAGCGTCACCCGAAAATCGCCAAAGTTCATTATCCGGGTCTCGCTTCCCATCCCGATCATCGCCTGGCGAAACAGCAGATGGGAGGGTTCGGTGGAATGCTGGCATTTGACATGAAGGGCGGGCTTTCCGCGGCACGCCGACTGTGCGACAAAAGTCGGATTTTCCTGCTGGCTGCCAGCCTGGGTGGAGTTGAATCTCTCATTGTGCTTCCAATCTACACATCTCACCACCGTATGGGCACAGAGGAACTCGCAGCCGTGGGCATAACCGCGGGGACCGTGCGCATGTCCGTGGGCCTCGAGGATAGCCGGGATCTGATTGCCGATCTCCAGCAGGCCCTAACGTAAGTGGTTGCTGTCGTGACAGTTATAGGGATATTAACAAGAGGCAACAATCCCTATTGACCGGCTCTGGGGCAGGTGTTTTACAATACGTAAGCAACTTTTCTGGCGGCGGAATCGGTCCTTAGAGTTTGGCAGGCATTTTGCTCTCAAAGGTATGGAGGGCGGTGCCGCTTGTCATTTCAAAATTGTTTCAAAAAGACTCGTATGGTAAACCGCGCCCAAAATTCGGCTGCTTGGTTATTCCTTGCCGCCGGAGTTGTATTCGGGCTTGCCGGGTGCGACGACACCGCCAAAAAAACTGTGCAAGTGCGGCCTCCGCAGATTGCTCCGCCGTCAGCGCAGCCGGTTCCGCAGCCTCTTCCTCTGAATACACCGCCAAAAAATGTGACGCCGCTTGCGGTTCAGGTTCCGGACTCCCGTGCCCGTCTGGCCGCGGATAGCCAGGCTGCATTCGACGCAGGCGAGCAGGATTTCAAGGCCGGCCATCTGGTGAAGGCGCGCGAGGAATTCGACGAAGCGCTCGACCAGTTGTTGGCCAGCGGATACGATCTGGACGGCGACCCGCGCCTGAGTGCCTTATATCACCATATCATCGACACAGTGAGCCTCGATGAGCTGGAAGCTTTCCGCGCCGGCGATGGTTTCAGTGAACAGAAATCCACGCCGGCGCCCATCGACGAAATCGCCGAAGAACCGATCCCGCAGCCCGAGAAATTCGATCCCAATCTGCGAGGACGTGCCGAAGGCGAAGTAAACGCGATTGACCACGACGTGCCTCTGACGGTCAACGATTCGGTGCTGGCTTACTTGAATTATTTCAAGACCCCGCGCGGCAGCGCGATCGTCGAAACCGGACTGCGCCGCGCAGGACGCTACCGCGAGATGGTGCAGCGCGTACTAAAGGAAGAGGGTCTGCCGCAGGATTTGATCTATCTGGCTCAGGCCGAAAGCGCGTTCCAGCCGCAGGCCGTGTCCAAGGCGGGCGCGCGAGGCATGTGGCAGTTCATGTCCTTTGCCGGCCGGAAATACGGGCTTCAAAAGACGTGGTGGGTGGACGAACGGCAGGATCCAGAGAAAGCCACGCGAGCCGCCGCGCGCGATTTGCGGGATTTGTACAGCCAGTTCGGCGACTGGTACCTGGCCATGGCCGCCTACAATTCCGGCGCGGGCACCGTTCAGCACGCTGTGGAACGCACAGGCTACGCCGATTTCTGGGAACTCTACCGCCGCAATGTTCTTCCAAAAGAAACGCAGAACTATGTGCCGATTATTCTGGCGCTGGACCTGATCTCCAAGGATCCCGCGCGCTACGGCATCGAATTTGAGCCCGAGCCCCCTTTGAAGGCCGACACCGTGAAACCGGGTCAGGCGATCGATCTGCGGCTGGTTGCCGAGACGATTGACACGGACCTGGAATCCCTGCGCAGCTTGAACCCTGAACTCCTGCGCCTGGTGACGCCTCCCGATCCGAATTTCGTCTTGCGCCTGCCCGAGGGCAGCGCCGAGCGTTTCTTCGGCGAAATTGCCGCGATTCCTCCGGAGAAATGGGTCAGCTGGCGTCGCCACAAGGTAGAGCATGGCGAGACCTTGTCCTCTATCGCCAAACAGTTTCGCGTTTCTCCCTCGGAAGTCGCGGACGCCAATGATTTAGTCGCCGGAGCGTCGCTCGAGGAAGGCCAGAAGCTGATTATTCCCGCGGCTTCGCGGCCGGAAACCTCCGCCGGAAAGCTGATTCGCTACCGGGTACGGCGCACGGACACCATTGCCACGATTGCTGACGAATTTGACGTCACCGCCGCCGAACTCCGCAAGTGGAACCACCTGCGGGCCGATCATGTGGTGCGCGGTACCTCCCTGCGGATTTACCCGGGCGGCATGACGCCACCTGCGTCCTCGCAGCAGTCCTCGCAACAGTCCTCGCAACAATCGCAGGCCAGGGCCAAAGGTGATGCTGCCGCCAGCGCCTTCAGTTCCGGCACGCCTGGCACGCCCAGCACGGTTGTCGCGCGGCGTACCGGCACGAAAAATGATCCGGTCATGGAAGCGCGCTCCAGCAGCGTGGTGCATCGTGTCAAGGCGGGCGAAACCCTGTGGTCCATTGCTCGCGCCTATCAGACCACGGTGGAAGCCATTCAGGCAGGAAACAAGTATCTGTTCAGCCGCCCCCTGCAGGTCGGCGACACGCTGACCATTCTGCCTACCCGTTAGTCCTGTCTTGCTTTTTCTTCCGACTTGTCACTATATTGTGGGCACCTTAGCGGCGAGTCAGGCGTTCGCGTGCCCCAAGCGGGGAGGGCCCGCCCGAGGAGCCGGAGAACGGAAGCGGAATTTGCGCTGCCCAGGTGTACCGCTTGACAAAGGTGCCGGATTCCGTTTATAAGCGCGCGATGGCTTCTACCGCCATCGAATTCCTCGAAATGGCGACGAATCGAAGGGAGAACGTGGATGGCCTACGAAAAAGAAGACCAGAGCGATGAAAACGAGTTCGTGCATTTTGAGGAAGAAGAACTCGGCGGCGACCCGGAAGAAGTGATCGAAGAGGAAACCGAAGAGGAGTTGGTAATCTCCGATCGTCCCGGCGCGGCGGGCGGCGCGCAAGCACCGGCTGCGGCGCCTCGAGCAGCGGCTAAGAAGAAACCGGCGGCCAAAAGTGCCAAGAAAGCAGCGGCGCCCAAGGCCAAAAAGAAAGCCAAGGCCGCTCCCAAAAAATCGGCTAAGAAAAAATCGGGCAAGAAAAAGCCGGCCAAGAAATCGGCCAAGAAATCCGCCAAACGCGGCAAGAAACGCTGACGCCGGTTGGATCAAATCGGATAACAGACCGGAATTTCTGCGGACAGGGCCTGGGAACATCACCCAGGCCATTTGTCTTTGTGAGTGACTGCAACCCGCATGTTCCACTTCGAAACAGTTGGCTGCATTCCCGTACTTAAGCTTCCCTATTCCTGATTCGAACAATCTCCTTGCGGCTGGCGCGATCCGTGACTAGCATGGCGGCCATGAGGCTGGCCGTTGAGCACGTGCGGCGCATGCGGGGTGGGGCGCAGGCGCACCTGATGCGCTGCGACGACGAGGCTTACTACATCGTTAAATTTCAGAATAATCCCCAGCATTTACGCATTCTGGCGAATGAAATGCTCGCAACCCGTCTGGCAGCGCGGCTGGGTTTGGCCGTGCCGCAGGTCGAGGTCATCGAGGTGCGATCGGAAATTATTGCCTATACGCCGGACCTTGTGATGCAGCTGGGCCTCGGAAGAAAACCCTGCGCCGCGGGAAAACAGTTCGGATCGCAGTTTCCGGGGCATCCGGCGCGTCTCGCGGTGCATGATTTTTTGCCCGATGAACAGCTTTCGGGCGTGCGGAATCTTGCGGATTTCCTGGGCGTTCTGGTGTTTGACAAGTGGACCTGCAACACCAACGGGCGGCAGGCGATTTTTTTTCGCGAGCCCGCGAGTGATGCGGATGCTGGTGATTCGTCCGTGGTGAACGGCCAGGCGACGGGGGATCCAGGAGCAGCGTATGCGGCCTCCGGATATAGAGCGATGATGATCGACTTCGGTTTTTGCTTCAATGCCGGAGAGTGGGATTTTCCGGATGCGCCCTTGCGCGGGCTGTACACGCGCCACCGCGTCTACGAGAGCGTCTCCGGGATGGAAGCCTTCGAGCCCTGGCTCGACCGGCTCGAGAAACAGATGACCGAGCGCGTGCTGGGCGACGAAGCCGCGCAGATTCCGCCCGAGTGGTACGCCGGAGACTGGGATTCGCTGGAACGCCTGCTGGAGCGCCTGTACCGCCGCCGCGACCGCGTTCGCGAACTGATTTTATCGGCCCGCAATTCGGGCCGCGAGCCGTTTCCTAACTGGAAGGTGAAACATGCCTGAACAAATGCTGCAGCCCTGCGCGTATCACGTGGTGCGCTACCAGCCCAATCTGATCCGCGATGAGTGGGTCAACATCGGCGTCCTTCTTTTTCTTCCTGCAGAAGTGCCTGGAGCAGGGCCCGACGGCGGCTCCGCAGACGGGAGCGCAAGCTGGCCCGCGGCCGGACGGGTGCGCCAGCGCTGGCTTGACGAGCCCGCCGACCTTTTGCGCCTGCGCCGCCTGCATCCAGCCGCGGATGAGGAACTTTTATTGCGCCTGCCAGCCGAATTTGAGCGGCAGTTCGCCGGGCGCGAAATGGAGGCCGGGGCCATTCTCGAAAAATTCGACGACACGCTGTCCAATGCCGTGCAGCTGGCGCCGCGCAAAGGTCTGCTGTCGCGTGACCCTGACGCCGAACTCGACCGTCTCTTTCGAGAACAGGTGGAGCCCCTGCGCGAGACGCGGCGGGGCGTGGTGGAAATCCGCACGCGCGCGGATGTGCGCGCCCGGGCCGCCGATTATTTCCGCACCGAAAAAATTCTGCGCCTGATGCAGCGCGGCGTGCGCGTCGAGGAGTTC
>Ga0105245_10004382_pt1 | contig 12495 bp, 11 predicted proteins | sample KBSM54metaG_FD_81523 | JGI IMG/M metagenome (GOLD analysis project Ga0105245, IMG submission 81523) | Miscanthus rhizosphere microbial communities from Kellogg Biological Station, Michigan, USA - KBS M5-4 metaG | ecosystem: Host-associated > Plants > Roots > Rhizosphere > Soil | place... | reverse complement strand
GCCCCGGCAGCGGGTTGCAGAGAAATCCCAGGCAGTCCAGTTATTTCCGCGAGGTGTCGCTGCAGCTCATAGATCACTTCAAGCGCGCCCTGGGCGTCATGTTCTTCAGTAAGCGGATGTAGATTGGCAAACCCCGGAATACGCGCGACTCGCTCATTGAGGCGTGAGTTGTATTTCATCGTGCACGAACCCAGCGGATACATACCCAAATCGATCGAGTAATTCCACGTGGACATTCGAACAAAATGACGTATGACGTCTACTTCGCTGACCTCCGGCACCCCTTCAAGGTCATCGCCTCTTTGAAACTCCGTGGGGATTAACTCTTCGAGCGGTTGTTCATCAACATCCAAAGGCGGCAGACGATAACCAATGCGACCAGGTTGGGAGCGCTCAAAGATCAGTTGCTCGTTAAGACTTATGTGGGTGGTGACTTTTGTGATTCCAGAGCTCATACGTTGCTTAATGTGTGTTCAATAACGAACTAAGGCCTGCCACTAAAGCGTCGATCTGGTCACGAGTGTTTGTTTCGGTGACGCAGACAAGGATGTCGTTTTGATGGCCCGGTAAAAAACGCGACAGGGCGAGACCGCCGTCGATACCTTTCTCAGTTCCCAGTTTTGATAGCAGGTCTACCGCGTTGATTGGCGCACGAACGACAAATTCATTAAATCGGGCGCCAGTGAAGGGAAGTGAGAAGCCTGGTAAGGCTGATATTTTACGAGCAGCATAGGCAGCCTTCTGAACACATTGATGAGCCACCTCCTGGATGCCTTTGCGGCCCATCGTTTCCAGGTAGACCGTTGCTGCGAGCGCGATGAGCCCTTCGTTGGTGCAGATGTTAGACGTAGCCTTTTCGCGACGTATGTGTTGTTCACGCGTCGCAAGTGTTAGCACAAAGCCCCGCCGACCTTTTTTGTCGTAGGCTTCACCGACAAGCCTGCCTGGGATTTGCCGCGCATATTTTTCTCGCGTCGCAAACAAGCCAACATAGGGACCACCGAACGAGAGGGGGACCCCGAACGACTGACCTTCGGCAACAACTATGTCAGCTCCACATTCTCCCGGCGACTTAAGCAAACCGAGCGACAGCGCTTCAGTTATTGCAACGACAAGTAGCGCGCCCTTCGCGTGTGCGGCATTAGCGAGTGAGGATAAGTCTTCAATGCAGCCGAAGAAGTTCGGCGACTGAACAACTACGGCCGCAGTGTGATCGTCGATAGCGGAGGCTAATGAAGAACCCGTTTGTCCGGTTTGCTCGTCGTGATCAATAACTTCGAGAGCAATTCCAGCATGCTGCACATAGGTCTTCACAACCTCGAGATACTGCGGATGGATTGACGAAGCTGCGACAACTTTGCTTCGTTTTGTTACTCGCTCCGCCATTAAAACTGCCTCGGCCAGAGCTGTCGATCCGTCGTACATCGAAGCATTGGCGACTTCCATTCCAGTTAGCTGGCAGACCAGTGTCTGGAACTCAAAAATCGTCTGCAGAGTTCCCTGGGAAATCTCCGGCTGATAGGGCGTATACGCAGTAAAGAACTCTGAGCGAGACAGTATGTGATCGACGATGGTGGGAATGTAGTGGGAGTAGGCACCTCCCCCTAAAAAGCTCGTTCGGCGTGCTCCTGTATTTCGAGCACCCATCTGCTCAAATTGCGCCAGCAGTTCGATCTCAGAAAGCGCGGCCGGAGTGTTGAGCGGCCTTCGGAGTAATAAGTTTTCAGGAATTGAATCGAATAACGCTTCAGCAGATTTGAGCCCAACTGAGTCGAGCATTTCCGCGCGCTCTTCCGGCGAGTTAGGAATGTAGCGCAAGGTTATTCTCTCTCAGCTTTCGTAAAGTCTTCATACTCTGCCGCAGTCAACAGACTATCGACTTCGCCGGGATTGGACATTTGCACTTTGATCATCCAGCCTGTGCCATACGGGTCCGAGTTTACGCTTTCGGGCTCGTCAGCAAGAGACTCGTTAATTGCCACGACTTTGCCAGACACAGGTGTGAAGACTTCGGAAACGGCTTTTACCGATTCCACTGAGCCAAACGATTCACTTGGCGCAAACTCGTCACCTGGTTTTGGCAATTCGACATACACCACATCGCCGAGCGAGTCCTGAGCATAATCCGTGATGCCGATAACGGCCGCGTCACCTTCAACTCTGACCCACTCATGGTCTTTGCTGTAGTGCAGGTCTTCTGGAACGTTTGCCATGGTTCCTCCAACTAAGGGTTAGTTTCTAAATCCTGAATGTTTCACCGAGCACGCTTGTAGAATGGTGTCTTCACAATTTGAGCGCCGACTAATCGACCTCTCACATCGATCTTGATCTCTCCACCCACAGCTGCAAACTCTGCTGGTACATAGGCGAACCCGATATTCTTTTTGAGATAAGGCGCCGGACTTCCTGACGTTACCTTGCCGACACGCTGATCTCCTATGACAACTTCCTGATCGTCTCGCGCAATGCCGCGCTCCGTTATTTCAAATCCGACGAGACGTCTTTTGAGTCCCGCTTCCTTCTGTTGTGCTAATTTCTCCCGCCCAATGAATTCGCCTTTATCTAGCTTACAAATCCAACCGAGATTTGCTTCGAGTAACGTTGTAGTCTCGTCAATCTCGTGTCCATAGAGCGACATTCCAGCTTCAAGCCGCAGCGTGTTGCGCGCGGCAAGTCCACAAGGGAGCACGCCGGTTTCAGTTCCGACTTTTCCCACTTCAAGCATCTTGTTCCAAAGTTGCTCGCCTTTTTCTGCGGCAGCATAGACTTCAAAACCGTCCTCGCCGGTATATCCGGTGCGGGAGATGATGCTTTCGACTCCATCAACCGTGCCCGTTGTAAAGTGGTAATACTTAATGTCGTTCAGCGGCACATGAGTCAGTTGCTGAAGAATCGAGAGGGCTTCCGGACCTTGCAGTGCAATCTGACAGTACTCGGTGCTGACATTTTTTAGCTCGACAGATTCACCGGCATGATGCGACCTGATCCACTCCCAGTCTTTCTCAGTGGTGCCGGCATTGACTACAAGAAACAAATGGTCTGCAGCGAAACGATAGACCAGCAGATCGTCAATTACGGTCCCATCGGGAGTCGTCAATGCGGAGTACTGGGCTTGGCCATCGATTAACTTCGTAACGTCGTTGGAAGTGATCCGATTAACGAAGGTGATCGCATCCGATCCCTTAACGTCAATCTCACCCATGTGGGAAACATCAAAGAGACCCGAATGATTTCGCGTGCGCAGATGTTCCTCGATAGTGCCAGCCGGATATTGAACAGGCATATCCCAACCGCCAAAGTCGACCATCTTGCCACCGAGTTGGCGGTGAACACGATTGAGCGGAGTCTGCTTTAGTTGTGGCGCCGGAGAAGTCACATTAATCACCACGTGGACCTGATTTTGATCTCACGTCGATTGAATCACAAATAACAGGTGAAGCCGCAAACTAGCATGCGACGTGCGGTGCGTCAAGCGACCATACCAAGTCGCACTTAACTGAGTTCGCTGTTGAGAAAAGTCAATTCCGTTCGTGTCAAAGAGTGAATTAACACATCTCCCGCGGTTGAAAGTTTTCCGACTTCACAGGTCTGTTTCGCGTCATAATGCGAGTGCGCCTTCGAGCGCAAAAGTTTGACGTAGATTTTGGACAATTCCCCGAACGGGCGACTTGAAAGGAGCAAAGATTAGATGTCTATTGCAAGCACAAGAACCAAAGTGTTGTTAGTGCTGACCCTTGGACTATTAGCTGTGCCAGTCCAGGCCCAGGTTCGTAGAGGACCGCGAGGCCGCGTGTACACAAAGCCTGAAGTCAATGAGCTAATCAAGCGAGCCGAGGACCGCAGCGATCGTTTCCTGAAGCTGTTTGATAAAGCTCTCGACAAGAGTGTGTTGGATGGAAGCCATCGGGAAGATCAGTTGAATGAACGAGCCAAGGATTTCGAGAGGGCAATGGACAAGTTGCGTAGTGAGTTCGATAAAAGGGAGAACTACGCCGAGACCAAGCCACAAATGCAGGGGGTATTGGATGTAGCGCGTGACATAAACGCGGTGATGCTTCGTCGGAATCTGCGCGCGGATGTCGAAGAAGAATGGATCGCTCTGCGAAGAGAACTAAACATCCTTGCCAGTGTCTACTACCTGAATGGATTACGGAGTGCTTAGAAGTTTGTTGAAGGTTCACAGCAAAACGCTCCGAGAAATCGGAGCGTTTTTTGTTTAGTGAAAGTGATCTGAAGGCTAAAAGTTCCGGTCGTCGACGTCGACTTTTTGAACAGCAAACACAACTCGCATGGTGTCAGGACGACGATCGAGTGACGCTGGAACGAACGCCGCGTCCTGGCGTAGCGCGGACTCAAACTCGGCCAACATTCGTCGATCGCGAGGCGCCTGGACGACGTCTGCCAATGATGCCGCGCCATTACTGAAGACGTCAGCCACTACAATCATATCGTCAGGATCCTCACCAGCATTGCCATGTGGATGAGCATAAGCACGAGTCAACGCTGCCAACGCTCCACCAGGATTCAAACTTGGTGACTGTTCTGCGAAAGGAGCTCGACTGGCGGCGAAGTCTTCAGGACTGACCGGCTTATTCAAGTCGTAAACAAACGTCGGTGTGCGCAACACGATTGCTGTGTTGCTTTGAAGCGCTGCCTCCCTCAAAGCCACGAAGTGGGGTCTGAGCGCAGCGAACATCAACGCAAACATTATCACCGAAGCAAAGGAGCCAACGGTGTAGGGCATTAGTCGAGGCTGAAGGAATCTGGCAATTCGATAAGACCACGACGGATTTGGAGCCTGCCGTTGCGCAGCCGCTTCGATAATCAGTCGGTCAGTAATGGCTGCTGATAAATCAACCGGTGGAACGGGAGTCGACAGGTTACTCAGTCGTCGAGTCAGCGAGCGCAGGTCTGCAACTTCAGAACGACAAACAGGGCATCGATTCAAGTGTTCATCGATTGCCATTCGGGTTGGCAGCGAAACACAATCGTCGATGTATAACGAAAGCGATTGCTTTGTTTCTTCGCACAACATAATTAAGCTTTCAACCTCAATTTGTCGGCTTGCGAGAATGCCGACAAATTTATCGCAAGTAAGATTCCGGATAGCTGGCCGACCCCGGCTGCCTCTTTTGTTAAAGAAGCAACTGCGACAAGTTTCGACAACTCCTTGAGGCTGATGAGCGACGTTCAACGGGTGTTGCTGGCCACGTTTTCAAATACGCTCACTAGGCCACTTCGGAAGCCTAGCCCGCCGTTTCCTCACTTCGACCCATTTGGCACCGAGTTTTTGTGAGCCGGGGCGGGGCAGCCATCCAGAATATTTTCGATTGCTTTGTCCGATATGCTTCAGCTTGTCGTCTACTTTAGGCTACAGAATCGCTAAAGTTGAAAGAAGCTTGTTTCATATCTCGACGACAAGCTAAAGCATATCGGACATGCAATCTTAGATTTACAAAGATCCTTCCAGCTTGCGCCGGAGTTCCTGGCGTCCTCGTGCCAGGCGTGACTTCACTGTTCCAACGCTTATCTCGAGAGCGACCGCGATTTCTTCGTAAGCAAAACCCTCAATGTCTCTCAAAATAACCGTCTCTCTGTAGACCCGACGTAGACCATGAAGAGCCTTCTTCAATACCTCTTCTCGCTCGTGAGCTAACGTATCCTGCTCAGGGTCCCGAGAATTCTCTGATCTTAAAGTCGCAAAAAGCGTTTGCCGGCCCGAATCGTCCGTGGCATCGAGTGAAACTGTCGAGTCGCGTCGACGCCGGCGCCACCAGCGCCATCTGTTTCGTGCCTGGTTGATCGCTATGCGATAAATCCAGGTTCGTAAGTCTGAATCGCCTCGGAAACTAGCAATGCTTTGAAACGCCCGGAGAAAAGTCTCTTGTGTTAGGTCTCTAGCTTCCTCGCGGTTTTCGGTTAGGCGGTACAGCAGTCCATAGATTTCGCCCGAACGCTCGTCAACAAGCTTCTCGAAGGCAGCGCTATCACCCTGTCGCAGTCTGTCAATGAACAGCGCCTCGGCACTTGGCCGCGCATCCATTGGGGTCGCGGTTGCGACCTGCTCTAATTCCATTTGCCCTCGGAGGGCTATAGGCTCTCCGTAGCTCACGCTTCACCCCCTGGGGCGGGAATTTGAGCTTCAAAAATCTGCCCATTCCCGGACAGGCATGTGATTCGACACCACCATGTCCCCATTTGTTCCCAAAAAAAATTCATTGCCTTAATTTGATGCAATCCACCCCAAGCTGTCCACCAGAAACTTAGGCGTTGTCTGCCAAATAGTCGGTTAGAACCCTTGCTTGACAACATTTCACACGCGCCATTAGAGTGACGTTTCCGTTTATCATACACCCAAAAGAACGCGGTTAAGTACGAGGACTTGCGAGAGGAATTCAAGTGGCCACATATAAGAAAAAACGAGCAAGAGAACTACAGCACGACAAATTTCGCGACACGACAATGGGCTTGCTCGACCGACTGGGGAATTCCCTGGAAGGAAAGGGAAGGACGATTTTGTACGGTCTGGGCGGCGCATTAGTTGTTCTTTTGCTTGTCGTTGGATTCGTAAAATGGAATGCCCGTAAAAGCGATGAAGCGCGCCAGGCGCTTGGACGAGCCATCGATATCACAAGTGCAACAGTTTCAGCGACTCCCCCTCCGGGCTCATCGGGGATGACTTTTGGGAGTGAACAGGAAAGGGCGAAGCGGGCAATCGAAGAATTTGAAAAAGTCGCTGCAAAGTACGGCGATCCTTATCGAGCTGAAGCGCGCTACTTTATCGGTACGAATCTACTTGTGACTGATCGGGCGAAAGGTATGACTCAACTTGCGGAAGTTGGCAGTCAGGGGCCACCGGAAGTAGCTGCGCTCGCCAAGTTTGCCCTCGGTCAGGCTAAAGAAAGCGATGGCAAACTGGACGAGGCTCTTCAGCTTTATGCTGAGGTCGGGAAGATGAACAGTCCAACGGTTACTCCCGACACGGCCAATCTGCGCAGTGCTAAGATTTACGAAAAGCAGGGCAAAAAGAAAGAGGCGGGTGATTTGTTATTCAATATCGTAGACGCCTCCAGGAAAGCAAAAGGATCGGACGACAAACCTCTGCCTGTTTCTTCAGCGGCGCGCGAAGCTGCCACTCAATTACAAAAGCTCGACCCGGAACGTTACGCGAAGTTGCCACCTGAATCACCGGTCCTGGGCTAGTCCCAGGGTTTGGTTACTGAGCATAGCTCACGGTTGAGAACCAGTTTCCCAAACGAACAATGCACAATCGATCAATTCATTTGATTGATGGATAACCTTACCCACTCGCTCGTCGGACTAGCAGCGGCCAAGGCGGGGTTGGAAAGGTTGTCGCCCGGAGCCACCACCTTGTGTGTGCTCGCTGCGAATGCGCCTGACGCCGACGTCGTGGTAGGACTCTTCAGCGATCGCTGGGCACTTCTACAGCACCATCGCGGCATAACGCATTCAATCTTGGGTGTCCTCATACTTGCCGTCCTTCTTCCCCTGTTTTTCTATGCCTGCGATTTCATTATCTCCAAACTCACAAGGCGAAGTGTGCGAGTTAAGTTTGGCGGGCTGCTCTTAGCGTCAGTTATCGTCAGCTTTACCCATCCATTTCTCGATTGGACAAACAACTACGGTATTCGCTTGCTGTTGCCATGGAATTCAAGATGGTTCTATGGCGATTTTGTATTCATCGTGGATCCGTTTATTTGGTTGATACTGGGTAGCGCTTGCTTCTTGCTGACTACCACGACTCGTTTCCGACGTATCGCCTGGCTCGCTCTCGGTACTTTGCTGACGGTCTTAATAATGTTGAGTCCACGGGGCGGAAACCTTCCGCATCCATGGCTTGTTCGCTGTATGTGGTTAGCCTTCCTGGGCAGCCTCATTGTTCTCTTCAAGAACAATGTCGGACAGCGATTCGGCTTCAGAGTGGCCCTGGCGTCGTTTGTCCTTCTAAGTCTCTATTGGGGTGTTTTGAGTTTTGCCCACTCACGAGCGTTGTTGAAGGCCAACAGCGAAGCTCAGGCGCTCGTTCGACCTGGTGAAGCAGTCACTCGTCTAGTAGCGATGCCGACGCTGGCAAATGCGTTTGGCTGGGATTGTGTTTTCGACACTAACCAGGCGACTTACCGATTCAAATTGAAACTCCTGAGCCAAGCGCCCGTTTCTCAAACACTTCGTTATGAGAAACCAACTGGTCAACTGGAGCGAGCTCTTAAGGAAGTCTCGAGTGATCGCCGAACACAGATCTTTCTCGGGTTCGCGCGCTTTCCTGTTGCACAACTTTCAGGCAGTGATTGCTCTACGCAGACCCTCGTTCAATTGGCAGACTTACGTTACACTGAACCCGGGGCCTCCCGGGGAAACTTCTCGCTTGAACTACCGATCGATTGCGCACAACCTATAATCACTAACCGATGAACGAACGCAACGAGTTCGACGGTCTCTCGGCGATTGCTGAAGCAAACGACGCTCGACTGGTCGGTCAACAAGGACCGGCGGTCGCTGGCGTTCGTGTTTCGCCGGGCCCTTATTTCGCGCTCGCCAGCGTAATCGTATTTGCCGCAGCCCTCCTTCTCAGAAGCGAACACGACGCATGGGCTTTGTCATTGGTGGGCGTAGCAGTGTTTGTCGTCCCGGTCCTGGCTTTGTCAGATCGGATTGTTTTTGATGGCATATCGATTCAGCGTCGAGGCCCACTTTTCTTTTTCCTTCAAGTCTTCTTCGGTAAGACAAAGCAACTTGCCGTTTCGGAATTTGAGACAGTCGAGACAAATGCCGTTCGTACACTCCGACGTCGGGGTGCAGTTAGATACAGATATCGAACGCAGATCAGCGGCAAGGATAAAGACTTCGTCATCGCGTCAGGTGGCGAGTCGTACCGCCGGTTAGTACGCGAGTTGTTCCCTCTGGTTCACGAAGACAAACTCGATAACCGAAGTAGAGATCTGCGCGACTATTTGTGCGACCCAAGGGTTGTGAGTCGAAAAACCCAACTCTCGCAATTGGCTTCGGAAGATGTACTCGACGGAGCGAAGACTGAGTATAGAGTCGGAGGCAAGGCAAACAATCGACAAGAAACAGGTGAGCTCCAGAACACTCCGCAAGATCTCGAGCGAGCGCATTTGCTTCGCAGGCTCGGAAATGAACTCCGAGTCGCGGGGCGATTACGCGAAGCCGGGGAGGCGTTTCGACGGGCGTTGAATGTAACGCCTCGCGGTGCGTGGCTCATTTATGACTTTGCCAGGTTGCTTCGTTCCCAGGCGAGTGCACAGGCAGATGCCAGGTTGTTGCTACGGGCTCGGGCTGCACTACGCTTGGCATCAATTCGAGCCGACGACGATCTGGTCTTGTTACCTTTGATAGGCGAAAGCTTCCTCGAATGCGGCGATGCTCGTTTGGCTCGGCAAACATTGCAGAAGGCAGTTGAACTCGACAACGGCAACTTCAAAGCTCGTTTGGGACTCGCCGATCTTGCTCTTCGTGAGGGCAAGTTGGCGCATGTGATTCATCATTATCAAGAGGCTGCTCGAGTCACTTCGGAGCAGGCGCTGGCTCGCTATGCAATGCGCGAAGGCGACTACTACATGCGTCTAAACAACGACGATGATTATCTCGCCACGGAACTGCGCAGAATAAATTGGCTGCAACACGTAACGCGTGTGAGGCGTTTTTCGCCACGCGTCATCAACGCTGGCATTCTCCTGGCGCTCCTTGGGAACTTCCTCGATCCTATGTTGGGAAGTATCGGTTGGTCGCTCGCATCGTCAGCCCTAATTCTGTGGTTGGTCACCCTGATCGTAACTCGCCTGTTGTTTCATCGCTCAAAGTCAGGATCGCTCGCCTAACTCAAATGAAAAAGGCAGGCCAACAGTGATTTACTGCAAGCCTGCCTTTCCGTTTGTTGAGAGCGGTTTCTAGTTCTTCTTCTTTTTATTTACTGGTCGTTTTGTCGCAGCTTGCTCGGCTTTCTTTTCGCCCACGACTGCCTTTTCGCTGTCCGCAGTTTGCGGCGTAACTGTTCGACTCTGCTGTTCAGTTGCAGAAGCGACAGCATAGGCTCGCGCAGGTTCAGGATTCAACAACGAGTCCCAACGATAACGCGGTCTCTCAGTTGTTTCTCTAAGCCGCTTGAAGACCAACTTAATTACGGCCCGTGTGATCCATTCATGATAGAACTCACCAACCGAAGCCAACTCAGCGTCGGGAGCAGGGTTCATGAAGTCGATCGCATAGGGTATGCCGTCTTTGATCGCAAACTCGACTGTGTTGATGTCGTAACCGAGTGCAGTGCAGAGCGTTCGTACGTCGTTGCGCACTCTTTCGGCTAACTTCGGCGCCAGGTAGTCAGGGTTGTGAACGTATTGCTCACCAGATAGGTAAGGCTTGCGCGGGTCGTAGGCCATGATCATTACATCTTCCTGGCCAACGCAATAGCACCTGACGAACTGATCGAAATCAACTCCCTCCTGAAGCGTCATGCAAAGAGTTCCGCTTTTGTCGTACTCAGTCCAGAGTTCTTCAAGTGAATTGATCTTTGAGACGTTCTTCCAGCCACCTCCATCGAAAGGCTTGAGGAAGGCAGGTAAACCAACGTAGTCGATGATGCCCTGCCAGTCGAGTGGAAACTCCAGGTTGCGCAAACTGTCGCTAATGATTCCTTCGATGTAATCCTTCTGTGGTAACAAAACGGTCTTCGGGATTGCGACGCCAAGCTTTCGCCCAAGAGAGTAGTTGAAAAACTTGTCGTCGGCCGACCACCAGAAGGGATTGTTAATGATGATCGTTCCCTCGAGTGCCATTCGCTTGAGCGTCGCTCGATAGAAGGGGACCTCATGCGAGATGCGGTCGATTACCAAATCGTACTTGGGCGGTTCATCGTAACGAACGCCGCCGAGCTTAATATATTCTGCAACGACCTCACCGTTGCCTTGCTCATTGATGCCTTTGATAATTGCTTCCGGAAACGTCTTTTCCCGGCCCACTAAAACTCCTACACGCTTCATATCTTCAAATGTCCTTTCCTGCATTGTCGAGCCAGACAGCAGCCCAAGATACCAGGCCGAAAACTTGAATCAGTACTCACAAAGATGAATATCCGGCGCGGCGAAAACGAAGCAAAATACTAGGGGGTCGGGTTGTTGTCAAACAGTACCTGAAACGGTAGGCATCCGAGTCGTGATGTACGGGCATCCATCTGATTGCGAAAGGCGAGTTCAAGCGGTATTTGCTGGGTCGTGTGTTACAATCCGCCCTCTATTTCGCAACTTTCCCCAGTTTGTGCCGCACTGACGGCCCGATCTGAATCCGAGGAGAATTATTTTTGAGTCGTCCATTCTTAGCCCTATTAGCCCTTTGTGCGCTTATTGTCCTTCCAGCAGTACCGACAGGTGCTCGAGCAGTTTCAGCTGACGATAAAACCTTCACAGCCGAACAAGTAGTAGAGTCTGTAATCCTGGTTTACGGAAGCCGACCCGGCTTGGAACACATCCGTCGGAACGGAATCGAGCGCGGGAGAATCACGAAATTTAACGCCCAGGGCGCTGCTGAAGAAGCGAATTATGAACGACGTTTTATTCGCGGAGAGAGTCTGGAGAAAGACAAAGTTCGGCTCGACCAAAAGCTGCCCACGATGGAGTATTCACTCGTTTACGGGGGCGGCAAACTTTGGGGTCTAATCAATGGTGCCGCCTTTACTCCAAGACAAGACGCCGCCTCTAATTTCCTTTCACAACACCTGCACAGCATCGACTCGTTACTCCGTTACAAAGAGAATGGCTCCACCATAACGCTCGTAGGCAAGGAGCAGCAAAAAGGGCTGGACTTGTACGTAATCGAGTTGCTCGACAAGGAAAAACTCAAAACGCGCTTCTACATCAGCAGTAAGACATTGCGCATCCTGTGGTTGGAATATGAGGACGCTCCCAGTTCTGGTGGCACTACACCGGTGAAGTACACGAGAAGGTTTATGGATTACCGTGCTGTCCAACAGACCCTCGTCCCTTACCACACGATCCTGCTCGAAGATGGACGGCAAACACAGGAAGTCCAAATTCTCACGGTTACCTACGGCTCTAAATTAGACGAATCGATCTTCACGAACCCTGAAGCTTAAAAGAATTGCGGAAATGCGGAGATTACGGAATTGCGTGATTTCTAGCGTTTGCCGTTCAGTTAGTAAAGCATCCCGCAATCCTTTATTCCGGTACAGGTTCATTTTGAGCAAGGCATAGTGTCAGCTGAATCCTACTTCTCATTCTCACCGTGGCTTTAGCCCGGTGCTATGGCAGCGGTAAAGAATGAGAACGGTTTGAACTGTTTGCCTCAGCGGGCATTGGATAAACGTTGAAACGGTTTCCCTGGTCGTTGGCAGCGCGTTCCACCGGGCTAAAGCCACGGTGATAATGGGAAGTAGGATTCAGCTGAAACTATGACTTGCTCAAAATGAAGCAGTACCGGAATAAAACGATTGCGGGATTGCGG
>Ga0105245_10004381_pt1 | contig 12495 bp, 12 predicted proteins | sample KBSM54metaG_FD_81523 | JGI IMG/M metagenome (GOLD analysis project Ga0105245, IMG submission 81523) | Miscanthus rhizosphere microbial communities from Kellogg Biological Station, Michigan, USA - KBS M5-4 metaG | ecosystem: Host-associated > Plants > Roots > Rhizosphere > Soil | place... | reverse complement strand
CGGTGGGCTCGCGGTGATCGTGAGGTCCTTGGGGCGCGGTGCCCGCGCCGGCATCATCGTGAGCGCCGCGCTTGCGCTGCTCGTGCTGTTCGCCCCTCCGCCCGCCGACGCGAGCAGTCGAGGTATGTCGGCGGCCGGTGGGAACAGCGTTCAGCTCCTCGAGGTGAACAGCGCCGACGCGAACAACGTGCAGGTGGTGTTCCGTTACGACGGACCGGCCAGCGACGTCTCGAAGGTCGGGCTGACCGAGAACGGCAAACCGACGCAACCGAGCGCGGCGACGGCCCTGGCTGATGCCAAGCGCGCCGCAGGTGTCGTGGTCGTGCTCGACACGTCGGCTTCGTCAGACGGATCCGGTTCGCTCGCCGCGGGCCGTGCCGCGATCAAGGCGCTGTTGGCGAAGCTCTCGCCGGGCACGCAGGTCGCCCTCGTGGCGGCCGGGAGCGATGTCCTGCTCGCACAGCGGTTCACGACCGACCATGCGTCGGTCGAGACCGCGATGAACACCCTCACGCCTGCCGGTGACGGCGCGCTCTGGGAGGGTGTCGCCCGCGCGGCCGATCAGCTGAAGAGCCAGCCCAACATGGTCGGTTCGATCATCCTGATCACCGACGGCAACAACGGAACCGGCGTCGCGTTCAGTACCGCGAAGGGCCTCGTGGTCGACTCGGGCGCGACCGTGTACGGCGCGGGCATCGCCGGAAAGCTCGGTGACGATCCTCAAGCGCTGTCCACCGCGACCGGCGGGTCGTTCACGGTCCTCGACAGCGCCAAGGCGTCCGACATGACGACCTCCCTCACTGGGCTCGCTCCCCAGCTCAATGGCCTGTACTCGCTGACGTACAAGGCGCTCGAAGCCAAGGGCGTCAACGATCTCGCGCTCACCGTCGGCGGCGCGTCGACGAAGGGCTCGTACATCGTCGGTGCCGATGCACGTGGCGCCGCGGCGCTGGCCTTCCAGCCGCCGGTCACGGCCAGCGGCGTGAAGTCGTTGCAGAACGACTTCGGCAAGTACCTCGCGATCGTCCTCGGGCTCATCGCGGCGGCGCTCGCCGCGTACGCCGTCATCGGCATCGCCGTGAAGGACCAGTCGGGCCTTGCGTCGGTGCTCCAGCCCTACTCCGAGGGCTATGTCTCGCGTAACGACGACGGCGACGAAGACGACCCCGATTCGGGGATGGCCCAAACCGCGGTGATGCAACGCGCGGTGGAGTTCACGCGTCAGTTTGCCGAGCGCCAAGGTTTCCTCACCCGCGTCGAGGGTGCGCTCGAGCGAGCGAACCTCCCGCTGCGCGCTGCAGAGGCGATGTTCTTCTACGCCGCCGCCGCAGTGGTCGTGGCGCTGCTCGCCATCGTCATCACGCGCAACCCGATCTTGGTGCTGGTCGTCGTGGCGCTCGTGGTCGTCGTGCCTCCCATGACGCTCACGTACCTGTCGGGTCGGCGTCAACGTCAGTTCGAATCGATGCTCCCCGACACGCTGCAGTTGCTGTCCGGCACGCTGCGCGCCGGTTACTCGATGATGCAGGGCGTCGAGGCGGTGTCGCAGGAAGTCTCCGAGCCGATGGGCCGTGAGTTGCGCCGCGTCGTCACCGAATCCCGTCTCGGCCGGCCACTCGAAGAGTCACTCGACTCCGTGGCCGAGCGCATGGACAGCCCAGACTTCGGCTGGGCCGTCATGGCCATCCGCATCCAGCGCGAGGTCGGCGGCAACTTGTCCGAGCTGCTGATGACCGTGGCCGACACGATGACGCAGCGCGAACGCCTCAAGCGCGACGTGAAGTCGCTCACCGCAGAAGGTCGCATCAGCGCCTACGTGCTGGCCGCCCTGCCCGTGCTCCTCGGGTTCGCGATGTGGGGCCTCAACCCCGACTACATGTCGGCGTTGTTCGATGAGACACTTGGCAAGCTCGCACTCGGTATCGCCATCCTGATGATGATCGCTGGCTTCATCTGGATGCAGGCGATCGTGAAGATCGATGTATAGGGGATGACCATGTTCCTTGCAGAGGTCTCTGGCCAGGGTCTGCTCGCGGTGATCGGTATCGGTGCCGCCGTCTTCCTCGTGATCTTCGCGGTGGGAGCACAGGCCGACGAGCGCTCGATCGTCCGCAGCTCGTTGCGGCAGCTCGAGGGCTACGAAGTCGAAAACGTCCGCGACCAGGAGCTGCTGAACCCGCTGCGCGACCGCGCGATCGCACCCGCATTGCAGGGCCTCACCGATCTCGGTCGTCGCTTCACGCCCGTCGGCTACGTCGACAAGGTGCGCATGAAGTTCGTGTACGCCGGTGAGCCCAACGCGGATGCCGTCGACCGTTATCTCGCCACGCAGGTACTGGCCGTCGCCATTGGGGTGGTCGTCACCATCTTCGCGATCTTCAGCCTCACCGGCATGCTGCGCTTCGCCGTCATCCTGTTCGGGCTGCTGCTCGGGTTCCTCGGCCCGTCGGCCACCCTCAACCGTCGGGTCGCCGATCGTCAGCATCAGCTGCGCATCAAGCTGCCCGACATCCTCGACTTGCTGACCATCAGCGTCGAGGCCGGCCTCGGCTTCGAGCAGGCGCTCGACCGCACGGTGTCCGCCGTTCCGGGTCCGCTGTCCGAGGAGTTCGCCCGGATGCTCGGTGAAGTGCGAGCCGGTTCGAGTCGAGCCGACGCGATGCGCGCGCTCGAAGTCCGTTGCCACGTGCCTGAGGTGCGCTCCTTCGTGTTGGCGATCCTCCAGGCCGACACGTTCGGTGTGTCGATCGGACGCGTGCTGCGAGCCCAGGCCGACGAGATGCGCGTGAAGCGTCGCCAGCTTGCGCAGGAGCGGGCCCAGAAGGCGCCCGTCAAGATGCTGATCCCGATGGTGTTCTGCATCTTCCCTGCACTGTTCGTCATCGTGCTGGGGCCCGCACTCATCAACATCTACAAGAATTTCTAGATGTTGGCGCGATTGCGCCGTCCGCCTTCGCTCGCCGGAGTGGTCGGTTGTGTCGTCGCGTTCCTCTCGCTGCTGATCGGGCTCGGGCCGCTCAACGACAACAGCTTCTTCACCCACCTGGCCACCGGCCGCCTCATGTGGGCGAACCATCACATCCCGCACTCCGATACGTACTCCTTCACCGCGCCCGGCAAGGCGTGGGTGGTGCAGAGCTGGCTCGCATCGTTCTTGTACGGGGGAGCGGAGAAGTGGTGGGGCGCCGGCGGATTGCTGTTGCTCATCGCAATCACGGCGTCGATCGTCGGTCTGCTGGCGTGGGCGCTCACCCGTCCCGCGGGCTCCGTGCTCCTCCGACTGCTGCTCATGGTTCCGGTGATCATCATCGGGATCGACGGCGGGTGGGTCGAGCGGCCGCTCTTGTTCGGGTTGGTCGCGCTCGGGCTCGTGTTGCTGGCAGCGGAGGGACGCCTCGATCCGCGCTGGCTCGTTCCGACGATGTGGTTCTGGGTCAACACCCATGGTTCGTTCCCGCTGGGCCTCGTCGCTCTGGCCGTACTCGCCCTCGGCCGGCGCATGGACGGTGAGTCGCCGACGATCGAGCTCACCGCGCTGAAGTGGGCGGTGATCGGCACGTTGGTCGGCGGCATCAATCCGCTGGGACCGCGCCTGCTCGTGTTTCCTCTCGAGTTGCTGCGGCGCCAAGACGTGCTGTCGAACGTCGTCGAGTGGCAAGCGCCGAAGTTCATCCACATCGGTCAGCGAGCGTTTCTCGTCGAGCTCGTGGTCGCCATCGTGTTGGTGGCCCGACGTCCGGCATGGCGCGTAGCGCTGCCGCTGGGGGTCTTCGCAGCGGCAGCACTACTCGGTACTCGCAACATCGTTGTGGCGAGCACCGTGTTCCTTCCGGGCTTGGCGCTCGGGTTGTCGGGCCTGAGCGACATGGCCGGTGACGAGCGCAAGCCGATCTTCCGGCCGATCGTGGCCACGCTCGCCGTGGTGGGGGTCCTCGCCACGGTGGTGGCCGTGCAAGGCCCGGTCTTCAGCTTCAACGGCTATCCGGTGGCAGCGGTGACGTTCGCGCAACGCAACCATCTGTTGGAACCGGGAGCCCACGTCGTGTCGCACGACTACGTGGGCAACTACGTCGAAGCTCGATTCGGACCGCAGGGCAACGTGTTCCTCGACGACCGCTTCGACATGTTCCCGTCCTCGGTGGTCGAGGACTTCACGCTTCTCAACGGCGGCAAGACCGGATGGGATGCCGTGCTCGAGAAGTACTCCGCGTCGGCCGTGATCTGGCCGACGAACGAGGCGCTCGGACAACTCCTCGCCGATTCACCTCGATGGCGAGTCGTGTACACCGACCAGGAGTTCTTGATCGCCGTACCTCGCTCTCAACCCAGCTGAGCCCTGCGCTGAACCTCGTCGGGCAGGCCGCCCCAGCAGACGGCCAGCCCGACCGGTTCCGCTTACTGCAGCGACTGTGCGGTGTTGTCGAACGACGTCGAGGCGTTGCCGCCGAGGAGCGTGATGGCGGCGATGCAGACGATCGCGATCAGCGCGACGAGCAACGCGTACTCGACCAGCGATGCACCCTGGTCGTCATCCATCAGGTGGGCACGGACCCAGGTTGCGAAGAACTGGAACGACGTCATCGTCTTGGAGACCCCTACTCTCGGTGGCCTCGTCCTCACGAAGCCGGTTGATCTGGCCACTATCCCAAGAGTTGTCGGTGAACACCATGGCCCCCTTGACTCATTTCGTCATCCCACCAAAGGACTAGCTCCCGTCATCCGATTGGGCTGCCCGAACCTGGTCCCATTCGAACGCGGACGTGCGGATCGCATCCAGAGATTCCCCTTGCACCTCACGCGACGTCACCTCTTACGGTTACGAGCGTGGCTCGTGAGTGGACCGTCGGTGAGCTGGCACAGCAAGCGGGTGTGTCGGTGAGAACACTCCACCATTACGACCAGATCGGCCTCGTGAAGCCAACGCGCACTGCCGCTGGCCATCGTCGCTACACCGACCCCGACGTTGCCCGGCTCACCCAAGTCGTCGCCCTTCGCAGCGTCGGGCTCTCCCTCGGCGAGATCCGACACTGCCTCGACGGTGGCGAAGCCCTGACCGCCACGCTCACCCGGCAGTTGCACGACCTCGACCTGCGCGTCGCGCAGACGACGGCGCTCCGGGACCGTCTCGCCTCCGTCGTGGCCCGACTCCAGAGCGGCCGCGACCTCGACACCTACGACCTGATGGCTTTGATCGGAGACACGATGATGCTGACAGAGGGCAAGACCAAGATCGTCGAAGACGCAGGGCATGGTGAGGTGCTCGTCCGCAGCAAGGACGACATCACTGCCGGCGACGGAGCCAAGCATGATGTGCTCGCTGGCAAGGCGGCGGCGTCCACGCGGACGACCTGCAACATCTTCGAGCTCCTCGAGCGCAACGGCGTGCGCACCCACTTCGTGGATCGTGTCGACGACGTCACCTTCCGGGCGCGCAACGTCGAGATGATCCCACTGGAGTTGGTCGCCCGCCGGTACGCGTCAGGCAGCGTGCGAGACCGATTCCCGGACCTGACAGACGGCGCCGTCTTCGATGAGCTCGTGTTCGAGATCTTCGAGAAGGACGATGCCAATCACGACCCGCTGCTCGACTTCGACTTCGAAGCAGGCGTTCTGCGGCGGCACGTGCCCAACGCGAAGGCGGCAGAAGCGATCGGTCCAGGCGCCAATGCCGGCGACCTCATCGCCGAGGAGCCGCTCGGCGAGAGCCGTTACGCCGACGTCTCGCCGGAGCTCATCGCAAGCCTTCGGAGCCGCACCGTCGCGGCGTTCGAGGTCATCGAGGAGGCGTGGAAGCAGCACGGCGGCGTCTACATCGACTTCAAGATCGAATGCGGATTCGATCGCGAGACAGGCGACCTACTGGTGGCCGACGTCATCGACAGCGACTCCGGTCGCCTGCGGTTCGGAGACGTCGACATGTCCAAGCAGTCGTATCGCGACGGCACGGCCACCCTGCCGGAGATCAAGAAGAAGTTCGACGAGGTGGCAGCCATCACGGACCGATTCGTCTGATCCAACAGCACCCGACGCGCATCGCGGGTGTATCGACGTTTACGAGCGCGGCGAGATTCGGGTAGAGGTGTGGTGTGTTCGGTCGCATCGTGGTGGGCGCAGCCGCCCTCTGCGCGTTCACCGCATCGTGCACCTCGGACCCGAGGGTTGCGAAGCGATCATCGGCTGCCGCCAGCAGCGCGAGCGCGGAGCCGGCGCGTTGTGCGCTGAACCGGCTCGCGGTGACCCTCCAACCCACCCAAGGTTCAGCGGGACACTTCGGTGTCGTGCTCGAGTTCGAGAACGAGGGCCCGACGTGCACGCTTCAGGGATATCCGGAGGTTGATGGGATTCTGTTCGATGGAACCCACATCGTGTCGGCAGAACGAACGGAGTTCGGCTATCTCGGCGGAGTGAAGGACGGCTCGCTCCCAACCGTCGTGTTGTCCACTGGCGAAGCCGGTTCAGCTCTGGTGGAGGGTGAGACAGGAGACGTGGCGGGACGTGGAGAGTGTCTTGCGTACCAGACCTATCTCGTGACCCCGCCCGACGCGATGGAGCCAGTGTCGCTGCGGTCGCCGTATCCGCTCTGCTATCCCGAGGTGCATCCCGTCGTGAATGGCGACGCTGGAGGCCAATACGCCGGTTGACCCGCTCGCAACGCGACAGCTCAGCCGAACGCGAGAGCGGTGATTCGACGAATCGGATCAGTAACGTCCGTTCCGTGTCGTGGATCAACTCACCGCAAACAGCGGCGAGCCGGTTGGCCTGGCTTCGAGTCGCGGTGGGACTCATGCTCACCGTGGCTCCGCGGGCCGTGCTGAGGATGCAGACCGCGGACGATCCGTCCGGTTCGTTCGTGCTCATGACGCGGACCGTCGGCATCAGGGACTTCGTGGTCGGAATTGGCTCGGCGTCGGCGGCCCGATCCAACAATCGTGACGAGGTCAGACGATGGCTCACCGTCGGTCTTCTCAGCGACCTCCTCGACATCGCGACCGCAGCGGCGAGCGGACGTTCGATCGGCAAGCGCGGCGCCCTCGTTGCCGCCTTGGTCCCCGTGCCTGTCGTCGCGGCCGACATCCACGCACTGTGGCTCCTCGATGCTGACCGGTCGATGAACCGGTCGTCGTAGCCTTCATCGGGTGGGGACAGACGAGACGCACGGTCTCGGCTACGAGCGGGTCGATGACGACCCGAATGTCGCGGTGCTCCTGGCGACGATGGATGCCACGGCCGGGTGGGAGGCGACGCGGCGGTTGCGAACGTGGGAGCGCGACGAGCTGTGTCTCGATGTGGGCCAGCGGGTTCTCGACGTCGGCTGCGGTCTCGGTGATGCGGCGCTCGCGCTCGCCGCGGACCTTGGTGATGATGGCGAGGTCGTCGGCGTCGACGCTTCCGCGGAGATGATCGCGGTTGCCCAGCAGAGGGCCAGTACTGCTAGGTGTCACGTGCACTTTGCGGTCGGAAATGCGCTCGCGCTCGACGAACCGGATGAGTACTTCGACGTAGCGCGGTGCGAGCGCACACTGCAGTGGCTGACGGACCCTCAAGCTGCTGTGCTCGAGATGGCGCGCGTGTTGCGCGCCGGGGGAGTGCTCTCGCTCATCGACAGCGATTGGTCGACGTTCACCTTGGATGTCGATGACGACGATCTCGCCAGACGAGTCCGCGACGCGATGCACACCGAGCGGCGGCGTCCGTCCAACATCGGGCGCCACCTTGCCGAGCTCGTGCGGGCCGCCGGCCTCGAGGTGGTCGCTGAAACCGCGGCGACGCAAACGTGGACGATCTGGAACCCCGACGAGTCACCCGCTCCGCTCGGGTGCTTCTCCATGTCGAGCCTCGCTGAGGATCTCATCGACGTCGGTCAACTCCCGGCCGCCGACCGTGACCGTTTCGTGTCGACGGTCCACCAAGCAGCGCGCGACAACCGCTTCTCGATGGCGCTCACCATGTTTGCGGTCGTAGCGCGGGCGCCGATCTAGGGCGATTGTCCAAAACCGCAGCGACCCGCACGCGAGCAGGTCGTGTGCGGGCCGGTAGGTCGGGCTCGGGGCCCGGAGATCAGTTCGGGGTGATCAGGCTGTTCGAGTTCTTGAGGCTGTTGCCCGTGGCTGTGCCGAACAGCGTGATGGCGCCGATGCACACCACGGCGATCAAGGCGACCAGGAGGGCGTACTCGACGAGGCTCGCTCCTCGATCGTCGCGTCGCCAAACCGTGTGGAGATAGATGTGAAGGTGCTGGAGGGCCATCATTGGATGTCTGCCTTCTTCGTGCTGGGGTGCTGAGTCAGACCTGGAATGGCGAGGGGGCGGGCACTCGGCCCGCCCCCTCAACCTTGTCGTGTTGTGATCCTGGTTGGATCAGTTGATCGAGCTGGCGACCGTGCTGAACTTCGAGGCCGCGTTGCCACCGAGCAGCGTGATGGCGGCGATGCAGACGACCGCGATCAGCGCAACGAGGAGGGCGTACTCGACCAGCGATGCGCCACGCTCTTCGTCGAAGCGGGCACGGAGCCAGGTGGCGAGAAACTCGAGTGAAGTAGTCATTTCAGTAATGCTCCCTTTGTGGTGGTTTTCGGGTGACGACCGTCCCCGTTGTGGGGAGCTGGCTTCCTGTCACCAGAACTATCGACGGGCGCGAGGGGCCTCTCCATAGGCCAGTCGGCCCATTTTCAACCTGACCCGTCACGCTGGGTGACGGATAGTCATTCGCTACCGCGTTGGGCGGTCAGTCCAAGTGGATGATGCCCATTCGCACGGCCTGGAGCACGGCCTGCGTGCGATCCCGGGCGTCGAGCTTTTGATAGATCGACGCCAGGTGGTTCTTCACCGTCTTCTGGCTGATGTAGAGCTTGGCGGCCACCTCGGGCGTCGAGCAGCCGTCGGCGATCAGCTGGAGCACCTCTTCTTCACGGTGCGTGATGATGCGATCGTTCTCGTCGTCGCTGGGGCGCTCGAGCTTGCGCAGCTCGTCGAGCATGCTCGACGCCAGTTGCGGCGACAGGGCCGTGTCGCCGCCGGCCGCCATCCGCACGGCGCTCGCGATCTCCTCGGTCGAGCAGTCCTTCACGAGGTAGCCAGACGCGCCGGCTCGGATCGCGTTGGCCACGACGTCGGCATCGGCGTGCATGGTGAGCATCACGACGCGGACATCGGGTTGGGCGAGGTGGACACGGCGGGCCGCCTCGACGCCGTCCATCTCCGGCATGGTGACATCCATGAGGATGACGTCGGGGTTGAGCTCCTCCGACAGCCGCACGGCCTCGAGGCCATCTGACGCCTCACCGACGACGTCGAATCCCTCTTCGATCATCGATCGCCGCAATCCCTCGCGCAGCATTCGATGATCGTCGGCCAACAACAGGCGAATCGCCACGCAGCGAATCTAGACGGCGGAGCGACGGAGGCCGAGGAGACTCGGGCGAACGGCGGGCTGGACGCCCAACAGGCACCGCACCCGAGTGCCCACGCCGAGATCGCTCTCGACGTGCAGCGTGGCGCCGATGCTCGCCGCCCGCTCGCGCATCCCGATGAGGCCGTAGGAATCGAGACGTCCCGCCTGCCCGATCGGGAAGCCTTTGCCGTTGTCGGCGATGTCGAGCACCGCGGCGTGACCAGCGCACTGCCACGTGATCGTGACCTGGGTGGCCTCCGCGTGCTTCTCGATGTTGGCGAGCGCCTCTTGCGCGATACGGAACATTTCGCGCTCTTGTGCGAGGGGCAATCGTCCGGTCTCCTCGCTCCTCAGCACGACGTCGAGTTTCGAGCGCTCGCGCACGCGCTGCAGGTACAGGTTGAGCACGCTGAGCATGTCGTGATCTTCGGACACGTCGGTGCGCAGGTCGTACAGCGTGTCGCGCACCTCGCGGATGACGTCGCGGATGTCGGAGCGCAGCTGCTCGAGCGACGGGCCGACCTGGTCGCCGCGACCGTCACTCTTCACGATGCGGTCGAGCTCGAACGCGAGGTAGGCGAGCGATTGACCGATGCGGTCGTGCAGGTCGCGCGCGATGCGAGTTCGCTCCTCCTCGGCACCCACAGTGCGGAGGCGTGCGAACCAACGGGCGTTGTCGAGGGCGAGAGCCGCTGGCTCGGCGAACCCCTTGAGCAGCTCGACGTCGCGTTCGGTGAAGTGGTTGGCCTCGGTGTGCTCGAGCGACACGAGCCCGATGACGGCGCCGCGGGCGAGCAGCACGGTGTAGATGCCCGAGTACATCCTCGGCGCGAGCCCGGGGCCACCGGTGACGAGCAGGTTCGGTTCGGAGACGGACCCCCGCTGGGCCACCGCGGTGGCCATCGCCGCCGGCAGCTCGTCGACAGGAATTCTTGGTGGGAGCCGCGTTCCCTCACGGCGGGACACGACCCACCCCCGATCGGCGTCGTCGAGCAGCAAGACGGCGGCCGCGGTGAAGTCGAAGAGATCGCGCAGGCGCCCCATCGTGGAGTCGAGGGCCTCGTCGAGGTCGAGCGACGCTGGCAGCGACTGTGCGACCCGGTGCAGCGAGAACAGCAGCGCGTTGGCGTCGCTGAGACGGCCGAGGCGATCGAGCGCCAGGGTCTGCTGGCGATCGGCCTCGCCGGAGATGCGCCGCGTGTACCCGGCGACGACGGCGATGAGGACGGTCAATGCGGCCCATTGGCCCGCGAGCCGAACGTCGGGTGAGTCGGTGCGGAGGAACTCGGTACTGGTCACCGATGCCAGCGAGAGCGTTGCGAAGAGCAAGGCGAAGATGAAGCCGCGCGCGAACCCGGCGATGATGATCGCGGTGACCAGGGAGAACACGAAGGGCGAGTCCCAGTAGCCGGTCGACACCACGACGACGACGTGCAGCACCACCTCGACACCGATGGCGATCGCGCTCTGCAGATCGTCCTCGACCCGCATCGGGCGGATCGTGCGCAACCCGGCATAGGCGACGACGGCGAGGCACCACAGTGCAGTGGTGGCGTTGTTGTCGTGGATGTCGGCGGCGGCGAGCACGAGCCCGACGCCGACGGTTCCCCAACGGACGCCGACGATGGCCGCGCGGTACGGAGCGAGCCGGTCGGTGCGCTCCGCGAGATCGACTAGTGGAAGGACTTCCCGATCTGTGCCGCTGCCGGCCCGAGCACGATGACGAAGACGGGCGGGAAGATGAACAAGACGAGAGGGAAGAGAATCTTCACGGGCAGCTTCGCCGCCTTCTCGCGCGCCCACTGGCGGCGCTTCGTCCGCATCTCCCCGGCCTGTGTCTTGAGGACGCGGCCGATCGGCATCCCCAGGACGTCGGCCTGTGTCAGGGCCAGTACGAAGTTCGATAGCTCAGGTACCTCGGTGCGCCTTTTGAGATTCTGGAGAGCGTCCCGCCGAGGCAGGCCCAACTCCATCTCCTTCAGCGTACGGGAGAACTCGTCCGCGAGCGGGGAATCAAAGTGTTCGCACACGATTCCGAGGGCGCCCTCGAACCCGACGCCGGCCTCGACGGAGATGGCGAGCAGGTCGAGCGTGTCGGGGAGGTCGCGCAGCAACTGCTCCTGCCTGGACTTCATGGCCGACGAGAGGCGGGCGTTGGGGTACATCGCACCGACCGCCGGCAGGCCCACGAGGAAGATCAGGGCGAAGCCGGTGGAGGGGTGGGACAGGACGCTGTAGGTCAGCGCCAGGGTGAACGCCACGACGCCCAGCAGCACCTGTGCGGTGATGATCTCCTCCGGGCGGTAGCGCCCGGCCAGGCCGGCGTACACGAGCTTCTGGCGGATCTGATCGCGGTAGTTGCTCGGCAGCAGCAGGGCGATCGATCCGAGGGCACGGCTGCCGAGTGGCCGGAGCACTCGGCGCAGGAACGGCTCTTGCAGCAGCTGCTGGAACTCGTCGGCCTCCTGCTCGTCGAAGTCGAGGCTGCGGAGATAGGCCTCGGGGTCGTCGACCGGCGCGGTGGTGCGCATCGTGACGCCGGCGTAGATCAGCGCGATGCCGCCGAGTGCGAAGAACAGGATCGCAGCGCCCATCAGACGTCCACCTTCACCATCTTGTTGATCACGCCGACACCGAACCCGACCGACACCGCTGATCCCGCGAGCCAGACGTAGCCCCAACCGCGGAACATCGAATCCATGTAGCCGGGGTTCATCACCGAGATGGCGACGAGAAGGAAGACGGGGAGCGCGCCGAGGACCCAGGCGGAGATGCGCCCTTCGGCGGTGAGCACATCGACCTCACGCCGAATCTCCTCACGAGCTCGGATGAAGTCGGCAAGAGTGTGCAGCAGGTCGGCGAGGCGGCCGCCGACGGTCTGCTGGATGCGAATGGCCTGCACGACCCACTCCACGTCGCGCACATCGAGGCGTTGGGCCATGCGCTCGAGCGCGTCGACGACCGGATCCCCCAGCTGGGTCTCGTTGACGACGCGAGCGAACTCTTCGGAAAGCGGCGGCTCGGACTCTTCGCACATCAACTGGATCGCGCGCAGGAACGTGTGGCCGGCGGTGAGCGACGACGCGATGAGCGACAACGCTTCG
>Ga0105245_10004380_pt1 | contig 12496 bp, 21 predicted proteins | sample KBSM54metaG_FD_81523 | JGI IMG/M metagenome (GOLD analysis project Ga0105245, IMG submission 81523) | Miscanthus rhizosphere microbial communities from Kellogg Biological Station, Michigan, USA - KBS M5-4 metaG | ecosystem: Host-associated > Plants > Roots > Rhizosphere > Soil | place... | reverse complement strand
TGGCTGGCTCGATCCCCACGCCACGACGTGTGGCTGGCTCGATCCCCACGCCTCGACGTGTGGCTGGCTCGATTCCCGCGCCACGACGTGTGGCTGGCTCGATCCCCGCGCCTCGACGTGTGGCTGGCTCGATTCCCGCGAGCCGCGGCACACGATCTTGCAGCTCGTCGAGACGGAGATCCGGATATCGCCCGTGAGTACCGGGACGTCACCAGCCGCAATGGCGGCATAGGCTTGTTCAGGGGTGGAGCATTCAATCTCGAGTTTCATTTCGGGAGCTTTCCATTGGGGTTGGGTAACCAGGCTGGGAGAACTGCGCGCTTCACCTGCTGCGTCGCTCCCACATGAATTCGAGAAACAAGCGATAGAGCCCGAGCGAGCGGACCACTCGATCAACCAGCCAATCGAGCGCGTTCAGCAGCAGGACCAGCAAGGCGATCACGACGGAGCCCTGGCCGATCCGCTGGAACATCGCGGCCGGCGGACAGAAGCAGGCAAGCATACCGAGCCCGAAACCCACGCCCATCACGATCACGAGGCGGCCGACTTCTTCAGATCGCATCAGCGCACTCCGAGCGACAGGCGTCGCAGCAGTTGCAGGGTTTGGCTTTCTCGTGCACTTCGAGAGTGAAGACGCACACACCGAGCGTTCCGCCGCCGTGTTCGCAAACTTTCTTAGGGTTCGCGGGGGGCGGGTAGGGACAGTCGCTCGCGCGAGCGTTCGAGAACCCCGCTTGGCGCCCTTCGAGCCAGCCGCGGTAGAGGGCCTCCGCCTCTAGATCGGCAACGTTCTGCGCGGCCGCAACGAGCCGGGGACCAACGTCACCTTCGCCCGTTTCGATCCAGCGTTGCTCGGTGGGGTACGCTCGGCATTCTGCGGACCAAAGCAGCGCCATGGCGCGCGCCCGGTGCTCTCGCGTGACCGGGGCGCCCATCAGGCGCTCGCCCCCAAAAGTCGCGCGTGCGCCAAACAGCACTCCACGCCCTTCACGACCACGTGGCAGCGCTTACAGAAGTGGCGGCCGCAGTCCGCCGGCTGACCTTCACGCTTCAGCGGGTAGGCGCAAGCGCCCGTCGCGGGGCGCCTGCAGGTCACGCATGCTGGGCGGGGTTTGCCACAAATGAACACCGACGTCGTGGCCGGCTGATTGACTGATTGCGTTTCTTTCATGGAAAACTCGCTTTGCTGCTCAACTGAGCAGTTCCGCATGACAGGTGACAGTGTTCAGGTTGGCTCGATGCCTAGAACCGGACCGAGCCTCGCCATTGGTGGAAATCTGAAACCGACGGGTGCGCCGAGACACAAGACGGTCCGCGCCTCCAACCTCTCCCGCATGATCGCCGCGCGCATTCGCATCGTTCGCGAAGCACGCGGTATGACCCAAGACGATCTCGAGGACCGCTCCGGGCTCAGCCATGGCGTGCTGAGCCGCGTTGAAAGCGGAGCGCGAGGCCGACAGCTTTCCATCGACCTCGTGGTCGCCGTAGCCAAAGGGCTCCGGTGCGACCTGCTCTTTTTGATCACCGGACAGGGCCGGATCCCTTTCGGGGCTGGCGACGAGACGAAGGAGAGCCGTCAACAGGAGCTAGCGTTCTCCCGATCAGCTCCCCCGACAGCGTCCCGTAAATCTGAGACGAAGCCACGCAAAGCTCCACCGCCGCGTCCGAGAGCTTCTCGAAATCCTTCGTCTCCATCGCCCGAGCGATCGAAGCCTGCGCGCAGAGCAGCTGGTAAGCCTGTCCCCGCACGAGTTTCGAAACGCCAGCATCCACCGAAACGGTCAAAGTAGCCGCACTACCGTTAGCCATCAAAGCTCCCTCTGCTCGATACCAGCGCGCACGGGAACCGCCCCGTACGCCGAAAACGATTCAGCGAATTGCGGGCCGCGCGCGCTGCAACTTGCGGCGCATGCGTTCCACTTCGAGGTGCACGAGATTCGAATCGAGCGGAGCGGCATCCACCGCGTCCAGCAGGATTTCGGCTCCCGTTCGCTGACTGATGGCGCGAGCTCCCGCATCGCGCGCGTCAGCCCAAAACTGCTCGAACACTTCAGTGTGGATCTGCGGATAGGCTTTGAGCCACACAAACCACGGGCGTTTATGGGCTGAAGGGATGCTCGGCGCGCTCAAGCGAGCCTCCGTTCCGCTTCTTGCTCCGGGCGCACCTTTGCGAGCGGACAAACGTGACACCGCGCGGGCGCGGCCTTCGTTTTGCTCGCAAGCTCCATTTCCAAAACGTCAATCAGATCGAGAGTTCGCGCGGAGACGCGCTTCATCCAACGTCGCACCGTCTTGGCATCCACGGGCTTCGGACGCGCTCGTTCGCCGGCCTGGGCTTGGGTCAACCGGAGCTCGCAGATGAGCCAGCGCAGGTGTGACAGGGCAGCTTGTGCCCTTGAAGGGGCGGCGGGAGTCGCCAGGTTTAGACGCATGGCGTTACCGGCGACCCTTCCGAGCGATATAAGCGAGCGGCTCGTGCTCGTGCACGCACAGCGCTTGACGGAATGCTTTTGCGAGCCTCGGGGAGGCGAAAACAACCTCAACCGTCATCGGGCGCTCACCGCGAACCCACGCGCCCACCGTGCGAGCGTTGACGCCCATCGAGCGAGCGGCCGCTTCATGCGAAGTCGCCGTCTCTCGCAAAGACTGAACGAGTGCCGCGGATATATACGACCGGGCTTTCAAAAGCCGCGCACTCATGTCCGGCGGGTTGCGTGCGTTACGATTGGCACTCATGACCGCCTCACTCGCTCCAGCTCGGCAGGGAAATCGCAGCCCAGGACGCCTTCGGGATCCCCGTCACCTTCTCGATGGCCGCGGTTTCATCCGCGTTCGGGAGGCGCTTGCGGCGCACCCAGCGGCTCACCTCGGACTGGTCGACCGTGACCTTCCGGCTCGCCTTGTTCAGGCGTTTTGCGAACTCCCCCTGGCTGATACCGGCGGTGTCGATCCATTTGCTGAGTTGTTCGGGAGCCATTCAGACTCCGGGTATGTAGCCAGACTATGCGCATTGTTCAAGAACAATTCCGCCTCGGGCCTATGCGCAAAGTCCAAAGTCCCCGAATTCGCTAGAAAACTTTTTTCCAACGATTACGATCGCAGCCGTGCCAGCCCCGCTCAGCGAAGCCCAAAACAAGCGCGTGCGCAAAGTCGCGCAAGAGTTGATCGCCAAGCACGAGGGGAACGTGTCGGCGGCTGCGCGCTCTGCAAACTGCGATCAGTCGTGGCTGTCTCGCATCGCGAGAGGGAAGCTCGGCGCCTCGCTCGAGACCGCCTCGGTACTGTGCGCAGCGCTCGGGCTCGATGTAAGTGTCGTGCTCGAGCTCTCTCATCCACTCGTGATGACGTGGAGCGATCTGCCTGGATACGAGGAAGCGCTACAGGCCGCGAAGGCCTCGCTCCCGAATCTGTACGACGAGCAAATCTGGCAGCAAATAGGCCGAATGAGCATGCCTCCGCATCCCCCAAGGGTGGAGCCCTGGATGCTGATACAGCTTGCGCCTTGGGTCGCAGCAGTGAACGCTCGCCCTACCCCTTTGCTTCCCGCTCCACAAGGATCTGTGAAACGATTGAAGGCGGCGCGACCGCGCTAGGACACAGAACGTCTTCGCGCGCTTCACGCACGTTGACATCCAGAAACCAGAACGCCACACTGGGCGGCCGATGATGAGCGGGCGGCGGATCCAACTGAGGATGCTAATGCGAGCGTTTTCCAAAGACTGGAAGGACGCGGCGCGATCGCTTGGCGTCCAAGTCATCGTCGTGGCCGCGCTCCCAGTGGGTGCGGCCTTTGCTGTCGACGGCCCTGGGGGAACGGTTTGGGCGCCCGAGGGGGAGAGCGGATGCGCATGGGCCGCTTGGGCGGGGCTGACCACGATCGTCGCCAAGCGCAATGATCTGACCGTCGAGCTGGACGACGTTTGCGCCCTGGCGACCGAGATGCAATGCGCATCGGGGCTCTTCGTCGTTAGCGATTCCGCATAGTTGCAAACAATCGACCGCGGCCCGGTTGTTTTTGTTGGCGAGCGACTAGAACTATGCGCATAGTTTCTTGGCGCTACGGTTAGTCATTCCGAGGAAGCGACGCGGCTCTCGGTCACCCCCTCCCAGGGTCGCGTCGCTACTTCGGGCTGACCAGCCCGCTCACAAGGACCTAGCCAAAATGCAACACCGCACCACCCACACGATCGAGATCTCGATGATTCGAATCGTGACCACGACCGAACGAGAGGCGGACAGTCCCGCCCCCGTGGATCGCGACGTGCTCACCACGACGGGCGTCACCGTGCGCTCGACTCGCCCAGGCCGGCGCCATGTCGCGGCCCTCGCTGAAACCCGCAAAAGCGCCTGACCAGCGCTTTCTAATTCTGTCACCTGACAGGTAAACCGACATGACCATTGGAGATTTTCTAGACGACGCCGCTCACCATTTCGACGAGCGCTGTTGTGAGGGCGACGGCTGCACCGCAGTCGTGGAAGCCTGCACCCTCAAAGACCCCGACAATATCGGGAAAGACCTCTGTCCCTCGTGCGTGGATGGCTATTTCGAGCGCCAAGCCGAGTTGCTCGACGAAGCGGACAGCGCAGATCTCGCCGCTGCGCTGTCGGAACGTGACGGGATGCGCCAAGCCCAGGCTCAGGTGTCGCCGTGAGCGCCCAGGCCCAAGCCGTTTCCGCTACCACGGGCGACATCGCGGAGCGCCGCCGCGCGCGTGCGCTGCACAGCCTCCGTGTCTCGCTGGAGGCGCTCGCCGTGGACGCCGACCGAATCGCCAGCATGGGCGATCGCGAAGCCCTGAAGGCGCTGGAAGCCTTCGACGCTGCGCTCGAAACCATCCGCGGGCGCGGTGAGGCGCTCCAAGACGAGTTTCACCGCCGGATTGACCAGAAGCGCGACGAGGAGACGGAATGATGCCCCAAGCCCCGGAAGCGCCCCTCCCGCTCACTTTCGTCCAGGCTTCGATCGCAGCGACCATTGCCGAACTCGAGCGCGCTGACCGCCGGATAGCGCCTCTCGCGGGCCCGGTAGCGCGAGCTCTCGATTCCGCGCGCCGCGCTTACGAAGGGCTCGAGCCCCACATTCTCACGCCGCCACTGATGGGCGTGATCCCCTTCGGTCCCGAGTTTTGGGTGTTTCTCCCGTATCAACCCGACGGGATCGGCCCCTTCGGAACGGAGGAAGCCGCCTGGGATGCGTGGTTCGATCGCATCGAAAAGCCGGTCACCGCCAACGATTCGAGCCTGGAGACGCCCCAATGATGTTTCGGTCGCGAGGCGACTCCTGCCCCTGCTTGATGCACCGCCAGGCGCGCGGCGCGCAGGTCTTTGCGGCCTTCCGCATGCTCGAGCTCGGGGCGCATGCGAGCCGCGGGGTTCCGGTTGAGCAGTGTCAAAACATCCTGTCCGACGCTTGGGAGGCGCACGCCGCTGCAATCTCTCTCGCGCCCCCGACGGTGCTTTCGTGAATATCGGGCGCTGCACTGACTGCGGAGCTTCCGTGGTTTGGTCGAAGACCCCGGCGGGGAAAAATATCCCCCTGAATCCGATACCTCTCCAGGTCGCGATGGGTGACATCGCGAACGACGACAAGGCGCCCGTCGTGCTGCGCGAGGCGTACGCGATCCACTTCAGTACTTGCGCAAAGCGCAAGCCGAGGAACCGACGATGAAAACTCTCGCTTTGATCGATGTAGCAGGCATATTCCGAGCAAATTGGGCCGCTTCGCAGGGCCAAGAGGTCAGCGAGGCCTACTCGCAGACTCTCAAGCGCGTGCACGAGCTCCGCCAGGGTTACGACCACTGCGCGATCTGTCTCGACTCGCCGCCCTACCGCCGCAAGCAGATCAGCGCGGACTACAAGGCCCAACGCGACAAGCCAGCGGAAAACATGCTGGGCCAATACGCCCGCGTGAAGCAACGCCTCGCCGATGATGGGCTTCCGGTGTTTTCGGCGCCGGGCTACGAAGCCGACGACGTGATCGCGACGCTGGTCACGCAAGCGGTCTCGCTTCCCGAAGCCGAGCGGATGGCGGTAACCGTGATCAGCGCGGACAAAGACTTGCTGCAGCTCGTGAATGACGAAGCGCACGTCAACGCCTTCAGTTTCCAAAACATGGTTTCCTTCGATGAGGCCGCGGTCCGCGCCAAGTTTGGTGTTTCACCGGCCGGGATGCTCGATGCGCTCGCGTTGCAGGGCGACAGCAGCGACAACGTGCCCGGGGTGAAAGGGGTCGGCATCAAGACCGCGGCTCTCGTGGTCAATAGCGGACCGGGGCTCGATGGCGCGCTTGCTGGCGAGGCGATCAGCGGACTGACGCCGCGCTTGGCCGAAGCCATCGCAGACAGCGCGGACGCGGTGAGGCTCGCTCGCCGGCTGATCGCTCTCGAAACCGACGCCCCGGTAAAGATCGAGGACGTTTTCGTGCGCCGTGCGCCAAAGGTGTCGGAAGCTTCGGGCCCGCGTAACCTGGAAGGCGAGGACGAGGCCGAAGGGGAGGTGGTCGAGGCGAGCTTCGACGACGAGCCGAAGCCGGGCGCTGCGCAGCCCGTGGCCACCGTGACGCCGATCAATGCCTCGGTAGCGAGCTCTGGCGCATCGTCAGCGCCAAAGACCGAGAAGGGGCCACCCGTCGCGCCGAAGGCCCCCGCCGCCATGGTGCGGGTCGAGCCGAGCTTCGACTTGACGCTCGAGCCGCGAAACAACACCGCAGCCCTCGAGGTCGCAAAGGTGATCTTCGAGTCAGGGCTCTATCCCCGCCTGGGAAGCGCCGCAGCGATCTACGTCGTGATCTTGCGCGGGCGCGAGCTCGGTCTGACCGTGGGCGCCTCACTCGACAGCCTGCACTTCTTCGAGGGGAAGCCGGCGATGGGCGCGCATTTGATCATCGATCGCGCGATGCGCCACCCCGATTGCGAGTGGTTTCGCTTCGTGGGCGGTGATGCGACTTACGCCGAATACGCCACGAAGACCCGGAGCTACCCCGAGATCATCAAACACCGCTACACCATCCAGCAGGCGCAGCAGGCGGGCGTGTGCCCCGTCAACATCCGCACCTCGCCGGAATGGGTGAACCAAAAAGACATCCGCACGGCCTGGGAGAAGCGCCCCGAGGAGCTGATCCGCAAGACGTGCGGCGTGCAACTCGCGCGCATCGTCTATCCGGGCGCGAGCGCTGGCCTCTACGCGATCGAGGAGCTCTCGGCCGCATGACACGCGAGGAATTCGACGCGCTTCCGGTCGCGCTTCAGATCCGTTTCATCCTGGAGGCCTTCCCCTCGGTGGAGGATCGGGTGCTCGAAATCGAGGCACCCCCGCGGCCCGCGCGCCCCAAGTACGACGTGCGCATCGGACGCAGCAGGAGCTACCAGTGGGCGTCCGAAACGGAGCTCAGTGACCTCCGGTTCTTTCACCAGCGCGCTCGCAGCAACACCGCGGCCGAGTTTGCGGAGCGCAACCTTCGCGAGGCGGGAGACCTCATGCGCTGGATTCGCTGGCGCGAGTACTACCCGACGGCGGTCTGGGACGGCGAACGTTTCCGGCGCAAGTGCACGGCCGAGCCGCCCAGCGCCACACCCAAGCTTCACCCGTGGGAAGTCCGCAACGCGACCTCCGCCCCGCCCGCAGATGCGCGCCCCCTGACGAACATCAACTTTCGCGCCCTCGATGGCGATGATTCCGACCAATTCGAAGAAGAAGAGCAGGTAGCCAATGGCTTCTAAATCCAGCGCAGCAACGAATCTTGTCCCCGAGCCCGCGCAAGCCCCGACGCAGGTCGTGAAGTACTCGGTGACCGAAGAAGACATGAGGGAAACGCGCGCGAAGTACTCCGCGATCTCCTTCGCCACGCCGGACGGCTACGAAGAAGGGCGCAAGGCGCTTGCGTACCTCCGTACGACGCGCGTCGGTGTCGACAAGGAGCGGAAGAAGCTCACTGCTGACAGCGTGGCTTGGCAAAAGCACGTGAACGGTGTCGCCAACCAGATTACCGCCTTGATCGTCGAAATCGAGGAGGAGTTGCAGGCCAAGAAAGCGGAGGCCGACGAGGAGCGCGCCCGCCAGCGCCGCGCGAAGGAAGACGCCGAGCGCGAGGCGCTGCGCCTCCAAGAGGAGGCCAAGCTGGCCGAGCAACGGGCGCAACTCGAAGCGGAGCGACAGGCCATTGCGGACGCCCAAGCGAAGCTCGCTGAAGAGCAACGCCTAGCGCGCGAAGCGGTCGAAGCCCAGCAGGCCGAGGAGCGCCAGAAGCTCGAAGCCGAAAAGCTCGCGCTCGAACAGGCCCGCGCCGAGCTCGCCGAGCAGCGCCGAATCGCCGAAGAAGCGACCGAGCAGCTCGCAGCCGAGCGCCAAGCGGTCGACGCCGATCGCGAAGTTTTGGCCCAAGCCGGCGCGGAGCTCGCCCGCGTCCAGGAGGAAGTGACGGCCAAGGTCGCGGCTTTCGAGGAGGCGGCTACGGCCCCACCCGCGCAACCCGTTGCCCAAGTCCTGCCACCTGACAGCAGCGATTGGGTGAGCGCTCCCGCCCTCGCCGGGGAAGCCGCAGCGATGCACGCTTTCGCTCGCCAAATCCGTGCACTCAAGGCCCCCGAGGTCACCACGGACACCGCGGCCGCAATCATCGAACAGGTCGAGTTCATGCTCTCCGAGGCCGCTCAGGCTCTCGAGTCTTTCGAAACGCAAGAAGCGGCGGCGGAGTAGGCGATGGACCCCTTTCGCCCCGACCTTTACCGCGTCTTCGAATACGGCTCACGTTCACCCGACGACATCGAGCGCCTGCGCCAGCAAAATGCAGCGCTGCGCGGACAACTCGAAAAAACCGCGGCCATGGTCGCGAGGCACAGCCAAAAAGCCCAAGGAATCGCCACCGTTGTGAGCAACATCGGCGAGTCGAAAGCGCTGCTCGCCGGCTCTGGCGGGCAGATTGTCGCCGCGCTGCCCAACGGGGCGAAGCTCGCTCGCGGAGCGCAAGTTCTCATCGACAGCGAGTCGCTACAAATCTTCGAGACGCTCAAGGTTCCGCTCTACTTGGGCGCTGTCGGGACGGTTCGCGAATTGCTCGGCGAGGTGGTGATGGTCGAAGCGGGGGCCACCGCAATCACAGCGGTAGCCGCTGAAGGGCTCACTGTCGAGCCGGGCATGCGCGTTCGGCTCGACGCCTCGAATTCGGTCGTGCTGATGGTTCTCGGTCGCGAGGGAGGCGCGGGCTCCTCGAATGTCTCGCTCGGCGTGCGCTGGGAGGACATCGGCGGCCAGGAAGAAGCGAAGGAGGCGATCCGCGAGGCCATCGAATACCCGGTGCGCTTTGCGGCGGTGTACCAAGCCCACGGGCAAAAGCCCTCCAAGGGAGTGCTGCTTTACGGTCCACCCGGAACCGGCAAATCGTTACTCGGTAAGGCCGTTGCGACCGCGCTCGCGGACGGGAAGGGGGCGCACCCCGATGCCTTCATCTACGTAAAAGGGCCCGAAATCCTCAGTAAGTGGGTGGGCTCGAGCGAGGCCGCTGTCCGCGCGCTCTTCTCACGCTGTCGCGCCCACAAGACAGCCACGGGCCGCCCTGCGGTGCTCTTCATCGACGAAGCGGATGCGCTCCTCGGGCACCGCGACGGCGCTGGTTTGTCGGTGTCGATGGCGCAAACCATCGTCCCGGCCTTCCTCACTGAAATGGACGGCTTGGAGGACTCGGGCGCCTTCGTCATGCTGTCGACGAACCGTCCCGATGCGCTGGACCCCGCAGTGGTGCGTGATGGGCGTATCGATCGGCGCGTGCGCATCGGGCGCCCCACGAAGGATGATGCGGGACGCATCCTGATGATCGCGCTCCGCGGCCGCAAGGTCGAAGAAAAGCAGGCGTTCGTCGAGCATGCGCTCAAAACGCTCCACTCCGACGATCTGACGCTCTTCAAGCTCACGACGGAAGAAGGAATGGTTTCGCTTCGCTTGCGCGATGCGCTATCGGGCGCACTGCTCACCGGTTTGGTGGCGAAAGCCGTGGAATTTGCCATCAAACGGAACCGCGAGCAGGGCGCGCTCAGTGACTTGGAGCCGAAAGATTTCGACGCGGCGGTGTTGCTTGCCTTCCGCGAGATGGCGCACACCGATCACAAGCTTCTGATTCGCGAGCGGCTCGGGACGCGGAAGCTTTTGCGTTTGGAAAACTGCTTCGAGGAGAGCGTGAAGCTTTTCGGTCAGGGCCAAGCATGAGCGCTACATCGATTCAGTGGACGGATCGGGTCTGGAATCCGACGCGCGGCTGCTCTCGTGTTAGTGACGGGTGCGCGAACTGCTACGCGATCAACATGGCTCACCGGTTCTCCGGAAAGGGCCAGCCCTACGAAGGATTGACCGTGATCCGAAGGGGGAAACGCGACTGGGCGGGGTTTGCTCGCTTCGTTCCCGAGATGCTTTCTGAGCCCCTCACGTGGAAGAAGCCCGCGCGCGTCTTCGTCAACTCGATGTCAGATCTCTTTCACCCCTCGCTGTCAAACGAGGAGATCGCGGCGGTGTTCGGCGTCATGGCCGCGTGCCCACAGCACACCTTTCAAGTACTCACGAAGCAACCCGAGCGAGCGGCGGAGTGGTTCGAGTGGGCCTATCACCAGCGATGCCACGGCAACACCACGGCCGAGGTCATGCGCGATCTGGCCATCGGCGCGGGGCGCTTTCGAAGACCCGATGGGAGCATGCCGAAGGGCCCCGGATACGCCCTCCTGGGGTTTGATGATCGCTGGCCGCTCCCGAATCTGTGGCTCGGGGTGAGCATCGAGAACCAGCAGACGGCCGACGACCGGCTCTCCACCTTGCTCACCATACCGGCCGCCGTGCGCTTCGCGAGCTACGAGCCCGCGTTGGGCCCCGTGAGCCTCTGGGCTTTCCTGAAAACAGCGCTGCGCGATCGGTCGTTGTACGCCCTCAAGGCTCCAGAGATGCCCGGCCTGGATTGGGTCATTTGCGGAGGCGAGAGCGGGCCCGGAGCGCGCCCGTGCGCTCTCGAGTGGCTCGAAGCGGTCTTGAAGCAATGCCGCGAGGCCGACGTGGCGTGCTTCGTCAAACAGCTCGGAGCTTACGTGGTTTCCGAGGAGCGCGCTTGCAAGACGGCTGAAGAGGCCAAGCGCGATTTCGGCGCCGAGTCTCGCTGGCTCTGGCGCGCGGGGCTGTCCTCTCGAAAGGGCGACGATATGGCGGAGTGGCCCGAGGCGCTCAGGGTGCGCCAATTCCCGGAGGGACGGTGATGGCGGACGTCAAGTTTCTGATCGATGCGCTACAGCACGAAGGCTTCGGTGTTTCGGTGCACTCGGAGTGTCCAAGAGGGAAAGAATCGGACGCCCACAAGTGCTTTTCCTGTGGATGGACGGGCCCTCGTAGAGAAACGATCGGCCTCGGCTGGTGCCCGAAGTGCCGCGCTCCGACGGAGCGCCAATGATCTGGCTCAGTATCGCGGTGTGCGTCGCCGGCGGCCTCACGAATTACTACTTCTACCGGCGCGGGCGCGAAGACGAGAGAAAAGCCATCGCCAGAGCGCTTGTGCGGTCAGAGCTGCACGAGTTCCAGCGCTTAGGCGAGAGCATGATTGCGGCGGGGTGGCTCGAATGAAGCTCGGTTGCGACATGTGCGATGGCACCGGAGCGGCGCGCTGCGCCGTGTGTTTGAATTGCTCGCGATTCGGCAAAACCGAACCTTGGCGCGTATCTCCGTCTGCGAGGTTTGGTGAATCATTGAAGTGCCCTGCATGCGGACACGTTTTCCGTGCGCCGCCGTGTCTGGCTTGTCACGGTACCGGTGAGCCTTTGGCCATGGGGGCGACGTGAAGCGCTCGCCCCTGCTCAGGAAAACCCCGCTCCGCGCGAAGTCCTCGCTGCTCACCCGGTCGAAGCTCGTCTCGCGAACGCAGCTCCGCGCCACGAAGCCGATGCGCCGCACCAAGCTCGTCTCGAAGCCTCCCAAGACGCGCACGGCCGAGCAGGGCGGCGACGAAGCCTATCTCGATTTCGTTCGCGGGCTTCCCTGCTGCGTCTACGGCACGGCCGCCCCGAGCCACGCCCATCACGAGACCGGAAACCACCGCGGCAAGGGCCAGAAGGCGCACGATCGTCGCACGATGCCCATGAGCTTTCGAGCCCATCGCGAATTCCACGATGGCAAGGGCTACTTCGAGTTTTGGACCGCTGAGGCGCGCCGAATCTGGCAAGAGGTCGAGATTCAGCGCGTTCAAGAGCTGTTTGCGGCGTACCAGTCCGGCACGCGCTTTACGGAGGTTGCGTGAAAGGCGTCGGGAGAGCCAAGCGCCTCACGTTTCGGCGCAAGCCGAATCACGTCCCCGAGCGCCCATTGAAGCTCAACGCCGTGCTCAGCCACAAAGAGGTCGCCGTGCGCCTCGGTCTCTGCCGCCAACGCGTCGTGCAACTCGAGCGCGCTGCGCTGAAGAAGCTGAAGAAGTCCAAGGTCCTGAGGGAGCTGTTTCGATGAAAAGCCAGAATTCACTCGCCGACGCCTTCGAGGCGCT
>Ga0105245_10004377_pt1 | contig 12499 bp, 8 predicted proteins | sample KBSM54metaG_FD_81523 | JGI IMG/M metagenome (GOLD analysis project Ga0105245, IMG submission 81523) | Miscanthus rhizosphere microbial communities from Kellogg Biological Station, Michigan, USA - KBS M5-4 metaG | ecosystem: Host-associated > Plants > Roots > Rhizosphere > Soil | place: Michigan... | reverse complement strand
TCGACGCGCAGGCCGTCGACCGCGTAGCGCTCCAGCCAGTACAGCGCGTTGGCGACCATGAAGTTGCGGACCTCGGTGCGGCCGAAGTTGTAGATCAGCGTGTTCCAGTCCTGATGGAAGCCTTCGCGCGGATCGGCGTATTCGTAAAGCGCGGTGCCGTCGAAGCGGGCGAGGCCGTGCGCATCGGTCGGGAAGTGCGCCGGCACCCAGTCGATGATCAGCCCCAGGCCTTCGGCATGGCAGCGATCGACGAAACGCCGAAAGCCCATGGAGTCGCCGAAGCGGGCCGTGGGCGCGTACAGGCCGATCGGCTGATAGCCCCACGAGCCGTCGAACGGGTACTCGCTCACCGGCAGCAGTTCGAGGTGGGTGTAGCCCAGGTCGCGCGCATAGGGCACGAGCGTGTCGGCGAGTTCGTCCCAGGTGAGGAAGCGGTTGTCCTCCTCGACCTTGCGCCGCCACGACCCGAGGTGGACTTCGTAGATGCAGACCGGCGCGTCCAGCGCATTGGCGCGCCGGCGCGCCTCGGACCGCGGCGCAATCGACGGCATGCGCGCCACCACGCTTGCGGTGGCCGGGCGCAGTTCCGACTGCAGCGCATACGGATCCGCCTTTTGGGGCAGCACGTTTCCGTGCGCGTCGCGGAGCTCGTACTTGTAGCAGGCGCCGGCGCCGACGCCGGGGAGGAAGATCTCCCAGACGCCGCATTCGCGCCGCAGGCGCATCGAATGGCGCCGCGCATCCCAATGGTTGAAGTCACCAACGACGCTCACTTGCGACGCGTTCGGCGCCCACACCGCGAAGCTCGTTCCCGGCACGCCCTGCATCACGCGTTCGGTCGCGCCCAGGGCCTCGAAAGGGCGCAGGTGCGAGCCCTCGGCCAGCAGCCAGACGTCGAGCTCGCCGAGCACCGGCGGATAGCGGTAAGGGTCGTCGATGATCGCGCTGGGCCCGTCGCTCCAGCTCACCTGCAATCGATAGTTCGGCGATGACGTGGCCGACAGCATGCCCTCGAAGAAGCCGTCCGGGTGGCGCTGCGCGAGGCCGCCGAGCTGCTCGCCGGTGCCCGCGTCGATCACCGTCACCTGCGCCGCGCCCGGCAGCATCGCGCGCAACCACAGGCGACCGTCCGCATCGGCGTGCACGCCGAGCACGCTGAACGGGTCACCATGCGCGGCATGGAGGACGAGCTGGAGGTCGTGATCAGAAACCATGGTCGGAGGCCTTCGTGCGGCCGAGGCATGTTACCCCGGCCGCACGCCTCGACTGATCGATGGCGTCAGTGCGGCGTCACCGGGTCGATGTGCCAGATCTGGCGCGCGTACTCGCCGATCGTGCGGTCCGACGAGAACGCGCCCATGCCGGCGACGTTCGCGATCGCGCGCTCGGCCCATTGCGCCGGCTGACGGTAGAGCGCGTCGACGCGCAGCTGCGTCGCGACGTAGGTGTCGTAGTCCGCGAGCAGCAGGTAATGGTCGCCGCCCCACAGCAGCGAGTCGATGAGGCCGCGGAAGCGGCCGGGTTCGTCGGGCGAGAACATGCCGCCCGAGATCGCATCGAGCACAGCCTTCAGTGCCGGGTTGCTCTGGTAGATGCGCATCGGCTGGTAGCCGCTCGCGCGCAGCGACATCACCTCCGGCGTCTTGAGGCCGAAGATGAAGATGTTGTCGTCGCCGACGTTCTGACGGATCTCGATGTTGGCCCCGTCATCGGTGCCGATCGTCAAAGCGCCGTTCAGCGCGAGCTTCATGTTGCCGGTGCCCGAGGCCTCGGTACCGGCCGTTGAGATCTGCTCGGACAGGTCGGCCCCCGGCATGATGGTCTCGGCGACCGACACGCCGTAGTTCGGGACGAACACGATCTTGAGCCGGTTGCCGATGCGCGGGTCGTTGTTGACGATGCTGCCGACATCGTGGATCAGCCTGATGATGGTCTTGGCCATCGCGTAGCTGGACGCCGCCTTGCCCGCGAAGATGACCGTGCGTGGGACCCAGTCGTTGCCGGGGTTCGCGAGGATCGCCTGATAACGCGTCACCGCGTGCAGCACATTGAGCAACTGGCGCTTGTATTCGTGGATGCGCTTGACCTGCACGTCGAACAGCGTGCCCGGGTCGACGACGATACCGGTCTTGCGCTCGATCAGGTGCGCCAGTCGCGTCTTGTTGGCGCGCTTGATCGCGACGAAGGCGTCGCGGAAAGCCGGGTCGCTCTTGTGCTCGTTCAACTGACGCAGCCGATCGAGATCGAGCCGCCAGGTGTGGCCGAGCGTCTTGTCGAGCAGCTCGGTGAGGCCCGCGTTGGCCTGCGCAAGCCAGCGGCGCGGCGTCACGCCGTTGGTCATGTTCGTGAAGCGGTCGGGCCACAAGCTCGCGAAGTCCGCGAAGATCGTCTTCACGAGCAGGTCCGAGTGCAAGGCGGACACGCCGTTGACCTTGTGGCTGCCGACGATCGAAAGATTGGCCATGCGCACGCGGCGCTCGCCGCCTTCGTCGATCAGCGACAGGCGCGACAGGAAGCCGCCGTCGCCCGGTCGATGCTTCGAGGCGAGGTCGAGCAGCTCCTGGTTGATGCGGAAGATGATCTCCAGATGGCGCGGCAGCACGTGCTGCATCAGCGCGACCGGCCAGGTCTCGAGCGCCTCGGGCATCAGCGTGTGGTTGGTGTAGGAGAAGATCTGCCCGCACATCGCCCAGGCCTGCGCCCACGGCATCGCGTGCTCGTCGCAGAGCAGGCGCATCAGCTCGGCTACGCCGATGGCGGGGTGCGTGTCGTTCAGGTGGATCGCGACCTTCTCGGCGAGATTCGCAAGCGAGCCGTGCTCGTCGAGATGGCGCGCGATCAAATCCTGCATCGACGCGGCGACGAAGAAGTACTCCTGCCGGAGCCGCAGCTCGCGGCCGGCCGGCGTCGAATCGTTCGGGTACAGGACCCAGGAGATGTTCTCGTACTCGTTCTTCGCGCTGGCCGCACGCGCGTAGTCGCCGGTGTTGAAGGCGTTCAGGTCGATGTGTGCCGGCGCGGTCGCCTTCCACAGCCGCAGCGTGCTGACCTTGTCGGTGCCGTGGCCGGGGATCACCATGTCGTAGGCCTTGGCCGCGACCTCGGCGCTGGGCCGCCACAGCGCCCGCGCGCTGGCGCCTTCGCCGCTGTGCTCGACCCAGCCGCCGAAGCGCACCGGGTAGGTGACCGCCGCACGCGGGAACTCCCACGCCGTGCCGTCTGCGAGCCAGGGATCGGGGTGCTCGATCTGCGCACCGTTCTTGATCTCCTGCGCGAACATCCCGTACTCGTAGCGGATGCCGTAGCCGAACGAGGGCAGGCCGAGCGTGGCCATCGAATCGAGAAAGCAGGCCGCCAAGCGGCCGAGGCCGCCATTGCCGAGCGCGGCGTCGGGTTCCTCGTCAGCGACGTCTTCGAGCGTCTGCGCGTGGACGTTCATCGCCGAAGCGGCATCGCCGCGCAGATCGAGCGCGGCGAGCGCGTTGCCCAGCGTCCGGCCCATCAGGAACTCCATCGACAGGTAGTAGACGCGGCGCGCCTTGTCGGCACGCTGCGCCGCCTGGGTCTGCACCCAGCGCTGCGAGAGCTGTCGGCGAGCGACCTGCGAAACGGCCTGCATCAGATCGTTCGGGCTCGCGTCTGCCGGCGCCACGCCCACCGTGTCCAGGAGTTGCTCTTCGATCCCCTCTGCCACGCCGTTGGCAGCAGAGGCGGCGGAAGGTCGGTCGTTGGGGGTCACTTGGCTGTCCTCATTGTTCAGAAATCGGGGCGGCGATAGTGTCGCATCGGCCCATCGGGGATTGCGTATCAGGGACTGCAAAATTTGCGCCTGGGCTGCTGCTGCGGATTCGGGTAGAACATGGGTGCGGCCGCCGAGCCGCCACGAGACAATGAAATCGGACTTTGCAGGAGACTATCCATGACCCCCGACGAACTGGCCCTCAGTCTGGACTTGCCCAAGCGCGCCGTCGCGCTCGTGCTCGCAGGCGGACGCGGCAGCCGACTGAAGAGCCTGACGGACCGACGCGCCAAACCGGCCGTGTACTTCGGGGGCAAGTTCCGCATCGTCGATTTCGCGCTGTCGAATTGCTTGAACTCCGGCATCCGCAGAATCGGGGTGATCACGCAGTACAAGAGCCACAGCCTGCTGCGTCACGTGCAGCGCGGCTGGGGCTTCCTGAAGAGCGAGATGAACGAATTCGTCGACCTGCTCCCGGCGCAGCAGCGCGTCGACGAGGAGAGCTGGTACCGCGGCACCGCGGACGCGGTCTACCAGAACCAGGACATCCTCGCGGGCTACGGCGCCGACTACGTCGTCGTGCTCGCCGGAGACCACATCTACAAGATGAACTACGCGCTGATGCTTGCCGACCATGTCTCCAAGGGTCGCGATTGCACTGTCGGATGCATCGCGGTGCCGCGCGCCGAGGCAGTGGCATTCGGCGTGATGGCGGTCGATGAAAACCACATGATCGTCGACTTCGTCGAGAAGCCGGCCGATCCGCCGCCGATGCCCGGTGATCCGGATCGTGCGCTCGCGAGCATGGGCATCTACATCTTCAACTCGCGCTTCCTCTACGAGGAACTGGAGCGCGACATTGCCGACCCGACGTCTAACCACGACTTCGGCAAGGACATCATCCCGCGCGCGGTAAAGAACGGCAACGCCGCGGCGCATCCGTTCGAGCTCAGCGCCGTGGGCACGCGCCGCAACGAGGAGCCGTACTGGCGCGACGTGGGCACGATCGATGCGTACTGGGACGCCAACATCGACCTGACCGCGACCGACCCGAAGTTGAACCTCTACGACACCCGTTGGCCGATCTGGACATACCAGTCGCAATTGCCGCCGGCCAAGTTCGTGCACGACCAGACCGACCGGCGCGGCATCGCGGTCGAGTCGCTGGTTTCGGGCGGCTGCATCGTCTCCGGCGCCGTGCACCGCTCGGTGCTGTTCTCGTCGGTGCGGGTGCACTCGTACTCGAACGTCAACTGGTCGGTGCTGCTGCCCGAGGTGCAGATCGGGCGGCGCGCGCGCCTGTCGCGTTGCGTGGTCGACCGAGGCGTGGAGATCCCCGACGGCCTGGTGATCGGCGAGGATCCCGAGGAGGACGCCAAGCACTTCCTGCGCTCCGAAAACGGCATCACCCTCGTGACCCGCGCCATGATCGAAAAGCTCACCGAGAAATGAACACCCCCCGTCCATCGAGTACGCTGGCCGGCCCCCTGGGGCCACTAGAGGCCCCTTCGTGGCCCTTGGGGCGCGGGCCCGCTAGGGAGCGGCCCGTCGCTGGCCCCGCAAGATGAAGATCCTGCACGTCGGTGCCGAGATCTTCCCCCTCGTCAAGACCGGCGGCCTTGCCGACGTCCTCGGCGCGCTGCCACAGGCGCTGATCGGCGCGGGGGCCGACGTGCGGCTGCTGCTGCCGGGCTTGCCGGCGATCGTCGATGCGGTGCTGCACCAGAAGACCGTCTGCGAGATCGGCCCTTGCTTCGGCGCCGCGCGCGCCACGCTGCGGCTCGGTCGCATGCCCTACAGCAAGGTGCCGGTCTACGTCGTCGATGCGCCGTTCCGCTATCGCCGGGCGGGCAGCCCGTACCAGTCGAGCGACGGCAGCGAGTGGGCGGACAACGTGCAGCGCTTCGCCCTGCTGGGCTGGATCGGCGCGCAGCTCGCTGCGGGCGAACTCGACCGCACCTGGACGCCCGAGCTGGTGCATGCGCACGACTGGCATGCGGCGATGAGCTGCGCCTACATCGCTGCACACCCGCCGACTCGCGTCGCGACGGTCTTCACGGTCCACAACCTGGCTTACCAAGGGCTCTTTCCGAGTGGCGACTTCGGATTGCTGGGGTTGTCGTCGCGCTTCATGGCCTCGAGCGGGCTGGAGTATCACGGCCAGCTCTCGTTCATGAAGGCCGGGCTGAAGTTCGCACGCCGTATCACCACCGTGAGCCCGACCTACGCCAAGGAGATCGCGACGCACGAGTTCGGCTTCGGGCTGGACGGGGTGATCCGAGGTCGCGGGTCCGACGTGAGCGGGGTGCTCAACGGCGTCGACGGCAAGGTCTGGGATCCGGCCACCGACGCAGGCTTGGCGGCGCGCTATTCTCCCAGTCAGCTTGAAGGCAAAGCCCAGTGCAAGGCCGCGCTGCAGGCCGAACTCGGCCTCGCGCGCGACCCCAAGGCGCCGATCTTCGGGCTCGTGAGCCGGCTAACCTCGCAGAAGGGGCTGGATCTGCTGCTCGGCGCGCTGCCGGGGATGTTGCGCCGCGGGGCACAGCTCGCGTTGCAGGGCACCGGCGATCCCGCGCTCGAGGCGGCGTTCGTCGCCGCCGCCAAGTCGCACGTCGGGTCGGTCGCGGTGCGCATCGGCTACGACGAGGCGTTCGCGCATCGGCTGATCGGTGGCGCGGATGCGATCCTCGTGCCGTCGCGTTTCGAACCCTGCGGCCTGACGCAGCTCTACGGCTTGCGCTACGGCACGCTGCCGGTGGTGCGGCGCGTCGGGGGCCTGGCCGACACGGTGGTCGACGCGAGCGACGAAGCGGTACGCGAGGATCGCGCGACCGGCTTCTCGTTCGACGCGGCCACGCCGGCGGCGCTCGACGGCGCGATCCAGCGGGCGATCAACGCCTATCACGAGCCCGCGCGCTGGCAGCAACTGATGCAGCGCGCGATGGCGCAGGACTTCTCCTGGGACGGCGCGGCGCAGAAGTACGTCGGGCTCTACAAGGAGCTGATAGAGGCCTGAACCGGCGCTGCTGACGGACACATGCCTTGACACTCGTCAAGAATCCCTGACGCCCGAATTGCGTTGCGCGTATCGCCGTGTAACCGATCTAGGATGCCGATTAGATCGATAGGCCATGGCAGAAACGCACGACGACGACCTCGCGGCAACATCGTTGCCGCGCACGCTTTGGGTGCTGCGCTTCGCGACCGCCCTGCACCGGCGCCAGCCCAGCCTGAGCGCGGCCGATACGATGTCCATCGCGATGGAGGAATTCCAGCGCCAGCGCAGTCGGCCGCCCGAGAGCGCGGCCGACCACTGCGCGCAGTACCGTTTCGACTGATCGAACCGGGAGCAGGGCGCGTCGACCCTCGCGCCCCCACGGACTTGGGATAGGCGGCTGGGCCCGCCTGGGCACAATCGGACCCCACGCAGGCTTAGATCAGTGGAAGATCAACGGCTTCCAGCCGGAGACGAAGGTTCGATCCCTTCGGCCTGCTCCATCCACCGAGACCACCACGACCAGCAGCGCTTCTGCGCACGTGCGGGCGCGGCTGCTCCCCGGAACACGGGATTCGAAGCCCCTGCACAGCTTGCTATGTTCCGCGGGACGCGCTCGGCGCCTACTCGGAGGCAGGTGATGGTCCAGATTTCCGCGGCAACGACGAACGCGCACGCGCCCCCTCAGGATGCGGCCACGGCGACACCCGTACCGCGCCCAGCGACTTATCGCGTGGTGCCCGACGATGGCACGGCGTTCTCGCCCAATCGCGTCTCCACGCTGCACCACAATTTCCACGAGCATCCGATGCTGCAGTTGCCCCAGCTCGCCGAGCTGGCGCAGGAGTTGATGCTCGATTCGAAATGCCGCTTCCTCGCCCCTGGTGCGACGGTGGCCTCCGAGTTCACCCACAGCCCGCGCAGCCCGTTGAAACGCGATCTGGACGAGGTCTTTCGTCGCATCGAGGAGCCCGGATCGTGGATCGCCCTGTACAACATCGAGACAGTGCCGAGGTACCTGGCGCTGCTCGACGAGATCATCAGTACCGTCCAGCCGTTCGTCGAACGCGAGCAGCGAAATATTGTCAAGAAGACCGGCTTCATCTTCATCTCCGCGCCGCCCTCGGTGACGCCGTTCCACATCGACCGGGAGAACAACTTCTGGCTGCAGTTGAAGGGTCACAAGACGATCACGACCTGGGATCGCAATGACCGCCAGACGGTGGCCGCGGCTGACGTCGACGATTTCATCGTCTGGCGCTCGCTCGAGAACGTGCGGCTGAAGGACGGGGCGCAGGCGCGCGGCCGCGAACTGGACCGCGGTCCGGGCGAGGGCCTGTACTTTCCGTCGACCACGCCGCACATGACGGTGTCGAGTACCGACTGGGTTCGACCCGGCGACGGGGTGGCGATCTCGATCGGAGTCAATTTCTACACCAACGTCACACGGCGGCATGCGTTGGTGCATCAGGTCAACTGGGTGATGCGGCGCATGGGCCTCGTGCCGACGCCACCGGGCCGTCACGTCTGGCTCGACATGCTGAAGGCGCCGCTAGGTCGGCTCGTCATCGCAGCGCACAAGCGGCGCAAGGGCGGCTACGTCACTCCGCCGGGCATCGACTGAGCGCGGAGGAACGAGCGCCGCCTGCCACGTCAGCTCGTGACGCACAGGCAATCGCGCTTGTAGCAGACGGTGCCACTCTGGCCACGTTCGGCGCGAGAATATGGCTCTGCGAACGTCGGAGACACTCATGCGACCGTGGGTGCAGCGACCATGGAACTGACGCATCAGCTTCGCGTCGGACGCTGATGTATGACCTGCGCATGACCATCGATGGCGACGTGCTGCGCGCCGAGGTGGCAGGTCAGCGCTCCTCGAATCCGGCGGAGATGGCGGCGGCCAGCCAATCGTTTTGGCACGACGTCATCTGGGAGTGTCGAAACCTCGGGCTGACGCGTGCGCTGGTAGTCGCCAGGTTGTCCGGATGGGTCTCGACTGCCGCGGTACTGTCGACCCACGAGTACCTTCAGAAGATCGTGCCGCCCTCGATCAGGCGCGTCGCCTATGTCGATCTGAATCCGGACACGGTGCCGTACAACAGGTTTGCGCAGGAGCTCTCGCGCAGCGGGTCGTTCGAGGTGGGCATCTTCGCGACCGAAGAGGCGGCGCGGTCGTGGCTCGAAATGGGCTGAGCGGCGGCGTTGTCAGAACAGCTCGACGCCGCCGTCGGCGCGCTTCTCGACGATCAGGCCGGCAGCGACCAGGTCTTCATAGTGGGTGACCTGGTTGCGACCATGTTCCTTCGCGTGGTACAGCGCCTTGTCGGCCCGCGAGAAGGCGGCGGACGGCGCATCGGCATCGCTCGTGCGGGTGAATCCGACGCTGACGGTGACGCGCCCGACCTGCGGAAACGCGAATCGCTCGACGTTGCTGCGCAGGCGCTCGAAGGCCAGCGCGGCCTGCGCGCCGTCGAGGCAGTCCAGCAGCACGACGAACTCCTCCCCGCCGAAGCGATACAGGCGGTCGTGATAACGGAAGGTAGACCGCAGCAGCCGCGACATCAACAACAGCACTTCGTCGCCGATCAGGTGGCCGTGGGTGTCGTTGACGCGCTTGAAGTGGTCGATGTCGACGACGCCGAGCCAGACCGCCGTCGCGTCGCCGCAGGCACGCCGGCCGGGTTCGCCGCCCGTGCCTTGCGCGGACGACCGGTGCGCGCGCGCCAGAAAGGTCGCGTCGAAGGTCTGGCGGTTCAGGAGGCCCGTAAGCGGATCGCGCTCGCTGTGATCGAGCAGGTCGTGGAAGTTGCCGTAGATTCTCAGCACCGTGCTGACCATGGCCCGCGCCTCGGGCGTCAGCGGGGCAGTGCTCCGAACCTCCAGCACGCCGACGACTTCGCGCTCGGTCGAGATCGGGAACGACGTGGTCTGGGGCTCCGCGCCGGCCGCGATCACCTCTGCGCAGGTGAGGCAGTCACGCCGCTGGGGCGCCTCGTCGAGACCGGGCAGTGCCGACAGGCTCGTCCACAACGGATCGGCCGACACGGCCGGATCGCCCGCTCCCATCCGGGCTCGCGTCAGCCAGCGCTGTTCGCCCGATTCGCCGACGCATCGGTAGACGGCCACACTGAGCGGGCGCAGCACGTCGTTGACCGCGCGGACCACTGCAACGTCGAGCAGCTCCCGGTCCCGAAATCCCGTCAGCTCGGCCACATGTTCGATCAATTCCGTCATCGGGATTCCCACCACGTTGTTATGCCCGCGGCAGCAGATACGGCCCGGCGTCGAGGCCCCGGGGCGCGAGCGTGGCGCACATTGTCGCTCCGCTCCACCTCGACCGCCCAATGCGGCCGGACCATCACTGTGCTACACCCACGCCGACGCTTCCGGCCTCCTTGAAACCAACTGACCTGAGACCCATGCTCGACCGCATCGGCTTCCGTTCCGACACCGTCACGCAACCCACTGAGGCGATGCGAGCCGCGATGGCCGCTGCCCCGGAGGGGATCAGCAAACGCTGTGATGCGCATCTGCGAACCTTGCTGATGCATGGAGCGAGTGGTGGTCAGGTTGGACCCGGCGTCTGGCTGGGCGAATTTGCTCAAGCGCCGACCGTACAGCGTTGCGGTTGGCCAGCAAGCTTGCTAGAACTGGTCAAGCAGCCTTCCTGCGCGAGGTCGAAGCGGTGGCGCGCTTACGCTCGTCAACAGCCCTGGCGGGTAAGCCGACAACGCCTTTCGCACCGCACCCAGACCTTTTGGTCATCGCCAGGTGTGAGCGTGAGTTGTAGTCGATGAGCGAGAGAGCGTGCCTGCACCGAGGGTGAGCCGCGAAAGCCGCGGCTTGAGTTGCCCGCCGGCCCGGACGAGCGTGGTCCCATGCGGCCGACGCCTGCTTCGCGAGCATTGCCAACGTCAAAGGTGATGTTACAGGGGCGCGCCAAGGAAGGCGGCGCGCCCGCGGGTGCTGCTGATGATCAGCCGCCAGTGCAATTGATGATCGCTCCATACTGCCACCCGTTCAGGTAACCGTTCTTCTTCGCGTCGTTCGCGGCCTGCGACACGCAGCCCGTAAGCTGCCCGGCATTCTTGGCGCCGCCTTGGCAGGCCGCAACCGCGGCGTGCAGCATTTGCCCGGTTGGAAGAATCGTCGGCACGCCCGTATCGCAGCTGCCGATCTTCAGCGTCTCGATTTTCCAGCCGATGTCTTGCATCAACGCCGGTGTCAGATCGAGATTGCGCGATGCGCGCAAGTCCGTGTTGATGAACGGCTCCATCAGAAGATTTGGCGCAGCGGCCGTGTCGAAGTGAGAGATCGAAGACCCGAGCGCGACGACCGCGGGTGCGTAGAGCCGCACGTAGCCGTCGTTAGCGCCGGCACGGCGCGTGGTGTCCAAGAAGTACACCGCCGAGACGGTCGGCAACTGAGCCTTGATGGCGTCGCCGTCGGCATTCGATATGCCGATCGTCGGGATCGTGATCGTCCCGTCCGTGCCGCCCAGATCGAACCCCGGCCGGCCGAACGTATTGGCGATCATTACGGCCTTCGCGCCCGCGTTCTGGGCATTCTTCACCTTGACGGTGAAGTTGCAGAAGCCGCGATCGATCAGCGCGACCTTGCCGACAAGCGGCGCCGTGATCGGCTCGCAGCCATCCGTCGGCGTGCCGCCGCCGGGTGCTGCGACACCGTCACCCGCCAGCACGACGGTACCGCCGAAGTTGCTCACCGATGGCGCAGGACCAAAGGACGCGGTACCGAACATCACTTCCCTGTTCAGGTTGCCGAACACCCGAACACCTTGATAGGGCCCGAGCACGAGTTGCGAACTGATCGTCACGTTCGGGCCAGTCCAGACCACGTTGCCGGTATTGATCGACGACACCTGTATCTCAGCGGCACTGAGCGTGTTCCACTGGCGGCCGAAGGTGAGATCGCGGGTATTGGCCATGTAGACATCGGGCATGCCCAACAGCGTCGACCCCGTTGCCACGTTTGCGAAGTTCGAGAAGCCCAGGCCGTGCGCTACCTCGTGCATGAACGTGTCGAGGAAATCGAGCTGCCCCGTCGGAGGATTGTTGTCCAGGCCGTAGTACCAGCCGGACCCTGCGAGGCAGTCGGCCTGGCCGATGGCGCCATTGAAGTACGCGACGATGTCGTCGTTTTCACCGTTCTTCGTCGCATCGAGCGGCCCAGGCGCAAGATCGATGCCGGCCAGCGCATTGGCCAATGCGACGGGGTACCAGTGCCCGGCGAGCGGTGCGCCCGCGAAGTCGCTGAAAATCTGGTTGGCGCCGGCCTGCCCGAGTACGCCGGTAGCCGCGTCGCAGCTCAATCGTTCGAACGATCCACGAACCACGATCGTGACGTTGCTCTTCAACGTCTTGCCCCACAGCTCGAGGGCTTTGCCGTAGGCGATCAGTCGCTGCGCGCCGACAGTGGCTCCGGGGTTGCCGCCGATGGGAGCGGCCGGCGTCGGGTCGTTGAAGCCGACGCCAGGACGATCGATGTTGTTCAGGACAATGTTCGCGGCGTACGCCGGCGCGCTCAATGCCAACCCGGCCGCCGCTGCCATGGTGCCCAAGCTCTTGATGGTGACCATGGTGTGCTCACTCCGTCGCGCGCTGGGGTTGAACAGGCGTCGCGTGTTCATGGATCGCCTTGTCGTGCGCCACGCTCAGCTTGCCGTCGGCAGTGCGCTGTGCTTTCAGCGTCACAAGATATTCCGGCCCGAGCACCGCGCTGCGCATGCCGTTGGCATGCTGGCG
>Ga0105245_10004376_pt1 | contig 12501 bp, 8 predicted proteins | sample KBSM54metaG_FD_81523 | JGI IMG/M metagenome (GOLD analysis project Ga0105245, IMG submission 81523) | Miscanthus rhizosphere microbial communities from Kellogg Biological Station, Michigan, USA - KBS M5-4 metaG | ecosystem: Host-associated > Plants > Roots > Rhizosphere > Soil | place: Michigan... | reverse complement strand
ATGTTGGGGCCAGTCAGGATGACGAGCTGGCAGGCCCGGCCATCGAGCGTCACGTCGTTGGGCACGAAGGCGCCGCCGGCCATCACTCGCCGTTCGACCACCGGGTGACGGCCGTCGAGGACGGTCAGCTCGTCGCCGTCGTGGACGTGCGGTTTGATGTAGTTGTTGACCGTGGCGACCTCGGCCAGCGCGGAGAGGACGTCGAGCGTCGCGAGCGCCCGGGCCGACGCCTGGATACGCGCCGCTTCGCCGGCGATGCTGCGCCGCAGCCCCTCGAGGACCTCGAGCTCACGCTCGACGATCCGCTCGTCGGCCCCCAGCACCTTCTCCTCGTACTCCTTGAGCGCGGGGGTGATGAAGCGCTCGCCTCCGGCGATCGTCTGCTTGCGGTGATAGTCCGGCGGCACCGCGTGGAGGTTCGACTTGGAGATCTCGATGTAGTACCCGAACACGCGGTTGAAGCGGACCTTGAGGGACGAAATCCCCGTCCGCGCGCGTTCGCGCTCTTCCATCTCGGCGATGACCTGCTTGCCCGACCGGCTGATCCGCCGCAACTCGTCGATCTCGGGGTCCCGCCCGTCGCGCGTGAAGCCGCCCTCGCGTGCCAGCGCGGGAGGTTCGTCCACCAGGGTGCGCTCGATGTCGTCGCGGATGTCCGCGAGATCGTCGAGCTCCGCGAGCAGCGACTGAACCAGCGGCGCCCGCAACTCCGAGAGGACCGCGCGCACCCGGGGAATGACCGTGACCGACTGCCGGAGTCCGACCAGATCGCGGGGGCCTGCCGTGCCCATCGCGGCCCGCGCGAGCAGCCGTTCGAGATCCTGCACGCTCTTGATCGCGTCGCGAAACTTGCCGCGGTCCGTCGTGAGAAACGCGAGCTCTTCAACGGCGTCGAGGCGATCGCGGATCGGCTCGAGCGTGACCAGCGGCCGGAGCAGCCACGACCGCAGCAGGCGGCTGCCGATCGAGGTGACGGTGCGATCGATTTCGTCCAGCAGCGACCCCTGACGGTCTCCGCCGGCGCCCTCGATGATCTCCAGGTGCTCGAGGGTCGTCGGATCGACGAGCAGGGCGTCGGCGCGCGGGCGGTAGGCGAGGGCACGCACGTGCGCAAGGTCGACCTTCTGCGTGTTTCGCAGGTGGTTGACGAGCGCGCCGGCAGCCGAGACTGCCGCCAGGTGTCCGTCCAGGCCGAACCCTTCCAGGCCACCGGCTCGCAACTGCGTCAGGAGCGTGCGGCGGGCCGACTCCGCTTCGAACATCCACTCGTCGATCCGTGTGATCGGGATGCCGTCGGTCGCCAGCGGCGCGGGCAGCGCGGCGCCCGCCGGGACGACGAGCTCGCGCGGCTTGAGGACGGCGATCTCGTCGGCCAGGGCCTGCAGGCCGTCCGGGCCGTCGTACTCAGCGGCGCTGAATTCGCCCGTCGACAAATCCAGTAGCGCGACACCGAGCTTGACGATGCGGGCAGCCGTTGCAGGCCCAGGGGAGATCGCCATCAGGAACGCCGGCTCGCGCGCATCCAGGAAGCCGGCGTCGGTGAACGTGCCGGGCGACACGACGCGCACGACCTCGCGCTTGACGAGGCCCTTGGCCTTGCGCGCGTCTTCGACCTGATCGCAGATCGCGACCCGGAAGCCCTTTTTCACGAGGCGCGCGATGTACGTGTCGACGGCGTGGTACGGGACGCCGCACATCGGGATGCCGCCGCCGTTGGCGTCCTTCGAACGCGACGTCAGCGTGATCTCGAGGGCGCGCGAGGCCACGAGCGCGTCCTCGTAGAACGTCTCGTAGAAATCCCCCATGCGGAACAGGAGGATCGAATCGCGGTACTGCTCCTTGGCGTCCAGGTACTGCCGCATCGCCGGAGTCGCCGACGCTGACATATGCTTAAAGTCTATCGCATGCGTGTGCTGGCCCTGGACACCACGGGACGCGCCGGAAGCGTGGCGCTCGTCGACGACGGACGGATCGTGCGCGAGCACGAAGGCGACGCGTCGCGCACGCACGGAGAGCGCCTGCCGGGCGAGCTTGCGGCGCTCGGCGCGCCGTTTGCCTCGGTTGACGTCTTTGCCGTCGCCAGCGGGCCGGGATCGTTCACGGGCCTGCGGATTGGCATCGCGACAATGCAGGGGCTGGCGCTGGTGAACAGGCGGCCGATCGGACCGATCTCGGCGCTCGAGGCGCACGCCCAGCTCGCGAGCCGATCGGCCGGCGCCGGCGCACTCGTCGCCTGCTGGATCGACGCGCAGCGCGGCGAGGTGTTCTCCGCGCTGTACCGCGTGGCCGAGGCGCCGCTGTTCACTCCTGAACGGCTCGTCGAGCTCGAAGCGCCGTCGGTCGCCGACCCGCAGCGCACCCTCGCGGACTGGGCCGCCTATCCCGTGCGGTCGGCGATCTTCACAGGGGACGGCGCGGCGCGCTACGAGAGCGCGCTGCCACGCACCGGAGAGCTGGTGCGCCTCGCCGCTCCGATGCCGATCGCCGGCGCCATCGGCTGTATGGCGGCGGTGCGCGCGGCGCGCGGGCTCGTTGTGCCGCCTGAATCGGTCGCCGCGCTCTACGTCCGCAGGCCCGATGCGGAACTGCACCGGGACCGGTCCGCCCATCGTTGAGCCCCATGGCGAGCTGCATCATCGAACCGCTGTCGTCCGCGTCGGAAATCGACGAGATCCTCGCGATCGAGGAGGCGTCGTTCTCCAGTCCGTGGACGCGCGAGATGTACGTCGCGGAGCTCAACAATCCCGGCGTGTCGTATTTCTATCTGGCGAGAACCGCCGCGCGCGAGACCGTCGGCTTCTGCTCCTTCTGGCACGTGCTCGAGGAGCTCCACATCAACAACCTCGCCGTTTTGCCAGCGCATCGCCGGTCGCGCATCGGCACGGACTTGCTGCTTCGTGTGCTCGGAGACGGGGCGCGCCTCGGCGCGCATCGCGCGACGCTCGAAGTCCGGCGCTCGAACGAGGCCGCCCAGAAGTTGTACGAAAAGTTCGGCTTCACGATCGCCGGCGTGCGGCGCCTCTACTACAGCAACCCGCCAGAAGACGCCCTCGTGCTGTGGCGTGACGGATTGCCGTAGCTTGCAAGGCCTCTGGCCTTGTGTTACGTTGCCGTCATCATGCAGCCGCACGGTCCGATTCGAGCGTTTCGCCCTCAAGCGATAAAGGAGGCCGGGCATGAATGAGCAGTCACAGCATACGGACGAGGAGTACCACGATCTCGCCGCCAAGCACCACGAGCTCGATGAACGCCTCAGCCAGTTGACCGCCAAGCACTACCTCTCCGAACCCGAACAACTCGAAGAAGCCACTCTCAAGAAGCGGAAGCTCCAACTCAAAGATCGCATGGAAGACCTTCGCCGGCGCCGAACGGACGCCCCTTCCCAGCCGCACGTCGGCTGAGGCGACTCACATCCGGCGGCGCACTCGGCTGAGGCGCGATGATGCGTCAGCCGGCGCGCCGCCCCCTTATCTTGCATATCGATTCCGCGGGTTTTCCCTTCATCAGTGGCGCGCTGGCACTGGCCGTACTGGCCGGCGCGCTCGGCGGGTGGCTGTTTGCCGTTCCCGCCGTGCTGCTCGCGCTGTTTTTCGCGTTTTTCTTCCGGGACCCGGAACGGCATGTCCCGGCTGCCGCATCCGACAACGACGTGCTGTCGCCAGCTGACGGCGAAGTGCTCGTAGCCGGAGAGGCGATGGCCGATGCGACCCCGGCCGGGATTCCGTCCGGATCCTGGCGCCAGGTCAGCATCTTCCTGTCTCCGATGGACGTGCACGTGAACCGCGTGCCCGCGTCCGGGCGTGTGACGCGCGTTGTGTTCACGAAAGGACGTTTCCTGCCCGCGTACCGCCGCGAGGCCGCAACGGTCAACGAGCGCAGCGAGATCTGGATCGACCACCAGGGCCAGCAGGTCGTCGCGCGTCAAATCGTCGGCATCCTCGCTCGCCGCGTCGTGTGCCGGCTCGAGGAAGGGGCCAGCGTGAAGGCCGGCGACCGGCTGGGAATCATGAAATTCGGATCGCGCATGGATGTGTTCGTGCCTGCAAACGCGGCCATAACCGTGAAGGTCGGTGACAAGGTGCGCGGGGGCGAAACCGTCATCGCGGTGCTACACTCCAGTTAGCGTGCTGACACAGCCCGAGGGACGCGTCCGTTTCTTCCGCCGTGCCGAGGACCGGCCGCGCCAGCGCGTGAGGCGCGGCGTGTACCTGCTGCCCAGCCTGATGACCATGGGCAACATGTTCTGCGGCTACGCGTGCGTGGTGTACGCGGCCCGCGGCGAGTTCGAAACCGCCGCCCCCTTCATCGGCTTCGCCATCGTCCTCGACATGCTCGACGGCCGTATCGCCAGGCTGACGGGCACCACCAGCGAGTTCGGTGTCGAGTTCGACTCGCTGGCCGACATCATCTCCTTTGGAATCGCGCCCGCGATCCTGTCTTTCTCGTGGGGGTTGGCCTCGCTCGGACGGCTCGGCTGGGCGGCGGGGTTCCTGTTCGTGGCCGCGGCAGCGATGCGCCTGGCGCGCTTCAACATCCAGTCGGCGGCGGGCGGCGACAAACGCTATTTCGTCGGCATGCCGAGCCCGGCCGCGGCCGCGATTCCGGCGGCGACCGTCTACGCCTACCCGTGGGGTCTCCTCGACTATCGCGCCGCGCTTCCCGCGCTCGCGATGGTCCTGGTGCCGGCGCTGCTGATGGTGAGCACGATTCGCTTTCGCAGCTTCAAGACGATCGATCTGCACGTGCGGCGGTCCTACACCATCCTCATCGTCATTGCGGCGGCGCTGGTCCTCATCACGACGCATCCCAGGTTCGTCCTGGTGGGCATGGCGTACACGTACCTCGCATCGCCGTTTGTCGGGATGATCGTCGCGAGGCTACGGCCGCACAACCCCCCTAAGGCGACATCGGCACCGTAATCGTCACGGTGGTGCCCACACCCCGGGTACTGCTCAGGCCGATCGTTCCGTCTATCAATTCAATGTTGCGCTTGGCGATCGTCAGGCCGAGGCCCGTGCCGGTGGCCTTCGTGGAGAAGTAGGGCTCGAACATCCGCGCGAGCGCATCCGGATCCATGCCGACGCCCGTGTCTATCAGGTCGACGGCGATAACCGGCGGCCGCGCCTCGGCTCGAATCGTCAGACGGCCGCGGCCCGGCATGGCGTGCAGGGCGTTTTCAATCACGTTCGTAATGGCGCGGGCGAAGAGCGTGCGATCGATCTGCGCATCCGGCAGATCGGCGGGCACCGAGACGTCGATGGCAATCCGGCCGTCGAGCCCCGTGCGGTATGGTGTCACGACTTCCTCGATGATGGCCGCGAGGGGCGTCGGTTCCGGCCGCGCGGTGGGAGAAGACGCGAAGCTCGAGAACTCGGAGGCGATCTGGCGCAGTAACGACACCTGCGTGAGGATCGCGTGCACGCAGTCGTCGAGCACGGGCGACAGGGGCCGTCCGCGGTCCACGTTGACGCGCCGCGCGTGCTCGGCGGACAGCTGGATTGGCGTCAGCGGGTTCTTGATGTCGTGCGCGACCTGCCGGGCCATGTCCGCCCAGGCCTCCAGGCGCTGCGTGCGCTCGAGATCCGCGCGCTGGCGCTTGAGGTCGTCCGCCATCCTGTTGAAATCCTCCACGAGCCGGCCCAACTCGTCGGCGGACGCGACGGCGATGTGCGCGTCCAAGTCGCCACGCGCGATCCGGCGCGTCGCGTGGCTCAGGCGATTGATGGGATCTGCGATCCGCTCGGCCATCCAGTACCCGATGCCGGCGCCGAGCAGGCTGAAGAGAACCGCGCCGAAAATAACCTGCCGATCGAGCGTGTCGATCTGCCGCTCGATCTCGAGCTTTCGCAGCGGCAGGGGCACGGTCACGATCCCCTCGCGCCCCCCGGCACGGATCGGCGCCGCGGCCTCCATGTAGGTCGAGTCGGCGAGCTGTTCGATACTCACGAACGTCGGCAGCCGTTCGAGGACGATGCGGCGGTAGACCGAGCTGGGCGTCCGGGGCGAGAGCAGCCGCGAGGCGAACAGGTCGCGCTGGCTCGTGGCCTCGAGGCTCGACCGCTCGAACAGGTTCACGTCCTGATCGATGGCGCGGCTGACCAGCACCATGATCTGATCGTCAATCGAGGTGGGACCGGCGGGCCCGAGGACGGTCGCGTAGTCTTCGACGAGCCGCTGTGCGACGGTCGCGGTTCTGGCCGCGGCCTCTTCGACGCCGGCGCGAGCCTGCGTGGCAAAGTATGTGCGGACCGCGAAGGCGAGAATGGCAACGGGCACCACCGCGCCGGCGACGTACGCGAGGAACAGCTTCCGGTAAAAGCTCGAGCGGAACTCGCGCAGGAGCGCGCGGCCGCTCGCCGGATGGATGGCGGCCACCAGCGCGAAGAACGCCGCTCCCGCGACGAGGACCACGTATAACGCGCCGGCCAGCACGATGAGCTCTGCGAGGCTGACGAGATGCCCGAACCAGGTCAGCGCGGCGTACCCGAGGGCGTAGATGCCGCCGCGATCGCTCGCCAGGTACACGCGGAAACGTTCATCGTCGCGGGCCAGGGTCGTCCAGAATCCCTCGCGCGACGCCACCGCGCGCGCGAACGCTTCGTCGGGCAGCGGCCAGATGCCGGTGCCCGACACGTACGTCGGCGCGCGGCTCCAGCCATACCCGACAAATTCGACGTCGTTGCCCTGCAACCCCTCGCCGGCCGTGGCGCTTTCCGGACGGAGCGGCTCGAGATACGGGTTCTGCGGCGAGAAGAACGGAAGCGTCCGGTAATCGAGCATCGTGCGCACGACGATCGCGCCTCGAACGACCCCGTGATCGCAGATGCCGCGGCCGGCCTGTGGAATGTGTCGCTCCAAAGAGCCGAAGGGCAGTACCTCTTCGAACACTTCCCAGTTGCAGCTCGCCGTCTCGTGACGGCGCGTGGTGGGTTCGGGCAGGAGCGAGAAGCGGCTGACCAGATCGCCCGCGCTGTTGTACAGCTCGACGGAGGAGGTGAGCCGGTATGTCGCGAGCGCGGTTCTCGACCAGACCGCGAAGGCGCGGTCGATCGTCGGCGTCGCGGGCGACAGGCCCGACACGTAGTCAGCGAGGTTGGGCAGGGCGTCGATCTGATCGAGTGCCTGGTAGAGGCGATCCTGGAGGTCCTTGCGCTGGCTGGTCGCCTGTGGCGCGTACGTCGACGCGATCAGCCGTTCCTTCGCGGCCGTCGCGAGGAAGAAGAGCGACGGATACATGGCGAGGGCCGGCATCGCCAGGGCGGCAAAAAGGGCCACGAGCCGCGCTGCCTGGGAACTGCGGCGCGAGCGGCGTGACACGCGTTCGAACGCGGCGACGCACAACCCGCAGGCCGCCAGCGCGATGATCCACGGAACCAGCGGAATCGACTCCACGTTCGCGTGAATCGCGGCGACCGCGGCGGCGGCGCCGGCGACCCATCCGAACATCGCGGTCGTCCGAAGATCCCAGCGCCGGGGCCGCCGCCAGAACACGCCCGCGGCGTGGGCAGCCATCGCGGCGCCCCAGAGAACTGCGGCGTGGAGCAGCACGAGACCGAAGCCGACAGAGAGTCCGCGAATGCTGAACGGATGCAGCGAGAAGTGGACGACGTCGATATTTGTCCGGGCGACCACTTCCTGCAGGAAGCGCTCGTATCCGGCCAATACCGCCGCGGCAATCACGCCGGTCACGAAGTACACCGCCGCGATGCGGGAGTCGCCGATGGCCTGCGGGTCGTTCCTCAACCACAGCCGCGGCCGTGGGTGGGCGAGCCGCCGCCTGGCGAGCGAGTCGGCCGCGAGGCCGACGAAGGCCGCAGCCGTCAGGGCGGCCAGCAGGACGTAGGCCGGCGATCCAAAGGGTTGAGGTCCGGCCACCGACGAGACGATCCACAGGAGCGACGAACGGGCGATCAGGAGAATGAGAGCGATCGCCCCGGTCGCCCAGAGAAAATCGCGCGCCGTACGCGCGCGGCGGCGACGGTCGAGCAACGGCCCGGCGCATAAAAGCAGGGCGATGACGACGACGAGCGCGCTCGCGGCCAGGGTTCTCGCGCGCCACCGCGAGCGCGCCTCGGACAGTGCCGCGCGGGACACGCGGGCCTCGACCAGAAGGCCGCCAGTCGGAGATGGAATCAGGAACCTGGCCGCATCGGCGCCATCGTCGGGGGGACCGGGGCCTTCGAACTCCGTGCGGATCGAGACGGGGACGAGCGACGTGGAGACGACGGCGACGCCGGCGGCGAGCCCGGTGGTCGGCTGCAATCCGGACAGCGACTGTTCGACCACGACGGTCGCCTGGCGGGCGCCGGGCCGCTGGGAATCGGCCACCGGTTCCACGCGGACCAGCCGCGGTCCGAGCGCCCCCGGCGCGACAAACAGCGCGGCCGGGCCGCTCGTTCGCTCCTTCGCGAGATCGAGCACCCGTCCGGCCCAGGCGAGCGGCCGGCCGGCGACGTCGTAGACGGTGATGCCGGTGCGCCCTGCCTGGTCAGCTGGCAATGCATCAGACACGACGTCAAACAGTTGGGTTGCCGTTGCCGGATCGCGCAGCGCGAGCTGGATGGCCGTTCGTGAGGCGGTCACGCGGGCGGCCATCGCGCCGAGGGCGCCGGCGCTGCCGTCAAACTGGCGGCGGAACTCCGCCTCGACGCGGGCCAGCGCCTCGTCGTCGGTCGATCCGAACCGGCTGAGCTCGAGCGCGCGGCCCGCAGCGGCGGCGATGAGGGCGCCGAGCAGCCCGCCGACAACGAGACGTCCGGCTAGCGTCCGCATGACATTAGTGAAGTCTGCCGCATCGCCGACGCGACGGTGGCCCGACCAGCATACAATTGAAGCACATCGCCCGAATGTGGCGAATTCCCCGAACGTGACCCTCAAGCTGCTCCTCAAACGCGGCGCGCTGCTGGCCGTCGCCAACTGGCAGGCGGTGGCGATCCAGTTCTTCGCAGAGACGACGTTTCAGGTACTGCTGGCTGTTCCGATCTTCGGCGCCGCGATCCTGGTGGCGGTCGCCGTGGGCACCGACCTGGGCGACCTGTTGCAGGGGAATCTTCGGGAGATCGCCACCAATATCGCGCGCGCGCTGACATCCGAACCGATGGCGCTCGGATCGTTCCTGGTCGCGTTTGCGATTGCCCTGGCCGGCGGGTCGGCGCTGACGTGTCTCGTCAAAGGCGGGACGCTCGACGTGCTGCTGGCGGCAAACGACGCCGCCGGTCCGATCGAGCGCGAACCCGTGACGTTCGACAGCCTTCGTGGCGCCGCGCAGTTCAGCGTGCCGCGGTTCATGAGCGGCTGCGTGCGGCTGTTCCGGTCGTATCTGGCGCTTGGCCTGGTGCTGGTGGCCGCGTATGCCGTTTCAGGCGCGGTGTACCTGGCGTGCGTCGTGTACGGTTACCGCGCGGCGGAAGGCGTCGTGAGCGTGATCGGGTGGACGGCGATAGCTGCGGTCGCGACCGTCGGGCTGATCCTCTGGATCACTCTCGTCAACCTGGTCTATCTGCTGACTCAGATCGTGATGGCCGCCGACAACATCGGGCTCGCCGATGCGTTTCGCGCGGTCGGGCGATTCGTGCGCGTGGAAGCGTCGGCGCTGTCGCGCATGTTCCTGATTATCCTCGCCCTGGTCGTGGGCGCCACGCTCGTCTCCGCGCTCGCGTGGTCGGGCGTCGGCCTGATCGCGTTCGTACCGCTCGTCGGCCTCGCGGTGGTGCCGCTGCAACTGGTGGCGCTCGTCCTGCGGGGGCTCGCCTTCGAGTACATCGGTCTCGCCGCAGCGGGTGCGTATCTCACGCTCTACCGCCGGATGCCGCACGCCGAACGCAGCGACGCCGGCCTCGGCCTCATCGAGACCTCGGTGGCGGCAATGGGCCCAGCGGCAACGGCCCCGGCGGGCCCAGCGGCGACGCCGTCGGGTTCATCTGGACCAGGCCCGGCAGCGGCGTGAGCGGCGCGATCGCCGGATCGAACGAATGCCCGAGGGCGACGACGGTCACGCCCTTGACGAGGTCGCGCGCCACGGCGATCACCACGGGAAACGCGCCGGCCACAGGGGCGAAGAGGTGGGGCGGCGCCGCCAATTCACCGGCGAGAGCGAACTCGCCCGAGGTTTTGCCGTCCAGCGCGTGATACGCCCGCAGCATCGGCGCCGGCCCTGAGACCAGGATGGATTCCGCGGCATGCAACGGCCCGGTCGCAGGACGCAGCGGCAACGGGATTTTCCAGCGTTGCACGCCGCTCGACTTGTTCAGGGCCCTCAGCACGTTATCGAGCGACACGAAGTAGGCCGTGCGTTCGTCCACGACCGGGAGGCCGATGACGGGCCCTCCGGTTTGCCAGCGCCACTCGACCTCTCCGTCCCGGGCGCTCAGGCAGTAGAAGAACCGATCCTGCGAGCCGAGATACAGCCGGTCGCCGCTCACGAGGATCTCGTTCGCGGCGCCGCCGAGCCGACGCTCCCAGACAACCGCGCCCGTGTCGACGCGCATGGCGAGGACGCGGGAGTCGCCGCCGGGGAGGTAGACGTATTCACCCCCGAGCGCCGGGCGCGCATGCGCAACGGCGCCCAGATCGCGCCGCCACAACAAGGTGCCGTCGGCGGCCCGGAAGGCGAGCAGCTCTTTGTTCGTGGTGGCCACGAGGAGCCAGCCGTTGTCCCACACCGGAGGCACCGCGACCACGTCCGCCAGCGGCAGTTCCCACGCGGACGTGCCGTCGGCGGCGCGCAGCGCCGACAGGCCGCCGGGCCTGACCACGAACACGAGGTCGTCGCCGGCGGCCGGCTCGAACGTGGTGTGGATGGTGGTGAGCCAGAGCCGTGCCCCGGTCGCGAGGTTATACGCCGCGAGCTGGTCGCCTTCGAGCGGAAAGTAGGCGCGCGTCGCGTCGTAGGCGGGTGTCGCGGTGAGGCTGCTGTTGAGTGCGAGCGTCCACACGGTCTGTAATGGAAACAGGGGGAGAGGCGTGCGATCGTTGGCGGCGTGCGTCTGCTTCACCTGCCGCGTTTGCGCTGAGCTGAGGCCCGTCAACGCCGTGATGAGGGCAAGTGCACTACAACATATTGTGGTCAGACGAGTTGCCACCCCGTTATAATAGCGGCTAATCGCTCCAGTCCTTCGAGAAGCTCCAGGCGGGTCGTTTCGGTGAGCCACCAAACAATCGTCGTTCTCGACTTCGGGTCTCAGTACACACAGCTCATCGCCCGGCGGCTTCGCGAGCTCTCGGTGTACTCGGAGATCTGGCCGCCGGATGCTCCGGCTGAGAAGATCCGCGCCAGGCGTCCGGCCGGGATCATCCTGTCCGGCGGTCCCAAGAGCGTGTCCGATCCCGGCGCGCCGAAGTGCGATGCTGCCGTGTTTGACGTCGGCATCCCCGTGCTCGGCATCTGCTACGGCATGCAGCTGATGGCGGACACGCTCGGCGGGACGGTCGCGCCTGCGCGCCAGCGCGAGTTCGGCCACGCGTTGGTCACGGTGAACGGACCGGCGCCGCTGTTTGCGGGAGTGCCGCCGGAGATCCGCGTCTGGGCGAGCCACGGCGACTTCGTGGAGGCCGCGCCCAAGGGGTTCTCCGTGGTCGCGACGAGCGCGAACGCGCCGGTGGCCGCGATGATGGACGACACGCGCGGGCTGCACGCGCTGCTGTTCCATCCCGAGGTCGTGCACACACAATTCGGGTTGGAGATACTCCGCAACTTTGCCTACGGCGTGTGCGGGTGCACGGGCGACTGGACGATGGCGTCGTTTGTCGAGGAAGCAACGGCGCGTGTCAAGGCACAGGTCGGGGACGGGCGCGTCGTGTGCGGGCTGAGCGGCGGCGTCGATTCGACTGTCGCGGCACTCATCATTCATCGCGCGATCGGCCGGAACCTGACGTGCATCCTGGTGGACAATGGCGTGCTCCGGCTGGACGAGGCCGCCCAGATCCGGAAGCGGTTCGAGAGGCTCAACCTCCCGCTCGTATTCGCCGACGCGTCGGAGCGGTTTCTGGAACGCCTGGCGGGGGTCGTCGAGCCGGAACAGAAGCGCAAGATCATCGGCGCGACCTTCATCGACGTGTTCGAGGAAGAGGCGGCGAAACTCGGCCGGGTCGATTTTCTGGCGCAGGGGACACTCTATCCCGACGTCATCGAGTCGGTGGCCATCGTCGGGCAGTCCTCGCTCATCAAGAGCCATCACAACGTCGGCGGCCTTCCGGAGCGCATGCGGATGAAACTCGTCGAGCCGCTGCGTGAGCTGTTCAAGGACGAGGTCCGCGAGGTCGGCCGGAAACTGGACCTCGACGACGAGTTCGTGATGCGGCAGCCGTTTCCCGGGCCGGGTCTGGCCGTGCGGATCCTGGGCGAGGTGACGCCGGCGCGCCTGAGCCTGCTGCGCCGCGCCGACGCGATCGTGTCGGAAGAAGTGAAGCGCGATGGCTGGTATTCGCGGGTCTGGCAGAGCTTCGCCGTGCTGCTGCCGATTCAGAGCGTGGGAGTAATGGGCGACGAGCGGACCTACGAGT
>Ga0105245_10004371_pt1 | contig 12504 bp, 10 predicted proteins | sample KBSM54metaG_FD_81523 | JGI IMG/M metagenome (GOLD analysis project Ga0105245, IMG submission 81523) | Miscanthus rhizosphere microbial communities from Kellogg Biological Station, Michigan, USA - KBS M5-4 metaG | ecosystem: Host-associated > Plants > Roots > Rhizosphere > Soil | place... | reverse complement strand
GGCGTCGAAACCGCGCTCAACGCCGAGACCCGTATCGAGGTCTCGGCGCCACCCCGGGCCTCGTCGGCGCTTTTCAAGCACCAGAGCCGGAGATGAGGGTTCGAACGCCCGTCAGCGGACCCCGTGATGGCGCTGATCACCTGATTGCCCATCGCGGTCGCTGAAATCCGGTTGCCGGTATTGGACAGCATGCCGGCCCCCGGACCCGAGAGAAGCGCGTAGCTCGCCCCGGTCACCTGCGCGGACACTGGACCGGAATTGACCTGGCTGCTGATCAGCTCGGAGCTCGCGTTCTCCGGCCAGAGCGACCTCGTCCAGGCGATCCGCATGTCCACGCAGGATAATGTTGTCCGTGTCAGCGATCAGATCACGCAGCGCAATCTCGGTGTGCAGCCGACTATAACGATCAGGCCCATGCGCCGGTGCGCCTGATCGTCCACCGGGACCTCATCCTCGCGCCGTGGCTCGGCTAGGAGGTGCTATGGCTGATCTGAAATTGGCAAAGCTGCCGGACCGCACGCCTGTCAAACTTACTATCGCCGTGATGCCTGGCTTCCATCAGGCGCTGATCGACTATGCGGGGCTCTACGCCGCCACCTATGGGCGGGAGGAGCCGCTGATCGAATTGATTCCCGCAATGCTCGGTACGTTCCTGGAAGGCGACCGGGCGTTTGCCCGCGCCTGTTCAGGCGCCAAATGAGCTTCGACATGGAGCCTGAGCGGTTTCTCAAGCTCGATGAGGTGAAGCGCCGCGCGGGCCTTGGCAAATCGATGATCTATTGCCTCATCCAGGAAGGAAAATTCCCGGCACCGTACAAGCTGCCCCCGGCCGCCTCGCGCTGGAGCGAGCGCGAACTCATCGCCTGGATCGACGACGTCAAGGACGGCTTTGAGGGCAAGAAACGCCGCGTTTGAGCCTTCCCGCCATCTCCATTCGCGGGCGGCTCACGCTTGATCATGTACCGTGAGTTCGATAGAGGCGCACGGAGTCGAACTGGGGCGCCAAGCCTCGGTTTTCAGACGGAAATTCTTTGTGGTACATTTCGTGGTACCTCGGAAAAGACCCCGATCGGAAGGCGTGGAAGAACAATGGGCTGAGCCCTCAGTTCGAATCCCACCCTCTCCGCCATGGGGGTCCCCGCCGGTCCATTGGGATCGACCTTTGAGCCTGAATACCGAGACTTAGCCGACCAGCTCGCCACCGATTTCAGCCTGTCGTTGACCGCCTCCTGGACGCGCTGGAGCGACATTCAGGCGGGATCTCATCGATGGGTTCGGCTTTCCGACCACGGACAATGTCGGCGATGGGCGGGTCCTGTCATTGGGACTGGCGGCGCGCTGGCAGCCGCTGCGCAACCTGTCCTTCGACGCCGCTCTGTATCTCAACGACAGCAAGGTAACCACGCGCGCGACGACGAATTTGCCGATTGAGGTGCTCACCGCGGGAGATTTCGACCGCCTCCCCAACGTCGCCGATGCATCGGGCAGGATCGGGTTCGACTACACCACGCCACTCTCGGCGAAGCTCGACCTCAATGTGAATGGTTTTGCCCGCTATGTCGGGAAATCGACACTGGGCATCGGCCCGATCCTTGGGCAGCTTCAGGGCGATTATCTCGATACCGGTCTGGAATTCAGGATCGGCACCAACAAGCGCGCGGTAACCCTGTCGCTGACGAACCTGCTCGACGCACGGGGCAATCGATTTGCGCTCGGCTCGCCATTTCTGGTGCGAAACGGCAATCAGATTACGCCCCTGCAGCCGCCCAGCCTCAGGATCGGATTCGACCTCGCCTTCTAGCCGGCTAGCCCCCGGGGGCGCGCCGGAGCAAAGGCGGGTCGACAGGGGGAAAAGGGCCGCATAGCAGTGCAGCCGATGAACGCTCCCGGCAGGCACTTCTACTATACGCTGTTCGGCTTCACGGTGCGGTCGGAGATTGAGCTTCCCGAATTGCGGCCGGCCGATGGCGGCGATGCGGACGTCGATATCGGTTTGCGTGATCTTGGTGTCGCGGCACCCGCGAGAGAGGTGGCTGGGCTGACGCTGACGCCCGACGGCGTGGTGCTGTGCGTGCCGGGGATAAGCCGATATCTGATCGAGCAGGGATGTCGGATTTTCGTCGATCCCGAAGAGGGCGTTTCGCCCCGCAACGTTCGGCTGTTTCTGCTCGGCTCCGCGTTCGGTGCGCTGCTGCATCAGCGCGGGTTGCTGCCGCTGCACGCGAATGCGATCGTGATCGAGGGCCGGGCGGTTGCGTTTACCGGCCGTTCCGGCGCCGGCAAATCGACCCTGGCGTCGCTTTTCCATGATCGCGGGCATCGCCTGCTTTCAGACGATGTCTGCGTCATCGACTTTGACGGGGCGGGGCAGCCGATCGTCCATGCCGGTATTCCGCATATGCGCCTGTGGCGCGATTCGCTCGAGCGCAGCGGGCGAACCCCGGATGACTTTGAAGCGGTGCTCGATGGCCGCGACAAATATACCGTGCCGGCGCGGTGGAGCGACACAGCGGAACCGGTGCCGCTCGGTGCGGTCTTTACGCTTGCGAATGCCGGTGAGGATGCGCGGCAAGTCGGTATCCGGCGGCTGCGCGGGGCCGAGGCGTTGAACGCGCTGATCGCGAACACCTATCGCGGCCATTATGTCGCGCGGTTCGGCGATTCGCGGCGGCATTGGGCGGCGAGCCTGGATCTGGTCGCGAAAGTGCCGGTCTTCGAGCTTGAGCGGCCCTGGAGCCCGGATTGGTTTGCGCCCACGGTCGATGCGGTAGAGGCGCATTTGCGCGCTGATCCGCAATAGCCGGGCGCTGCCTCAGATCGTCGTGCGGATGAAATGCCCCACCGCGATCGCGGGGAGCAGGCGCGCCCGATAGAGGCTTTCGACGGTGGGGTCCTCCCAGCTTGTGGGCCACTCGGCCGCCAGCGTCTGGAGGCGCGGCATGTCGAGGATCGCGGCGGCTTGCGGGCAGCAGGCGATTGCTGCGATTTCGTCAAGCAATTGCGTCCGACGTTCGGTCAGCGCCTCATGCCAGCCGGAGCCCTGATAGCCCCGGCGATGTTCTTCGAGCACGGCCTGAGGGAGGCGGTCGGCGAGCCCCTGCCGGGCGAGACCGCGCGCCGTGCCGCCAGCGAGGAAATGTTCGACCGGCAGCGCCAGCGCGAACTCGACGAGCCGCCGGTCAGCGGTGGGATCCCGGATATCGAACCCCCAGCCGGCGAGTACACCCTTGCCAAAATTGCCGATATCGACGCGCTGGAGTGCCCGCAGGCGTATGGCAAAGGCATCGGGGCCTGGGCGAACGGCTTGCATCGCCGCGCGCCGCGCCGCCTTCGAGACCGGGGGCAGGGTGAGTCCGGGTTGGGAGTGGCGTTTCCATGCTGGCAGGAATGGCTCGAACGTCTGTTTCACCAGCCCCGGCCAGCCTCTTTTCTGCCGCCTCAGCGCCCCCACGACCCGGGCCAGGCGCCGCCATTGCCCTCGGACGAACAGGTGCGACAGCGCTTCCTGTCCTGAATAGCTGAAGCTCAGATTGCCCATCGATCCCGTGAGCAGCACTGACAGGCCGCGCTCCCGGGCCGCATCGTTGATCGCGCCGACCCAGACATTGTTGCAGATGTTCGTGACGATCTGCTCATTCAGAAGCAGATCGCGATCGAGGAAATCGAGTGGCGAGGCTCGCGGCGCGACGATCGGGATATGGGTGATGTTGGCGTAGCGCGCCGCGGTAGCCGCGGCGAGCGGGCCTTCATCGTCGATCCGGCCGTGACCTGAGCTGCCCGCGCTACTGGGCACCGCGGTGAAGGCCAGTACTTCGCCCGCCACCGGTGCGAGAAGGCGCGCCGCGCTGGCGGCGACAGCTCCACTGTCGAGGCCACCGCTGAGGTGCGCGCCCGCCCGGTTGTCGGCGCCGCGAAGCCGTGCGGCGACGGCCTCGTCGAGCCGTTCGCGAAACGCTTCCTGCGCCTCTGTCGCGGAGCGGAAGCTCGGACCGGTGCGGGAAGGCTTCCAATAGCGGCGAGAGGCAATGTGCCCGGGCGCTATGGTGAGGATATGCCCCGGCTCGACGCGTTCCACCGCTTCGAAGAAGCTGCCGATCGGTGGCGCTCGCTCCAGATACCGGACGATCGATGGCAGGTCAGGCCGGCGCGGAATCTCCGGGAGCGCGTGCAAGCCAGAGGGCATCGATGCGAAGGCGAAGAAACCGTTGCCGCGATGATAATGCAGGGGCCGCTGGCCCATGAAATCGCGCGCGAGCAGGAGGCGCCTTCCGTCCTCGTCCCATAAGGCGAGGGCGAAATCGCCGATCAGCCGGTCGATCGCCTCATCCCGCCAGCGCAGGAACGCCCGCATCAGGATAGCGGCGTCGCAGAGCGATTTCGCGCGCTCTGGCGGAATCGCGAGATCCGCGATCAGCTCCGCCCGGTTATCGAGGCGGATGTCGGCGACGAGCACGAGCGGGCCTTCGCGGATCGGCCCTGTGTCGTACACGTCCTCGGGAAGCGTCGGGAACAGGCGCCGCCCCAGGGCTACGCCGTCCCCTTGCCATTGGGCCGCGCCCGCTGGAGCATAACGCGCCTGGGCGGCGAGCATGGCTGTGGATCGATCGGCACTATCCGTTCTCCCCGAAGGTCCGAGGAAGCCGGCCAGTGCGGTCATGCGGGGGCGGGTTCCGCCGCGACGAGATTGACGAGCCCGTCCTTTTCGAGATCCCGGAGCAGAAGGAGGATTTCCGGGGCGCACGCCAGCGCATCGACGTCGAACTCCTCGGCAAGCGTCGCGCAGAGTTCCGATATGCTTTTCGGGCGATCGAGCAGCGCCCAGATCCGCGCCGCGGTTTCGTTGAAACTGTAATAGGTGCCGTTGTCGATGTGGAGCGCGACGAGGTCGCCATCGACCTCCGCCTCGGCGAGGCCGGGCAGGCGATGCACCACGAAGTCAGTCATCACTTCGCCAGATCAGGAACCGAAGCTGAGAGCGCCGTCGGGAACGATCGGATCGATGCTGTTCTCGGCATCGCCGGCCTTCAGGCGATCGACATTCGGCGCGACCCATTTGCGCCGCGGCGATATCGCCGCCGGGCTCTTTGGCGATTGGTCCACTTGCTTCATTCGTAGCTCCTTCCCGGGGGCCTATAACGGCTCCCCTACAGGATGAAATCATTCGCGGCGAAATTATATCCGCCGATGGTTGTCACAGCGATCGATATATCGGCGACGCCATCGCCATCGACATCGCCCTGGATGACCCAGTCGCTGCCCGAGCCGACGACCCGCAATTCGCCCGCAACGTTGCTGAACGCGGCCTCGCCTATGAAGGCGAAGGCGTCATTGCCGCTATGCGTGGTGCTGGCATCGATCGCAGACAGATCGAGATGATCGCCGCTATTGAAGTCAGTGATGTGATCCATCGCACCCGAAGTCGATTCCCCGACTGCGCGGAAATAGAAGGTGTCGTTGCCGCCGCCGCCGGTCATCACGTCCTGGCCCAGCCGGCCATAGAATTGATCGTTGTTCGCGCCGCCGGTGAGCGTGTCGTTGCCCGCACCCATCATGAAACGGAACGAACCATCGGTTTCCGCTGAGCCGTTGAAGGTCACGTCCTCGCCAACGTGCAGGCCGTTGGCGTTGACGGTGAGCATCTTGCCCGCGCCGACATTGGCGTCGTCGAGCGTGACATTATAGTCGAAGGCGGTGCCCGGCGGCGCGAACCGCGCGTCGGATGCGGACAGCATGACCAGGGTTTCGATGTTCGTCATCGTGCTGGCGGCGAACACCACGCCAGCTGAATAGTCGCCGCGCAGGCCGAGCTGATCGTCGGTGCCGCCCTGGCCATCGACATGATCCGCCGCCGTGAACCGCCCGCCATCGCCGAAGAAGAAGGCGTCGCTGCCCTGGCCGCCGACCAGGCTGTCATTGCCGAGACCACCAAAGATGAGAAAGCTGCCATCGGTTTCGGCCGATCCGTTGAAGGTCAGGTTCTCGCCGGCATGGAGGAGGTTGGCGTTGACGGTGAGCGTCTTGCCTGCGCCGACATTCGCGTCGATCGTCGTCAGATCATAGCTGTAGGAATTGCCGGCATTGTCGCCGAAGCCGGTGGTGCTGCCGGAGTAGATCACCAGCGTTTCGATGTTGACCAGGTTGCCGGCGCCGAAGGTCAAGGCGCGGGCGCCGGTATAATCGCCCTGCAGTGCTACCTGATCGTCATCGCCGACGCCGCCATCGACCTGGTCGGTCGGATCGAGCGCAGCGCCGAAATAGAAGCCGTCGCTGCTGCCGCCGCCGGTGGCTGTGTCGCTGCCGCCGCCCTGGAGCATATAGATGTCGGTGCCCGGACGCGCTGTGATGACATTGTCGGTGGCATCGCCGCCGAGCCGATCATCGACTGAGGTGACACCAGTCACCGTGACGTTGACGGTAGCGGTGCCGCCGCCGACCAGCGCGTAGGTGAAGCTGTCGACGGCACTGGTGTTGACCGCACCGGTCGCGGTTGCGGTAGTCGTATCGATCAAGGTGTTGAATGCGCCGTGCGGATCATAGGTCAGGGTGCCGTTGGCGTTGAGCGACACCCTGGCGCCGGAGAGCAGGGTGGTGAAATCGCCCGGATTCACCAGCACCGCGCCGTTGACCGTCGCAAGCGCGGGGGGCGGTCCGTCGACATCGCTGTCGTTGGCCAGCACATCGACCGAGACGACTGCGTTCTCCGCGACGGTGGCGCCCGTATCGTTCGCCGCTACCGGCGCGTCGTCGACTGAGGTGACGGTGATCCCCACCACGCTGACCGTGTCTTCGGGGTTGTCGAAATGATCATTATTATAGGCGGTGATCGACGCATCACCGCTGTTGCCGACGATCAGGTCGAGATCGCCATCGCCGTCAGGATCGCCAAGCGCGAGAAGCTCCGGCAGCGCGTCGCTGTCGAGATTGATCGGTGTCTGGAAGGTGCCGTCGCCATTGCCGGCGAGGATTGAGACAGTGCCGGGGAAATCGCCATTGGAGACGACCAGATCGATAAAGCCGTCGTCGTTCAGGTCGCCGGCGACGACATGAGTCGGGAAGCCGAACTCGGTGGTCTGGTAGCCGATAGCCGCGCCGAAGGTTCCGTCGCCATTGCCGAGCACCACCTCGACACCGTTGACCGAGGTCGGATCGCCCGGGTCGTCGATGGCGGAGAAGGCGAAATCGAGGAAGCCGTCGCCGTTGAAATCTGCAACGACCACGCTGGTGACGTTGGACGGGACGGTTACCGCCTGGATTGCGGCGGCGAAGCTACCGTCGCCATTGCCCAGCATCAGATCGACCGAGCCTGGAGGCGCGAATGTCCCGGAGTCGCCGAGATTGCCGGCAAGCAGATCGATGAAGCCGTCGCCATTGAAATCGCCGACCGCGAGCGTGCTGGTGAGCTGGCTGGTGGTTGCCGAAAAGACCGGCGCCGCGAAGACACCCGCAGAAGTTTGCAGGATGATGGCGACCCGGCCGTTATCCGCGTCGGCGGCGGCCAGGTCGATCAGGCCATCACCGTTGAAGTCGGCGGCGACCAGATCGGCGGCAAAGGGCACGTCAGCGATCGTCACGGTGCTGCCGTCGATCGACGAGACATAGCCGACATAGCCGAAGCCGTCGGAATCATAGCTGGAGAAGCCGATATCGAGGATGCCGTCACCATCCAGATCGCCGAACGCGAACGCACTCGGCGCGCCGGCGGGAATCGCGAAGCTGCCGCCGAGGGTGGTGCCGAAGGCGACGATGCCGCCATCGAGCCCGAACACGATGTCGGAAAGGCCATCGCCGTCAAGATCGGCAAAAGCGAGCGCGGTCGCGGGTGTGCCGAGATCCAAGGGCCCGAGATCAGTGAACGCGATCCCGGTCGGCGGTGTCACGATCGCGTGTGCCGAAAGCGTCAGCTCGTCCGCGCCGAAATAATTCGCATCGCCCTGGTAGGTCAGGCCGTTAGCGGCGGCGAGCGTGGCGTCGATCTGGTCCTGGGTAGCGGTGATGGTGATGTCGTTGCTGTTGTCGGCGCCGGCGGTAATGTCGCTGGCATCGATGCCGCCGGCGACGTCGGTGCGGATGTCGAGCGTGCCATGGTCGACCTGGAGATGGACCGTCACCACATCATTCGCCGGATCGGCGGCGACGCCGGTGACGAAGATGCCGGTTATCGCGACGGGGGTGTCTTCGTCGACGGTGATATCGGACCCGACGACGATCTCGCTTGCGGGGACCAGGTCGAGCGCGACCGTGGCGACTGCGGTGTCGTCTCCGCCGGCGCCGTCGACAAAGGTGAAGCTCACCGTGCGCGATTCCACCGCCAGCAGGTCGTCGGTATTCTCGAACAGGATGCTCGCCGTCAGCAACTCAACCGCGCAGGCGCAGGCGTCTGCGTTGAAGGTGACCACCAGGGGAGCACCGTTCACGCCGCCACTCCAGGTGCCGACGACATCGCCCTCATAGGTGATGTCCGAACCGCTGACGCCGAGTTCGCCGGGACCAGTACCTTCGTCGAAGATGGTCAGTTGGTCACCGGCGCTCGCTCCGGCAATCGAGACGGTGAGCGTCGCACCGTCCCAGTTCGCGTTATCGTCATCGAAGGTCGCGTCATAGGCGAGGAAGATCGGCGACGAGCCCTCATCGAAGGTCGCGACGGCGTTGTTGCCCGGCGAGAAGAAATCGAGGTCGAGCAGCGGGGCGTCGTTGACCGGTGTGATGTTGATGATCGTCGTCGCGGAGCCGGTCAAGGCTCCGCCGTCGCCGCTGTTGCCGCCGTCATCAACGTCGAGCGAGAGCGTGGCGCTCAACGGCGGGAAGTCGTCGTCGGCGGTATAGGTGACCACGCTGGTCGCATCGTCATTGAGCAGCGCATTGATATCGGCGATCGTGCCGCTCAGCGTGACGAGGCCGGTGTCGTTGTCGGTGATGACCACGGCGGTGCCGCCTGCCTCGAGATGGAGCACGCCATAGTCGACGCCGAGGGTGACCGTGACCTGGTGTTCGCCCGCATCGGCGTCCGAAACCGACAGGCCGCTATTCTTGATGTCCAGTGGGACCTGTTCGGTCGCGGCATAGTCGGGCACCGGTATGATAGCGACCGGCGCGTCGTTGATCGCGGTGACATCGATCACGACCTCTGCGCTGCCCGTGTCCGATCCGCCAAGCGCGACACCGCCACCATCGACCAAAGTGAACGACAGGGTGCGCTGGTCGGTCGAGGGTGCGTCGGAGCTGTTGGAGAAGGCGATATTCTCCATCGCCAGCTGGACCGCGCAATGACAGGCGTCCGCGTTGAAGGTGATGATGAGCGGATTGCCGTTATCGCCGCCGCTGAAGCTGCCGACGATCGTGCCTTCATAGGTTACGTCAGTGCCTGATATGCCAAGTTCGCCCAGGCCGGTGCCGATATTGTTGATCGTCAGCTGATCATCACTGCTGCCATTGGCGGTGAAGGTGATGGTCAGGGTGGCGCCATCGAAACTGCTATTGTCGTCGGTAAGGACTGCGCTCGGCGCGAGCGTCAGTGGGGAATCGCCCTCGGTGAAACTCGCGGTCGCGTCGTTGCCGGGCGAGACGCTGTCGAGGTCGAGCACCGGCGCATCATTGACCGCCGCCACAGCGACGGTGACGGTTCCCGTGTCGGTATCACCCAGGCCGTTGCTTGCGACATAGTCGAAGCTGGCATTTCCGTTGAAATCGGGGTCGGGCGTGAAGGTGACGGTGCCGTCGAGGTTGAGCACCACCGATCCGCCCGATACTGCGGTAACGCTGTCGATCACCAGCGTTTCGCCGATCGCGACATCGTCGTTGCCGAGGATATCGGCGGCGGCGTAGGTGACGGGCGTGTCCTCGGTCGCCGAGAGATTATCGTCTACCGCCTCGACGGCGGCAGCGATCGTCACGGAGATGGAGGCGATGCTCGAATCCGCAGTCGAGGCGAGATCGCCGAGTTCGACGCTTTGGCCCTGGATATGCAGATCGACCGAACCGAGGAAGTCCGCGGCGGAGGTGATCGTCAGCTGCTCGGTGCCGGCGGCGAGCCCGTCGAGGAAGGTGGCGTCGCCGGGATTGGTGCGATCGACCCCCCATATACCGGTGGGATCGCCGCCCGCGCGGCCTCCCACCGAAAGGGTAAAGCCTTCAGGAAGCTGGTCGATGGTGACTGAGTTGAGCGCTTCCGACCCATCAAGGTCGGTCAGGGACAAGGAAGTGGGCAGTGTGAAGGTCTCGCCCGCGCGCGCACCGACAATTCCCGAGGGGGGAGTGATCAGGGGGATGTCGGCGACGGGATTGACGGTCAGGGTCGCGGTTGCGCTGTTCGATTCCGCTTCATTGCTGTCCGTGGAGATATAGCTGAAATCGGCGCCGCCGCTCCAATTGGCATCGGGGGCGAAATATAGCGGCAGCGTCCAGCGACCGAGACCCACATCGAAACCGGAGGCGCTATAGTCGTCACCGACAATGACCGGATTGTTGAGCTGATCGAAAAGCGTACCGTGTAAAGGCAGGCTGTTCAGGCGAAAAATCGCCGCGATGCTGCCAGCGTCTTCGGCGTCGAAGGCGGCGAGCGTTATGGTAATCAGCGCGTCGTCTTCATTGCCGACGGTTGCGACATCGTCTGCCACTGGCATAGTGTTCGGCATTCGATGTCCCCCCGGATTATTGAGTTCCGCCCCCGCGGAATCGCATAAGCCCCGACATTTAACCTAGTTTATTCGACGACTCCAGCCCGCGCCGAGCGAAGATCGAAGCCGGGCCGAAGGTGCCCGAGACGCGGCCGATCGCATCGGTCGATCAGATTGCAACCGCCATTTCCTATCGCGCGAAAAGGCTCTAAGGGGCGCCGATGGCATCGTATAAAGAACCCTCCTTCAAGGACCGCGCCGCGCTTTCCGCACAGGCCAAGCAAGCAGCACTCGAAAAACTCAAGGCTAAGGCGCCGATCGATCCGGCGGTCGCCGCCGAACGCGCAGCCGCACGCGCGGCGAAGGAAGCCGCCGAGGCTGAGAAGCGCGCTGCGAAGAAGGCAGCGATGGAGCAGGCGAAGCTCGACAAGATCGCCAAGGCGGAGGCGGCGAAGCTTGAAGCGGAGCAAAAGGTCAAACGCGCCGAGCTTACGGAAGCCGAGAAAAAGGCTGCCCGCGACGCCCGCTATGCGGCGCGCAAGAAGCGTAAATAACCCAAGACTGCGGGCCTGATCGGCTCGCAATCAATCTCAGTCGAGCGCGCCCCTCAGCACATTGGCGGCATACAGGAAGGCCGTTTCCGAAGGGATGCGGTCTTCTTCCTGGAGCATTTCGTCGACTGCGAAGCCGATCTCCACTGACAGGCGGAGGCGCTGCCACAGCTCGTCGCGGTCGATATCGGGCACATGCCGCGCATAGGCCTCGACCAGCCGATCAGTGACATAGCGGTGCGATTCGACCCGGATATGGACGAGCCGCGGAGAGGCGTGGAGCGCACGCAGGATCCAGACCGCGCCCGGCTCGCTCGCGGTCACGGCGGCAGTGTCGCGCAGCAGATCGACGATATGGGCGCTGAGCGCGTCCACGCCGCCGGCTTCATGGCGCGAGATCCATTGCTCGAGCACGATATTCTGCCGGCCCATCAGTCGCCGGCCAAGTGCCTCCAGCACGGCATATTTGTCGTCGAAATAGCGATACAGAGCAGGCGGGGTCACCCCGGCGCGTGCGCATATCATGTTGGTGGAGATCGCATCCATGCCGACCTCGGCCAGTAACTCGCCGGCCACGCGTAGAAGCAGATCATAGGTCTGCTGGGATCGCTCCTGCCGCGGCCGAGCTCGCGACGGCGCGGTGAGGCCGGGTTGGGTTGCCTTCATGTCGGCCCCTTACGCCGCGCGCCTGCGGAATTGAAGGCCAACGACGATCACGCTGCTGATCAGGATGCAGGCGGCGCCCATCCACAGCACGTTGCCGACCTGCCTCTCGCCGACCAGCAGCGATGCGAAGAGGGGGCCAAGGCTCGATCCGATGAGCTGGGCGCCGCCGATCAGCGTCGCCGCATGGCGCGTGGGGTCGGCCATGATCACCAGTTCGAGCTGGAACGGCATGATGAACATCCAGAGGAAACCGAACAGCCCGGTGGCGGCAAGAAATACGGGTGCCGCCGGTCCGCTGCCGAATATCGCGAGCAACGCCAGGTTGATGGCCGCGGCGGCCAGCACGACCCACAACGCATTGACCCGACCGACCATCAGCGTCGCGGACAGGGCGCCGGCGACCTGAGCGCCGAGCCCGATCGGCACGGCCAGCGCGATGGCGCCGGAGTCGATGCCGCCCTGGAGCGCCAGTGGTTCGAGATAGACCCACAGGCCGACGACAAAGGCGAGGTAGATCAGGGTGCTGACGAGCGCCGCCAGCCCCGCGGCCGGTGGCAATGGGGTCCTTTCCTCGCCGCGTTCCAGCGGCGGATAGCTGCGCGGCAGGAAGGGCAGGCAGAGCAGGGCGATCAGGCTGATCGCACCCAGCGCGAGGAAGCCGCCCTGCGCGCCGG
>Ga0105245_10004370_pt1 | contig 12504 bp, 16 predicted proteins | sample KBSM54metaG_FD_81523 | JGI IMG/M metagenome (GOLD analysis project Ga0105245, IMG submission 81523) | Miscanthus rhizosphere microbial communities from Kellogg Biological Station, Michigan, USA - KBS M5-4 metaG | ecosystem: Host-associated > Plants > Roots > Rhizosphere > Soil | place... | reverse complement strand
TGCGCTGCGCCGCGCCGAACAGGCTCGTATCGCGGCTCAAGCGCGAAAAGTGCTGCCCTCGTGCCTTCGAACACCGATGTTTGGTGAAACGTCGTGGACAGTAAGGATCGACAACGCAAGCGAGGCGGTGATCACGATCCTTTGCGTCGGTGTTGCGGCTTTAGACACCAACGGTTTTGAAGTCCCACATGGTTGCAGCCGGGCCGCCGGCATGGCACCCGTCGATCAGGTTTTCGATCAGTCCATACGTGCGGCGCTATACGATGTGGCGCGGGGCAAATTTGAACTCGAGCTGGTGCCGGCGTTCAAGCAAGCTGTACGTGACGCGATGGTGGGCCACTTTGTCGACGAATGGCCACGCACCGTGCCGCCAAATGAGCACGCCGTGATGGCCTACACCACCACCGACCCGAATTACAAGCTGCGCATCACCATCGACTACGAAGACGAAGCGGGTTACCAATGGCGGCGCACCGATACCAGCCAGCCAAGACGCACAGATGACGCGCCTCACCGGGGCACGGGAACGGAGCTGTGGTGGCGATTGGACTGACTACGCTAACCGGCCCTGGCGTCGCGCTGGCGGCTGGAGCCCACCCGGCCTCGTGCCGGCGCGCGCGCAGACGGGCTAATAACTGGGCTTTACATCGTGCTTGCGTGCTTCGGAGTCGCCTTTCCTGCAATGATTTCCTGATGCATCGTCGCGTTGTCGCGCGCGATGACCACACAGCCGCGGCTGGCGCGACGGTGGGCAAGGGTGGCCCGGCCTGTTTGTTGCGGTCGGCGCGGTTTCTGGGACGGTTCTCAGCTTCGAGATGGGCCTGTTGTGGCCGGGCCTGATGGGCCGCTTCGGAGACGTCATCGGCCACCTGGCGCCGACGAAACCAACACCGACCTTGCCAAAGCCACTGCCACCGATGGCAACACCAATGATCACGATCTAGGAGGGTCGGGGGCTGGCGCGGTGGCGATTGGTTTGGCTGTAGGTCTGGGCGCTCCTGCCTGGGGTTTCCCCGGGCAGCTTTCGCTTCGACCGTGGCCGGTATCGCTTCCGTTTCCAGCCCCCGCCCGTCAAACCGTGCATGCGGTTGTAAGGCTCGAAATTGAGTGCGCGCACCAGAACGCCGTAGGCGTGGCTGACCACGTTTCTCAAAGCCGCCCTACGATCCCGGACGGTCGGATCTCCCGAGTCCGATTCTGACCTGGGCTCTGCACACCATTTATCAGAGAACCGGCCTGCCCAGCGGTGCGGAAACTTAAGCACCTTGGACCCCATTGCGTAACAACTAATTTCGTTGATAATTAATCAACGCTATGTCGTCGGCGCCGCACGCGAAACCCGCACCGCCGCGGCTCAAAACCCGCTCTACGGCGTCGTGCGCGATCGCCTACATCAGCCGGAAAAGCTTGATGGCGACAGCCACCAGTAACAACTTGTTGAGGAGTCAGTGGCGTCGCGGTGCGCCGCTTTGCCGCTGTGAATTGTGCACGGACTGGTAACTGAGATTATGTCACTTCGGCAGGAGTTCGCTTGTAGTACAGGCGGATTCACGCACCAATAATTCGGTTGTCTTACTCTCCCGCCAGACTTTCATGTACGGGGTGTGCACCGAAGACGGCACCCACGTGACGTGGCGTGGCGCGACCGCCACCATGCGTTCAATGCCTTCCTCCCGGATTCTGGCGTGCGGATGCGGCTATGCAACAACAGCTTTCATGTTGTGAGCCATAGGTGGTGTTGTATTGAGACACTTCATCGCTGTCGATCCCGAGACGGCGGTCATTGTTTCGCGGATGAGGCAAACTTCGTCGTCGAAGGCGGCAACAGCGGCGGAGGCCTGTGCAACACGGGTTTCGATTGCTGCCCGCTCACTATCTGAGACGGCATCGAGCGCGTAGGGCGTCGCCAGCTCAAGCAACTCGGATTCCAACGGTTCCGTCATGTCACGCCCAGACAGTTCTTCAGCCCGCGCAGCGCGTCGCGCATACGTGACTTGATCGTCGCCAAGTTAGCCGACAAACGCTCGGAAACCTGGGCATAGGTCAGGCCGCCGTAGTAGGCCAGCTCGATGCACTCCCGCTGCGCGTCGGTCAGCGTGTCGAGACACTCGGCAACTTGGCGACGTTCCTCGCGAAGTATTGCCGAGTCGGCAACGACGTCGGCGGGCCGATCAGCGCTGGCGCTTCCGTAGCGGGATTCGCGCTGGGCCGCTGCGTGCTCGATGCGGACGCGGTCCACCGCGCGCCGATGGGCCAGCGTCAGCAGCCAGGCCAGCGCCGACCCTTTCGCCGGATCGTAGTTGCTGGCGTTGCGCCACACCTGCAGGTAGACCTCCTGGGTGGTCTCCTCGCTGTACCCAGGATCGCGCAGCACACGCGCCACCAGCCCGAAGACATTCGAGCTCGTCAGGTCGTAGAACTCCGCGAACGCGTCAACATCATGCTGGGCTACCCGGCGCAGCAATGCGTTCAAGTCGCCGGTCGCCGGCGGCCTCTCGCCCATGGTGCCGTAGCGTAACCGCGGCCCGAGAGCACTCGCCGGTGAGCCGGTCGGATCGGCGGCCAGGACGTTCAAGGCCGCACAGGCTGCTCACACCCGGTATTCGATGCGGACGAATGCGCGGATCTCCCATCCCGCGCCGCTTTCTGCTCCGAATGACACACGTAAACAGTTCGGCCACGGCCACAGGCCGTAAGGGAGGAAGTCAACCACGAAGATTCGTCTAGCCACCGCCGCCGGCGTCACGGCCGCCGTCGCCGCTGGTCTGCTGCCGTTCGCGGGCACCGCCAACGCCGACCAGACACCGAATCTGGTCGGTACTGGCTGCGCCAGTTATGCGCAGCAGGTGCCCACCGGGCCTGGCTCGATCGCCGCGATGGCGCAAGAGCCGGTCGCCGTCGCAGCGTCGAACAACTCACTGCTGACCACGCTCACCGCGGCGGTCTCCGGGAAGTTGAACCCGAACGTCAACCTGGTGGACACGCTCAACGGCGGCCAGTTCACGGTGTTCGCACCGGTCGACGACGCGTTCGCCAAGCTCCCGTCCGCGACGATCTACTCGTTGAAGACCGATTCAGCCGGTCTCACCAAAATCCTCACCTACCATGTGGTGCCAGGTCGGGTGAACCCGCAGAACGTTGAGGGCGTGCACAAGACTGAGCAGGGCGCCGATCTGACCGTCACCGGCTCCGGCAACAACCTCAAGGTGAACAACGCGTCGGTGGTGTGCGGCGGCGTTCAGACCGCCAATGCCACCGTCTATCTGATCGACACGGTCCTTACCCCGCCGGCCATGTAAGCCTCGCCGGGTCGTCGTTCCCCGGGACGGCGACCCGGCACCATCGGCGCAATCGCCGCTCGGGCGAGGCGCAACGAAGGCGGGACAGCACCGCCGGTGACAGCTCATGGCTGCCTCGTCGCGAGGCCATGTCAATGACGCCCGCTGATATCGGGCCGAGACGATTGCCGGCCGTCGACATGTCGTTGTGGTGTAGGGGGATCCGAAGTCGTCATATGTGTCTGGCGGTATTGGATGTCGGAAGCGACGTCGGTGACACTGGTGATGGTTACCTGAAGCGAACTCAGCGCTGCGCGGGAGGTGAGACGACTGGCAGCTTTTCCCGATACAGCCGCACTTGAGAGAGCGTTGGACATGGCTGCGCGAGCGCCGTCCGCCCAGAACTCCCAGCCGTGGCATTGGCGGGTCACCAGGGAGGGCGTGCATCTCTACGCTGACCGCAGTCGCCAACTCGGCAACGCCGACTTTGACCGGCGTGACGTCCTGCTCAGCTGCGGCGCCGTGCTGGACCATTGCGTCGTGGCGTTGGCGGCACACGGTTGGCACACCAGCCTCCGGCGCTTCCCCGACGCCTCCGACCACGACCATCTGGCCTTAATCGAAATCATCGAAGCACCGGCCACAGAACCCAGCAGGGAGCTGGCCGTTGCCATCCCACGCCGCCGTGCCGACCGTCGCCGTTACGGTGCGGGTCCGATTCCGTCCGGCACGCTGGAACTGCTCTATATCCGCGCCGCCCGGCGCCAGGTCATGTTGGGCGTGGTCCCCGCCATGAGATGGGCCCGCCGGGACGACGACGGTGTGGCGCTGCGATACGGCGGGGCGGCGGGCAGCGCAGACGCCGCGCACGGGGACGACGGTGTGCTGCTGGTGCTCGGAACCGACACCGATGACGACTTGATGCGGCTGCGGGCCGGTGAGACCATGAGCCGGCTTCTGTTGTCAGCCACCGCGTTGGGGCTGGTCAGTTGCCCGCTGACCGACCCACTGAAGCAGACCCGCGACCGTCTGGCGCTCGCATGCGAGGTGTTCGACGGCGACGGGTATCCCCAAGCCCTGATCCGGTTGGGTCAAGCGTCGGCCGACAGCGACCCGCTGCCCGTGGTCAAGCGATTGTCGCTTGCCGAGACGACGAGCTGGGACAGGGACATCTGTTAGGTTCGCCACATAAACGCCGAACAGCCGTCCGGGAGGCGTGCATGCCGTGCATTGACGAGCGGACGGCACGTGCTGTCGATTTCAGAAGCGCTTTAATAATTTCGGTATCTTCCGGCACACCGTTGAGGCGATGTAGACCAGGGCTTTCGAACGTCAGGCCCGACGGACAGATCGCGCACCGTGCGGCGGGCTGCTAGCACCTCACCCGCGGCCGCCATGCGCCGATGCGAGCGCCGGTATGCACAGGATGGGCCTTGGCCGTGGGGTCGCGATGGGTCTTGATCAGGCTCGCGATGGTCACCACGGCGAGGACCACGACGATCACGACGAGGCTGACATAGGTGGAAATCTCCGGTATCCGTTTGTCGATGTCGACATGGGCCCAATGCAACACCAGCTGGACGCCGATGAAGGCCAGAATCATTGACAACCCGGTGGACAGGTACACCAACCGGTCTAGCAAGCCCTTGACGAGGAAGAACAAGGCGCGGAGTCCGAGCAGTGCGAAGGCGTTGGCGGTGAACACGATGAAGGGCTCCTCGGTGACGCCGAACACCGCAGGAATCGAGTCGAGCGCGAACAGGAGGTCGACGCTGCCGATCGCGACGAGCACCGCGAACAGCGGCGTCACCATCTTGCGTCCCTCCCTGCTCGTGAACAGCTTGCCGCCGTCGTACTTGGTGCTGACGGGAAGGAAGCGACGCGTCGCCTTGCCGACGAAGTTGTTCTCGACGTCAGGGTCTTCGTCGCGGTGCCGGAACAGCTGCACGGCGGTGTAGATCAGCAGGACCCCGAAGATCAAGAACATGAAGGAGTTGGGCCGACACCTCCCGGTGTGGCCACCTCACTGCCCGGTTTTCGTCGACTCACCGCGCCGCTGCTGCGTAGCCCCGAACAGGGTGCCGACACGATCATCTGGCTGAGCGCGACCGCACCGACCCCGCCGACGGGGCTGTTCTGGCACGATCGCCGGCCGCGTCCCGAGCACTATCTGCCGACGACCAGCCATACCGAGCGCTACCGCGACCGCGTGTGGCGCTTTTGCGCTGACGCCATCGGGGTATCCCTGCGATGACCGAGCTTTTCCAGCTACGGGAGGGTTGAAAATTATTCCAAGAATTGCGGCAACGGTGTCTCGCCTCGTCAAGACGGGCGGTTCAGTGGCAGCTCGCCTCGCGGAGGGCGGCGCTTCGGTGCTGGGGGGGCGTTACGGGACAGCGGAACCTCGGTTCGTCGTCGAACGAGAGACGGCCGGATTGCAGATCCGCCGATACGGTCCGCGGATCGCCGCCGAGACGACCGTCGATGCCGACAACGAAGCGGCCCGCGCGTAATGCGGGATTTCGGGCCCTGGCCGGCTACATCTTCGGCGGCAACCACGAGAGCGCGAGAATCGCGATGACCGCGCCGGTCACTCAGGAGCCCAGCGATGCCCGCAGTGGTCAGAAAATCGCCATGACAGCGCCGGTGGCGCAGGCGGTCGCCGCGGACGACGCCTGGGTGATTCGGTTCTTCATGCCCGCCGACCATTCGATGGAAACGCTTCCCGCACCCAATGATCCAGCCGTCAAGCTGGTTACCGTGCCCGCCGAAACGGTCGCGGTGCTGCGTTTCACCGGCGACCGCGGACCCGAGGCAGTAGCTTCACACACCGCCGACCTGTTGCACGCATTACAGGACACCACTCTGGAACCCGACGGCCCGCCGGTCGCATGGTTCTACGACCCGCCCTGGACCATCCCGATGCTGCGCCGCAACGAGATCGCTGTGCCGGTGATGCAACGTTGAATGCAACGGAGGGATCTGACGCGATGACAAAGACGGTGCTGGTCACCGGTGCCTCCGGATTCATCGGCCGGCACCTCACCCGTGCCCTGGCTGACGCGGGTCATCACGTTCGCGCGATGACCCGCAAACCCGACAACTATCGAGGAGCGGGGACGTCCAGCTACGGCGATGTCACCGACGTGGCGAGTCTGCACCATGCGCTGGACGGTGCCGACGTCGCCTACTATCTGGTGCATTCACTGGAATCCGGCGATTTCGAGGAACGCGACGCCGAGGCGGCCGTGAACTTCGCCGGCGCTGCCGCTGCAACCGGCATCGAACGGATCGTGTACCTGGGTGGGCTTGGTGTGGACGACGGCAACATGTCCGCCCACCTCCGTTCGAGGCGCCAGGTGGAGTCGCTGCTCGGCAGCTCGGGGGTACCGGTCGTCGTGCTGCGCGCCGCCATCGTCATCGGCCACGGCGGGATCTCCTGGGAGATCATCCGCCAGTTGGTGGCCCATTTGCCGATGATGCTCACGCCGCGGTGGATCAACACCCGGATCCAGCCGATCGCACTGCCCGATGTGGTGCGCTACCTGGTGGGTGTGCTCGATGCCCCGCTGACCGGCAGCCAGGTGTTCGAGATCGGCGGCCCGGAAGTGCTGCGCTACGTGGACATGCTCCAACGCGCGGCTCGCATCCAGGCCAAGTCGTTACCCAACCTCAGCGTCCCGGTGCTCTCGCCCCGATTGTCCTCGCTGTGGCTCGCGCTGGTCACCGATGTGGACCTGGCAACCGCGCGCAACCTGGTCGACTCGATGACCAACGAGGTCGTCGTCACCGGCCACCCGATCACGGATCTACTACCCGGCCCGACAATGGGCTACGACGACTCCGTCCGCTCGGCCCTGGCCGAGCGCGCGGCCGCGCACAGCGCCCCGGCATGACATGCGGCGGGACCCGGACGTTTCTCATCCAGCACCGACAAACCCAGCAAACGTTTGGGCCGGGTGTCTGGGTCGGTCCGCCCAAGCGCCGGCGTGACGCCGGGTGAGCGGACCTAGCCAGCGCGACCGGCTCGCCTGTACCACCTCCGACCAGGCCTTTCGAAGTGGGGCGGGCGGGGCTCGAACCCGCGACCAACGGATTATGAGTCCGTACCCAGCTTGCGTTCGACCAGCTGAAATGACGAGCTGAATCCGCTCAAATCGCCTGCGGGAGATTGCTTTTAAACGTTGCCGGTACGTTTCCCATCCGGCTGGCTGACGGCAAGATCACCAACCTCGTTGACATCGAGCGCGGTTCGATTCTCGATTCCCGACAACCCTGGCCCGCCGGGTCGCGCCCTATGTGCCGATTCTTTTGCGCTGTCGGTCAGTTCACCGTTTTGGTCTGACGGCTCTGATACCGGCTATGCCAGTGTGCGCACCCTGGTGTGGCAGCGCTGGCCCACCACCGGCCTCTGCGCGCCGGTGACCACTGCCGCGGCCTCCGACAAGCTGGTCGCCGATCAGATCGCCACCGGCGTTATCGCCGATGCCGGCATGGTGTACTTCGACGTCCGGCCGGGTGTCGCGACGCCCACCGTGGAGCTGCGGGTGTGTGATAGCTGCCCGTCGTTGGACACCGTCGTGCTGATCGCGGCGCTGTTCCGCGCCTTGGTGGACCGCGAGCTGGACGGATTGCGCGCTAGCCTTCCCGGCATCGACTTGGCCACCCCGCTGGGCCGTGCGGCGCTGCGGCGCTGTGGCGCGCGGCCCGCTCTGGGCTGGAGGGCGATCTGGTTGACATCGGTGGCCCGGCGGCGCGCCTGGCCCACAAGGTGGTGACCGACCTGGTGCATCTCCTTGAGCCTCAGCTGAAAGCGTGCGACGACCTTTACACGGTCGCCGATCTCGCGGCCCAGACATTAGCCGAGGGCTTCCTCAGCGTTTCGTTAACGCCGAGTGCTGCGCCGTCGCGGCAGGCTGACCGACGTCGTCGACGAACTCATCGCCGACACCGCCCGCTGACTACGGCGACCGCACCGCGCCACGAACTTTCAGCGGCGATGGCGATCACGAGAGATGTGGCGCTTCTTGTCATCGAAGGTTGCGTTGCCGGTTAAATAATCGGTGGCAGTTTGCAGCACTGGCGCACCTCTAAAGTTTGGACTGGCAAACACATCGACCAATTCGGCGAGCTGTTTACCATCGTTCTCCCCAGGATACAACCATTGCGGCAACACGGTTTGCCATCAGTCACAACGCCCAAGGGGACCAGATGAAGAAGCTTTTGCTAACGGCCGCTGTCGCGTCCACGGCCGCGACGCCGCTCGTTTTTATCGCGCCCGCAGACGCTGCTGCTCAATAAGGATCTGCCGTTGACAGGTACCGAGCCAATCACGACCTCAGTGGAGCACCGCTATGGCGTGGCGGTGCTCGCCGTCGGCGGCGAGATCGACATGGTTACTGCGCCACAGTTCGAGAAAGCCATCATCGATGTGCTCGCTGACGATCCGGCGACTTTGGGTCATCGATCTGACCGAGGTGACCTTTCTGGCGTCAGAGGGTCTACGACTTCTCGCGACAGCCAACAAGCGGTTCGTTCTAGCGACAGCCAGCAAGCGGTTCGGGGAGTCCGGTGGGTTCGCGGTCATAGCCGCGGCGCCAGCGACCATCAGGCCGATCGAGCTGACGGATCTAGACGAGGTCTTCGATGTGTATCTGTCCCTGGACGACGCGTTGGCGGCCATGCGGTCCAAGCATCGCTTGCGGTAACTACCCGGGTAATGCGGGTGCCTGAGCCACGCGCTGCGAATCGCTAATTCCCTTCTTGCTGGATCACAAACGCAAGCACCGTCGGGACATCAATGCCCTGACGTCGGGACATTAATGAGCCGACGGTGCCATTCGATGGGCCGCCTCTAGAGCCCGGCCTTCTGGTCGTGCGAACCAGCGATACCGACCACCCACACTGCTGGAGCGGACAACACGAGCCTATCGATCGCTTCCGTCAATAGGAACAGGGCGGCATTGATCGGACACCCCCAATCTGATCCTGAAACAGCGGCAGGGCCTACACCGTGACCGGAACTTTTGCGCAATGCGAGGCAGCGCGATTACTGCCATCGAGTGTGCGGGGCGACTTCGAGCGGATCCTGCGCCCTCTTGGCAGACGACCGGACTGGATGAGTAGCCGAATACTCTAGTCCGCCACTACAGTTCATTCGGGTGGCCTGGCTGGTGGACTCTCCGGTCCGTCTGATGCGCGATCATCACCTGGATCGAACGCACCTACCACCGTCGCCGACGCCAGGCCGCACTCGGGCCGTTGACCCCAGTCGAATTCGAAGCAATCATGACCACACCGGCTAGTCAGGCCGCGTAACGGAAACTGTCACCTATCCGTGCAGCAGACCCTAGAGATGTCGGGAAGCCTGACTGGGTGGCGTCCCAGGTGCGGTGTAAAAGTGGCCTGACGTAGGTTCCGCTGGCTTGCTTTTGTGATGCTATGCGATGGCAGCGGAATCGGCTGGCGCCACGCCGGTTTCGGTTTGCCTTCCCGAGTTCCGTTGCGGCAGTTGGGTTGGTCATGCAGGCTGCGGCGCAGATCCTGCAGCAGGCTTAGCCCGGCCGGTGTCATGGTGAACCCACGCCAGCCGGCCGAGGCGCGATCGAGCACGGCCCACACCAGCGACAGGCAGGAGTGCTCTCCGGGCAGCCGTCCGATCACCTTGACGCGCCGGCGGGTCTCACCGAACGTACGCTCGATGAAATTGGAGTGCCGCACCCGGGTCCAGTGCTCACGCGGGAATCGCAGGTACACCGTCAGCGAGTCACGATCCTTGAGCAGGCACCGCACCGCCGCCGGATACGAGTCGCGCCAACGCTTTTCGAACGCGTCGATCCGCTTCTGCACGTACGCGACCGCGTCGAGGCCAGGCTCGATCGTGTCGGGCACGTCGAAGATCGCCCAGTAGCCGGCCTTCACCTGCGTCTGCGCGTTCGTGGGCACCTTGGCCAGGACGTTTCTCGCGACGTGGATCAGGCAGCGTTGCCGCAGCGCGGCACCCATGGTGCGCTCCACCGCGCCGATCAGCCCGGGCGCGCTGTCACTGACCAACAGCAGGGGGCAGGCCAGCCCGCGTTCGCCCAGCCGGTCAAAAGGCCCTGCCAGGCGTCGCCGGACTCCGAGGACGGACGCCTCATTGTCGCAGCGTCTGGCCGGCGAACGGATTCGTGCCCTGCGCAAGTCGGTGCTCTGCCTCGGCTTGTCACGTGCGCAAGTGGTAGCCCGCGCCACAGTAGAGGCCCGTAGGCCACTGCCGTCGGATCAACCCAGCGAGGAGGCCGCCGCCGGCGGCATCATCTTCCCGTCCTGGTATGACAACAGTTTCCACGAGGCCGCGTGGGCTGCAGTCCTTGAAATCGGGACAACCTGGCGGTGGTTGGAAAACTCGCGTTGCATCAAACAGACGCAGATCCCGACTGAACTGCTCGACGCGACCTGACAAGCGCGTTCAAGATGGTTGTACCGCTCTAGATAAATTACCGGCACGTGAAAGACCTTGGTATTCGGTAAGATACGGTCATTCATCTTGAATGTTTCTGATTTGAACACGTTACGGAGCTGTTTGTCATCCCGGCTATCGAACAGATTGGCTGCATCCACAATTCGAGTACGTCGGATTGGACTGGAAGTGCCCGCATTTCATCGCACACCTGTGAAAAGGCCCGGTTAATCAGAAGGCACAGGATGCCTTTCGAGGATGATCACCAGGTACCGGGGAGCCGCAACGGGGTGCGCTTGAACGAGGACATTTCTTTCAGCCGGTCACGCAGGACGGCTTTTTCTTCAACGAGTCTGCCAATGCGGGCACGCATTTCAGCGTTCGCGGCGCGTAGTCGGGCGAGTTCGGCATCGCGGGCGCGACGGCGGAATGAATACTTGAAGGTCAGTGGGTCCCCCGCGCTCCATCCATGTCGTTGTCATTTGCACTAACCAACGGATGGAGCTCGGCGCGAAGGGTGACGACGGGCCGGGCCGCTTGTCGACTAGCTTGGGTCAAGACCGTAACGGCTCGCAGCGGTCTCGTCATCTATTGCCGACGTTGGCGCTTCTGGCCGTAGCAAATCCTAATAGCGTTCTGAATGCGCAGGAAATCGAAGCGTTTTCGCAGGTGCAGACGGTGCGTATCCCGCCGTAGCCAGTTCGTGACCGTATCGTGATGTGACGTAAATCACAGTTGCCCGCCTGGCCTGTCCAGCCATGTGCAGGTGGCGACGGCGCATCACTACTCGGCGGCGCCTGTTTGACGGGAGCCAGCGCGATCACAGCGGCGGCGAGGATATCGAACATCAAAGGATTCCAATCTGGTTGGCTGCCGAGGCGTGGGGTGTCTTGCGAGGGTCTTTGCGGTTTGCCGGGTTTCAGACCCGGTTCCGGCCAGCAGAGGGACGGAGGGACAAAGGCACATGCTCTGCGAAACGCGCTCCAAGCCCTATACGTGCGATCCTCCGTTTTATGTTTGTCCTGGTCTTTCGCGTGAGGCTCCGGGAGGCTCCGGAGGGGTTTTTCGGAGGCGCGCCCCTTCGTCCCTTTGTCCCTCCGGTCGGCAACCGTCTCGACCGCGCTCGGATTCATTGGCAGCGCCCTCTCCCAACACCCGCAGCACGAGCCTGCCGCTCGTCCGGTCTCTTTCGATGCGCTTGTTTTTGGTCAAAAACTTTATAGCGGCCACAAAAATATTCCGGTCTTTTCTCTTGTCGCGGCTGTTGATTCTTCCCTCTCGTAATTTCTCCGCCGGCATCCTCCAGACTTTCGATGATCTTGTTCGAAACTCGTTTCACGCCGAGATCGAACTGTGTTTCTTCGGCGACGTAGGCCCGCTTCCCTTAGGCGTCTCGTTTCGCGGGCCCTTTTTGTAAACGGTGGCGCCGACCCTGTACCGGGCTGGAGCCCAACGGCTGGTTTTGCGACAGCGCTCGACAAACGCGGCTGCTGGCTGACCAGCTCACTGGCCACTTGGATGGGCCTTCCGTTCCCATCAGCGCGTCGCACGCTTGATCCGTCGTATGGGCAGGGACGGGGTTAGGCTCAAGCTGTGTGGCGGGTGAACGCCGACGGTGCGATGCGCGTTGGGTTACACCGAGCCGCCGGGGCTGACGGAGGCCGCCGGCCCGCCGGTATCAGGTGCAGTATCCACGACGACGTGCGGGATGGCCGCTAGCTGACGAGCATAGGAATCGATGCGATGACGCGCGTAGCGGTGGTCGCTACCGGGGGCACCATCGCG
>Ga0105245_10004368_pt1 | contig 12507 bp, 17 predicted proteins | sample KBSM54metaG_FD_81523 | JGI IMG/M metagenome (GOLD analysis project Ga0105245, IMG submission 81523) | Miscanthus rhizosphere microbial communities from Kellogg Biological Station, Michigan, USA - KBS M5-4 metaG | ecosystem: Host-associated > Plants > Roots > Rhizosphere > Soil | place... | reverse complement strand
CGTGCTGCCTTGGTGAATTTTATTTATCGCCCGCGGTCCGATCTTCTTCTATCAACCGAGTATAGGCGACTGAAAACCTTCGACATTCGCCAGGCAAGCGAAACCGCCAACCAGATCAACCTCTCCATGGGAATTCTTTTTTAACGGAGCGATATCTGAATTCGATTTCCTTGATGTTCCGATGGACGTGGCTCTGTGGGTTGCTGGTGTATGGTCTTTGCGCGCCCGCCCAGGAAGTCGATCTCAAAGCGGAAGTCGCGTGGAAGGCCGGCGCTCCTAAAACAAATCACCGCACCAAACGGGATGTGGTTATGTGGCTGGTTCCGGCTGCGCCCCTTCAAGAGCCCAGTCCTGCCTCGGGGCTACAACTGATTCAACGGAATAAAAGCTTTGAGCCTCACGTGATGGTCGTGCCTGTCGGTTCGGTGGTTCAGTTTCCCAATCGCGACCCATTCTTCCACAATGTCTTCTCGTTGTTCGAAGGGAAGCGTTTCGATCTTGGTCTCTATGAAGCCGGTAGCACGCGAGATGTTCGTTTCGACAAGCCTGGCGTTTCTTACATTTTTTGTAACATCCACTCCGAGATGAGCGCGGTCGTCATTGCTTTGCAAACTCCGTTTCATGCAATTTCTGATTCACGTGGGAGGTTAACGATCCCGCGCGTGCCCGTAGGGAGATATCGGCTTCACTTGTGGTATGAGGCTGCGCTGCCGGAAGAGTTGGACGCCATGGCGCGCGATATTACCGTTGCGGAGGATACGCCGAACCTCGGAGTTCTCGCGTTGAAAGTGGCTGAGCGGCCAAAGACTCACCAGAACAAATATGGCCAGGAATACGAACCCCCAACTCCCGGTAGTCCTGCCTACGTGAAACCCTGAATTCGTCTGGCAAAACTCAGAAATTCGATGAAAGCTTAACCAAATGGTGACAATTTGGTGACAACTGCCTCCTTGGTCTTTGCTACTTTATCCTCACTGAACGGGATCGCCCTGTATTTCCCGTTCCAAGTGCAGGTCCCGGGACCATCTAATTTACCAGTAGCCAGCTTCCTCTGGCCTAGCGGCAGTGTCGATAGTTTCAGCCAATCCTTCGTTTGACCCGCTCCAAAAGTGTGGCGGAGTTCATTCGCCCGCAATGCTCGTCAAAGCTCGCCTTCGGTCCCTGCCAACGTAACTCTTCGATAGTCTCAAACACAGGCACATCCAAGCGCAGGGTCGCGAGCTTGCGAAACAACAGCGCCTCGTCCCACGCATTGAATAACGATTCCGAAAGGGCGCGCGCCCTACGAATAGATGAATGCCACTGCTGCCAGTTCTTCGGAATATCTTCCAGGTGAGGGTATTGAGAGAGGGTAAGGGCCGCAGCCTTTGCTCCCCAGCCGGCTACACCGGGAAAGCCGTCGGCACTATCGCCAACGACCGCCAAATAATCCGGAATCGAACCCGGGGAAACGCCAAATCGTTCCACAACCCCAGCCTCATCACGTACCGTATCGCGCCGGCGATCTACTTGAACTACGCGTGTCCCTACGACGCTCTGGGCGAGGTCTTTGTCCGGGGTACAAATGAGGACCTGGTTTACTTGTTTATTCGTTGCGGCTTTGGCGGCCGCCGAAGCCAGTGCATCATCCGCTTCAAATTCGACCATCGGCCACACCTTCACTCCCATCGCGTCCAATGTCTCCTCGAGGATGGGGAATTGGGACAATAAGTCAGCCGGTACCCCTTCGCTGGTCTTGTAGCCGGAGTAAAGGTCGTTCCGAAACGATTCCACTACATGATCGGTGGCTACGCCCAGATGAGTGACCCCGCGTTCAAGCATCGATAACACCGAGGTCAGGACGCCCCGCACTGCACCGACTTCCTGCCCGTTCCTATCGGCCGAGGCCGGCACCGCGAAATAGTGCCGAAACAATTCATAGGTCCCGTCAATGAGGTAAACGTCCATTGGTTCGCCTAGGATGGTATACGATCCTGGAAATCTGCTGCGCACTGCCGGAAGCAAATAATCCGAACCACTCTGCCTGCAAAGGGCAAGAAAAGCATCCAAGCAATGCTCGGGAGGATTTTTGATACATGGATGAAGCGTTAGTAAAGCAGGTGCTGGACGAGCTATTCCCCACCCTGGAAGCCTTGGAGGCCCATAGCGCAGGACTTCTCGCGTTCTTGGAGAATGAAGGATTGGCCACCGACGAAAGACTTGCTCCTTATCTGGATAGGGCAGGAAAGGCCAGCAATGTCCGATGGCGCGCCATCCGGGTGAGGATCGACCGTCTGCTCTCGGCCGGATTCAAAGCTGCCCAAGCGGAACCCGCTCCCGAGCCTCCCAAGGCGAACGATCAGGACCAGCCCGAGCCGCAAAAGGCGGAAAAGAAGGAAGCCCAACCTCCCACCGAAAAAACCCGAAGTGCAGCTGACCCTGAGTCGGTTCAGAACAAAGAGCAACGTGATAACGCTGCGGCTGCGCCCACAGAACCAGAGTCACAGGAAGGTGCGCGGGCGAAATAATGCTCGGGCGGGCCCCTGTGAACGGGACTCCGTACGGCTACCGTGTTTTGCAGTATCATTCCTTCAATGGCAAAGAAGAGTTCAGCCTTCGAGGTTACGTGCCCCTGTTGTAATGCCGTCCTCAAAGTAGACGCCGATGACGAAGTCGTAATAGGCCACACTGCCCCGCCCCGGGTGAAAACCTTCAATGACATCGAAGAGGCTGCCCGCGCCATGAAGGAGCAGGATACGCGTCGCGACTCTATCTTCCGCCAGTCCGTCGAAGCCCAGAAACACGCCTCTGATGTGTTGGAAAAGAAGTTCCAGGAAGCCGTCAAGAAGGCAAAGGAAACCCCGGACACCGGTAAGCCCTTGCGCGACTTCGACCTAGATTAGTCCCGAAAAGGAACGACGACTTTTCTTTGCAATAGTTTCCCGAAATTGCTACCTCTGGAGCCATACCATCGCGGCTGATGCCCGAGGCACCTCTTCTCATCGAACACGGCGGGTCTGAAACTCCTCTGCGGGCGGTCGACTTTGCTCTTGAAGAAGGATGCAATGGTGTCCGAGTTGCAATGCGGTTGAAGCCGATTGGCAGGTCCCAATCCAACCCGTCAAATAGGGGTTATCCGCGCCTGAAAGATGTGTTCGAATTCTGCGGAAACCGGATGTTCCTGAACATCGACCTTCCTCGGAAAGGTATGGTTCCAGTTGGACTCGTATGCAAGCGGTCTGTCGAATGGTTTCCTGGCTTGCCCACCGACTACCAAACCCTCGACTAAGGTCATCTGCAATTGCCGCAATTCCTCAGCTCAGTTAAATTGTATGGAGGAATGCCACCCTCCACCGGCGAGCTTTTCGAGCGGGTAGTCTCCATTATGGCGCGACTTCGAGGTCCGGGCGGATGTCCTTGGGACCGCGAACAGACTTTCGATTCCATCAAGCCCTACACCGTCGAAGAGACCTACGAGGTCCTGGAAGCAATCGACAATCGTGACTGGCCGGAGCTCAGTAGGGAACTCGGCGATCTGCTGCTTCAAGTTCTGTTCTATGCGCAAATGGCGAAAGAGCAGGGCGATTTCTCCATTGATGACGTTCTGGAACGACTGTCCGACAAACTCGTCCGACGGCATCCCCATGTTTTCGGCGATGTGAAGGCCGATACGTCGTCGGATGTGCTTCGAAACTGGGAATCTATCAAGCAACAGGAAAAGAACTCGCCGCCAGGATCCAGCTTGGCTGGAGTTTCGTCTGCCATGCCAGCCTTGCTGGAAGCGCATAAATTAAGCACCAAGGCTGCCGCGACCGGCTTTGACTGGCCGAACATGGATGGTCTGTTCGACAAGCTCGACGAAGAAACCAAAGAGTTGCGAACCGAGCTGAGTCAGTATCCCGCGCCCGGACCGCGGCCTCATCCGCGCGGCATTGCGGGATCTGGACGGCCACCGCTTCCCGCGGAGTTGCAAGAGCGGTTCGAAGAAGAAATCGGTGATTTGTTTTTCGTTGTCGTAAACATGGCGCGCTACTTGTCTCTCGACTCGGAATCGGCGCTGAAGAAGTCTAATCGCAAATTCAAACGCCGCTTTCAATGGATAGAGCAGCAACTTAATTCTTCCGGACGTTCCCCCCAGGATGCGACCGAGGAAGAACTGGACTCCCTCTGGCGCCAAGCCAAAGACCAGGAGCAGATAAAACGTTGACCGAATCCCGTATAGTGATTCGCCCATGTCAAGGTCTGGACGAAATGCGAGCCTGCGTCGGCCTGCAGAAGGAAGTCTGGAATTTCACCGACATCGAACTGGTTCCCTTGCGCATGTTTGTTGTTGCTGAAAAGATTGGCGGTCAGGTAATTGGTGCCTTCGACCAGGGACAAATCGTTGGGTTTGCCTTCTCCATCCCGGGATATCGCGCTGGCCACCCCTATCTCCATTCCCACATGCTGGCAGTGCGTAGCACCTACCGTAACGCCGGTCTGGGCCGCTTACTCAAGCTGAGCCAGCGTGACGAGGCACTCGCTCGTGGGATCGAACTGATGGAATGGACGTTCGATCCTCTGGAAATCAAGAACGCCTATCTCAACATTGAAAAGCTCGGAGCCATTGCGCGCCGTTACAATGTAAACCAGTACGGAATTACGTCCTCCCCTTTGCAAGGTGGCCTGCCGACCGACCGATTGGTCGCGGAATGGTGGCTCAAATCGCAACGTGTCGTGACTTTGTTGGAGAAGGGAAGCGTTCCCCCGGGCAAGACAGAGCAGTCGATCGCCGTGCCCGCGCAAGTCTATGAGTGGAAGTCCGCCGCCGAAACCCGGGATCAAGCCTTACAAACCCAGGACCATATCCGCCGGCAATTTGCTCAGGCCTTCTCCAAAGGGCTCGCCGTGCTGGGTTACGAGCGGGATTCTCAGAAAAACGGTAGATTCCTTCTAGGTCATTGGGACGAGTCCTGGTCGTACAGCTAGATCTGTTGAAGCCACAGGAAAGAACAGCACTTATAAATGAAAATCGAAGCCCTTACCCTCCGCGAAATCAAAATGCCGCTCGTTCACTTTTTCGAAACCAGCTTCGGACGCACCTATAGCCGCCGCGTATTGCTGGTCACGGTTCACTGCGAGGGAATGGATGGATGGGCGGAGTGCGTGGCTGGAGAGGATCCATACTACAGTTCCGAGTGGACCGACAGCGCCTGGGTAACGATCAAGTCCTACCTCGCGCCTGCCGTGCTTGGCCGCACCTTTGAGCATGGCGGTGAAGCCGCCCAGTTCATGGCGCGGGTCAGCGGACACCGCATGGCCAAGGCGGCCATTGAGAATGCATTGTGGGATGCCGAATCTCAGAAAAAAAAGCAGCCGCTCTGGAAGCTGCTTGGCGGCACGCGAACGGAAATCGCCTGCGGAGTCTCAATCGGAATTCAGGATTCGATTGACCAGTTGATAGGCAAGATTGAGACCGAATTGGAGGCAGGCTACCGTCGCATCAAGCTCAAAGTGCGGCACGGATGGGACTTGGAAGTATTGGAAAAGGTTCGCACCCGCTGGCCCGATATCCTCCTGAGTTGCGATGCCAACGCAGCCTACACGATCAGCGACGTCGAGCACCTCAAGAAGTTTGACCGCTTCAATCTGCTCATGATTGAGCAGCCGCTTTGGAACGACGACATCTATTGCCACGCGCAATTACAAAAACAACTCAAGACTTCCATTTGTCTGGACGAATCTATTCGCTCCGTCCGCGATGCTGAAGCTGCCATCAAACTGGGAGCCTGCCGCATCATCAACATCAAGGTGGGGCGTGTGGGCGGTTTCACTCAGGCAAAGAAGATTCATGACGTCGCCCAGCAAAACAACATTCCGGTATGGTGCGGAGGAATGCTGGAGTCTGGAATTGGGCGTATCCAAAACATTGCCCTTTCAACCCTGCCTAATTTCAGCCTGCCCGGGGATGTTTCTGCATCGAAGCGCTACTGGAAAGAGGATATCGTTGAGCCCCCGGTGGAAGTCAGTGCGCAAGGGACGATTCCAGTCAGCCAGGATCCGGATTCCGGCCACCGCATGCGCTATGACTTGATAGAGAAACTGACCGATCGCAAGGAGACGCTCAATTTAAGGCAATAATGCTTTAGGTCGATCAATCAGTGGACGTTCCTTTGGCCGGGCATTGCCGGCACATTAATTGACCTTGGGCTTCTTTCTTTGCAAGTTCAACCCCTTCCGCGAAGTTCAGATTTTTTGCCACCGGCGTAAAGTCTGTAAACTTTTCATCGGACTGAATATTCAGTGCTTTGAAAAGCAGCACCTTGCCGGTGAAGCTCAGGCCCATGCGCGTCACTTCCCATTGCCCGTAACCCGCGTCGCCCTGCTCAACTACAAAATGTCCGCCTCGATCCAGGTGGCCAAGGATCCCCCATCCGAAGCCCACTTCTTTGATTAGCGTTCCATCTATCTTCGCGATCCGGTTTGCCTTGGGATCGATCAGTAGATAGCCCTTCATGCCGGCAAGCACTTGTTCCACCCGTGTGGGTGGTTGGTAGTCCGGCTTGGGCCGAAAATCTAACCGCACCAAACGGTCTCCGGGCCTTCCCATTCCTTGAGTTCCGATGGCGCTTTCTCCGTATTCGTAGATGAAAGCATCCGGCAGGGCTTTCACGATGCGGGTAGTGTGCTCCTCATCTTCTTTTTCCTTCCGTTGTTTCTTTTCCAGTTCCTCGGGATCGTCTACGAAGCGTTTAAGACGGCTTAGTTCTGCGTCTCGCTCCTCTGGACTTAGGGGCTTGCCATCGTTCGCAATGGTCATGCCCACCAGCGCTTGATTGGTTTCGATGATCAGCCGGCTCTGGATTCCGTGCGGGGTCTTCTTATCGTCGCGGAACATGAACTTCATGGGATTGCGGTCTTTCGTCTCGTTTTGGACGGTGCGCCGAACCAGTTCGACCGCAGGAATCTCATCGGCTCGAGCCGGAGGCTGGACCGCAAAAATTGCTACCCCTAGCGTCAGCGCAAGGCCCGAAAGGTAGCCCGAAGGGAGAAGCCTCATAGGAACCACTCTATCTTGCCGTCTTTTGGGGCTGCGGCACAATACCCGTTACCCTTTAGGGAGTGTCTATTCGGCACATTACTGAGTCGGCTCAAGCGGCTTTTCCGCTATCCGCCGGACTGGACTCGTAATACCATGATTTGAAGTCCTTGCCCAGCGTTTAGTGGTACCGCCCGAGGAGGCGACAGATGGATACAGCTAAGAAGCCGGAATACGCTCACATCGGTAAGTCGGTCATGATTAAGGGTGAGCTCTCGGGTAGCGAAGATCTTTACGTGGATGGCCAGGTGGAGGGCACCATAAACTTGGTGGGAAACAATTTGACCGTCGGACCCAACGGTCAACTGCGAGCGGACGTTCATGCCAAGGGCGTGATTGTGCAGGGCAAGGTGGAAGGAAACATTCAGGCTTCAGAGCGGGCAGAGTTGACCAAATCGGCCATCGTTGTAGGCGATGTCGCAACCCAGCGCATGGCGATCGAAGAGGGAGCGTACTTAAAGGGTAAGGTCGACATGCAAAAGCAGAGCAGCGCCGCCAAGGCCGGGAGTGAATAGCTGAGAGATTCCGTTCACGCGCCGGATATATTAGAATTGATCAAACGCCGCTCTGGTTGCCGCAAGCAGCGGTTATCTTCGTAAAAGCTCAATGAAACTATTCCGAGGATCATCAGGGGGAAGTGGCGCCGCAACCATGACGGCGCAACAGCCGAGGCTGACTCGCCGGTCAAGCGGCTTTGCTGAAATCACCAAACTGCTGGCTTCGGAGGAACCATTGTGCGTTCTCGACCTTGGTTCGACCTCTGCAGCGAACATCCGTTATCTGACCGAGCGCGGCCACAGAATCTATAGTGAAGATCTGCTCGAAGCCTCGACCGATCCTGCGCTGGTAACCAAGGACGAACACGGAAACCAGATTCTCGACAGCAAGCAGTTTCTCGCGGAAAACCTGCAATATGGCCCGGCGCAGTTTGACGTGGTGTTGTTCTGGAATCTCGCGGACTATCTCGACGAGAGCCTGGTAAAGCCGATCATTGCCCGCCTTTGGACCCTGCTAAAGCCAACCGGTGTTTTGCTCGCCTTCTTCCACACTCGTGAGGCCGGACCCGAAGCACCTTGCTTTCGCTACCACGTCTCCGGCGACGATTCTCTGGAGTTGCAGCACATCAATCTTCGGCCGGACGCGCGTAAGAGCGCGGGCCCGACTGCGGGTTTCCATCTTCAGCGGGTCTTCAATAACCGACATATCGAAAATTTGTTCCGCGATTATTCCTCGATCAAATTCTTTCTCGCCCGCGACAACGTGCGGGAGACTCTCGTCGTTCGCTAGTGGTTATGTTTGTCATCGCGAAGGAGCGTCTTCTTCTCCGAGGGACCCCGTTATAAAACGCTAAGAGTACTGGCGTTAGGAACCACTACCTCGTTCTAGCCACAAAATATTCCGTCACCGCAGGCGTGTGCGCCAGCAGAGCCACAAACGGCTTGCGAACGTGCCGCGGCAGCCGCAGCAACCGCCTGAGTTGTGACGACGCGCGAAAGATAGAACCAAACCTCTGTTTGTATAGTGTTTCGTAAGAGGAACCCGATTTCAGGCATTTTGCTGCCAGTGCACCACTACGCAATGCAAGCGAGATGCCATCCCCCACAAACGGATCGACAAAGGCCGCGGCATCTCCCGCATTCAAGACTCCGTTGCGGACCGGCAATGGCTCCCGGAAAATCAGCGGCGAAGTTGTCACTGGATCGCTTAGGCGCTGCCAGTCACGGCTGCGCTCAGCCAATGCCGGATGCAGCCCGAAAATTTCCGGGAGGGAAGAGGCCACGTCAGCGCGAACCATGGCCGCTGCATTCACCCGCCCCGGGGAATCGTCGTCCATGAGATTGACCGGTTGTACCCCGCAGTAACCACCCTCGAAGAAATACAAATCAACCGAATCGGACGGATCGGCCTCGGTGAAGTGTCCTTTAATCCCCAGCCACTTTTCCGTTTTGGGCGCGGGAACGGCCGTCAGGTTAGACCAGCGCCCGGAAGCATTGATGACCGCGGCGGCTTCAAATTCGCCAGCCGTCGCACTTACCTGAAAAGGGCTCTCGCCCGCGATCTCCCTAACCGTCGTCTGAAGGCGAACCTCAACTCCGCATGCCAGTGCAGATTCTATAAGCGCTTGGTCGAGATCAAAGCGGCCAATACTCGCCGCCGGCGGAAAGATCGGCGTAGGCAGCACACGGCCATCGAGAAATATGCGCCCGAGGGAGATGCGCAAGCAATCGTCTAGCAGCGGGTGGTAGGAACTGGCAAATAGATCACGTAGCAAGCCAAGCGACTCCGCTGACACAAACTCCCCACAAACTTTGTGCCGGGGGAATTTCCCACGCTCCAGCAGCAGAACCTTAGCGCCACCGCGCGTGGCTGTGATGGCGGCAGAAGTGCCCGCTGGGCCTGCTCCCACTACGATCAGATCAAACATCGGTTACGTCTTCCAGGCAATAACGCCCATGCGATAGAGGTAGTGCCGGTCAATTTCGACGCAGACCGCCGGCGTCTTTCTCAGCATTGCCTTCATCTCGTCCGGGGTATACGACTGCCGCACCGACGCCGGCGCATCGTGGCGGGTGATGCGACTGGTATAAAGCGGCATTCCAGCATAGACCAGCGCCAGGTGTAGCGGACTCCGCACCAGGTCATTAATCAGCAGCGCCTTGCGGCAGACGCGCAGAGCTTCCTTCGCAAAGCCAACGACTAGATCCGGGCTCAAATGGTGAGTGAACAGATTGCAGGTAACGAGATCGAAAGAGTTGTCGGTAAACGGCAGCGAAAGCGCATCGCCCGCCACCCGCGCGAATCCCGAATTCCCGTTTCCCAGATGAGAAGCAGCCCGGTCCAGCAGCGTGAACTCGAGTTCGATGCCCTGCGCCTGCAAGTGCCGTTTCACCATGCGCGGAGTATCGCCGGCGCCGGCGGCAACTTCCAAAACAGTAAATGACTGTTGCCCGGTCTGATCGACTATCTGTCGGATGAGTGCCTCTGTAGTAGCCGCGCCGCCGAACCTGGTATTAATGGTCTTGAGGTCGTTGAGCGACGCTGCGATTTCTGCGGCGGTGCCGGAGTCGCTGTCCAGTAACTCGTTCGTGGGGACTCGTTTCATGCCAATCTACGAAACTTCTGCCAACTCTTCTTCCAGAAGTTGCTTGTTGTATAGGTCGCTATAGTACCCGTTTAATGCCAGCAATTCGTCGTGAGTCCCTAGCTCAACGATCTTTCCCGCGTGTAGGACCGCAATCTGGTCGGCATTTCTCACCGTCGAAACCCGATGCGAAATGAAAATTGTGGTGCGTCCCTGCATGATCTCGCGCAGATGGTTGAGAATCTTGTCTTCTGTCTGGGTATCAACGCTGGCCAGCGCGTCGTCCAGCACCAAAATGCGTGGATCGCGTATCAGTGCCCGCGCAATAGCGCTGCGCTGCTTTTGCCCGCCGGATAACGTGATACCTCGCTCGCCTACCATGGTCTTGTACTGCTCCGGAAAACTTTCGATGTCGCCGGCAATGCTGGCCGCTGCGGCTGCATCGTGCACTTCCTCGTCCGTCGCATCGACCTTGCCGAACGCAATATTTTCGCGGACCGTCTCGCTGAAGAGAAAAGTCTCCTGCGGCACGAATCCGATGGTGCGCCGCAAATCCGCAAGCGGATAGTCGCGAATGGGACGTCCATCGATTAGCACTGCCCCCGGCTCTGCATCGTAGATGCGGGGGATCAAGCTGACCAGCGTTGTTTTCCCCGACCCGGTCGGTCCCACGATTGCCAAACTTTGTCCGGCCCGAATTTGCAGATTAACGTTGTGGAGAACCTGGCTTCCGTTGTAAGAAAAATTTAGATTCCGAAACTCGATGTCACCGGTGATGGGAGGTGCCTGCCGATCAGGCGCAACATCCTCGATCTCAGGTTTCTCTACCAGAATCTCATTAATCCGTCCCATGGAGGCTGTGCCACGCTGGAAAATATTGATCACCCATCCTAATGCGATCACCGGCCAGGTAAGCTGCACCATGTAAGTATTGAAGGCCACGAAGCCGCCAACTGAGATGCGTCCATTGATTACCTCGCGGCCGCCTACCCATAGCACCAGCACGATCGCGATGCCCAGCATCAGTTCCAGAGTCGGCCACAACATACCCATCAAACGCACTAGTTTGAGGCTGCGCTGAATGTATTCCTGATTCGAAGTCTCGAAAGCCGCAATCTCGGCATTTTCCTGGGTGTAGGCGCGAATCACCCGTGCGCCAGAAAGGTTCTCCTGCACTCGGGCGGAAATCTCCGAGAACATTGCTTGAATGCGCTCAAAGCGTTCGTGAATTCGCTTGCCAAAGTACTGGATGACAATGCTGACTATCGGCAGAGGCAGAAAGGCGTAAAGCGTCAACCGGGGACTGATGGCAATCATGAAGGCCAGGGCGCCCGCGGTAAACACGATGGTGTTCGCGGAATACATAATCGCCGGGCCTAGCAGCATACGGACAGCATTCAGGTCATTGGTCGCCTTGGCCATGATGTCGCCGGTGCGAGTGCGCTGGTAGTAGGAATACGACAGCTTTTCGAGATGCTGAAACAAATCATTGCGCAGGTCGAACTCGATTTCCCGCGAAATTCCGATCACCACCCACCGCGTCAGAAATTGAAAGATTCCCTTCACTCCAGCCACTGCAAGTAGAAGGAACGCATAGGTAACCAGTTTCTGACGCGTCACTCCTGAATGCAGATCGTCGATCGCCCGCCGGATGACCAGCGGAAACAAAATCCAGACTCCGTTGTTGAGGAAAACGTAGAGAGTTCCCAGCCAGAAGTCCCGGCGGTACTTCTTCAGGTAGGGAAACAGGGGGCGGAGGCTCTTTGGAAGCATGGGCTACTAGGACAGATTCTAGCAGTCCTGGCGTCAGTTTAGGTTGATCGCCCGCTAGGTCTCGTGATGAAAGACCGCAAAAAATGCCAGCACGAGCAGCAGCACCCAACCCACCAGGAACATCCAGCTGCCGCTTACCAGATACGAATAAACCGCATCGCTGTTCATAACCGTACCTACCAAGTTCATGCCGCTTGCCCGCGGCTCGTCACCGTAGTTTTGCCGTTCAAGCTCTTGTATCGAGCCAGGACTTCTTTTACCGAGTTCATCCTGCCCAGGGTCGTCAGCTTGGGATCGTGCAGCGCTTCGTCAACTTGCGCCATCCACGACTCAACTGCGACGTCCACTCCGGCCGAGAGTTCTGCCGCGATAATTTCAACAAATTCCTCGACGCTGACTGCCGATGCATTCATAGAGAACCTCACGAAATGTTTTTATAGAACGTAGCTTCATTTACGTCTCCACCAGGAACCTTACTGACTTTCAGCAGGCTCCTGCGCTCGCGTAAAGCGCTGCATGCGTTGTTCCCGGCGATCCATCATCTGGCTCAGCTTTGTCCTTTGCTCCGGCGTCAATAGCTTCACCAATTCAGCTT
>Ga0105245_10004366_pt1 | contig 12513 bp, 11 predicted proteins | sample KBSM54metaG_FD_81523 | JGI IMG/M metagenome (GOLD analysis project Ga0105245, IMG submission 81523) | Miscanthus rhizosphere microbial communities from Kellogg Biological Station, Michigan, USA - KBS M5-4 metaG | ecosystem: Host-associated > Plants > Roots > Rhizosphere > Soil | place... | reverse complement strand
TGCCCGCGATGGCCGTCGCCGACGAGCTTCGGGCTAGCGGCGCCGTCGTCTCCTTCCTCGGCACCAGGGAGCGGATCGAGGCCGAGCTCGTGCCAGCCGCCGGTTATGAGATCGACTTCCTCAAGGTGCGCGGGATCGACCGTCGCAACCCGCTGCGGGCCGCCGTCGCCGTCGGCGAGGCGATCGGCGCGGTTGGGGCGGCGCGGCGTGCGCTGCGGAGCCGCGGCGCCGATGTGGTCGTCGGCGGTGGCGGCTACGTCGCCGGTCCGGCCGGCATGGCCGCGGTCCTGACCAGAACCCCGCTGGTCCTGACCGAGGCCGACAGCCACCTCGGCCTGGCCAACCGCATGCTGGCGGGCCGGGCGCGGCGCGTCTGCCTCTCGTTTCCGATCGAGGGTCGCGACGGAGATCCCTATCTCGTCACCGGGCGCCCAGTGCCGGCGGCGATCCTGCTCGCCGACCGCGAGGCGGCGCGGCGGCGCTTCGGCATCCCGCCCGAAGCGCGCTGCCTGTTGGTGATGGGCGGCAGCCAGGGCGCCCGTTCGATCAACTACGCCGCGATCGAGGCCTTCGCCGAGACCGGAGCGGGCGGCCTGGACGCCGAGTTCCGCCGTGACTTCCACGTCATCCACCTCAGCGGGCGCCGCGACCACGAGGAGCTGGAGCGGCGGCTGGCAGCGGCGTCGCATGCCGAGGACTACACGCTGCTTCCCTACGAGCCTGATCTGGGCGAGGTGCTCGCCGCCTGCGACCTGGTCCTGGCCCGCTCCGGCGGCTCGATCTTCGAGGTGGTCGCGGCGGGCCGGCCGGCGATCCTCGTCCCCTATCCATATGCGACGGCGGACCACCAGGCTGCCAACGCGGCGTGGATGAGCGAGGCCGGCGCGGCGGAGACGATTGCGGATGAGGCACTGAGCGCGTCACTTCTGGCCGGTCGCGTTTCGTCTCTCTTCGAGGACGAGGCACGACTCGACGCGATGTCGAAAGCCTCGGCGGCCCTGGCGAAGCCCGATGCCGCCCGGGAAATCGCCGACGAGGTCCTGGCAGCTGCGAGCGCTTTCCCTTCCGGTGCGCCTTATGCACCCACGGGGAGCAAAAGGCGCACCGATGGCTGATTGGGCCTCCAGGCGGCTGCACTTCATCGGGGTCGGCGGTGCCGGGATGAGCGGGCTGGCGCTGGTCTGCGCCGAGCTCGGCGCCACGGTCACGGGCAGCGACCGCAGCGAGTCCTCCTATATGGAGCGACTGCGCGCGGCGGGGCTCGATCCGATCGTCGGCCACGACGCTGCGAACTTGCCCGAGGGCGCCGAGGTGGTCGTCTCGACCGCTATCGACGCGGGCAACCCGGAGCTGGCGCTGGCCCGCGAGCGCGGGGTCGAGCCGATCCACCGCGGCGCCCTGCTGGCCGAGCTCTGCGCCGAGAAGCGCCTGATCGCCGTCGCCGGCACCCACGGCAAGACGACGACGACCGCGATGCTGGTCTGGGCGCTGCGCCGGCTCGGCGCCGAGCCGGCCTTCTTCGTCGGCGGCGAGGTGCCCGGGCTCGGCCTGAGTGGCGAGGCCGCCAACGCCGGCTGGGGAAGTGGCGAGTGGGTCGTTGCCGAGGCCGACGAGAGCGATGGCAGCTTCCTCGACCTGAAGCCCGAGATCGCCGTCGTCACCAACATCGAGATGGACCACCACAGCCGCTGGGGCTCGGTCGCCGAGTTGCGTGCCGCCTTCGGCGAGTTCACGGCAGGCGCGCGGGCGGTGGTACGTCCGGAGGACTCGGACCTGGGGATCGAGCTCGCCGTGCCCGGGGAGCACAACCTGCTCAACGCCCGCGCCGCCGTCCTCGCCGCCGCGGCCGCGGGGTTCGATCCGGCGGAGGTCGCCGCGGCTCTCGCCGACTTCCCGGGGGTGAAGCGCCGTCTCGAGCTCAAGGGCACTCGCGCCGGCGTCCGCATATATGACGACTACGCCCACCACCCGACCGAGGTCCGCGCCGCTCTCTCGGCCCTGCGCGAACAACGGCCCGGCCACCTGATCGCCGTCTTCCAGCCCCACCTCTACTCACGCACCAAGGCCTTCGGCGAGGAGTTCGGTGCCGCCCTGGCCCTGGCGGACGAGGTGGTCGTGCTCGACGTCTACCCGGCCCGCGAGCAGCCCGTCGGCGAGCTTGCCGGGGTGAGCGGCCTACAGGTGGCGCAGGCGGCGGCCGAGCGGATGGGGGGGCGACGGGTGGTCTGGCTGCCGGATCCCAGCGCCGATGCGTCGGTTCGCCTCCTGGACAGGAACCAAGCAGTTGGCATCACGGACCAGGTGCTGGTGACGATCGGCGCCGGCGACGTCTTCAAGCTCGGCGAGGCGCTGATCGACGACCGCGGTAGCGAGAGGTTGCCTCGATGAGCCCCCGGCCAGCCGCCGTTCAAGGCGACTTCCCCCTGGCCCGCCTGACCACTGTGCGCACAGGCGGCGACGCCGACTTCTTCGCCCGGCCCGGAAACGAGGGCGAGCTGCTCGCGGTCCTGGCTTGGGCCGCGGATGAAGGCCTTCCCCTCGGCGTGATCGGCTCGGGCTCGAACCTACTCGTCGCCGACTCGGGCTTCCGCGGCCTCGTGCTCAAGCTCGATCGCGAGCTGGCGACGATCGAGCGCGAGGGGGAGGGGATGGTCTGCGGCGGCGGCGCGCGCTTTCCCTCGGCCGCGGCGAAGGCCGCCGGCTGGGGCCTGGCCGGGATCGAATTCGGCGTCAACATCCCCGGAACCGCGGGCGGGGCGGTGAAGATGAATGCCAACGCCTACGGCGGTCAGCTCGCCGAGGTGCTCGCCTGGGTCGATGTCTTCACCGCGAGGGGTCGCGAGCGCCGCGGGCCGGGCGAGCTTGGCTTTGCCTACCGCAGCTCCAACCTGAGCGCGGGAGAGGTCGTCTCGCGCGTCGCCTTCAAGCTCCGCCCCGACGATCCGGCGGCGATCCGCAATCGCCTCAACGAGATGCGCGGCAAGCGCCGCGAAGCTCAGCCCTCCGGAATCAAGACCTTCGGCTCGACCTTCAAGAACCCGGAGGACCCGCGGGCGGAGGGGCGCAGTGCGGGCCAGCTGCTGGAGGCGGCCGGCTGCCGCGGTCTTGCTCAAGGGGAAGCGCGGTTCGCCGAGAAGCACGCCAACTTCGTCGAGAACACCGGCCACGCGACCACCGCCGAGGTGCTGGCGCTGATGGCCGAGGGCCGGCGACGCGTGCATGAGCTGACCGGCGTCGTGCTCGAGCCAGAGGTCCAGGTCCTGGGTGAGATCGAGTGGCCAGAGAGCTGGAAGTTGTGAGCCAGTTGTTCCGAGGGCTCTACCGATGGGTCGTGGTGATTCTCGTGGTGATCGTCGTTGCCTTTCTCGCCCAGAAGATCGTCGGCGGCAAGACGGTGGAGCCGCACCTCGTCGCTTCCGAGCCGGTGGCGACGATCGGCAGCGGGAGCGAAGCCGTGGCAGTGGCCGATGACGGCACGGTCCTCACCTGGCTGGCGCTGCCTGAAGACGACCATCTGCCGCAGTTGCCGCTCAGCTCGCCGCCCAAAGGCCCGCGGGTCGAAGGCTCGGCGCTTGAACAGGTACGCGTGCTCGCCGCCACGCCGCCGGCCCTGCGGCCCTACGTCGCCATTAGCAACTTCGGCGAACACGGGGTGGAGGTAGAACTCAGCTCGGGGATCGAACTGATCTTTGGCAGCGCCGGCGACGCACCGCGCAAGTGGCGAGCTGCCGCGGCTGTGCTCGCCGACCCCTCGATCACCACGCTCGATTATGTAGACCTGACGGCTCCGGGGCGCCCGGCGGTAGGCGGCTCTGGGCATACGCTTCCGCCCATCGAATGAACCCTCGACCACAGGGTTAGGTAGGCGCAACCCTCAAGTAAGGCTTGAGATATGGGCCTTGCAGGATGCCGCCCGGCGGTTTGACAGACCTCGTCCAATACCCTACGTTGAGCGCAATTTCCGCGGTTACAGCGTACCCTTGAACTCTCAAGCATTGCTGTAGCTTCGGACGTTACGAAGGCTCAACTCAACACCCAGTCCTAGTGGACCGGGACATATCCAGCCCCAACCGGGACTGGGCTTGGAGAAATCGGGAGATGGAATCCACATACCTAGCGGTGATCAAGGTGGTCGGCGCCGGCGGCGGCGGTACGAATGCCGTCAGTCGCATGGTCGACGCCGGCATTCGCGGCGTCGAGTTCGTCGCCGTCAACACGGATGCTCAGGCGCTGCAGGCGTGTGACGCTGACATCAAGCTCTCGATTGGCCAGGAGCTGACCCGCGGCCTCGGCGCCGGCGGCAACCCCGAGGTCGGGGCTGGCGCGGCGGCGGAGAGTCGCGACGAGATCAAGGAGGCGTTGAAGGGCGCCGACATGGTCTTCGTCACCGCCGGCGAGGGCGGCGGCACTGGCACCGGCTCGGCGCCGGTCATTGCCGAGATCGCCAAGGAAGAGATCGGCGCACTCACCGTCGGCGCCGTGACCAAGCCCTTCGAGTTCGAGGGCAAACGACGGATGCAGCAGGCGCTCGAGGGGATCGAGAAGCTGCGCAACAACGTCGACACCCTGATCATCGTCCCCAACGAGAAGCTGCTGCAGGCGGTCGAGCGGCGCACCAGCGTGCTCGAGGCCTTCCGCCAGGCCGACGACATCCTGCGCCAGGGCGTGCAGGGCATCACCGATCTGATCACGATCCCCGGCCTGATCAACCTCGACTTCGCCGACGTGCGCACGATCATGCGTGACGCCGGCTCCGCCCTGATGGGCGTCGGCTCTGCCTCCGGTGAGGCCCGCGCTCTCGACGCCGCCAAGGCGGCGATCACCTCGCCGCTGATCGAGGAGTCGATCAAGGGCGCGACCGGGATGCTGCTCAACATCACCGGGCCCGAGGACCTTGGCCTCTTCGAGGTCAACGAGGCGGCCCAGCTGGTCCAGTCCGAGGCCGATGACAACGCCAACATCATCTTCGGCTCGGTCGTTGACCAGTCGATGAAAGACGAGGTGCGCGTCACCGTCATCGCCACCGGCTTCGAGGGGTTCGAGCTGCTGGCTCGGTCGCCGCAGCGGGTTCGGCGCCGCTACGAGTCTCGCCCGCGGATCTCCGCGGAGGACACCGATATTCGGAAACTGCGGGTCTCGGACGATGACATCGACGTTCCGGGGTTCCTTAAAGAATGAGAGGAGGTGGGGGGCCGTCGTCAGGCCCTCCCGCCGCCGCTTCGCGGGAGTTCGTCGGGAGGGCCTGACGACGGCCCTCGGCACGTCCCGTCATTCGTTGAAGTTCGAGCGCGTCTCGGCGTCCGCCCTTGCCCTGAGCTTCAGAGGCCGAGCTCGAAATAGAGCATTCGCGGCCCCTCTGGACCGCCTTCGCGATTCGTAAAGCCGCGACTCTCATAAAGCGCGCGGGCTTCGGTGTCGGTCTCACCCGTCGTCAGCTCGAAGTGGTTGGCGCCGGCCTCGCGGGCGGAGTTGATCGCAGCGTTTAGCAGGGCTCGGCCGATGCCTTTTCTCCGCTGGGCTGGGATGACGTAGAGCTCTTCCAGGTAGGCGTCGGCTGCCTTGGCCCAGAGGGAGGGGCGGAGGCGGAAGAGGGCGAAGCCCGTTGGTGGGTCGCCGGAGAGGAGGACCGTGATTGCGTCGTCGCCGAGCAGTTCACCGACGCGCTCGGCTAGCTCCGGGACGCTCGGGGTGGGTTCGTCGTATTCGCTGTTGAAGTCGTGCAGGAGGCGGGCGACGTTGGCGGCGTCGCCGGCGCCGGCGCGGCGGATCTCGCTGTGCGGCTGGGCGCTCATCTGCGTGGACGAGCTTGGCACAGCTCTTCAATACGCTGCCGCGCGTGGCCGAGCCTGATCTCAAGCGCACCCCTCTCTACGGATGCCACGCCGAACTCGGCGCCAAGCTCGTTCCTTTCGCCGGCTGGGCGATGCCGGTCACCTACGAGGGGATCCGCGAGGAGCACTCGGCGGTGCGCACGCATGCGGGGATGTTCGACGTCTCGCACATGGGTGAGGTCGAGGTCGAGGGGCCCGGCGCGCTCGCCTTTCTCCAGCGCGTCCTCTCCAACGACGTGGCGAAGCTCGAGATCGGCGGCGCCCAGTACTCCTGTCTCTGCAACGAGGAGGGCGGGGTGCTCGATGACCTCTTCACCTACCGGCTCGGCGGCGACCGCTACCTGATCGTCACCAACTCGGCCAACCACGACGCCGACCTCGCCTGGCTCGGTCGCTGGAGCCGTCAGTTTGGCGACGTCGCCGTGCGTGACGTCGCCGATCGCTACGCGATGCTCGCCGTGCAGGGCCCGCATGCGCGGGCGATCCTCATCGGCGCGCTCGGCATCGCCCTGCCGGCCCGGATGCGGGTCGCCACCGCGCGAATCGGCAACCGGCCCGCCCTCGTCTGCGGCACCGGCTACACCGGCGAGGACGGGGTCGAGCTGCTGATCGATCCCGAGATCGCGCCGGCGATCTGGGCCGAGCTGCTCGACGCCGGTGTTGTTCCATGCGGGCTCGGCGCCCGCGACACGCTGCGGCTCGAGGTCTGCTTCCACCTACACGGCAACGACCTGACCCCCGAGCGCAACCCGATCGAGGCCGGGCTCGGCTGGTGCTGTGCCGAGGCAACCGGCTTCGTCGGCGCCGATGCCGTCGCCCGAGCGCGCCGCGAGGGCACGGCCGAGAAGCTGGCCCCGTTCAAGATCGAGGGCTCCGGCATTCCCCGCGAAGGCAACCCGGTGCTCGCCGGCGGGGAGCAAATCGGCATCGTCACCTCGGGCACCTTCTCGCCCTCGCTCGAGCTCGGCATCGGCATGGCCTACGTCCGTGCCGATCTGGCCGAGCCCGGCAGCGAGGTCGAGATCGACGTGCGCGGCAAGCATCGGGCCGCCCGGATAGCTTCCAAGCCCCTCTACCAGCGGAAAGGATGACCTTGTCCGACGCGCACTATCCCGACGACTTGCTCTACCACGACCAGCACGACTGGGCGCGCCTAGAGGGCGATGAGCACGCCGTCTTCGGGGTCACCTGGTACGCCCAGGACAGTCTTGGCGAGGTCGTCTTCTACGACGCTCCGGAGGTCGGCGCGACGATCTCCAAAGACTCCTCCTACGCCGAGGTCGAGTCGGTCAAGGCGGTCTCGGACGTGATCGCGCCGATGTCGGGCGAGATCGTCGAGGTCAACGATGCCCTCGAAGACACGCCGGAGAAAATCAACGAGGACCCCTACGGCGAGGGTTGGCTGGTCAAGGTCAGGCTTACCCAGCCGGAGGAGCGCGGAGCGCTGCTCGACGCCGGCGAATATCGCAAGATGCTGGAAAACTCCTAGGCCGTCCCGCCCCACGGCTTCCGTAGCCTTCAGCTGGTGACTCGCTACACCTCAGCCACCGACGCCGACCGGGCGGAGATGCTCGCCGCGATCGGGGTCGGCTCGGTCGACGATCTCTTCGCGCAGATCCCTGAGCCGCTGCGCCTCGGCCGCCCGCTGGCGCTACCTGATGGCATGAGCGAGGCCGAGGTCTACGAGCGGCTGGCGGCGCTGGCCGCGCGCAACGAGGACGCCGAGAGCCAGGTCTGCTTCGTCGGTGCCGGGATGTATGACCACTACGTGCCGGCGATCGTCGACGCGATCACCCAGCGCTCCGAGTTCCTCACGCCGTACACGCCGTACCAGCCGGAGATCTCCCAGGGCGGGCTGCAGGTGATGTTCGAGTTCCAGACCGCGATGTCGGAGCTGACCGGCCTGCCGGTCTCAAACGCCGGCCTCTACGAGGGACCGTCATCGGTCGCCTCGGCCGGCTACCTGGCGATGGCGGCGACCAAGCGCAAGCGCTTCGTCGTCTCGCGCGGCCTGCACCCGCACAGCCGCGAGACCCTGGCGACCTACGCGGTCGGCTACGGCGCCGAGCTGGTCGAGGTCGAGCTGCGCGACGGCGAGACCGACGCCGCGGCGCTGGCCGCCGCCGTCGACGGCGAGACCGCGGCGGTCTTCCTGCAGAGTCCCAACTTCCTCGGCGCGGTCGAGCAGGTCGAGGCGCTCGGCGCAGCGGCGAAGGAGCACGGCGCGCTGCTGGTCGTCGCCTGCGACCCGATGACGCTCGGCGTGCTCAAGCCGCCCGGTGAGTGCGGCGCCGACATCGCCCTCGGCGAGGGTCAGGCGCTCGGCAACCGGCTCGACTTCGGCGGGCCCTCCTTCGGCTTCTTCTGTGCGACCGAGGAGCAGATCCGCCGCATGCCGGGCCGGATCGCCGGTGAAACCGATGATGTCGACGGCCGCCGCGGCTTCGTCTTGGCTCTGCAGACGCGCGAGCAGCACATCCGCCGCGAGAAGGCGACCCACAACATCTGCACCGCGCAGGCGCTCAACGCTCTCGGCGCGATGGTCCACCTCGCCTGGCTCGGCCGCGAGGGCTTCCGCGAGCTCGGCGCGCTGCTGGTGCGCCGCACCGCATACGCCCGCGAGCGGCTCGCCGCGGTCGAGGGGGTCGAGCTGCTGCACGAGGCGCCGGTCGCGCGCGAGTTCGCGGTCAGCCTCGACGCGCCAGTCGAGCGCGTGCTCGAGCGCTGTGCCGAGCGCGCCGGCGTGGCCGCCGGCTACCCGCTCGGCCGCGACTACCCGGAGTTCGAGGACGGCCTGCTCGTTGCGATCACCGAGCGCCGCACGAAAGCCCAGATCGACGAGCTGGCCGAGGCCCTCGGCGCCGCGATCGCGGCCGAGCGTGGCGAGTTTCCCGTCCATATGACGGGTAAGTCGCCACAAGGGGTCTCCTAGTGGCGCTGACTGAGACTCCGACACAGGCCGAACGCGCCCGCACGATCTATGAGAAGTCGAAGCCGGGACGGCGCGCCGCCGTCCTTCCCGACGCCGAAGTCCCGGAGCCGCCGCTCGCGGAGCTGATCCCGGCCGATCTCCTGCGCGCCGAGCCGCCGCGCCTGCCGGAGATCGCCGAGCCGGAGATCGTCCGCCACTACAACAAGCTCTCGCGCCGCAACTTCGACCTCGATAGCGGCTTCTACCCGCTCGGCTCCTGCACGATGAAGCACAACCCGCGACTCAACGAGCGGGTCGCGGCCCTGCCCGGCCACGCCCGCCTGCACCCGGCGCAGGATCCCATGCGCGCCCAGGGGGCGCTGGAGCTGATGTGGCTGCTGCAGGAGAGCCTCGGTGAGATCTGCGGCCTGCCCCACGTCAGCCTGCAGCCCTCGGCCGGCTCGCACGGCGAGCTCGCCGGTCTGCTGCTGACCCGCGCCTTCCACGCCGACCGCGGCGAAGAGCGGACCAAGGTGCTGGCGCCCGACACCTCGCACGGGACCAATCCGGCCTCGGTGACGATGGCCGGCTACGAGGTGGTCAAGGTCGCCACCAACGAGCGCGGCGGGGTCGAGATGGACGACCTGCGGGCGAAGATCGACGCCGACCCCGACCAGGTCGCCTGCCTGATGCTGACCAACCCCAACACGCTCGGGCTCTTCGACGAGAACATCGCCGAGATCGCCGAGCTGATCCACGAGGCGGGGGGGACGCTCTACTACGACGGCGCCAACCTCAACGCGGTGATGGGCCACTCGCGCCCCGGTGACATGGGCTTCGACATCGTCCACGTCAACCTGCACAAGTCCTTCAGCCAGCCGCACGGCGGCGGCGGCCCTGGCGCCGGCCCGATCGCGGTCTCCGAGCGGATCGAGCCCTTCCTGCCGCGGCCTCAAGTGGTGCGACGCGAGAACAACGGCCACGGCCCGGTCTTCGACCTCGACCATGAGCGGCCGAAATCGATCGGCCGCCTGCGCGGCTTCCAGGGCAACTTCGGCGTCTTCGTCCGCTCCTACGCCTACATCCTCAGCCTCGGTGGCGACGGCCTCGCCGAGGCCTCGGAGACCGCGGTGCTGAACGCCAACTACCTCAAGGCCCGCCTCGCCGAGGGCCGCGCGGGGGAGCGCCTGCCGGTCGCCTTCGAGCGCCATTGCATGCACGAGTTCGTCCTCTCCGGCAAGCCGATGAAGCGGGAGCTCGGCCTGGCCACGCTCGACCTCGCCAAGCGCCTGCTCGACTTCGGCTTCCACCCGCCGACCGTCTACTTCCCGCTCCTGGTCGAGGAGGCGCTGATGATCGAGCCGACCGAGACCGAGACCAAGGAGAGCCTCGACGGCTTCGCCGAGGCGATTGAGCGGATCCTCGCCGAGGCCGAGACTGACCCCGAGCGCGCCAAGCAGGCCCCCTACACGACCCCGGTCCGGCGGCTCGATGAGGTCAAGGCGACGCGGCGCCCGGTCGTTCGCCAGTCGATACCTCCAGTCGAGGGCGACGGGAGACGGTCCGCCGGACGCGCTTTGCGCTGAGTGTCCGGCGGACCGTCTCCCGTCGCCCATGGGCTCGGGCTTTGGTCGGAATCCGAGCGGGGAGTTACGCGGAAGCTCATGAGTACTCCGATCGTTCCTATACGTTGAGGAAAACGATTGTGGGGAGGATCGATGAGAGTCAAGTTGGTCGTGGCAGCGTTGGCTGCCTTCCTTTTGCTCGCCGCCAGCGCCCAGGCCTTCCAGTGGCACTTGGGGTACGGGCAAGCGAAGCACGCGAGCAAGGAATTCGCCGAAGTGGCCTGTCATCAGGACCACAAGTGCACTGGCTACGGAGTCGGACAGTGCCTGCGCGCGTCCGAAAGCCGCATCGACTGCGAAGTGGGGCTCTTCTACGCCGAAGAGCCCGAACCGGGAGAAGAAATGGAGTGCAACATCATGCTCCATTGGGGTGTCGACCACAGCGGGGCGCTCGCGCTGAAGAACTACGGCAAGCCCCACTGCTTCAGGGCCTCGCCTTAGAGCTCGGGCAGCTGCTGCCGCAGTTCGAGCACGGGGGCGAAGAGGTCCCCGTGCTCGTCGATCCGCCTCAGCACGTCTTTCGCCTCGAAGACGAGCGAGGCGGCGTCCTCCTTCTTGACCGCTCGCTCGACCTCCTCCCAGGTGACGGGGGTCGAGGCGGTGGGGCGTTCGCGGGCGCGCAGGGAGTAGACGGCGATCGTCGTCTTACGGCGGTGGTTCTGCGACCAGTCGACAAAGATCTTGCCTTCGCGTTCGACCTTTTTCATTTTCGAGACGACCAGGTCGGGGGTCTGCTTCTCGAGTAGCTGGGCGATCGCTCGGGCGAGCGGTTTGGTGCCGCCGCCGTTGTCGTCTCCCTCGTAAGTGACCTCGTCGTTGTTGAGCGGCGCGTAGACCTGCAGGCCCTTCGAACCCGAGGTCTTGGGGAAGCACTCGAGGCCGAAGTGGGCAAACAGCTCGCGCAGGCGCAGGGCGACACGGCAGCAGGCGAGGACTTCGGCCGGCGCGCCGGGGTCGAGGTCGAACGCGAGCACGGTCGGGCGATCGTGCTCGGGCGCCCGCGAGAGCGAGGGGTGCAGCTCGATCGCCGCCAGCTGCGCCATCCAGACCAGCGTGGCGCGGTCCTCGCAGACGCAGAAGTCGATCGTGCCGGTGCTCGCTCCGACCGGCGTGGTCTTCACCCACTCGGGCCGGTGCTTGGGGCAGCGCTTCTCGAAGAAGGCGGCGTCGGTGTCGTCGACCCCTTCCGGGAAGCGGCGCAAGGTCACTGCCCGACCGCTCAGGTGGGGAACCATCGCGGGGGCCACCTTGGCGTAGTAGTCGACCACCTCGCCCTTGCTGAAGCCGGCTTTCGGATAGAGGACCTTGTCGAGGTTGGTGAGCTTCAGCTCACGCCCGTCGACCTCGACCTGCTGGCTCGTCGCCACTGGCTACTTGGAGGACTTGGCCTTGGCGCGCGAGCCGGTTTTCTTCTTCGCTGCCGGTTTTTTGGCATTGGCTTTGGCTTTTGCCGCGCCGCGTTTTTTTGTCGTCTTCGCCGCCGGTTTCTTCGCCGGCTTGCCCTCGCGCTTGCTGCGCACGTCGGCGATGCTCTGCTCCAGCGCCGCCATCAGGTCGGGCGCCTTGGTCGGCTCGCGCTCCTCCTGCGGTGCCGCGACCACGTCCTCCCCGGCCGCCTTGCGTTCGATCATCGCCAGCAGCTCCTCGCGGTACTCGTCGCGGTAGAGCGTCGGGTCGAAGTCGCGGGTCAGCGAGTCGATCAGCTGCTCGGCCATCTCGATCTCGCGCTTGCCGATCTTCGGCTTCTCGGTCGGCAGCACGTCGTCGAGTTCCTCCGGCGGCACGACCTCGTCGGCGAAGCGCATCGTGGTCAGGGTGAGGACGCCGTCGCCGGGGCGGATCGCGGCCAGGTGCTCCTTGTTGCGGAAGACGAAGCGGGCGATCGCCACCTTGCCCGAGGCCTTCATCGCCGCCGCCAGCAGCGAGTAGGCCTTCTCGGCGCCCTCGGCGGGGCCGAGGTAATAGGGGCTGTCGAAGTAGATCGGGTCGATCTCGTCGAGGTCGACGAAGTCCTGGACGTCGATCGCGCGGGTCTTCTCCGGCGCCATCGAGGACATCTCTTCTTTGCTGATCGGCACGTACTGGCCGGGGGTGATCTCGTAGGCCTTGATGATCTCCTCGTAGGGGACCTCCTCGTCGGTCCCCT
>Ga0105245_10004365_pt1 | contig 12513 bp, 12 predicted proteins | sample KBSM54metaG_FD_81523 | JGI IMG/M metagenome (GOLD analysis project Ga0105245, IMG submission 81523) | Miscanthus rhizosphere microbial communities from Kellogg Biological Station, Michigan, USA - KBS M5-4 metaG | ecosystem: Host-associated > Plants > Roots > Rhizosphere > Soil | place... | reverse complement strand
TCGTCTGCCTTGACCTTGTGCTGATCCGCTTCGTCCGCTGCCTTTCTTGCCAACGCCTCTGAGGTCGCCCTTCTGGCATCGTCCCTCGCGGCCTTCGCGGCAATGACTTCCCTCTTTGCGCGATTCGCGAGGTCGTCGACAGCACTTCCCAACGCTTGCATCTTTTCGATCAATCCATCATCAGCGGCGTGCTTGTCCTTCGCACCTTTCGCGAGGTCAGCAGCACCTCCCACGTCTCGCATCTTCTTGACGAGCTCATCAGCGTCTTTCCACGTTGCACTCTGCTCGATCAGTTTTTCATACTCGGTCATTGGAGTTCCTCGCAGCTCAAGAATTCAGTGCATACACTCTGTTCGCTTCGGTCCGAAGCGTCACCGCGTCGGGGAGTAGCCTGAACCCCGCAACCGGGGACCTGACAAGATCGTCGTCCCTGATCCGCAACGCGAATCGTTGGTATACACGGAAGAGGAACCTCGCATTGGGCGTGCGCTGCAGGAACTGAACCGTTGGCGGAGTCCCGACGACGATATCGACCACTCTGCCGGCAAGGGAGACCACGATACCCGTCTGCGGATCAATCTTCCCCGAACGCAGCAATGGTCCGCCTCTCAACAACGGCGTGACGCGATCGGCGGGCAGGACCAGGCTCTCTGATGGATCGTGCACGGCTTCATAGAGAGTGCTGCCGAGCACGCACGCGAAGGGACCTGGATTCGAGGCCTCCTCGAGCGCTGTCATCGCCCTGACCACCGCGGTGACGACGAGCTTGCCAAGCGTGACGTTCGGAGGCAGCGGAAACCCCACTGACGGGAACCCGATCCTTGCCGGAAGGTCGGCCAGCCCTTTCTGCGGGTCGACCTGGTTCATCACGAATGACGAGTTTTCTTCGGCGAAGCCGCGCTTGTAGCCCGCGAACACGACTCGGTCTTGCTCCATCGCGAGGATATTCGCCGCCCGCCGGAAAGCGAGCAGCGCATTTGACAGCGTCTCGTCGGCGACCTGTTCGCTCGTCAGCTCGACATTCACGGTCAGGTTCACGAGCTTGAGATTGACCGAAGGATGGTCCCTGTCGAGCCTGATGGTGGGCGGTGTCGACGTACCGTCTTCTTGGAGGCGCTCATTTCGCACAATCTCGGCGCTTCCCGCAAGCGGCCCGTACATCGGAAGGAATGCACTGGCCACACTGGCCTTGCCGAACGCTTCGGTGACGTCGTCGTTCACCTTCTGCCACTGCGCATCGCCCCAATTCAATTCAGCCATCGTGAGCCTTTCAAGGTGTTGATGCCAGCGGGTTCATCTCCCCACGGCCGGGCACTGAAAACAAGGGAGGAGGGGGTCCGACCGTACGACGCGCGAATCGGCGTGAGTGACGGTTGGCGCATGCGCGGGCGCGCGGCAAGCCTGGGACGACGACCTTGGGCACACTCCCCCCTTGTCTTCCAACTTCTTGTACCACCCCGCTGCACAGGCTCGAGACTGCACCATTTGCAGTCGCGACTTCGCCTGAACAGGGCCGGCGTTGGGCGTGAGATGACAACCGTACCATGCCACCCTGAGGCATGCAACGCGGGCTGACGCCGCCAGCGAGCGCGGACCTCGCGAGCTTGGCCGCTTGCTCCACAAATCAGTGGATGTCCCCGATCAGTGCCGGGACGTCCACGCGCGGCAGGCCTGCCGAAGTTACCGGCTGGCCGGCGCGAATGGCATAGATGTCCAGGCGCACGATCAGATCCACCATGCTCGCGCGCCCCACCGCGATGCATTGCAGGCGATTGAGCCAGAGCCAATTGGGATGCGAGGTGATGAACTGAGGCGCGAGCACCAGCGGTGGGTCCGGGTCGAACTCGTTGCGCACCGCGCGCTGGTATCCGTCGGGCCCCAAGTCGAGGATGCCGTAGTAGCGCGACAAGAGCAACGCGCCATCGTCTGTCTCGTAGGTGATGCGCGACTCGGCAATACCCACGCCGTCGTGGCGCAGCACCATCCAGTCGCCGCCGCGGATCTTGCCGTTTATCTTCGGTCCATGAATCTCGCCGGATTCGATGAAGTACGTGATGTGCATGCCGTCAGGGCCGGGCCCGAACGACTCGGGCGGGCGGACGAGTCGCACGGTGAACGCACCGAGAAATTCAGAGGCCCACTGATAGCGCGGCTGGGCCGTGGAGGAGGGCGGAGCGGGGTCAGGCGCGGCCACTGCCGCGGGCGTCTGGATTCCACGCGTCGAGCGACCGGGCAGCCTTTGAATCACGAGGCCCGAGCGCTGCACCACCGGCCAATACTCTGCCGTCTCGTCCGGCGCCAGGGGCGGCATCCGTACGCGAAAGCGCTGCGCTCCGGTGGCAGGATCGGGGCCTTCAGGCCAGCCTCGCACCGCAGGGTGCTCGCGGCCGTTCGATTTGAATGCCACGATCAGTTGATTGCCAGGGTGAGCCGGAAGGACTGAAAACGACATCTCCAGGGGCGTGCCGGCAGTCACCTCCGAGGGCAGCGCCTCATAGGCCAGAGGCGGGTCTGCGAGGCCGCGCCAGCTGAAGGGTGCCGTTTTCAAAGTTGTCTCGATTGCGCTTGATGGGCCAGGCATGTTAGCGGGTGTTTGCCCTTCTACCGCTGAAGCAACTGCGCCAACTTTCGCTGGACTCGAATGATTTCCCCGATCAGCTGAATCAACAGGGAGTCGAACTCGGTATCCATGATCTCGGGCGCTCGCCGGCCCTCCTCGTGGAAGCGATCCAAGACAGCATTGCAGGCGCGGGTCAGTCGCACGGCGCCGAGCTGGCCGGCCGCCGAGTAGAGCTTGTGCGCCTCGAACCGGATGTCTGACATGGATTCTGTTGCTCGATGGCGCTCCAATCTCACGAGCAACGGTTCCAGCGACGCCTGAAACATCCGCAGGACATCTTCGACAACGCCGTTGGCGCCCGTTGGGTCCAAGGTGGCGACAACCGACAGCGTCGCCACATCGAAGTCGCTCCCGAGGTCGAACTGCGACCACGACATGCCTGGCCGATGAATGACCGAGTCTTGTGCTTCGGAAACGAGCTTGGGCGTTGTCACGTATCGGGAGTCCGCGCCTTTCGGCTTGCCACGTCAGGGTAGCGCGTTTGCGCAAGGCAGCCAACCTGTCCGAATTCAAGCTGCCAGCTGATGCTCGTAGTACGGCCGCTCGCGGTCGTCGAGGATTGCGTACTGCGCCGCCAGGTCCCTGGGGTTCGGGTTGAGCCAGGCGTCGACATGCTCGGGCTTGATCGGGATGATGCAGCGATCGTGACCAGCCGCTGCAATCTCAGGAGGCGGCTCATCGGTGATCGCCGCGAACGACAGCAGGTCCGGCTCGCCCGGCGCTGACCAGCGCGACCACAGGCACGCCACCAGCATGTCCTGCATCGGTCGCGGTCGGAACTCGAGGATCACGTTCTCGACCTTTTCGCCCTCGCGCAGCTCGCGTCCTTCGGTGCGATGTCTGCTCACGTTCTCATAGAAGGCATTGAAGATCGCGATGCCGTGCGTGCGGCCGAACTGCGCCTTCCAGAAGCCTTCGAGGTTGTCGCGTCGGGCGTTGTAGGTGCCGGGAAACTTGACGTCGTGCGAGGCCGGCTTGCCCGCCGGGCGGCACTGGTACCGCATCGGCTTGACCACCGTGCGACCGTTCTCGACGATCAGGACCGGTGCATACCAGCCCGGGAAGATGCGCGCGTCGCGATCCTCCGGTGTCGTGCGCTTGAGGTCGGCGAGTCGTTCGAGCAACTGCTCGATCTTGCCGGTGGCGATGCGCTGGCTCTCGGCGGCTGCCTTCGTGGGTTTGTTCAGCAAACTGCGCTCGGCATCGGCCAGACGCTTCTTCTGCTTGAACAACTCCTGTTCCGACTCGGTCATCTGTCGCCGGTCGAACTCGTCGATGAGGCCCTTGATCTCGCGCTGCTCTTCGCTCTGCGGGTCGGCGAAGTCGAAGTCCATCGCCTTCGGAATCCTGATCCTGGCTTCAGGGTCGGTCAGGCGGCGCCAATAGATGTCGAAATACTCCTTGATGCTGATGTCGGCGCCGAACATGCGCACGTACTTCTTGTACTCAGCGCGGATCTGGGACGAATAGCACACGGGTCGGGTCTCTGGGCTGCGGGAAGGGGAGGGAGCATCCTAATAGGCGCGCGATCGTTAATCGAAGGAACCACTGCAATCGATCCTTTCAATCATGAGACTACTGTATATCTGTACAGTATATCGTCTCTTTCAAGGAGACGAAGCATGCACCACCTGACGCAGGCGCAATGGATCGCCATTGCCGCCCATCGCCTGCAGCACCGCTGGCGTTCGATCAATCCCGGTCAGCTCGATGACGTGGCAGCCGAGCTATGGCGCGACGAGCGATTGCGTGACCTGGATCCGGCCAAGGCTGTCGATCATTGGCTGACGCCGGTATGGTCTCCTGACATGCGGAGGTCCCATTGATTGCGGTCCGCGCCAGCTCGTCGCACCCTCGATGAGCCAACAATGTCCTGTTCGGCAGCTCACCCGCGATCGCGATGCCACGAGTCGCTTTGAGGGTAGGCAGCGGTCTTTTTGCTGCACTGCAGCAAAAAGTCCTTGCATTGCTCCCGGAACCCCCTACACTGGTTATGTTGCAGTGCAGCATTTCGCTGTCCAGAGTCCACCAACCAGGAGCATTTCATGTCTTCCACTCAAGATCTCGCCAACGTCGCCCAATCCAACGTCGACGTCCTCATCGCGCTGTCCACCAAGGCATTCGAGGGGGCGGAGAAGCTGGCCGCACTCAATCTCAAGGTGGCCAAGGCCGGCCTGGCAGAGGCCGCGGAATCGTCCCAGGCCGTACTGGCCTCCAAGGATGCGCAGTCGCTCCTGGCGGTCCAATCCGGCGTGGTCCAGCCGGCAGCGGCCAAGGCCGGCGAATACGCCACGGCAGTTGCTGCCATCATGACCGAGACGAAGACCGAGTTGGACAAGGTCCTCGCCCAATCCGCGGCCGACGCCAAGGGCAAGTTTGCCGCGATGGTCGAGGCGGCAATGAAGAGCGCCCCGGCAGGATCGACCGAAGCGATGGCGCTCTGGAAGTCGGCCTTCGAGGGTGCGACCAACGGCTACGAAGCGCTGCAGAAGGCCGCGAAGCAAGCGAGCGATGTTGCGCAGGCGAACTATGCGGCCGTGTCGGGTTCGGTCACGAAGGCCACCAAGGCACGCCGGGTCGTCTGACGCCAGGCCGAGTGGGCTCAATCATGAGTCGCTCAACGGAGCGCTCGGCGGAATCGCCGGCGCCGCATTACGAGCCTGAAACGAGCAGCGTTCGCTTCGAGGTCCACGCCTGCGGGGTTCCCATCGTGGCGTTCGTCACGCGCGATTGGTTGCTCCGCCGGTTCGGTGAAGTCGTGCCGGAAGGTCCGCGCCTGGTCGAAGCGTACGTCGAACACGCGGCGGAGATCGACATCGAGGTCGCTCGGCGCTACGCGCAAGGACGACTCGAGCCGATCTGGCTGGCCTCGACGTTCTTGCCCGACGACGAGTGATGCGCAAGAGGACTGTCTCTTGGCCGGCTCGTCGTACGTTGTTCCATGTGAAGGCGTCTTCTTTCGGGAGAGCCTTCTGGGTCGCGGTCGTGTTGGTGGCGGTCGCTGCGGCCGTCGTCTTGGCCTTGTGGCAAGCGCCGAGCGCCTAGCGGTCGTCTGGGCCGCCTGCCAGTCGCGGCGCTGACCATTGCCTGGACTTCGTCACCGCCGTGAAAGCAGCCTTCATCACCGACGCGATCCGTCGCGCGCTTGACTCTGCGGGTCTCACCCGCGGGTCAAGCCGTCGTGGCGACGACGTCAGAAGCATTATCGACAGGGCGCTTTCCGCCGCTGGCCTGAGCGTACCTTCGGCCGAATCGCCGCCGGCGCGCGGAGCGCCGGAGCGCCAGTCGGTGCAGCGGGGCGCCGGCGTCGAGACCGCGGGCGAGTTCCTGTCGTTGACGCACTCGAGCGTGCACGGCAGGAGAGACTACAAGCTCTACGTACCGACCTCGTGCGACGGTCGTCCCATGCCGCTCGTGGTCATGCTCCACGGGTGTCGACAGAGCCCTGAAGACTTCGCGGCCGGCACTCGCATGAACGAGCATGCGGAGCATCACAAGTTCTTGGTGGCCTATCCAGCACAGACCGCGCGGGCCAACGGCTCCAATTGCTGGAACTGGTTCGACCCTGCCCATCAGCGGCGCGAAGGTGCGGAGCCGGCGCTCATTGCAGGGATCGTGCGGGATATTGCGAAGACCCACGCGGTGTTGCCTCGCAAGGTCTTCGTGGCGGGGTTGTCGGCAGGAGCGGCCATGGCCGTCATCTTGGGTCGTGCCTATCCCGACGTCTTTGCGGCCGTGGCGGCCCACTCGGGTCTTCCCGTGGGGGCCGCGCACGACGTGGGATCGGCTTTCGCTGCGATGCAAGGGCGCGCGGAGGAACATGTTGCCGCGCATCGCGATGCTCCGCCCGTTCGCACCATCGTGTTTCATGGCGATGCCGATTCGACCGTCACGATGCGCAACGGTGCGGCGATCGTGGAGCAGGCAGTGAGCGCATTCGAGCATGGTGGCAAACAACTTCAGCGGCTGGTGCGTCTCGATGCCGACTACCGCGGCAAGAGATGCACGACGACGACGTTCACCGATGTGTCAGGCGCCTCGGTGGTGGAGCACTGGGTGGTGCATGGCGGCGTGCATGCCTGGTCCGGCGGCAGCAGCGCGGGATCGTTCACCGTTGCAAACGGCCCCGATGCATCGGGCGAGATCCTTCGTTTCTTCTTGGAACCTTGACGGCGCCGCGGCTGGCCGTGACGTGGATACTGGATATTCGCCTGAGCGTATGACGTAGTGCGGTCGATGCGCAAGACTCGCGGTTGGCGCCTCATGGTGCATCCACAAACGAGTACCTCCATGCCCGACGTGCAGCCCCCTACGTTCGATCGACTGCGCGCGTTGCCGAAAGCAGAGGTCCACGCGCATCTCGAAGGATGTTTCGAGCCGGGCGTTCTTGAACAATGGGCAGCGCAGGCGCGCGTGCTCATGCCCAGGCCTCGCGAGCGCTTGTTTGAGTTTGCCGGTCTGGCGGACTTCCTGCATTTCCTCGACTGGGCTTGTGGCCTGGCGTCGACCCGGGAACGTCTGGCCGAACTGAGCTATGGCTACAGCAAGCGGCTGGCCGACGACGGCGCCGGCTATGCAGACATGATCGTCAACCCGACCCATTGGCCGGCGTGGCACGGGCGTCTGCCCGAGATGCTCGACGCGATCGATGCCGGCCTGACGGCCGCAGAGCAAGATGGACTTCCGCCCGTGAGTCTGTGTGTCAGCTTGCTGCGAACGCAATCGTCGGACGCGGCGATCGAACTCGTCGACACGCTGGTGGCTCTGCGACATCCACGTGTCGTGGCGCTCTCGATCGATGGCAACGAGGCGGCTGCCGGTCGCACCGGCCCACGCTTCGCAGACGCGTTTCGACGTGCAGGAGCGGCGGGGTTGCGCCGCACCGTTCATGCGGGCGAGTCCAGTGGCCCCGAAGGCGTGCGGGATGCCATCGAACTGCTGGGTGCCGATCGCATCGATCATGGCGTCCGTGCGATTGAAGACCCTGAAGTGATCCAACTGCTGGTCGATCGACAGATTCCGCTCGGCATCTGCCCAACCTCCAATCTGAAACTGGGCGTCTACGATTCCATCCAGGATCACCCCATCGACAGGCTCCGCCGTGCCGGCGTCGCCGTCTCGATCAACACAGACGATCCGGTCTTGCTGGGAGCCAGTCTGGTCGGTGAGTACGCCTTGTGCAGCAAGGCGTTCGAGTGGACGGATGGCGATCTTCGAGCGCTCGCGCGCAATTCGATTGATGCAAGTTTCGCCAACACCGACGTCAAGGCAAGGTTGACCCGAGCGCTCTCGAGTTGGTGAAGTCGCCGAACAAGGCTGCTCACGATCCATAGCGAACCTGCGACACCTCCAGCGAGCGATTCACCGAATCAACGGTTGCGTCTGGCGGGGTCAGTGTCGGACCAGCGGCAGCGGCGACCGCTGTCGCGTCAGGCTCCGCTGGTTTCCGGCGCCATGCGCGATTTTGGAGAGTAGCCTCGACCTTCGTGCCTAAAATTCAGCGCATCGTCCCGCCTCATCGAGGAGAAGAGCATGTCGATCGTGCAACGCGCCAAGGACGTCCTGCTGAACCCCAAGGCTACCTGGCCGACCATCGAGGCCGAGAGCGCAACGGTGCAGTCGATCTACGTGCCCTATGTGGTCGTTCTGGCTGCCATCTCGGCCGTGGCGGGATTCGTCGGCATGTCCATCGTCGGTGTGGGAGGCTTCGGCCTGAGCTATCGCGTGCCCGTGTTCTCGGGCCTGGTCCACATGGTGGTGGGTTTCGTTCTGGCACTGGTCATGGTGTTCGTGATGGCCGTCATCGCCAACGCGCTGGCGCCCACCTTTGGCGGGCAGAAGAACCAGATCAGCGCGTTGAAGCTCATCGGCTACGGCAGCACCGCAGGCTTTCTCGGCGGGGTGTTCAGCCTCATCCCCGCGGCATCGGTGCTGGGCTTGCTGGCCGCGCTGTACTCGATCTATCTGATCTACACCGGCCTGCCGGTCCTGATGAAGTGTCCCGAGGGCAAGGCCTTGCCGTACACGGCCGTTCTGCTCGTGTGCGGCATCGTTGCCGGCGCGCTGCTGGCCTGGGCCTCGGCGATGTCCGGCGGCGGCATGCGCGGTGGCATGGGAATGGCGGGCCTGGATCGTCCCACCGGTGCGGCGGCCCCGCCTGAAGTGGCGATCAAGACACCTGCGGGCGAGATCAAGATCGACACCAATAAGCTCGAAGAGTTGAGCAAGCGGATGGAGGCCGCGAGCAAGGACGCCGATGCCGCACAGCGCTCCGGCGACCCTGCGGCCGCTGCCAAGGCCGCCACGGGCATGATCACCGCCATGGTCGGCGGCGCACAGCGGCCCGTGATGGCGGCGGCCGACCTGAAGGCCTTGCTGCCCGAGAGTCTGGCGTCGATGAAGCGCCAGTCGTTCGAAGCTGAAAGCAACAGCGCGATGGGCCTGAACGTGGCCAGCGCCAAGGCACGCTACGGCGCCGACGGCAAGCAGATCCGGCTGTCGATCACCGATACCGGCGGGCTGGCGGCCGCGGTGGCTGCCTGGGCCAGCGTGACCGGCGAACGCGAGGACGACCGCAGCGTCGAGAAGACCTACAAGCAGGGAAGCCGCACCGTGCACGAGGAGTCACGCAAGGATGGCAGCCAGAGTCAATACATGGTGCTGCTGGCCAACGGCATGGTGGTGGACGTGCAGGGTGAGCAATTCCAGATCGGGGACCTGAAAGCTGCCGCAGAGGCGCTCGATCTGGGGCGCATCGAGGCGCTCAAGGCTCCTGCAAAGTAGGGACTCAACTCCTGCAGGCCCAAGACGCGCGTGGCTGACGCGCCAACTTCCTGATAGGAACCCGCCGTCCGGTGGCGTCACGCACACGCCTTTTCGGCGCGGTCGTCTCGAGGCGGCAGCGATTTGGAACGGCCATGATCAGAGACCACGATCGCAGGCATCTCAACCTCACATCGCTCCTCGCGTTGGATCTGTCGTTCGTGCGCCGTGCGGCCAACGAACGTGACGGCGATCAGAAGGAAGTCTCCGCACCGCCGGCAGTGGACACGCCGAGGAATTCGCCTCATCGGAAGCATCGACTTTGGCTTTGGACCATGGCACGCCGTTGGAGCAGACGCTGATTGGCGCAAGCAACGTGCCACCTGGGCCCCCTGTTTGAGGTCCGTGAATTTGTCTCAATCTGTTGACAAAAGACGCTCAACAGGGGAGTATGTAACAGATTGCACGTCCGTGCATTAGTTATCGGTCAACCACAACGTCGGGACCATTCATGAGCACCTCGGTATTCAGCAGGCTAAACGTATGCTCGTTGTTACAACCGATACGGGCACGCGGGCAGATCACCTCTACAACCCGGGAGCGCGGAATGCGTGCGATGAAGTGCTTGGAAAAAGAGACGGGAATCCGCCGTTGCGGCCGTTTAATCGCCACTGCGTTCCTGGCGAGCGCGGCCGCGTGGGTCAGTGGGCCGGCGTGGGCCGCAAATGCCACGGACCTCACCATCGCTTACAGCATCATCCCGCAGGCAGAGGTATCCGTCAGCCGTACGAACCAAACGACGCACATCGCAGTGCACGTGTCGATGCAGAACACGAGCACGAACACGATCAATCAAGTGCTGGTCAAAAGCTCCAGTTCGGTGTCCGTAGACGCACCGGCGGTCAGCGTCCCCGCGTCTTACGACAGCGTCGTCAGTATCGGCGGTGTCAGTCCGAATTGCTCGGCGAGCACCTCTGGAAGTCTCACCTCGGTGACATGCACTGTCGGTCAATTGAAGGGCGGTGGCACCAGCAATTTCTTCGTGATCTACAAATCACCGTTGTTCCCAACACTTCCCACGCCGCAGCAGCACCCGTCGGTCACGATCGATGTCAGTGCCACCTTCTCGGAGGGCAACAGTCCGAACAGTCCGACGGCTAACTTCCCGAAAGATCCCGTCACCGCGACCCTCGCGCTCATCACCACAGACACGTCGGGGATCGACGCAGGCATCAAGACGGTCCTCGCAGACAACGGGACTTTCTTCACCGGCCTAACGCCGAATGTCGTCGGCCCGACCAACCAGTTTTCGACGTCTGTCAACGTTCCGACCACCAAGGGGCTCGCAACCCCCTCCGGGAAGCAGACAGTCACGAACAACAGCATCGCCGAGGAATTCGCGGGCACGAGCTATGCCTGTTCAGCGCAGTATCCTACGTATTTCTGCTACGGGCTGAGTTCGACAATCCAGGTGTTGGACGCTGCGACCAACCAGAAGCTGTTCCTCACCGACAGCCTGGCGGGTCCCCTTATCACGATCCTTCTGACGCAGGACGCATCGTCGTTGAGCGCGAAGAAACCGATCCCCCCGATCGGTGATGTCAAAATCTTCTATACCCCGGACCCGGACACAACTCCGGCCCAGATCGTTCCGGATTGCGGCGGCGCCGGTCCTGCCAAAGACGCACCGTGCATTGCCGGCCGACTTGACGCCCTCAAGGGTAACAAGGGCTATTACCAGTGGACCATCTTTGCGCTCGACAACGGACGATTCAGCAATTGAAGCGCAGCGTTGGCGATTGACGCGGGCTGCGCCGCTACGTTCTCAGGGGAGTGACGTAGGCGCGCGGCCGGGCACGCTCCTCTGTGTATGCGCCAGGCGGCTTCATCAAGAGAGCCGCCGTTCCCACGTGTCACGGTCTGCAATCAGAGCGGCGTCTCGATCCCTGGTCAAACGTCGACACAGCGGTTCGCGATTCAGCGCCCGCGCGTGTTGAGATAGACCGAATACAAGGACGTGGTCGCGCAGACGAACAGGCGGTTGCGCTTGGCGCCGCCGAAGCAGAGGTTGGCGACCGTCTCGGGAACGCGGATCTTGCCCAGCAGGTCGCCGTCCGCCGCGTGACAGTGCACGCCGTCGCCGGCGCTGAGCCACACGTTGCCGTGGACATCCACGCGCAAGCCGTCGTACAGGCCGACGGGGCAGGTGGCGAATACCTCGCCGCCTGCGAGTGTGCCGTCGGTGCTCACGCGAAAGCGCCGCACGTGATGCGGTCCGTCGACCTGGTGCGTGGCACCGGTGTCGACGATGTAGAGCAGCGACTCGTCCGGAGAAAAGGCCAGTCCGTTGGGCTGCACGAAATCGCTGGCGACCACCGTGACGGCGCCGCTGGCGGGATCGATGCGATAGACGCGCTGGGCGCCGATCTCGTTCGGCGCCGCGTCGCCCTCGTAGTCGCTGTCGATGCCGTAGCTCGGGTCGGTGAACCAGACACTGCCGTCCGACTTCACGACCACGTCGTTCGGTGAATTGAAACGCTTGCCCTCGATGTGCGAGGCGAGCACCGTGCGTGAGCCATCGTGTTCGGTGCGCGAGACGCACCGGCCGCGATGCTCGCAGGAGACGAGCCTGCCTTGAAGGTCGACGGTGTGGCCATTGGCATTCATCGAGGGCTGGCGGAACACCGAGACCGAGCCATCGGTTTCGTCCCATCGCATCATGCGATCGTTCGGGATATCGGACCAGACCAGGTAGCGACCTGCGGCGAACCAGGCCGGGCCCTCCGCCCAGCGGCAGCCGGTATAGAGCTTCTCGACGTGCACGTTCCCGAAGGCCAGCCGCCGAAAGCGCGGGTCGATGACCTCGAAGCTGGAGCTGAGTTCGATGGCCATGGCGCTTTACCCTCCGATCAGTCGATCAATCGATCAATCCAGTTTCATTCCGCGTGCCGGCGACCGCGCCCGTAGATCAGCAGCATCGCGATGATCACGAGGCCGTAGATGACGTGGCGCCCGTACTCTTCGATCTGCATGACCGACAGGATCGATTGCAGCAAGGTGACGAGGATCACGCCCGCCACCGTCCCGACATAGCTGCCACGGCCCCCGAGGATCGACGTGCCGCCGAGCAC
>Ga0105245_10004364_pt1 | contig 12514 bp, 10 predicted proteins | sample KBSM54metaG_FD_81523 | JGI IMG/M metagenome (GOLD analysis project Ga0105245, IMG submission 81523) | Miscanthus rhizosphere microbial communities from Kellogg Biological Station, Michigan, USA - KBS M5-4 metaG | ecosystem: Host-associated > Plants > Roots > Rhizosphere > Soil | place... | reverse complement strand
GTGACGACGTTCCACGGCGCGATCGAAGGACTGCGCAAGCAGGCGCCGAACGCGCACGTGCAGGACGGCCGCCGCTTCGTCGACAACGGACATGTGGTCACGACCGCCGGCATCTCCGCCGGCATCGACGGATCGCTCAACGTCGTGGCCCGCCTCCTCGGGCGGCGCATCGCCGATCAGGTGTCCACGTACATGGAGTACCACTGGACGCCGGAGTCCTACCTGGCCCTGAAGTACGCGTACCTGAACCCGAGCACAACCGACGCGGGCCGTCTGATGCAGAACGGCGACATACAGCTCGAGTCGAAGAACTACGCGGAGGCGGAGAAGATCTTCCGCGCGCTGACGAAGGAGACGCCGGCGAATCCCGACGCCTGGTACTCGCTCGGAGTCACGTTGCGCGAAACGAAGAACCATTCCGAGGCCGCCCAGGCGTTCGCCAGCGCGGCGCCGCTGATGAAGGAACATGCGTCGCACCTCTACTACGACGCCGCGCTCGAATACGCGCGCGCCGATCAGAACGACGACGCCGGCAAGATGCTGCAGAAGGCGTTCGACGCCGGCTTCGCCGATCGCGACGTGGTGAACAAGGTGCCGGAGCTGGCGAAGGTGAAGATGAGGGGTGCGGACGTCTCGTCCGCACGGTCTGCGGCACCCTGAGCGGACGAGACGTCTGCTCCCTCTTTTGAGGCGATATGCTCGGCCGCGATGACGGACCGCGGCCGGGCACTGGCGCTGATCTCCTTCGCCGTTCTCTTCGGAATGGCGCTCTGGTTCGGCGTCTCCGCGGTCGCGCCTCAGATCGCTAAGGAGTGGCGCCTCTCCGCCTCGGCCACCGCCTGGCTGACGCTCGCGGTGCAGCTCGGCTTCGTCGCCGGCACGCTCGTCAGCGCGATCTTCAACCTCCCGGACATCATCGCCGCGCGGCATCTGATGGCGCTCTGCGCGATCGCCGGCGCAATCGCGAACGCGTTGCTCGCGCTCTTCGCCCATGACGCCGCGACCGCGATCGCGTTGCGCGCGATCACCGGCATCTGCCTCGCCGGCGTCTATCCGCCGGGGATGAAATTGATCGCCACCTGGTTCCGCGAGGGACGCGGCCTGGCCCTCGGCGTTTTGATTGGCGCGCTGACCGTCGGCAAGGCATCGCCGTATTTGATCAACGCGATCGGTCCGAAGAGCTGGCGCCTGAACGTCGGCATCGCGTCGCTGTTCGCGGTCCTAAGCGCGCTGCTGATCGTCGCCTTCGTGCGCGAAGGTCCGTATGCGCTGGCCAATCAGCCGTTCGACATCACGCAGGTGACGAAGGTCTTCCGCAACCGCGGCGTGCGCCTGGCGAACTTCGGCTACTTCGGACACATGTGGGAGCTGTACGCGATGTGGACGTGGGCACCGGTGATGATCCGCGCCAGCCTCGCGGCGCGCGGCGAGCCGGCGTACCTCGCCGAGGCCGCGTCGTTCCTGCTCATCGGCAGCGGCGCGATCGGCTGCGTCATCGCCGGCGTCGTCGCCGACCGCATCGGACGTCCGATCGTCGCGGCGACGGCGATGGCCATCAGCGGCGCCTGCTGCTTCATCGTCGGATTTCTCTACGGCGGCTCGCCCACCGCGCTGCTGATCGTCGCCGCGATCTGGGGCGCGAGCGTCGTCGCCGACTCGGCGCAGTTCTCCGCCTCCGTCACGGAGCTCGGCGATCCGCGCTACCTCGGCACCGCGCTGACGATCCAGACCTGCATCGGATTCCTGATCACGACGTTTTCCATCCGCCTCATTCCGCTGCTGGCGGACGCGTTCACGTGGCGGTACGCGTTCGCGGCGCTGGGGATCGGTCCGATTCTGGGGATCGTGGCGATGATGCGGCTGCGGCAGCTGATGCGATGAGGGCCTGGCTCGCGATCGCCTCGATCGTCCTCGGCGTCTTCATCGCCTGGCTGATCGCGCCGTTCGTGTTCGTTCATCTGCCGAATGACCGGGAGCGGATCGGCACCGTCGTTCGCCTGATTCGCACGAAGCCGAAGGTGGCCGTGGTCGGCAACTCCGTCGCGATGTACGGGGTGAAGATCGATACGAACCTCGCCACGCCGGGGCAGTCGATCGCCGAGTCGGTGCTGATCGCGAGCGAGCTGCGCGAGACGCGGACGATCATCCTCGTGGTCACGCCGTGGCAACTGGCGACGTCATCGACACTCAACGACCAGGGATGGAACGCGTGGTGGATGTACGGACTGCGTCCTTCTCCCGAAACGCGGGCGCTGGCCGGCATGCCGGCGATGTCGGATGCCGTCGAGCGCTTCCGCTCGCGCTGGATCGTGCGCGCGTCGTTCGAGAGCATGTTCTCGCGCGGCAAACCGACGGACGAGGTATGGCGCGGCAACGAAGCGTTCGCGGTCGATCCGCATCAGCGGCGGCTGATCGAGGAAATCTCGAAGAGGCGCAATGTCGTCATCGTGCTCGCGCCGCTCTCGCAGGTCGTGCGCGCGCACTACCGCACGATCGACATCCCATTCAGGAACGTCATCGACGCCACCGATCTCCTGCAACCGGATGAGTTCCTCGACGCGACGCACCCGAACGCCGAGGGGGCGCGGAAGCTCACCCGGTTCATCAGCAACTTCATTGGGGAGCGGCTCTGATGCTGTTTCAGACGCCGGAGTTCCTCGTCTTCTTCATCGTCGTCGTGGCGGCGGTGGCCGTCGCGCGCGGCAACAAGGCTCGCCAGCTCGTCCTGCTGATCGCGAGCTGGGTCTTCTACGGTTGGGCCTCTCCACGTTTCCTCATCCCGCTCCTGTTCACGACTTTCTTCGATTACGCCATCGGCATCGCACTCGAAAAGCGCCGCAGCAGAGCGCTCGTCGCGGTCAGCGTCACGGCGAATCTCACGCTGCTTGCGCTGCTGCGCATCGAGCCGGGACTGCTGCACATGGCGGTGCCGCTCGGCATCTCGTTCTACACATTCCATTCGATCAGCTACATCGTCGACGTCTACCGCGGCGAGCTGCGCGCCTGCCGCTCGCCGCTCGATTACGCGCTCTTCATCGCCTTCTTTCCGGAGCTGGTGGCCGGTCCGATCGTGCGCGGGAAGCAGTTCCTGCCGCAGCTCGCGCGCGACGTCGTGGTGCGCATCGACGAATTCGCCGTCGTGCGCGTGACGCGCGGGCTGGCCAAAAAGGTGCTGATCGCCGACAACGTCGCGCTCTTCGCCAACGCCGTCTTCGCCGATCCGGCGCGGTGGCCGAGCGTGGTCATCTGGCTGGCGACGATCGCATTCGCCGTGCAGATCTATTGCGACTTCTCCGGCTACACCGACATCGCCATCGGCCTGGCGCACGTCTTCGGCTTCGACCTGCCGATCAACTTCGACCGCCCGTACTTCGCGCGCGATCCGCGCGACTTCTGGCGGCGCTGGCACATCAGCCTTTCGTCATGGCTGCGCGATTACCTCTACGTTCCGCTCGGCGGCAACCGCAGGCACGTCGTGCGCAACATCATGATCACCATGCTCCTCGGCGGCCTCTGGCACGGCGCGTCGTGGAACTTCGTGTTGTGGGGGGCGATGCATGGAGTGTTGCTGATCGCGTATCGCGCCCTCGTCATCCCGAGCGTAGTCGAGGGACCTGGGCGGGCGGAAGGCGCGCCACCCCTGCCTCCAGCTCCCTCGACTACGCTCGGGATGACGGTGCTGACCCAACTCTTCATCCTCTTCACCTGGATCGCATTCCGCGTCCGCGACCCGTACGTGATGCTCACCGCCATGCGGAAGTTCATCCTCTTCGATTTCGACTTCGCGCTCGCCGGCCGCGGCCTGCTGACGATCTTCTTCTTCAGCACGATCGCGCTGATCGCGGCGTTCATCGCGCTGCACGCGTCGCGCTTCGATCTCTCCCGGCTGCGCACGCCGCTGTTCGTCGTCGCGTGCGCCGGCATCGGCATCGCATTCTTTTTTCTCTGGCCCGCGGAGCAGACGCCGTTCATCTACTTCCAGTTCTAGAATCGCGGCATGGATGTCGTCCACCAGCTCACGCGCGTCTTCACCCAGCTGATCAGCGAGACGAGCGGCCTGTCGCTCGACGACACGCTCACGCTCGCCGAACAGCAAACGCTCCCCGACGAGGTCGCGCACTGCATCCGCGAGTTCCACGAGCTCCTCGGGCGCTTCCGCCTCAACGCGCAGCCGATCGAAGCGCTCTTCGCCCATCCGGTGTCGAAATCGCTCGGCGCGTTCTTCCGCGCGTTCCCCATCCCGTATCACGACGAGCACATTCACCTCACCGGCTCGCTCGACGCCGACTTCATCTACCCGCGCCTCATGGCCCTGCTCGATGGTCCGCAGCGCGCCATGTACGAGGCGAAGATCGGCGAGGTGTACGGCGAGCACGCGCTGCCGATCCGCGGCGCGGCCGACATCGATCGCCTGATCCGCCTCGGCGACGACGACCGTTTCGACCGATACCTGCGCATCCTCTACCTCGCCAAGCTGATCCTCACCACGCGCGAGGCGCATCGCGACGCGGCGTATCACCTCGCCAGCCGGCTCTATCGATCGGCGAACGTCGGCTCCGTGCGGCTGAAGTTCACGCTCTTCCGCGAGACCACGGAGTCGGCCGAACAAATCCCCGGCATCGCCGCCCTCACGCCGGAGGACGTGCTCCTCGGCCTGTACGAAGGCTTCCGCAAATTTCAGAGCGAAGTGCCGGTCTTCCGCTTCATCCTCTCGCCGAGCTTCCGCAAGGAGCCCGGCTTCTACGACGCGGCGCGCTATCCGTCGAAGCGCGCCAGCTTCGACGATCAGGTCGGCCAGATCGTCGAGCTGCTCAAGCGCTTCCCCGAGTTGCGCGACGTGGTGACCGAGGTCGACACCGTCGGCGACGAGCGGGGGTTCTTTCGCAAGGCGCACTTCCAGGAGATGCGCGTCGGCATGCGCAAGCTGCAGGCGTACGGCTTCCGCACGCGCAGCCATCACGGCGAGACGTGGCACACGCTGCGGCAGGGGATCCAGGCCGTCGACAACGCCATGAACATCTGGCACGTCGACGCCGTCGAGCATGGCCTGTCGATGGGGATCAATCCGAACTTCTACTTCCACGCGCTCCTGCAGCGCGTCTTCCACGCGAACGTCCGCGGCGAAGCGATGGCCGCGCGGCATCGCGCGGAGATCATGGACATGGACTGGAGCGGCCGCGAAGAGATTCGCGACAAGCTGCTGAACGGCGTCCGCGTCAGCGACGCCGAGGCCACGCTGGCGACGAAGACGAAGTTCCATCACGCGCGGGAGGTGGAGAGCTATCAGCACGACGTGCTCAATCGGATGATCGACAAGCGCCTGACGCTCGTCTCGCTGCCGTCATCGAACAAAAAACTCACCGGCGAGCTCGCCGACTACAAGGATCATCCGTTCTCGTGGTGGGAGAAAAAAGGCATCCGCCTCGGCGTCGGCACCGACAACGACATCACGCTGAACACCAGCTTCATCCGCGAGATGCTGATCCTGCTCTACACCGATCCGCTGGAGCTGAAGATCACGAAGCTGCTGATCGTGACCACGGGCGAGTCGCGGCGCGATTACCTCAGCCACCTGTTGTGGACGATGCGGAAAGCGGTGGGCTAAAACCGGATCGCCGGCCCCAACACGCCGATGAACAGCGCCGCCGTCACCGCGGCGCAGACGATCCATCCGTACGAGCGCTCGATGGCGATGCCGTCGCCTTCGGGATTGCGGATGAACTCGACGAGCCAGATCAATCCCGACGTGCCGCCGAACGACGCGGCCGCGGCGGAGATGGCGATGAGGATCGGGCCGACCGGATTGAAAAGTCCCGACACGCAGTAGAGGATGCCGCCGGTGAAGTACGGGATGAGCGTCATCCGTCGCGCGCCGTCGCGGCCGGCGAGCGGCGCGAGGAGGCGGGCGGAGAAGCGCGCGGCGAGGAAGTAGAGTCCCGCGCCGATGATCGCCAGCACCGGACGCCAGACGCCCGGCGGCAGATCGCGGCAGACGTTCACCCAGTCGCCGACGCGCAGCGCTCCGGAGAACAACAGGTACCCCGCCGGCATCAAGAGGTTGATGGTCGTGAAGAGCCAGAGGAAGTAGGAGCGTCTCCGTTTGTACAGCGCGAGCCCGATCACCGCCGCGATCACGTTCGCGATGCAGCCGGCGGCGGAGACGAACTTCGAGTTGCCGTCGCATTGGAAGTGCAGCGACGACATCTCGATCGGACGTCCGCCCACGAGCAGGCACGCGCCGCCGTGGCCGAGGCCTTCGTGAATTACATTCGCCAGCGCGTAGGCGACGACGGCGATGGCGATGATGGTCAGAATGTCGCGGCGCATCGTTCGATTGTCGGGGCGAACGGACGGGCCACGCCAGTGACGATTGTCATGGAGTGCGGACGTCTCGTCCGCACGGCCGCGCACGAGCGGACGAGACGTCCGCTCCCCTCTTGCTGGCGGCACAGACAGGAGTGTCTGTGCTACACAATCCTGCGCATGAACGACGACGAACGCGATCTCGCCTCGCTCGGGTACACGCAGCAGCTGCTCCGCGAAATGGGCGGCTTCGCGAACTTCGCCGTCTCCTTCTCCATCATCTCCATCCTCACCGGCGCGGTGCTGCTGTACGGCTACGGGCTGAAGTTCGCCGGGCCGGTGGTGAACTCGATCGGATGGCCGATCGTCAGCATATTGACCATGTGCGTGGCGGCGTCGATGGCGGAGATCGCCTCCGCCTATCCCACCGCCGGAGGGCTCTACTTCTGGGCCCGGACGATGGGCGGGTGGCGGTGGGGCTGGGTCACGGCGTGGCTGAACATGATCGGACAGGTGGCGATCACGGCGGGGATCAACGTCGCCGCCGCGATCTACCTCATCGGCGCGGTGACGCACACCGCGACGTCCTGGTGGGTGCAGATCGGCGTGATGGTGCTGATCATGATCCCGCAGGTGATCATCAACCTGGCCGGCGTGCGCCTCACCGCGCGGCTCAATGACCTCAGCGTCTGGTGGCACATCGGCGGCGTTCTGCTGATCGTCGTCGCGCTGACGTTCTTCGGCCGCCATCACAACTCGCTCTCGTTCCTCTTCTCGTTTCATCCGACGGCGAACCTGCTCGAGTCGTCGAAGTTCATGGCCATCGGCGATCGCGGCTTCGCGTCGCCGCTCTTCCGGCTCGTTCCCGGACTCTCGTCGATCTACGCCGCCGCGCCGGCGCTGCTCCTCTTCGTCCTCTCGCTCCTGCAGGCGCAGTGGACTTACACCGGCTACGACGCCTCGGCGCACATGGCCGAGGAAACCAAGATGGCGCGGATGAACAGCGCGTGGGGGATCGTCCTCTCCGTCGGCGTCTCCGCCGTCGCCGGCTATCTCATGCTCATGGCGCTGACGTGGTGCATCCCGCACGGCGACGTCGCGGCGACGGCGAACGATCCGTACCCCGTGCTCTACATCATTTCGAACAACCTCGCGCCGCTGCTGGCGAACGTGATCGCCATCGTCATCGGCGTCGCCATGTGGCTCTGCGGCGTGGCGTCGGTCACGTCGATGGGGCGGATGTGGTACGCCTTCGCCCGCGACGACGGCATGCCCGGCTCGCGCTGGCTGAAGCGCGTGAGCGGCAAGCATCAGATCCCGCACGTGGCGATCCTCGTGACCTCCGTGCTGTCGGTGCTGATCTGCGTTTACGCCGCCGCCTGGTTCGTCGTGACGTCGATCAGCACGATCTGCCTCTACCTCGCGTACGGCATCCCGATCTGGCTGAAATTGCGCCGCGGACTTCGCGCCGACGTGCCGTGGAACCTCGGCCGCTTCTCGAAATTCGTGAACGTGATCGCGCTCGTCTGGATCGCAATCATCACCATCGTCTTCATGCTGCCGCCGAACGAGCTGGTGCTCTGGACGATGCTCGCATTCGGCGCGCTGCTCGCGATCGGCGCCTGGAGGTCCCGATGAAGGACTACACGCTCGCCGCGGAGTGACTACTTCGCGCGGCGCGGCTTCCGCATCGCCGGCTTGCGGTCCGTCTCCAGCGGCTCGCCGTCCGCCACCTTCGACAACACCGCCTCGAATTTCCGGCGGCTGCCCCGCTTCGCTCGCGCGGCGAGATACTCCTCGGTGAGCAGCGCGGACATCTTCTCGGCCACGGCGGACGATCAACTGATTGATCGACACACCTTCGCGCGCCGCGAGCTCTCCCAGTTCTCGGGCTCGATGAAAATCGCGGACGTTGTGAGTGACGATCGCATCACAGAGAGCCGAGACGGCGAGCTCGAGCACCATGTCGTCGCCCGGATCGCCGAGGAAAGGCCTCCACAGATAGAAGATCTGCTGATGCATGGCCACGGAACAAATGTAATCGAGCAGGTCGCGAACATCATCTTCATCGAGCCCCGAATCCGGCAGGTGCCGGAGCAGCACCTCTTCATATTCGAGCACGAAACGGCGATCTCACATCATTCATCCGGCAGCCAGCAGCTGACCACCGTCCCCCCGCCCTCCCGCCGCCCGATGCGGAGGTGGCCGCCGTGGGCGTCGACGATCTCGTTGCAGAGTGGGAGACCGAGGCCGGAGCCGCCGGGGCGGGTCGACCAGAACGGGAGGAGGGCGCGGGTGATGGTCTCGTCGCTCATCCCTTCGCCGCGGTCCGACACCACCAGCAGGCTGCCGCCGGCGCGGCGCTGCACGCTTACTTCCGCTTCGCTCCCGGCATCGGCGGCGTTCTTCACGAGGTTGATCACCACCTGCTCGATCTGCGTGCGATCGATCACGCCGCGGTGATCGGGGAGCGGCGGCGTGATGGAGAACGGCACGACGCGCTGCACCGATTCGAGCAGCTCCAGCCACGGCGTCTCCTCGCGCCGCGGCTTCGGCAGCCGCGCGAACTGCGAGTAGCCGTCGAGGAAGCGCTGCAGGTAATCGAGGCGCTCCTCGACCGCGGCGTTGATCTCGTCGAGGCGATGCAGCTGCTCGGGACGTTCGCGCAGCGCGCGCGCGGAGTGGAAGAGCGAACGGATCGGCGCGAACGAGTTGTTCAGCTCGTGATTGAGCACCCGGATGGCGCGCTTCCACACTTCCACTTCCTGCCGCCGCAGCTCGGGCGTCAGGCGGTTCGCGATGCAGAGCATGTGTGCCTGGCCGTTGAGATAGAACGTGCGCCGCGACAGATGCCACGTCTCCGCGCCGCTGGTGAAGAGCGAGTCGCGGTCTTCGGTGAACGACTCGCGCAGCTGCGGCGCGGCGTGCAGGATCTCGTCGAAGAGGTGGCCTTCGATGCGATCGCCGTGCGCAAAGACATCGCGTGCCGCGCGATTCGCATAGACCACGCGGCCGCCGGCGTCGTTGAGGACGATGGCCAGCGGCGTGGTCTGCAGCACGGTCTCGAACAACAGCTCGCGCTGCAGCGATTCATTGCGCTGCTTGCGCAGCACTTCACCGATCGAGTTGTACAGTTCGACGAGCGAAGCGATCTCCTTGCCGCCGGTGACGCGAAGGCGAAGGCTGAAATCGCCCTCGGCGAAACCGCTCACGCCGTCGTTCAGCGCGGCGAGCGACTTCTTCATCCGCCGCAGCGGCGCGCGGGCGATGAACCAGGTGAGGAGGATCGCGAGGGCGACGACGGCGGCAACGACGAGTGTCATTCCTTCGGGCGGCGCTCGAGGATGATGCCGAGGCGTTCCATCTTGCGATAGAGCGCCTGGCGCGAGATGCCGAGCGATTTGGCCACGCTCGAGACGCTGCCGTTCGATTCGAGGAGAAGGCGCTCCACTTCGACGCGCTCGTGATCGAGGGGGACAGGCGGGGGCGCCTGTCCTACACCGAAGCCGAGGTCGGGGGCGGTGATGACGTCGCCGGCGGCGGTGACGACGCCGCGCTGCACGCGGTTCTGCAGCTCGCGCACGTTGCCCGGCCACTCGTACGCGACCAGCGCGCTGCACGCCTCTTCGCTCAGCCGCTCGGCATGCGAGCGGGTATTGCGCAGCGCGCCGGCGAGGAATGCGCGGGCCAGCGGGATGATGTCTTCGCGGCGCTCGCGGAGCGGCGGGACGTGAATATCGATCACGTTCAGGCGAAAGAGCAGGTCCTGGCGGAACGTGCCGTTGCGCAGATCGGCGTTCGTGGCGCAGAGCAGGCGGACGTCGGCGCGGCGTGTCTCGCTCGACCCGAGGCGCTCGAACTCGCCGTTCTGCAGCACGCGGAGGAGCTTCATCTGGCCGGCGGCGGAGAGATTGCCGATCTCGTCGAGGAACAGCGTGCCGCCGTTCGCCGACTCGAAGCGTCCGACGCGCAGCCGCGTGGCGCCGGTGAACGCGCCGGCCTCCGCGCCGAACAACTCGCTCTCCAGCAGCTGATCGGGAAGCGCGCCGGCGTTCACCTTCACGAACGCCGCCTTCTTTCGGCGCGAGTTCGCCTGGATGATCTCCGCGATTTTTTCCTTCCCCGCGCCGTTCGGTCCGGTGATCAGCACCGGCACGTCGGCGCCCGCGACCTGCAGCGCCAGCGTGACCACGCGATGCATGGCCGCGCTTTCGTAGACGATGCCGCAGAGATCGAACGTCTGCGCCAGCGCGGCGCGCGAGCCGCGCCGTTCGCGCTCCCCGCGCCGCGCCTCGAGCAGCTGCGTGATGATCGTCAGCAGCTTCTCGTCGTTCCACGGTTTGGCGAGGTAGTCGGTCGCCCCTTCCTTCACCAGCTGCACCGCCGTTTCCAGCGACGTCCAGGCGGTGAGCAGCACGACCGGAATGCCGGGGGCGATCTGGCGCAGGCGGCGGAAGAGCGCCATCCCTTCATCGCCCGACGTCGCGCCGGGCGTGAAGTTCATGTCCTGCACGACGACGTCGACTTCGCCGCGGCCGACGGCGCGCAACGCCTCGTCGGCGTTCGACGCGACCGAGGCGTCGATGCCGTGGATGTCGAACAGCAGCAGCAACGCGCGGGCGACCGCCGGCTGATCCTCGACGACGAGGATGGTGCCGGCCGGCGCCTTATGCGATTGCGGACGCTGCATCGGCTGGACCGTCATACCGTTCGCGTGGCGATCACCGGCGAGACCGCGGCCGCGCGCGCCGCCGGCGCCAGCGTGGCCACGATCCCCTGCACCCAGAGCAGCGCGACGCCCGCGGCCACGTACCGCCAGTCGAGCTTCACACCCGACGTCTGCGTGACGAGGAGGTAGTTCAGCCCGTAGGCCAGGGCGATGCCGAGGAGCAGTCCGGAATTCGTGATGATCCAATTCTCCATCAGAAAGTAACGCACGATGGCCGGTTTGGTTGCACCGAGGGCCCGCCGCGTGCCGATCTGGCGGGTGCGCTCGGTGACGGAGAACGACGTCACGCCGACGATGCCGAGGCCGGTGACCAGAACGATCAGGATGATGACCATCCCCATGGCCGCGATCACGATCTGGTTCTGCCGGAAGTACCTGCTCTTCACCTCGGGGATCGGCTGCAGATCGACGTTGCGTCCGTCATTCGTGGCGATGAGGCGCTTCTCCACCATCGGCGCGACCTGCTTCATCATCCCCGGCTCCACGCGCACGAGAAAGCGAGCGCCGTTGCGCGACACGTGTCCCGCGAACAGCGTGCAGTACTCGTGAATCGGCCAGCCGTACGGGTTGTAGAAGGGATCGAATACGCCGACGATGGAGATCGGGCCGGTGCCGGTCGTGAGCTGCTGACCGACCGCGCTCTTGTCCTTGAACATCAGCTTCTCGAGCTGGCGCGAGATGATCACCGTGCCGGTGGTGGAGTTCGGATCGTCGTCGATGTCGCTCTCGCGCAGGTCGCGGCCGGAAACGATCTTCACACCGAGGGTCTGCACGAAACCGGTCGTGGCGGCGTACTGCTGGGTGCGGAAGGGGCTGCCGTCGCCGCCGAGGACTTTCACTTCACCCGAGTTGCCGCCTCCCTGCCACGGAAGGAAGTTCGTGTTGGTCACGGCCTTGACGCCGGGAATGCCGCGCAACGCGCGCAGATCGGCCTCGGCCGAGGCGATGCGGTACTCGAGCTTGTCGAATTCCGGCGCGAAGTTGCGGCTCCGCACGAAGAGGAGGTTCTCGTCGTCGAAGCCGGACGCTTTGTTCATCTGCTTCCGTTCCTCGACGATCATGTTGACCGCGTTGGTCACCACGGCGAGCGTGACCGCGATCTGCAGCACGATGAGGATGAAGCGCGTCTTGTTGCGGAGGAGAGCGCGGGTGATGGGGCCGAATTCCATGATGTCTCCTTGTGGTTGCCGGTTGCCGGTTGCCGGTTGCCGGTTGCCGCGGTGGTAACCGGCAACTTGGTAACCGGCAACTTCTTCGTCATTTCAATTGCACGGCCGGTTGCACGCTGCAGATGCGCCACGCCGGATAGATGCCGGCGAGCAGTCCGGCGACGAGCGAGAGAAACACGGCCGCGCCGATCATCTCCAGATCGAGCGAGAAGCGCGCGCTGTCCGCGATCAACTTCCCGATGAAGCGCAGCGTGCCGATCGAGAGCAGCATGCCGATCACGCCGCCGGCGATCCCCACCAGCTCACACTCGAT
>Ga0105245_10004362_pt1 | contig 12517 bp, 3 predicted proteins | sample KBSM54metaG_FD_81523 | JGI IMG/M metagenome (GOLD analysis project Ga0105245, IMG submission 81523) | Miscanthus rhizosphere microbial communities from Kellogg Biological Station, Michigan, USA - KBS M5-4 metaG | ecosystem: Host-associated > Plants > Roots > Rhizosphere > Soil | place: Michigan... | reverse complement strand
GATCGTGTCCGCGAGAACGGTGACCGTCTTCGTTTGCGTCGTCGCAGCGCGGCCGGGGAATCCGTCCGATGCGCTGAGCGTGAGCGTGACGTCGCCCGGCGCCGCGGCGTTGCCGATTGCGACGCTGTAGTTCTGCGAGCGCGTGCCGCCGCTCACCGACGACTGCAGCGGCGTGATCGTGCCGAGCGTCGTCGCCAGATCGAGCGAGGTTACGGCGACGTCGTCCGTCGCGCTTGCAGCGACGCTGATCGAGTGTCCCGGATACAGCGACTGAGGCACGGCGTCGAACAGCGTGATCGACGGCGGCGTGTTCGCGACGATGGTGAAGTTCGAGAGCGCCGTGTCGACGAAACGTCCGGCGCGCGAGACGACGCGCAGCTTCAGCGTCGTCGAGCCGGGCGTCGCCGTCGCCGGAATCGTGGTCGCGAGACTCGTCGCCGTGACGGTCGACGGATGATCGATGAACGAGACCGACGCGTCGGTCGATGAGGCGGCGAGAATCGCGCGCACGTGATCGACACCGTCGATCGACGTCGCATCGAACGTCAATGCGATCGGCGTGTTCTGAATGACGTTCGATCCTGCGGCCGGCGTCGTCGACGACAGCGTGATCGACGGAACGTCCGTTGGCTGCAACAGCAGCGCGCCGTGATCGACGGTCGGATCGACGCCGCTCGGCAGCGTCACCGTGTTGTCGAGTCGCGCAAGTGCGCGCTGCGTCACGGTGAGCGCGTCGAAGGTGAGCGCTCCAGCGAGCGGCGTGCCCTTCGTCAGATGCGTCGTGTTCGGGAACGATGCGTCGTACGACGAAACGATCAACTCGCCGTTTGTCGCGCCCGGGCGCTTGATGAAGATCGTGCCGGCGCCGCCGTCGGTGAAGTTGCGGCCCTCGCCCGATCCGTTGCGGCCGCCGCGCGCGGTGACGAGCGAGGCGAGATCGACGAAGTCGAAGCGATCGCTCACGGCGAGCGACACGCGTCCGCCGCCGCCTCGCTCCGTGCCGCCGTTCGCGCTGATGCGCGTGTCGGCGCTCGTGACGAGTGCATGCGCCGCGAGCAACACGCTTCCGCCGGAGCCGGCGTTGACGCCGGTGCCGCCGTCCGCGTGAATCGCGCCGGCGATGACGTACGTGTTGCCGCCGCGCAGCAGCGCCGCGCCGCCGCCCGAGCCGCCCGGCGTCTTGTGGCCGTCGGTCGATCCGCCGCCGCCCGATCCGAGATCGGTCGGATTGGTGATCGAACCGTACGTCGCGTTCGACGGACCGTTCGGCGACTCGCCTCCGATGCCGGCGTACGACGCCGACTCGATCGCGCCTCCCGTCGTCGTGGCGCCGAGAGTCATGCCGATGTTGGAGTCGTTCTTCGACGTGTTGTCGTCGCGCGCGACCCAGCCGCCGAGGTAGCCCTTGCCGTTGACGTCGACGGAAGAGTCGGCGTCGATGAACAGATGATCGGCGATCGTCAGATCGACTTTCGTCTGATCGGGATTCGTGATCTTCGCGCCGTCGAGAACCATCAGGTTCTGCAGCGCGAGAGGCACGGTGATGAAGACTCGTTTGCCGGCTCCGCGAATCATCAGCGACTTGCCGGCGTACGTCGCGGCGTTCGTCGCATTGATCGAGAAGTCGGCGGTGATCTCGTTGTCGGGATGAACGGGCGTGATCGTGATCGGGAGGACGACGTCGTGAATCGGATCGTCGTCGCTGATCGTCGCGCTGATCACGAACGGCGCGAGGTCGGCCGGCATCGCCAGCGTTGCATTCGCTTCGAAGACGTCCGTCGTTCCGCTCTTCGGATTGAGGACGATGACCGGCGCCGCGAGCGCGGAGCTTTCGAACTTCACCTGCGTGACTTTGATGTTGTCAGTCGCACGGACGCGGAGCGTGGTCGTCCAGTTCGTCTGATTCGTCGGCAGCGCCGCGCCGTCGAGCGGCGTGATCCACGCCGCCGTCGGCACTTCGGCGTCGTTCACGCTGTCGTAGATGACGTCGGTCGTCGCCTGCGTCTGGTTGTCGCGAACGTCGTACGCGGTGGCGACGATGTGAATGCGCGTGTCGGCGTTCTTCGGCGGAACGACGACCGTCGTCGTGAACGTGGCGACGCCGCTCGCGTCGGTCGTATGCGTCGTGACCGGAACGGTCTTGCCGTCGTAGGTGAAGACGACTCTCGCGACGCCGGTCTCCGCATCTTTCGCTTTGAGTCTGATCGTGTACGTGTCGTGGAACTTGAAGTGCGTTTCCGCGGCCGGCTCGATCGAGACGATCTGCGGCGCGATCGTGTCGGCGAGAATCGTGAGCGTCGACGTCTTCGTCGACGACTTCGACGCGGAGTCGGTGGCGGTCGCGGTGATCGTCGCCGTGCCGTCTTTCACCGTCGTCGGGATCGTGTAGGTGAACGTCGCGGCGTGCCATGCGTCGCTGACTTTCGTGCGCGTGACCTGCACGGAATCGATCGCTGCGTGATACGGAGTGCCGTCGACGTTCGTTGCGGTCACATCGAGTCCGACGGTGACCTTCAGCCCTTCGTCATTGAACGCGACGCTCGTCGTCACGATGCCGCCCGGATAGATCGACGACGGCGTGTTCGTGATGGCGAGATCCGCCGGCGCGTTGTTCGGCGCGACGTCCCACGTGAACGTCGTGAGCGACGGGCTCACGTTCTTCGAGACGTCCTGCGCGGACGCCTTCAGCGTGAACTGCGTTCCCGTGACCGGAGCGACGAACGTGTATCCGTACGGCGCCGTCGTGACGCGCTTGAGGAACGTGCCGTTCGCGTCGAACCAGTCGACCCATGCGACGTCGGTCGACGCATTCGTCGTGTTGAGATCGTGAACGCTCGCTGTCGCGGTGTACTCGATGCCGGCGATGAGCGGGAATCCATCCGGAACCGGTGACACGATCGTGACGACCGGCGGCTTCGTATCGAACGAGAAGTAATCGAACGTGCGATCGGTGGACTGAACGTTCGGCGGCGTTTGCGTGTCGCGCGTCTTCGCGATCGTGAGGCGATAGAACGATGACTCGGCGATCTGCGCGCCGGTCGGCGCGACGACGAGCGTCTTCGAGTCCTGCGGATCGAGGAAGAGCGACAGCGGCACGTCGGCGTTCGGAATCGGCGTGCCTTTGTAGGCATCGAGCTTCTCGAGCTTCGCGACGCCGCCATTGCCGGCGTTGAACGACGTGATGTCGATCGCCTTGTTGAACTTCACGCGGATCGTCGTCTGCTGCGGCAGCGGCGTGTCGACCGGCGGATCGACGCTCACAATCGACGGCTCGGTGTAGTTGACCGTCGTGAAGCTCGTGCCGACGGTGTTCACCATCGGGTTGCGCGCGGGCGACGCGTCCTGAATGCCCTTCGTCACCGTGACGCTGTAGATGACGTTGCTCTTGAGGCGGAACCTCTGTCCCGCCGCGATCTGCGCCGGCGTCGGATCGGGCGGCACGAGGTGCACGACGTACGTGCCGTTCGCGCCGAGCGAAGGCAGGAACGTGACGTTCGAAATTTCGACGCCGTCGTCGAGCGACTTGATCTTGAACCATGCGCTGCTGAGGAACTCCGGCGCGATCTGCTCGCTGAACGTGACGGTGATCTCCGACGACGGCGAGACATTGTTCTCGTTGTTCGCCGGCTGGATGTCGAGGACGCGTGGCGGCGTGGCGTCGAGCTTCACGTTCGGCAGCTCGATCGTGCCCGTGGCGGTGTCGGCAATCGCGTAGTTCGAGATCGATGCGCCGAGCGTAACGTCGTCGGGACCGATGAATCCGAGCGACGCGACCGTGCCGCCGACCGGAATCGCATTGAATTTGTATTTGCCGTTCGCGTCGGTGCGCGTTTCGAGATGCAGCGCGCCACTCGGGAGAAGATGACTGGAGATCGTCGCAAGCACGCGCGTACCGACCGACGGAACGCCGATGCCGTTCTCCGCTTCGACGAAGCCGCCGATGGAGATCGTGCTGCCGAGGTTCAGCGTGAATTGCAGCGGCGTCGAGTGCGATACCGGAGTACCGCCGGCGGACGCCGCGAGATTGTCCTTCGTCGCTTGAACCGAGACGGGAACGTTGAGCGCGAATCCGCTCATCGACACGATGCCATTCGCGCCGGTGAAGAGCGTCACGTTCTTGCCGCCGCCGGCCATCGTCACGCTCGCGTTCGCGACCGGCTGATTGTGCGAGTCGAGGACGGTGACCTGCACGCTTCCTGACGTCGGGAAGACGACGCTGATGCTCTTGGTGAGCGCGCCGCCGAATCCGCCTTGCAGCCCGACGACGCGGTTCTCGCCACCGAGCTCCGTGACGACGACGTCATAGCCCTGGCCCACGAACATCTTCTTGAAGTCGAGGTTGTTCCCCTGCTGCTCGCGCGAGTAGTTCGGCTGCGTGACTTTCACGTTCACGAGCGGAGCGAGCACGCCGGCGGTGCCGTTGTCGTTCGGCAGATAAGCGCTGACGTGGAGCGTCGCGGTTTGCTCGAGGAAGAGATGGATGTTTCGCGATTCCTGGAAGAGACTATTGATGAACAAGCCGCTCGGCGACGGCGCGAAGCGGCCGGTATCGGGATCGACGCCTTCGACCGTGAACGAGCCTTCGGGAATGCCGAGGAACTCGAAGGCGCCGAGGCTGTCGGTCGATGCGCGCGTGGTGATCGCGCCGGTGCGCAGCGTGATTGGCGCGCCCTTCACCGGCGCATTCGTGACCGGCTCGCTCTCCGGATCCTGCAGCGTTCCGGAAACCGTTCCTCGGATGCTCAGGAGAACGGTGACGTTCGATGTCTGGCCTTGCGAGATCGTGAACGAGCTGCTCGCGCCCGCGCGGCCGAGCGCCTTCGAGTACGCGCTCACCGCATACGATCCTTCGATCGGAATCTGATCGAAGATCGCGACGCCGTTCGCGTCCGTCGACGTGAAGTCGAATCCGCCGTTGTTGCGCAGCAGCGTGACTTCCGCGTTTGCGACGTGCGCGAAGTTGTCCTGCGGGTTTTGCACGAGGACGCTGATGGTGCCGAGGCCGCCGCCGAGTCCTGTGATGGTGAGCGGAATGTTGCGCTGTGAGTTGTCCGCTTCGAACTTCAGCGTCCCCTGATAGTCGCCGCGCACTTCCTGCACGTCGGGCGAGACCGCGCTGATGCGGAACGGACCGGTGAAGACGTTGTTGACGACGAAGTGCCCGTTCTTGTCGGCGAAGAGCGGATCGGTCTGCGATCCGAACGTCTCGAACGGCCACCACAGCTCGCGCACCCAGAACTTCGCGAGCGGCACGGCATTGCCCGATGCGTCTTTGATCGTTCCTTCGATCGTCGACTGTTCGCGCAGAATGATCACGAGATTGCCGACCGGTCCGCCGCCCTGCGGCGTCGCGCCGTCGACGAAGCCGGTGCGACCGATGCCGTCCTGCGTCACTTTCGCGACGAGGTGGAAGCTTTGATTCGCGGCGACGCCGTTGAATTTGAAGCTGCCGTCGGGTGCGGTTTGAACGGGAAGAATGTTCGCCACGCCTCCGGAGAAACTCACGGACGCGCCGGCGACGGGCGTTTGTCCGTCGAACATCAGCACGCGGCCGGTGACGTCGCCGAGCGTGCTCAATCGAAGGTTGGCGTTCTGCGTGTCGCCTTCGAATCCGATCGTCTTTGTGACCGACGCGTATCCCGAAGGATGATTCACCGTCTCGACGAGCACCGGAACGTTCGCCGGCACTTTGATCGTGGCGACGTTCGTCTCCTGATTCATCGCCACGACGTGATCGAGCGGCGAGAGCGATTGCTCCGCTTCGTCCCAAACGGGATAGACCGCGTCGATGCTGCCGAATGCGCGCGCGTAGCACGGACCGTTTGCACAGGGGACTTGTTGTTCGATCGTGGCGAGAATCGTTCCCTGTCCCAACAGACGAAGATCGAGCACGCCGATCTGTCCGTCGAAGTCGACGCGCACGGTGCCGTGTACGACTTCTTCGCCGTAGTTCGACTTGGCGCCGGCGCTGTCCGGAATCGCGTAGACGGTCCACTGCACCGGCACCGGGATGTTCGGATAGTCGTAGACGCCGGGCGCGGTCTCGTCGAACTTCGTGGGCGGATATCCGGGAAGGATGACGCGCATGCCTGCGGCGGGCTCGCCGTGCGGACCGAAGACGCGCACGCGCATCGTGCCGACGCCCGCGGGCTGCGACGATTGCAGCTTCGGACTGAACGTGTTCTCGCCCGCGACGAGCGTCGGCAACACGAACGATCCTCGGCGACCCGTCGCGGGATCGAAGATCGTCATGCGCGCTTTCGCGCTGAAGCTCAGCGGAACGTTCGGGAACGTGTACGTGCCGTCAGCCGCGGCGACGACGCCTTCGAGTCCATTGATGTTGATGACCGCGCCCGAGACCGGCGCGTCTTTCGTCGAGTCCTGCGGCGCGGTCGGATCGTCGCGCTTGATCAGGCCGACGAGCGTGACGGCCGTCGACTGATCCTGCGTCGTCGGAACGTGCAGCGTGATCACGGTGTCGATCACGGTGTCGGGTTTGAGATCCATCTCCACGCCGGCCGACTCGCGCGTGATGCTGAACTCCGCGGCGAGCAGCGAAATGAGCCCGGCCGGAACTTTCGTGAACTCGAACTTGCCGCTCGAGTCGGTGAAGCCGTCGGTCAGCCCGTAGCCTTGCGTGTAGACGCCGACGTGCGCGTTCGGAACGATGCCGCGCGGATCGGTCGCGGAGAAGTCGGAGCGACGCACGGTCACGCGAACGGTGCCGGTGCCGGGGAAGTCTTTCTTCTGGATGACGAGATCCTGCGTGACGACCTGACCCGGCGTGGCGATTTGATTCGTCGCGTACGTGACGCGGCCGGCGTCGTCCTTCACGATGAATGTGAGCGGACCGACGGGAAGATCGCCGATCGAGTAACTGCCATCCGCCTTCGTCAAACCGCTGCGCCACTCTTTGAAGACCGGGGAGTTGACGACGACGTTCGCGTTTGCGAGCGGCACGCCGTCGCTGTACGTGACCTTGCCCGCCGCACTTCCTCGGCCGAGGAAGACGAGGTTGACGATCTGCACTTGTCCGGGCAGACGCACGGTGCCGTTGACTTCCGTGAACTTGCCTTCGGGCGTCGTCGCGCTGAGGTTGTAGTTGCCGTTGATGCCGGCGTCGATGTCGCGCGGGACGAACTCGAAGAGGAAGCGGCCTTCGTCGATCGTCGTGTCGTATTGATACGAGTCGGCGATGAGTTGAACGGGAAGATCTTTCAGAGGGACATTCGCGGCGTTCAGCACTTGTCCGGCGACGAGACCGCCGGGACGTTTGTTGTCGATGCGCGGAACGACCGTCGCCGGTTGCGACAACATGTTCGCGGGCACGGCCGCGTCCGCGATCGGATCGACGTCGATCGTGTACGTGGCATTGCTGGAGAGCGACTTGTCGAAGCTCACGTTGACGATGCGTCCGTCGTCCTGCGGCGCGGCGCCAGGGATGTACTTCACCGTCGACGTGTTCTTGCGCGGCACGTTGTAGTTGATGCTCGGGACGCTCGTCGTGATTTTGAAGAGATCGCGGAAGTTGTCGGCGTCGGCGACCGTGATCGGACGATTGAAGAGGATCGAGACGATGTGGCCGGCCTTGTCGAGATGAAGATCCTGCGCGGCGGCGACGATGCGGAGCGGCGTGACGTTGTCCGCCGCATCGGTCGGAACGGCAGTGGCGCCGGTGACGACGACCTCGCGCACACCGCGCGCGAGCGACATCGTGACGGGAACGTTCGCCTGCGCGCCGGTGACGTCGATCGTCTTGCGGATGAACGAGGCGTTCGCGGTGTTCGGATAGATAACGTCGACGCTGAAGTGATCGCTCGCCGACTTGATGGAGAGCTGCAGCGTGTCGCTCCAGCGTCCGACGAGCGCGAGCTCGCCCTGCTCCGTCGATGAGTCGAACTGCGTGAGCTCCGCGAAGGGAAGGTCGCGCACCCAACCGGTGGTCGCTTCCGCGGGAACGTCGAGCTTCTTCGTTCCGCTCGCAATCGTGAGCGCGTACGGACGGTCGCCGCTCACTTTCGCGCCGCGCACGAGGACGAGTGCGTACGGCGAGCGATGCGACGTCGCCGCGGCGAAGTCGTCGACGAATTCCTTCATCGACTTGCCGTTCGCCAGTCCGTTGGTCTCGAGCTGCTGCGCCATCGCCGCGGCGGCGCGGCGTCCGCTCTCTTCGCTGCGACGGAGTTGATCCCATTCCGTCAGCGTCGCGGTCGTGTTCAACACGCCGACGCGCTCGACGTTGTCGAGAAGGTCGAGCGAGAGATTGAAGAACGCGTCGCGATTCTCGACCGCGTCGTTCGCGTTCGGATCGTGACGCGTGATGAAGACGCGCTGGCCGGCACGCGTGATCTCCTGCGCGCGTTGGAACACGTCGCTCTTCAACACGCGCGGGAACTTCGCGGTCGTTTGGTTGAGCGGCGCCGTGGCCAGGCTGTAGCCGAGGCCGAGGAGCTGCATGTTGGCGTCGACGAAGGATTGGTCGAGGAAGCGCGCGTAGTACGGCATCACCAGCGTCGCTGGCGAGAGCGGAATGCCGGTCTCGCTCACGCCCATCGTCAGCTTCACGTCGACGCCGAGCGCGACGTCGCTGGCCGTTCCGGCGGCGGCGAAGATGCGGCCCGTCGTCGTCGCTTTCAGCTTGTACGGAACCGACGACATCTCGCCGGGCTTCAGCGTGAGATCGGTGATGCCGGTGCCTTCGGTGCGGCAAACGCCGGACGTCGAGCCGCTGCCGCACGCGAGAATCTCGGTGGTGTCGAGATGAATCGTCTGCGTCTGCGGGCTGAGATTCGTGACGAACGCGTACGCGGTATACGGCTCGTCTTTGCGGATCGTGTCGGGATGCGAGAACGTGATGTGGAAGCGCGGGTCGCTGACGACGATCGAGGACGACACGCGGCCTTTGAGCGGGATGTCCGGCTGTCCGAAATTCTTGTACGTCGCCTTCACGTCGATGTTGATCGTGTGCGTGCCCGCTTTGAGCGCTTCGAGATCCCACTCGCCGCTTCCGGTCGCGCCGGCGACGAGAAGGGTCGTGCCGTCTTTCGCGTAGATCGGCAGCGGTTGGCCGAACGAAACCGCGGGCGCCGTCTTCGCGACGCGAAGCGTGAGCGGCGCGTCGAGCGTGCCGGTGATGGAGTCGAGCTGGATCGTGCTGTTGTCCGGCGCGGCGTTGCTCACTTGGAGGATCACGGCGAAGAATTGATGCAGCACGCCGAAGCCGGTCGGGATGACGATCGCCGCGGGAATCGACGGCTTCCGACGCGCCACCGTGTCCTCGGGATTCGGCGACGGCTGCGGGACGCCGGTGTCGCCGCTCGTGTCTTCGGAGAGCGTCATTGGAATCGTCGTCGGCGGCTCGAAGCGCGGCGGCGGTTTCACCGTGACGACGGGCGGAAGCGGATACTCCTTCGGCGCCGGCGGCGTGATGACTTCGTGCGTGCGGCGATCGACGATCACCGCATAAGGGATGGTGACGGTCTCGCCGTTGACGGCGAAGACGAAGGTGTATTCGAAGACGTCGAAGTTGCGCGCGTCGACTGTGATGCCGCGCTCGCGCAACTGATCGGGCGTGAGCTGCTTGACGGTGACCGAGGTGCTCAGCGGATCGGTGACGGTGATGGCGGCGAATGACGGAGTGGCTTGCTGTAGAAACTGTCCGCCGGCGTTGACGAGACGGATATTGGAGAGGATGTACTCCCCTTTCTCATGCAGCGCGGGGAGAACGAATTGATGTCCGGGCTTCGTGCTGAGGGTGATTGGCGTGTCGATGTGCGGACCGGTGAGATCGCCGAGAGCGAAGAGAGTGTCATCGGTGTCCGCGGCGTCGTTGATCTTGCCGCCGAAGATCGTCTGCACGACCGCCGAGATGTCGACGCCGGTCGACACGGGTTTCGTGTCGACCTCCAGCGTGAGGCCGAGGATGTCCAGCTTCGCGGTTCCGACCTCGCGCGCATGCGTGGCGAGCGCGCAGGCGACGATCAACGCCGCTGCGAAGGCTGCTCTCCCCCTCCCGCCCGAAGACGGATGCGTGGCCAGCACGAAGGCTCCTGACTAGTTTTTTTCCGGACCCGCGAAGAAACGGACGGGCAGGTTAATGGAGGGCGGTGGAGATGGCAACGGGTGTTTGTGCCAAGTTACGTCAGGATGTGCCACGGGACAAAAACGTTTACGTCATCGCGTGGCGCCCGCGCGCTGCCACGACTGAACGATCAGGAACTGAATGCCTCCGCGCACGACCAACTCGCCGCGAATATTGACGCGCTGTCCCATGGCCGCAACGAGATCCGACGGCAGCGACGCTTTGTCGCGCGCCGGCAGCAGGATGTAGGCATTGCGCGATTTCTGATCGTAGAGCGCGACCGGAAGCCCGCGCTTCGCGCATTCGATTCCGCATTGTGCGTGACCGGCGCCGCCGACTTCATGAACCGCCCAGCAATACGTCTCGACGATTTCTCCGCTGACCGTTGCAGGAGCTCCTGCAAATGATTGCAATGCCGTCAGACATGCAATGACGACTATGGCGAAAGAGAGGCTCCGCCTCCCGTCGTTTGTCATCACCCTGCCTCCTCCGGATATCGAATGAATGAGCCGTTCGAATAAATGATGTCGTCGGTGAAGCTCGTCGTCGCGCCGCCCAGATTGGCGACACGATCTGGTTTGTGATCGCTGCCCAATGAACGAATCGTGTAAGTGTCGTCCGTGCTCGTGAACTGAAACTCGCCGTTCCATCCATCTCGATGCGGAAACACGCGTATGTAGGTCGGCTGGAGCGAGCGCGCGAGCTCGCGGGGCGCCACGCGGTAGGAGTTCTTATCCGTGGCGCGCGCCTCCCATGCCGTGGCGATGGCGCGTATGTTGGCCATCGTCTCTTTCTGCCGGCGTCGGTTTGCAGCGCGCAGATAAACGGGAGTGATGAACCACGCGAGTAGCGCAACGACGCTCAATGCCGCGATGGCCCATTTGCGAGTCTTCATTTCCTATTGAGACGAGCAGAAAATGAAGAGGTATCGGACTATTGCTCGACCGCTTGCCGGATGACGGCCGCGCGATCGAGCAGAAGACGCGTGAGGTAGCGACGCAAAACGAGTCGCTCCGCAATGAGCCCCAAGACACCGAGCGGCGCTTCGAACACCAGAATGTCTTTCATGCGCGTGCCGCTGTTGTGCGCGACAAAGAGATGATCGTGCACAAAGGACTTGAACGCGCCGCGCTGCATCGAGTCTTGAAAGTAGAACGGCGGATCGAACGCGGTGATCTTCGACGTGAAGTTCTGCGTCACGCCGAAATGGCGAGCGCGCCAGGTCACTTCCTCATGGAGCTCGATGAGTCCCGACGTGCGCCCGGCAATGGCTTTTTCGCCGGTATGCGATAGAGAGCGAATGTGGAGATCGAGATCGCGCGCCGCGTCGAAGCAGGCCTGCGGAGAGGCGGCGATCACGGTTTCGATGACGATCTTCTGCACGGCCGATCACAGGTCGACGAAATCGCCGACAGAAAGGCGATCGATGGCATCAGTCTAATGGGGTCAGGTCGAAAGTCGAAAGTGCTGGGAATCCGAGGTACACTCCCGTTGCCCACCTGTGCCTGGCGTAAATACGCCCTACGTTCCTCGTCTCTTCTTCGGTAAGAGTGACCCGTCCACTCCGTCTCGAATATCCCGGTGCTCTTTGGCATGTGATGACTCGCGGCGTCGAGCAGAGGGACATCTACCTCGACGATCACGATCGCATCCGCTTCCTGGCCCTGCTCCGGAACGTGATTGACGATTGCAGATGGCAGCTGCTCGCGTATGTCCTCATGTCGAATCATTACCACCTGTTGTTCCAGACGCCTGAACCGAACCTGTCACGCGGTATGAAGGATCTCGATGGCGACTATGCCTCGGCGTTCAACGTTCGCCATCGCCGGGTCGGGCATCTGTTTCAAGGACGCTTCAAAGGACACCTGGTCGACAGCGAGACTTACTTGCTCGAAGTTGCTCGCTACATCGTGTTGAATCCCGTGCGGGCTCAAATGGTGGAATCCGCTGCTGAATGGCGTTGGAGTAGTTATCGAGCGACGGCCGGCCTCATCGCCACGCCATCCTGGCTCGATCCCCAGCCAATCCTAGAACGCTTCCATCCCACGGACCGAGGCATCGCGACGAGCACGTATCGAGAGTTCGTCGCAGCGGCGGCAGGACAGACCTCCTCGCCCTGGGAAGGTCTCGTTGCGCAGGCGTTCCTGGGAGGCTCGGAGTTTCTACAGAAGGTGGAGGAGCGAGCTCGCGGACGACACTGCAGTGGGGAACATCCGCGTGATCAGCGATTGGTTCGAGCGACAACAATTGAATCGATCAAGAGGGCTGTTGCGGACGCGAATGTTGGCGAGCGATGGCCGCCGCGGTGCGGCTCCGATGAACGCCTGGCGTTTGTCGTTCTCGCCGAGCGCCACACCAATGCGACTCGCGCCGAGATTGGTCGTCACCTCGGAATCACTGGGCAGGGCGTTGGATACTTAATGCGAACGACTGAGG
>Ga0105245_10004360_pt1 | contig 12523 bp, 10 predicted proteins | sample KBSM54metaG_FD_81523 | JGI IMG/M metagenome (GOLD analysis project Ga0105245, IMG submission 81523) | Miscanthus rhizosphere microbial communities from Kellogg Biological Station, Michigan, USA - KBS M5-4 metaG | ecosystem: Host-associated > Plants > Roots > Rhizosphere > Soil | place... | reverse complement strand
ACGAGGAACACGTCAGCCAACGGCTCGGCCACCACCGCGCTCAATGCGGCGAGCTCGTCGGCCTTGGCGTTGTGGATGCCCCGGCCCACCACGATGCGGCGAGGCGTGAGGAACGGCGGCGTCTGCGCCGCGTCGACGAGCGCGGCGAGCTGCGCGGCGCGGTCTTCCTTGTTCTCGCCGGTGACGTCGACCTCTTCGACCATGAGCGACCGGTCGCTGTCGCCGACCAACGCCTCGACGAGGTCGTGCACTGCGTCGCGCATGATCGATGGCTCGTCGCCTTTGACGAGTTGCACGAGCGGGCTCGCGGGTGTCGCCATCACGCCGCTCGCAGGATCTCGGACATCACATGCACGATGCGTCGCGCCGCTCGCACGTCGTGGGCGCGGAGCACGCGACAGCCGAGGGCAATGCCGAGCGCATGCGCGGCGCTGGTCGCATCGGATCGATCGGTGACGTCGGTACCGACGAGATGACCGAGGAAGCGCTTGTTCGACGCCGAGAGATACACCGGGTAGCCGAGCGCCACGAGACGATCGGACGCGCGCAACAACACCAGTGAGTCGGGTTCCGTCTTGCCCAGGTCGAGGCCGGCGTCGAGCATGATCCGCTCGCGTGGGATCCCCGCCGCTTCGGCCTGGTGGGCGCGCTCGAGCAAGAAGTCGCACACCGCGGTGACGACGTCGTCGTAGTGCGGCTCGGGGTCAGGGACGCGTGGACGCAGGCGGATGTGCGTGGCCACCACCGATGCGCCAGCGGCGGCACACACCGACAAGTACTCGGGGTCGGCGAACCCGCTGATGTCGTTGCCCACGACGGCGCCGGCGGCGAACGCGGCCCGCGCGACCGAGGCGCGCCACGTGTCGACGCACAAAGGCACGTCGAAGCGGGCCCGCAGCGCCTCGATGGCGGGGATGACGCGGTCGAGCTCCTCTTGTTCGTCAACGTCGGGACCGGGGCCGGCCTTCACCCCACCGACGTCGAGCAGATCGGCGCCGTCGGCGACGAGACCCTCGGCCTTGCGCAGGAACTCGTCGAACCCGAAGTAGGCGCCCTGGTCGAAGAAGGAGTCGGGGGTGCGGTTCAAGATGCCGACCACGACGGCCTCGGTGGTGATGTCGAAGCGACGGTCGCCGAGGTCGAGGTGCATCGCGGCCGAACCTACACCGGCGGCCCGCGGGCGCTGGCGGCCGGAGCCAGGGAGATCTCGACGACGAGGCGCGTGCCCGCCGGGCGCACGTCGACGCGAAGGCCGCCGAGCGCATACGACGCGGGGGCGGTCAGGTTCGATGGCGTGATCACGCGATCGAGCGTGTAGCGCCGTCGCAACGCGCTCACTGCATCGGACACCGCGGGTGTCGTCGTGCGTTCGATCACCATGTCGAGCCGCGTCACCCCGGCGCGCCGCAGTGCCTCGAGGAGCTTCGCCGCATCGACTCGGCCGTCGAGCTCGAGCACCGCTGCGCCGGCGCGCCACAACGTCGCGCCGGCGGCGACGTCGGCCCGCACCGGGGGCGCGCCTCGCAGCGACACCGCTGGCGCGATCGCCGCGGTCGCGATCAGCGCCAGACCCGCTCGGCGCACACCGCGCAGCCCCACCCGCTGTGCGCCCGCGGCAACCAACGCGCCCACGCTGATCAACGCGAGCTCGCGCGCCTGCAGTTCGCCGAACGGAAGCGCGGCCGCCCAGTGGGCGACGGCCGCGATCCACCAGATCAGCATCCGTGTCGGCCAGTGCAGCGCGACGGCGGCGATGCCGCCCAGCACCCCAGCCACGAGGCCGGCGCCGAGACCCCACACCATCACGGGGCCCTCGGCCGGCGCGGCGAGAAGGTTGGCGGGAACGCCGGCCACCGGGATGCCTCCGAAGACCGCGATCAGCACCGGCGCCACGCCCGCCTGCGCGCTCAGCGACACCGCCAACGCTTCGACGAGCGCACGCGGACCCGGCAGCGACCGCGCAATCGGTGCGGACAACAGCACGATGCCGACACACGCGCCGACCGAGAGCTGGAAGCCGACGCTGCGCACGAGGAACGGATCGACGAGCACCAGGCCTGTCACCGCCAACGCGAGCAATCGCGCGCTCGATGCTTCTCGGCCGAGGGACGACGCCGTCACCGCGAGCGCGGCCATCATCGACGCTCGCAACACCGACGGCTCGAAGCGCGTCAACAGTGCGAAGAAGCCGATGACGGCCAGGGTCGCCGGGAGGCGCGCTCGCAATCCGACGCGACGAAGGAACGGGCCGGCGAGCGCGAGGACGAACGCCACGTTCTGACCCGACACCGCCAACAAGTGAGAGAGGCCGGAGCCACGGAAGTCGTCGGTGATGTCGACGGCTTGCCCTCTGGTGTCGCCCAGCACGAAGCCGAGGAACAACGGGCGCTGTCGTGGCGGGAGCGCGTCGGCGCCGTTCGTCAACAGGTCGCGCAGCCCGTTCGCGGCCTGCATCCAAGGTGCGCCCGGGGAACGCGCGGCGACCTCGTCGATGTGGAGCACTCCGACGACGTGACGGTTCGCGAGCCATGACGCTCCAGGGGGCGGTCGTTCGACGCGCCCGACGATGTGCAGGCGCTCCCCCGCGCTCGCCGCGAGCAACGCAGCGCGAGCGGATCCCGACGATGCCACCACCTGCAGATGGCGACCGTCGCCGAGCCGTGCATCGGCGTGCACGTCGTAGCGGCCCGCCTCCGCATCGGTGAGCGCCGTGACCCAGCCGTCGAACGGCCCCGGCCGAGCCGCCACGAGGCCCACCTCAGCGCGCGCGGCGAGCCCGCCCGCACACACGAACACCGTGACCACGAGCGCGACCGGTCGGCGACTCGCGAACGCCGCGACCAGCAGCGCGCCACCGATCCATGGGGACGGCCCCCAGCCCGTGAGCGCCCCCGTGACCGCAGCGACCGCGAGCGCGACCGTGGCCCGATCGCTCACGCCACACCTCCCCGAGCTCGTCCGTCGATGCCAGGGGAAGCAGCGTCAGGGGAACTGCATCAAGGGGAAGTCGGCACAGCGTACGTCGGGGGTGTGACAGCGCGAACCGCTGCGCGACCCCGGGCCGGGAACCAGATCACGATCGGGTTCGTCCGATCCGCCATGCGCACACGAATGACACGAGCAGCCACGGCCATCACCGTCGCCACCACGGCCCTTCTCGTCTTCGCCGCTCCGGCCTTTGCCTGCGGCGGGCTCGTCGGCGAGAACGGCACGATCCAGCTCACCCGCACAACGACGCTCGCCGCGTACCACGACGGCGTCGAGCACTACGTGACGTCGTTCGAGTTCAGCGGGCAAGGGCAGCAGGTCGGTTCGATCGTGCCGTTGCCAGGCATCCCCACGTCGGTGGAGCGCGGTGGTGACTGGACGCTGCAGCGCCTCGAGCGTGAGGTGGCACCGCCGATTCGAACGGAGTTCGCGACGAAGGCCGCCGCGTCGAACGCCAGCGACGCCGTCGTGATCCTGCAGACGAAGATCGATGCGCTCGAGATCACGGTGTTGAAGGGCGGTGGCACCGAGGTCGGCAAGTGGGCGACCGATCACGGCTTCTTGTTGACGCCTGACGCCCCCGAAGTGCTCGACTACTACTCGCGCCGCAGCCAGATCTTCATGGCGGCGCGTTTCGATGCAACGGCCGCCGCCGAGCGCGGGCAGAACGCTGGCGACGGCACGCCGATCCATCTCACGATCCCGCTCGACCGCCCGTGGGTCCCGCTTCGGATCCTCGCGTTGGGTCGTGATCGCGATTCGATCGTGCAGGCCGACGTCTTCATGCTCACCGATCGCAAGCCGCAGTTGCTGACCGGCGACCGCGGCCTGCAGTTGGCCCGCAGCGAACCGGCCTCGACGCAACTCCTCGACGACCTGCGGGCCGACAAGGGGATGGAGTGGGTGCCGCAGCAGGAGTGGCTGTCGTACTTGAAGATCGACACGCCCGCTGGCTTGCTCACGCACGACCTCGCAGCCTCGGTCAACCCGCTCCAGCCGCCGTCTCGTGTCGATGCAGGCATCGCGTCGAGCAACTCGTTCCTCAACACGCTCACGAGCGCGCCGTCTCGCACCTGGTTCGGCCCCGCGGCGATCGTCGCCGTCATCGCGATCGCGATGCTCGGGTTCCAGTACGCGTGGACGCGACGCCGTCATCCGTTCGCATGAGTCGTATGCGCAGGCTCGTGCCCGTCGCGTTGGTTGCGCTCGTGTTCGGCGCGATCCTCGCCGGCGGACACGCGCTCGCCGGCCCGAGCCACTCGCAGAGCAACCCGGTTGGCCCTGGCGACGCGACGGTCACCATCACGATCGAGCACAGCCACTTCAGCCCGAACCAGGTGAATGTCCGGCCGGGCACGACCGTGCGCTTCGTGATCGTCAATCGCGATCCGATCGGACACGAGTTCATCGTCGGCGACGCCGAGGTGCACCGCCGTCACGAGGCCGGCACCGAGGCCGTGCACCCGCCGCGGCCGGGCGAGGTCTCGATCGCCGCGGAGACAACCGCGGAGACGACGTTCGCGTTTCCCGGTGGGAGCGCCGACACCGTCGTGTACGCGTGCCACCTGCCCGGTCACCTCCGGTACGGGATGGCGGGCGAGGTGGACATCGTCCCGACATGAGCGGCGGTAGGGTCAGCCGATGGTCCACACCTGCCCCAAATGTGAGCTCCGGTTCGTGACCGACGCCGAGCTGGCGGACCATCTGCAGGTCGATCACCACGTCGACGTCGCAGGGTTCGAGCGGTTCACCTACCGGCCGCTCGTGCAACGGCCGGCCACGCGGCGCTTCCTGGTCGTGGGCAACCAGACGCTCGCCGACGATGCGCTCATCGAGCGCGTGCGCGAGCTGACGACGGGCGGGCACGTGCACCTCGTCGTTCCCGCGACGCCCAGCGAGGCCGGCACGCCGATCGACGACAAGGGGTTGGCTCTGGCCACGTTCCGCATGCGGCGCGCGATCGACAGCCTGCACGGGGCCGGCATCGACGCGGAAGGTGAGGTCGGTGTCGCCGACCCGATCAACGCGGTGACCCGGGCGCTCGAGCACGAGGCCGCCGACGAGATCATCCTGTCGACGCTCCCGGCCGGGCTGTCGAAGTGGCTCGACGTCGACCTCCCCAAGGCGCTCGAGCATCGCTTCGGTCTGCCTGTCACGGTGGTCACCGCTTCACCCTGATCGTCATTCTGATCGTCGTCAGACGCGCACGAGCCCACGCAGCGCGTCGAGCTTCGCGGGCCCGATGCCGCGCACGTTCAACAGGTCGTCGACCGATGCGAAACGTCCGTGCTGCGCGCGGTAGTCGATGATGGCCTGCGCGGTGGCGGGGCCGATGCCGGGGAGCGTGTCGAGCTGTGCGACCGATGCCGTGTTGAGATCGATCGGCCCCGAGGCCGACGACGTTGCGTCGGTGCCCGCCGCGTCGGCCGGAAGCGGTTCACCGATCCGCGGGACGTACACCTTCTGGCCGTCGGTGAGCAGCGCCGCGAGGTTCACGCGATCGGCGTCGGCATCGGGAGCGAGACCCCCCGCCGCCTGTACGAGGTCGTCGACGCGCGCGCCGGAGGCGAGCCGGTAGAGGCCCGGGCGCACGACCGCGCCGGCGGCTTGCACGACGACGACCGACGCGGGAATGGACGATGCGGCCGCGGGCGCCGACGACGCGCTGGCCCGGGGCAGATCGACCTCGGGCGGAGTCGTCGCGCTCGCTGGCCGCAACAGCACCAGCGCCACGAACACGACGACGATGCTGACCACCACGGCCAACACGACGCGCGCTCGAGCCGGGAGCACGCGCACACGCTCGACGACGGTGTCGATGCGCTCGCGCCACGACGGATCAGGGATCGGGCGGAACGGCTCTCTCGGTGACGACGGCAGATCGTCGGACACGACTCCCCTCCTGATGGCGCGAAACCGGGAAGGGGAAGGTCGAGGAGGGAAAGCGAAACGAGCTTAGGCGTCAGAACAGACGCGACGTGAGCGCCTTGCGGTACTGCGCGGTGCGCGCGTCGTCGGGCCCGAGTAGCTCGAGGAGATCGATGAACTCCTGCCGGGCAGCGTCGTCGTCTTTGACCCGATCGAGGAGCTCGTCGAGCTTGGTGGTCACTTCGGCCGAAGCACCGTTGGACGAGAACTCGTCGCCGACGCGCGCCATGGCCGCGACTCGTCGTGTGTCGGCCGACTCGGGAATGCGCTCGAGTAGCGCGAGCGCGCCGTCGCCGTCGCCGCGACCGACGAGCAACTCGGCGAGTGCGACCACCGCGAGCTCGTTGCCGGGCTCGAGGTCGAGCGCCGCGCGCAACGACGTCTCGTCGCCCGCCGCGATGAGGGCGGCCAGCTTCTCCTCGGCCTCCGAGGGCAGCGTCGAGGCCACGAACTTGCGCACGGCGTCTTCGCCCTGCGCGCCGATGAAGCTGCCGACGATCTGGCCGTTTCGAAGCGCAAACACCGCGGGGATCGACTGCACCCGGAACGCAGCTTGTACCTGCGGGTTCTCGTCGATGTTGACCTTGGCCAGCACGGCCTTGCCGTTGGTCTCGTCGACGACCTTCTCGATGATCGGACCGAGGGAGAGGCAGGGCCCACACCAGGGCGCCCAGAGGTCGACGATGACGGGAACAGTCTGCGAGCGGACGACGACCTCGGACTCGAAGGTGGCGTCGGTGACGTCGATGGCCATTGAACGGAGGCTACCGAGTGCAACTACGGTCGCGTCCGATGGCAATCGATGGGGTCAATGAAGCAAACGTGACGGCGTGGTTCGAGGCCAACGTCGACGGAGCGAAGCCTCCGCTCACGTTCGATCTGATCGCCGGCGGGCACTCGAACCTCACGTTCGGCGTCACCGACTCGACAGGAGCCCGCTGGGTGCTCCGCCGTCCGCCGCTCGGTCACGTGCTCGCCACCGCGCACGACATGCGGCGTGAGCACACGATCATCAGCGCGCTGGGTCCGACACCGGTGCCCGTCGCGGCGGCGATCGGTTTGTGCACGGACGACGACGTCAACGGCGCTCCCTTCTACGTGATGGGCTTCGTCGACGGCAACGTGATCCGCGATGCCGAAGCGGCCCGCACGAAGCTCGACGAAGGCGGACGCCGGCAGGCCAGCGAGTCGATCGCCGACGTGATGGCCGACATCCATGCGGTCGACGTCGACGCCGTCGGCCTCGGCGAACTCGGAAAGAAAGAGGGCTACATCGCCCGCCAACTCAAGCGCTGGTACAGCCAGTTCCAGCAGTCACAAGAGTTGACCGAGCGTCCCGTGCCGCTGGTGCACGACGTGCACGACACGCTCGCGGCGTGCATCCCGGCGCAAGAAGGGGCGACGATCGTGCACGGCGACTATCGCCTCGACAACTGCATGCTCGGGTTCGACAACCGCATCGCCGCGGTTCTCGACTGGGAGATCTGCACGCTCGGCGATCCGCTCGCCGACGTTGGACTGCTCATGGTCTATTGGAACGAGGCCAACGATGCGACGCAAGCATTGGTCACGAGCGCAGCCACCGCCGTGCCCGGCTTCGCGACGCGTGCCGAACTGCTCGAGCGCTACGAGAAGTCGTCGGGGCGCGACCTGTCGGCGATCGACTTCTACGTGGCCTTCGGTTACTGGAAGCTCGCCTGCATCGTCGAAGGCGTGTACGCGCGCTACGCGCACGGCGCGATGGGCAAGCCGGCGGCCGGCTTCGAGGGGTTTGCGATACAGACGGTGAAGTTGGCCGAGGCCGCCAAGGCCGCGGTCGACAAGTTCGCATGAGTTTGTTCGAGCTCGTCGAACGTCCTGATCTCGAGTCGCCCGTACTGATCCTCGCTCTCGACGGCTGGATCGATGCTGGCCTCGGCGCTGCGAACGCGCGTGCGGCGTTGCTCGCGAGCCTCGCTCCCTCCACCGTCGCGCTGTTCGACAGCGACCAACTGCTCGATCACCGCGCCCGCCGGCCGACGATGCATCTCGTCGACGGCGTCGTCGACGGCCTCACGTGGCCCACGGTCGAGTTGCAGGCGGCCAGCGACGACGAAGGCAACGACGTGCTGCTCCTCGTCGGCTCCGAACCCGATCACGCGTGGCGCGCGTTCACACGGTCGGTCGTCGACCTCGCGCTCGAGTTCGGTTGCCGAATGGTCGTCGGGCTCGGCGCGTATCCCGCGCCGGTGCCGCACACACGGCCCACCAAGCTCGCGGTCACGGCCGGCGAGCCGTCGCTCATCGCGCACGGAATGGTGCGAGCCACGCTCGACGTCCCCGCCGGCGTGCAAGCCGCGATCGAGCGGCGAGCCACCGATGTCGGCGTGCCCGCCATCGGTCTGTGGGCCCAGGTGCCGCACTACGTCGCGGCCATGCCGTACCCCGCGGCGAGCATCGCGCTGCTCGAGGGCCTCGGCACCGTGGCTGGGCTGCGCATCGACAGCCCGACCTTGCGCGACGAGATGAACGGCACCCGCGAACGCATCGACTCGTTGATCGGTCAGAACGACGAGCACGTGCGGATGGTGCAACAACTCGAAGCTGCGAACGACTCCGAACACACGCCAGGGGCCGGCACCGGTCTCGGTGCCGGCCCTCTGCCGTCAGGTGATGAACTCGCCGCGGAGCTCGAACGTTTCCTGCGCGAGCAGGAGTAGCAGTCCGCTCCTCGACTCGTTCGGTTCCTTCGTTCGCGCGGCCCTAGTTCGCGTTCGCCGTGATGGTTGCGTTGGGGCTCGGGTACTGCGGAGGCTTCTCGGCTGCGGGTATGTCGGTGTAGAGCGACACGGCTCCGTTCGGATCGAAGACCTTGAGGTCAGACGTCCACTCGCCGAGCCTGTAGCGCTTGCCGCCGTCGACGAACTGGATCAGACCCTTGCCGTCCTTGCGGACTTCGTCAGGTCCGGTCGCGTTCGCGTCCCACCACACCTCGGTGAAATCGTCGATGCCGTAGTAGTCATCGCCCCCGGGGTACAGACCGTGGTTGCCGTACGTGATGCCCGGCGCGGTCAGGCTGCGGGCATCGCTCGGTGCCCCGAAGAACAGGCCCTGACGGAACGTGTCAGCGGTCAGGTTCGGTCCGGCCGCTTGGAGGCCGGCGAAGAACAGCCCTGGCTGCGGGAAGAGCACGCCAGAACCTTCCGACGGCGCGTTCTGACCGGTGTACCAGCGGTACAGGTCGTACTGGTCAGCCACACTCTGTTGCACGCGAGCGGACAGGAAGCTGATGCCGAACATGTGCGCCCATTGCTGCTGGTCGTACGTACGGCCGAACGCCGCCGTGTCGATCAGCGTGCCGGCCGCGTCGACCCACTCGGGGAAGTAGTTCTGCTTCGTGGCTTCCTCGGTGAAGCTCTTCGGTGCGATCGGATCAGGCTGGAGGAGCACCGTCGTGACGCCCGCCGCCTTCAACTTCGAGACGACATTGGTCGCCACCTCAGGCGAGTTGACGAGGTCGGCGAGGCTGTACGAGATCTGCTCCGTGAGCGTCACTCCGCCCTTGGCGAGATTGTCCTTGAGGGTGGCGGCGTCTTGCTCCGCTCCGGAACCCGGCGAGTTCTGGAACACGTGACCGAACGTGCGGGTCTTCGTCTTGAAGGCGGCGTCGCCCGCGAACTGCGCAGGCTTGCCGTTGAGCTTCTTGGTGACGTACTCGGCTACCTGGAGGTTGGTCTCTTCGGTGCTCGGCGTGATCGGGAACACAACCGGCGATGGATCCTTGATGCTCGGGCAGCCGAGGCAGATGACGCCTCTGGCCTTGATCTCCTCAGTCCATGCCGGCGCCAAGATGGGACCACCCCACACGGCGAATGCACCGAGTTCATCCACTGCCTTCACCGCGTCGGCGCGCGCCTGGACCTCGTTGTCGGAGGTACCGCTGCCGTGGAGGAACTTGAGCACGACCTTTCGCCCGTAGGTCTGGAAGTACTCGTTGAACATCTGCGTGTAGCCCTCGTACGTCGCCTGATCGGTTGCGGCGGTGTCGTTGTTCTTGATGGGCGCAGTGATGAAGTCGATGATGGGGTCGGTGTCGGGCGCGAGGTAGACGACGACCGTGATCGTGTCCTTCGTGACACCCTTCGCGGTCGCTCCCCCGTTGTCGGCGACGTTGGCGAAGCACTCGGGCGCGAAGAAGTACGGCATCTTCAAACGCCCCGTGCTCAAGTCGCACTTGTCGGAGAACGTCAGGTCGGTTCGGTTGCCCTTCTGGCTGAACGGGATCGCACCGGTGGGCAGCGCCGTGGCGCCTGACGAGGTCGAGCTGTTGGTCGTGGCGGTGGGCTTCTTGTCCTTTCCACCCGACAGGACCACCACCGCGCCGATGATCGCGACGACCACCACGATCGCGATGATCGGGCCGTAGCGGCGAAGGTTGTTGCCACGTTCGGGTCCTGCACCTGCGCTGCTGGGTTGCATGTTGCGTGCCCCTTCTACGTTGGGATGGAACTGCGTTCGATTGCGGCTGCCGACGTACCGAGATACGACTCGACCACCTGGGGTGCGGACAGAACAGTGTCAGGCTCGCCCTCCGCGATGACGGACCCTTGATCCATGGCCACGATGCGATCGGAGATCGACCGCACGAGCGGCATGTCGTGCTCGATGACCACCAGACTGGACCCCGTCTCGTCGCGGATCCGGCGCAGCATCGGGACGAGCGCCTCGGTCTCGCGCTGCGCGATGCCGGACGACGGCTCGTCGAGCAGGATCACGGCTGGGCGGTGTGCCAACAGGCAGGCGAGGTCGACGACGCGACGGGTTCCGGTCGAGAGCTCGCGCACGAACTTCGAGCGGTAGTCGCCGAGCGCGAGGAGGCCGATCAGTTCCGCCACGCGCACCGAGATCTTGCGCTCGGAGTCGTACGCGTTCGGCAGGCGCAAGGCGGCGGACACCGGATCGCGAACATCAACCCATCGTTCGCACGCGACGGCGATGCACTCCTCGACCGTGAGCGACGAGAACAGCGCGGCATCTTGGAACGAACGACCGAGACCGCGTGACGCCCGCGCCGCGGGGCCTCGCGACGACACGTCGTCGCCGACGAGCAACACCGTGCCGGCGTCGGGGCGCGTGTAGCCCGAGATCACGTCGAACAACGTCGTCTTTCCGGCACCATTCGGGCCGATGATGCCGACGACCTCACCCGGGCGGACCACGAGCGACACGTCGTCGACGGCACGGATGCCTCCGAACGCGACGGACAGTTCGCGGGTCTCGAGCACGGGTGCTTGGCTGTCGTCGAACGCGGCCCGCTCGGTGTCGGCGCCACGATCGTGTACGCGACCCTCGAATCCCGCGGCTGCTCCCTCGAGGAAGACCGACCGTAAGACGTCGGGCCGTTCGAGCAGGTCTTTCGTCGGCCCGTGGAACCGGATCTCACCCTTCTCCATGAAGAACGCGGTGTCGGCCACCGTGAGCGCGACGTTCACCGACTGCTCGACCAGGATCACCGTGGTGCCATCGGCGCGCATCGCATCGACCAGGGGCAGCAACTGCGCGACGACGACCGGTGCGAGCCCGAGCGACAACTCGTCGATCATCAGCAAACGCGGCCGGCACAAGAACGCCATCGCCAGTGCGAGCATCTGTTGCTGGCCGCCCGAAAGGTCGCCCGCGGGGTCGTCGGAACGCTGGCGGAGCACGGGGAACAAGCCGTAGACCTCGGCCAGGGCCTCTTCGGCGCGGCCCTTCGATCGGCGCTGCAACCACGACGCGGTCCGCAGGTTCTCGCCGACACTGAGCGTTGGGAACACGCCGTGCCCGCCGGGGACCTGACGGATGCCGAACGCCGCGATCTCGTTCGGCGGCGCGTGCGTGATCTCTCTGCCATCGAAGATCACGGCACCGCGGTCGGCCTCGACCACGCCGGAGATCGCCTTCAACAGCGTCGACTTGCCCGCGCCGTTCGTGCCGAGGAGCGCTACGCAACTGCCCTCGTCGATCTCCAGGTCGACGTCGAACAAAACCTGCACGCTGCCGTACGACACGTTCAGCCCGCGGACGAGCAGCAACTTCGAACGGCCTTGCGCGCGTTCGTACACGACCTCACTGCGTGCCGCGGCACCGCGCCACACGTCGGCGATGTCGCCGTTGATCGTGTCTTTAGTCGTGGCGATGATCAGCCCGCCGATCAGGAAGATCGGGACCATGAGGAGCATTCCGTAGCGCAGGCCGAAGTTGTCACCGATCGCGCCGATGACCGGCAGCACGATGAGACCCGGAATGACCCACAGCGATGCGACCGAGAATCCCATCGAGCGCGCACGAGGCGGGATGGCGAGCGAGAGCGAGGCGAAGATGCCGGGCGCGAGGATCGCCACGAACGCGGTGATCACGAGGTTCACCGCGACCGCGAAGTACACGTTCGGTGCGAGTGCGAACGCCACCAGCGCGGCCGACACGATGAACGCGGTGTGCGACAGGAAGCGCAGCACCTGATCCGGGCCCTTTGCCATCAGGCGGGTGGCGATTCGTGAGCCGATGACGAGACCGACGAGTTGCGCTGGCTCGACCGCGGCGGCGACGAACCCGCGGGCTCGCTCGTCGAGGCCGAAGAGCTGCTCGT
>Ga0105245_10004356_pt1 | contig 12530 bp, 11 predicted proteins | sample KBSM54metaG_FD_81523 | JGI IMG/M metagenome (GOLD analysis project Ga0105245, IMG submission 81523) | Miscanthus rhizosphere microbial communities from Kellogg Biological Station, Michigan, USA - KBS M5-4 metaG | ecosystem: Host-associated > Plants > Roots > Rhizosphere > Soil | place... | reverse complement strand
CACGTCGCGCGTTGCCGTCTTCGCCATATGCGATCCCCTGCTTCGTTATCTCAACACCGCGCCATGCTCGCGCACGAGCGCAGCCAGAATCATCTCGACGCTCTGCTGGACTTCGGCGTCGGTCAGCGTGCGATCGCCTGCCTGGAACGTCAGCCGCAACGACAGGCTGACTCGGCCGTTCGGCACGCCCTTGCCCGCGTACCGATCGAAGACGCGAACGCTGACCATCGGCGCCGGCGCCGCCGCACCCGCCGCCAGAATGTTGCCACGAATGATCTCGGCAGGCAAGGCGTCATCGACCACAATCGAGAGATCGCGGACGACGAACGGATGCCGCGGCAGCGGCTGCACGGCGTCGCCCCGTTCCGATCGCGCCGTCCACGCCGCATCGAGATCGATCTCGGCCACGAAGATCGCGTCCTGGCGCGGCGCGCCGCGCCCGTCGGCGATGGCCGGCGCGAGTTGTCCCATCACGCCGAGCGGCGCCGCGCCGGCGGTGATGGCGGCGCCGTGACCCGCGACCAGATACGGGGGAGCGGCCGGCGAAAAACCAGGCGTCACGCCCACGGCTTCGGCGAGGCGTTCGACGACGCCTTTGACGTCGAAGAAGTCCACGTCCCGCACGCCGTCCTTCCAGTGGTCGCTGGCGGCGCCGGTCCACGCGATCGCGACGGCGCGGGTCTCGCCGCGCGCCGTGAAGCGCGCGCCGATTTCAAAGAGCGCGACGTCGCGCCGGCCATGGCGGCGATTGTGCGCGACTGCATCGACGAGCCCGGGCAGCAGGGAAGGCCGCAGCGTGTCGAACTTCGCCGACAGCGGGTTCGCGATGGCGACGGTGTCGGCAGAGGTGGCCTCGAACGGCGCGGCGGCCTTGTTCTCCACGAACCCGAACGTGACCGCCTCCGAGAGCCCGGCGGCCGTCAGGACGCGCCGGACCGTCCGGTCGCGGCCGATGCGCGCATCGGGAGCCGGCGCCGGCTGCGTGAGTGGGGGAAACGCCGCTTCGAGGCGATCGAAGCCGTAGTGACGGCCCACTTCCTCGATGAGATCCACTTCGCGTAGCAGGTCGACGCGGAAGGTTGGCGCCACCGCATCCCAGCCATCGGCGGCTGCGGACACGTCGAGGCCGAGACCACGCAGGATGCGCTCGACGTCGCGGTCGGGGACGCCGGCCCCGAGCACCGACGTCAGGCGGGCGCGGCGGAGGTGCAGCCTCTTCGGCTGAACGGCCGCCGGGTATCGGTCGACGATCGTCCCGGCTGCCTTTCCCGCGCCGATGGACTCCATCAGCGCGACGGCCCGCTGCAGGGCGACCACGGGCGCGCTCACGTCGGCGCCGCGCTCGAACCTGGCGGACGCCTCGGTCTTCAGTCCCAGGCGCTTGCCCGTGCGGCGAACCGAGGCCGGCTTGAAGGTCGCGCTCTCGAAGACGATCGCGCGGGTGGAGGCGGACACCTCGGAGGCTGCGCCCCCCATGACGCCGGCCACCGCCTGCGCGCGATCGCGGTCGGCGATGACGAGCATGTCGGGCTCGAGCTTGCGATCGACGCCGTCGAGCGTGCGGATGGATTCGCCCTTCGCCGCGCGTCGCACGCGGATGGACCCGCCGGCGAGTTTGTCGAGGTCGAATGCGTGCATCGGCTGGCCCAGCTCGAGGAGCACGTAGTTCGTCACGTCGACGATGGGGCTGATGGGACGCACGCCGGCCGCCTGCAGGCGCGCCGACATCCAGGGCGGGGTGTTGACGCCGGCGCCCGGGACGTCCGCGATGTCTGCTACAGCAGCGGCATACCGCGGGCACAGTTCCGCGTCCTCTATCGTGACGTGGATTCGATCGGAGTCTCCTGACGGAACGGCTGCGCCGGCGGTTGCCTTCGCGGGCGTGAGCGGAAGGTCATACGCCGTCGCGACCTCGCGCGCCAGCCCCAGGACGCTGAGGCAGTCCGGCCGGTTGGCCGTGACCTCGAAGTCGATCACCGCGTCGCCGGCGTCCAGCGGTTCGACCGACGCCACCTCGAAGCCACGCAGCGCGAGCGTGTTGGCGATGTCCTCCGGCGTCGCCTTCACGTCGACAAAATCACGGAGCCAGGAAACGACGAGTCGCATTAGTCAACGCCTATAGCCACGAAGACACGAAGGCACGAAGCTGCCTGTTGTACAAGAGTGCTTCGTGCGTCTTCGTGTTCTTCGTGTCTTCGTGGCTGGCCAGTGTTCATCAGTACGCGAACTGTTCAAGAAAGCGCAGGTCGTTCTCGTAGAACAACCGGATGTCTTCCACCTGGTACTTCAGGATCGCGATGCGTTCGATGCCGATGCCCCAGGCGAACCCGGTGTAGCGTTCGGCGTCGTACCCGACGGCCTCGAAGACGGCCGGATGGACCATGCCGCAGCCGCCGATTTCAATCCATCCCGTCTTCTTGCACATCGCGCAGCCGGCGCCGTCGCACTGCCAGCAGCTGAGGTCGATTTCGGCGCTGGGCTCTGTGTACGGGAAGAAGCTGGGACGGAACCGGATGCGCGTGTCGGGCGAGAACGTCTGGCGCGCGAACGCCAGGAGCGTCCCTTTGAGATGTGAGAGCGACAGGCCTTCGCCGACGGCGAGGCCTTCGATCTGGCCGAACGCCGGCGAGTGCGTCAAATCGAGGTCGTCGCGCCGATAGACGCGGCCCGGCACGATGATGCGGATCGGCGGCTTGTGCGCCTGCATGTACCGAATCTGCATCGACGAGGTGTGCGTGCGGAGCAGCGTGCGCCGGTCCGACGGGCCATCGCCGGCGATCGGCGAAGCGAGGTAGAGCGTGTCCTGCATGTCGCGCGCGGGATGTTCCGCCGGCATGTTGAGGGCATCGAAGCAGTGCCAGTCGTCCTCGACCTCGGGGCCCTCGACCGCCGTGAACCCCATGCGGGCGAAGATGGCTTCGAGGTCGTCGCGCACGACCGTCAGCGGATGGCGGTGCCCGAGCCGCAGCGGACGTCCCGGCAGCGTCACGTCGATCGCGCCCGCGGGCCGCGCCTGCGCCGAGGCGGCGGCCTGATGCTCGGTCCAGCGCGCCTCGATCGCCTGCTTCAGTTCGTTGGCCAGCCGGCCGATCTCGCGTTTGCCTTCCGGCGTGGCGCCGGCGATCGCCTGCATCCACGACGCGACGACGCTGTTTTTTCGTCCGAGGTAGCGGTCCCTGACCGTCTGGGCGTCGCGAGGCGACGCCGCGGCGGCGAGTTCAGCCTCGAACGCGCGGGTGTGTGCGTCGACAGACGCCTGATCGGGGGCAGCCATGGAGCGAGGACAGTTAATCACGAAGTCGCGAAGGGCACGAAAGGATTTCTTCCTCTCGTGGCTCGCGGCTTCGTGAAGAACAGGAAATCGAAACGATCAAGCGCGGGCGGGTGCCTTGGCGACGGTCTTGGCTGCGGCCTTGGCCTGCTCGGCGAGCTTCGCGAACGCCGCCGGGCTGCCGATGGCGAGCTCCGACAGGCTCTTGCGATCGAGGGTGATGCCCGCGTTCTTCAGGCCGCTGATGAAGCGGCCGTACGTGAGGCCGTGTTCCCGGGCCGCGGCGTTGATGCGGACGACCCACAGCCGCCGGAAGTCGCGCTTCTTGCGCCGCCGGCCGACGAACGCGTACTTGAGCGCCGTATCGACCGACTCTTTCGCGGCGCGGTACAGCTTGCTCTTGTTGGCGTAGTATCCCTTGGCTAAGCCGAGCAGCTTCTTGCGCTTCGCCCGGCGAACCGTTCCTCTTTTTACACGCGGCATAGCCTTGATTTCTCCAAGTTCAAAAGTCGAAAGTTCAAAGTGGAAAAGTAAAGTTCAAAGTCAGGAAGTACTTGTCTAATTTGAACTTCGAACTTTTCAACTTTCATTTATACGGCAGCATCCGCGCGAGCTTCGGCGTGTCCACGGCGGCCACGGTGGTCGTGCCGCGCAAGGCGCGCTTGCGCTTGGTCGTCTTGCTGCTCAGGATGTGCTGCTTGAACGCCTTGCTGCGGAGAAACTTTCCCGTCTTCGTCCGCTTGAAGCGCTTGGCGGCGCCCCGGTGTGTCTTCAGTTTCGGCATCGTCTCCCTCGATCGATCAACGTCGCTTCCCACTCAGTCTAGCTTCGCGAGGCGGCCGCGGCCGCCGGCTTCGCCCGGCCGCCGCCGCTTTGCGGGCGCCGGCTCAGGATCGTGTGCATCTGGTTGCCTTCGAGCCGGGGCATCGTTTCCGCGATCGCCAGCTCGGAGAGCTCCTGGACCAGCCGCTCGAGAATCCGGCGGCCGATTTCCGGGTGGGCCATCTCGCGGCCCCTGAAAAAGATCGTGGCCTTCACCTTGTCGCCGTCCTCGAGGAAGCGCTCGATGTGCTTCTTCTTGAACTGGTAATCGTGTTCGTCCACCTTCGGACGGAACTTGATTTCCTTGACCTCGATCACCTTCTGGTGTTTCCGAGCCTCCCGGGCGCGTTTCTGCTCCTGGTACTGGTACTTCCCGAAGTCCATGATGCGGCAGACCGGAGGCACGGCCGTCGGCGAGATCTCGACGAGGTCGAGGCCCTTGGTCTTCGCAATGGCCAGGGCCTGCGGCGGCGGCATGATGCCGAGCTGTTCGCCGGTGTCGTCGATCACCCGGATTTCGCGGACGCGGATGCGCTCGTTAACGCGGACACGGTCGTCGCGGCGGGGACTTCTGTCGAAAGCGATAAAGGCCTCCTTGAATACCTGCAGTGCGGCGGCGGCTAGGCCGCCCCGGGGGCGGCTTCGCCGAGGGGCATCGTGCCCTTCGAGCTCACTTCCTGCCGCGCCTTCTTCACGAATCCGTCAACCGTCTCCGGTCCGAGATCGCCGCCGGAACGGCTCCGCACCGAGACCGTACTCTCGGCCACTTCCTTGTCGCCCACGACCAGCATATACGGGATCTTCTGGAGCTGGGCCTCCCGGATCTTATATCCAATCTTTTCCTGGCGCTCGTCGAGGTCGGCGCGCAGCCCGGCCGCCTTCAGGCGGTCGCGGACCTTGCCCGCGTACTCGAGGTGCCGGTCCGAAATGGCCAGCACGACGGCCTGGACCGGCGCCAGCCAGAGCGGAAACGCCCCGCTGTAGTGTTCGATCAGGATGGCGATGAAGCGCTCGAAGCTGCCGAAAATTGCACGGTGAATCACCACCGGCCGGTGCTCGGCGTTGTCCGCGCCGGTGTATTTCAGCTCGAACCGCTGCGGCGCGTTGTAGTCCAGCTGGATGGTCGCGCACTGCCACTTGCGGCCGATGGCGTCGGTGACGTCGAAATCGATCTTGGGCCCGTAGAAGGCCCCGTCGCCCGCGTTGACCGTATAGGGCTGGCCCGCGCGCTCGAGCGCCGTCTTCAGCTGCGCTTCCGCCGAGTCCCACGTCGCGATGTCGCCGAGGAACTCCGCCGGCCGGGTCGAGAGCTTCGCCGCGTACTCGAGGCCGAAGTCGCGGTACACACGCTGCACGAACCCCAGCATGCGCTCGACCTCGTCGCCGATCTGTTCCTGCGTGACGAAGCAGTGGCCGTCGTCCTGCGAGAACTGCCGCACGCGCGTCAGGCCGCCGAGGACGCCAGACTCTTCATTGCGGTGCAGCGGCGTCTGCTCGTGGAAGCGGATTGGCAGCTCGCGGTAGCTGTGCGCCTGGCTCGCGTAGAGCAGGTAGTGGCCGGGGCAGTTCATCGCCTTCACCCCGAGTTGCTCGTTCTCGGAGCCTTCGACGAGGAACATGTTCTGGCGATAGTGCTCCCAGTGCCCGGACGTCTCCCACAGCGCCTTGTTGTAGATGAGCGGCGTCTTCACCTCGACGTAGCCGTTCGGCAGCAGCACCTCGCGCATGTAGGCGGACAAGAGGTTGTAGAGCGTCGTGCCCTTGTCCTGCCAGAACGCGGCGCCGGGCGCCCAGGGGTGGAACGTGAACAGGCCGAGCTCGCGGCCGAGCTTTCGATGATCGCGCTTCTTCGCTTCCTCGAGCTGGGTGAGATGCGCCTTCAGATCCTTGTCGTTGAGGAACGCCGTCCCGTACACGCGCTGCATGGGCGGGTTTTTCGCGTCGCCTTTCCAGTACGCGTTCGACGTGCTCATCAGCTTGAAGGCTTTGAGCTTGCCGGTGGACGGCACGTGCGGCCCGACGCAGAAGTCGATGAACGTTTCCTTGTCCTTGATCGTGTAGCAGGAGACCTCGCGCTGGCCTTCGGTCTTCTCGTCGATCAGCTGCACCTTCAAAGGCTCGCCGCGCGCCGCGAAGAACGCCTTGGCTTCCTCGCGCGGCCACAGCTGGCGCTCGTACACGACGTCCTCGCGCGCGAGCTCGTGCATCTTCTTCTCGATCGTCTCGAGATCCTCCGGCACGAACGGCCTCGGCACGATGAAGTCGTAGAAAAAGCCCTCGTCTGTCGCCGGACCGATGCCGCACTGCGTGCCCGGGAAGAGGTTCGTGACCGCCGCCGCCAGCAGGTGCGCGGTGCTGTGGCGCATGAGCATCAGCGCTTCCGGGCTCCGGTCCGTGACGATGCGGACCGACGCGTCGCGCTGAAGGGGAGAAGACAGATCGACCATCGTCCCGTCGACGACGCCGGCGAGCGCCGCTTTCGCGAGGCCGGGCGAGATCGCCTCCGCCACGGCACGGACCGGTGCGCCGGCCGCGAGTTCGCGGGTCGACCCATCCGGAAGCGTGACCGTGATCTGGCTCATGAAAAAAGAGGTCTAGCGGTGGAGTCGAATGGTAGGCACGGGTGGACTCGAACCACCGACCTCCTGCGTGTCAAGCAGGCGCTCTAACCTCTGAGCTACGCGCCTACACCGCAAACACTTGAGTATATCAGGCGGCTTTCTTTTCGGCGAGCCAGACCGGCGTCGGCGTGGCGCGGGCGACGCGAGCCGCAGGGGCCGGCGCAATCTGGACCTGCTCAATCGCCTTGTCCAGCATGATGTCGCTTGCCGGGGGAGGCTGTCCGAATTCGACGTCCGGCGCCTCGACGGCTACGGTGGGTTCCAGGCCCTTCTCGTGGAGGGGTGTCCCGGCCGGCGTCAGATAGCGGACCGTGGTCAGCCACAGGCCGGCGCCGCCGGGGAGCTTGACCAGCTTCTGGACGCCCGCGCGGCCGATCGTGTGTTCCCCGACCAGGTCGGCGCGCTGGTTGCCGGACAGGGCCGACGCGAACAGCTCGGCGGCGCCCGACGTCCCGTTGTCCATCAGCAGGACGGCCCGCAGGCTGATGCTGCCGTCGCCCGCGTTGGCGGCGATCGTATCCTTCGTCGCGACGCCCTTGGTTTCCCGCTGCGCCAGGGTGCCCTTCGCCACGAACAGTCGCGCCAGCGCCAGGCCTTGGTCGTAGGTGCCGCTCGCGGTCCGGCGGATGTCGATGACCAATTTCGTGGCGCCGTTCTTCGAGACGTCGGCCACCTGCGCCTTCACCTGATCGGCGGTGCGCGGGCCGATAACGGGAACGCGGATGTAGCCGACTCCGGGCGTCGCGATTCGCCCGGACACGTCAGCCGGGGCGAGCGTCTCGCGCGAGAGTGTCACGACGTGCGGGTCGGCGGCGTTGCCGCGGAAAATCGTCAGCGTGACCTTCGACCCGACCGCGCCGCGCAGCGCGCGCATGCCCTGCCACACGCTCATGTCGCGCGTCGGGACGTCATTGATAGCCCGGACGTAATCGCCCGTGCGCAGCCCGGCCCGCGAGGCAGGGGAATTGTCGCGTGCCGCCAGCACGCGCAGGTAGTACTGGCGCGTCAGTTCGATGCCCAGATCCCCCGCCGGCAGGGCGGAACCCGATTCGGCCTGCTTGACCTCTTCGGACGACAGATAGGCGCTGTCCGGATCCAGCGAGTCGACGAGGCCGTTCATGGCGCCGCGCATCACCTTGTCGATGTTGACCGGCTCGACGTAGTTGCTCGAAATCAGGCTCACCACGTCGTCGAAGATCTTGAGGTGCTGATAGGTGTCTTCCCGCGCCATGACCGTGCCGAGGACGCCGCCGATGATAGCGAAGGCGACAACCGGGGCGGTGATGGCGATAACGATGACGCGGGTGCGTGAACTCATGGCCCTACCGTTTCTTCAGCCATTGTAAGGGATCGACGGACTGACCGTCGATGCGCAACTCGAAGTAGAGCTCGGACGGCCCGGCCGGCGCCGGCCCGACCGTTCCGATCGCCTGGCCGCGTTCGATCCGGGCGCCCTTCTTGACCGATACCTCGAGCAAATCCCCGTACAGGCTGAAGCTCTGGGAGCCGTGGTCGACGATGACCAGGTTACCGAAACCGCCAAATGTGTCGGCAAAAGCCACGACGCCGTCGTGGATCGCGGACACCGGCGTGCCCTCCGCGGCTCCGATCGCGATCCCGTTGGCCGTCGAGGCGCCTGCCTGCCGGCTGGGCCGGCGGGCGAGGGCGCCGGCCACCGGCCAATCAAGATCGCCGCGGAACGGTCGGAGGGGCAGTGGGGCGGGCTCCGCGGCCGCCGCCCCCGCCGACAGATCGCGCAACGTCGCCTGCAACTTCTGCTGTGCCGCCTGAAGCTCGCCCGCCAGTTGCGCGTTCAGATCGCGCCGGTTATCGATGTCGCGGATGAGGGCGCTGCGCGATTCGGCGGCGCGGCCGAGCGCCGCCTGCGCGCGCTCGGCGTCGGCTGTCAGCGTCGCGAGGCGGCGGCTGCGTTGCTCGAGCGCGCCACGTGTCCGTTTCAGGTCCGCGAGTGTGCGCTGACGGGTGACGACGCGGTCGGCGTCGAGCTTCGCCAGCGCGCTCAGAATGCGCGAGGCCTGGCCGACCTGGCGGATGTCGGCAGTGGACAGCAGGAGCTTGAAGTAGCGCCCCTGGCCCATCTTGTAGATGTCGACGAGCCTGGCGCGCAGCTCGGGGCGGCTCGCCGCTTCCTGCTGTTCGAGGTCGTGCATCCGCTGCCGGTTCGCCGCGAGCTCGCCGGAGATCTGCGCCGTGTCCGCCGCGAGCTGCCGGAGCTCTTCGGCCTTGATCTGGCGATCGACCTCCAGCTTTCGCAGATCGCCGAGCAGCGTGCGCTCCTCGGCGGCCAGGCGGTCAGCTTCCTTCTGCAGCGTCTGCAGCCGATCCGTTGCGCGCTGCGCCAGTACCTCGGCGCGCGGGCGGTCGGACGGTTGAGCCTGCAGCGCGAGCGACAGTGCGGAAGCGAGCAGAAATACACCCATCGCCTTACATATCGGCACGCCGCGAGATCGCTGCAGCTCTGTCAGCTTCCCGGCGTGGGATAATTACGCGATGCGCGTGCTTGCCGTCGATGTCGGGGGACGCCGGATTGGCCTCGCGATCAGCGATCCATCCGCCACCCTGGCACGGCCGCTGACGACGCTCGCCGTCGGAGGCCACGACGAGGGAGTCCGTCGAGTCGCCGAAGAGATCAATCGCCTCGAGCGCGATGACGACGGCCTGTCGTCGGTCGTGGTGGGGCTGCCGGTGCGGCTCGACGGGTCCGCGAGCGACGAGACGGCCCGCGTGGCCGCGTTCGTGGACGCGTTGAAGACGCACACGAACGTGCCGATCGTGACGGCCGACGAACGGCTGACGAGCCGCGAGGCCGAGAGCCGCCTGGCCGTGCAGGAACGCGACTGGCGTCAGCGCAAGAAAAAACTCGACGCAGCCGCGGCGGCGATCATCCTGCAGGAATATCTCGACCGGGCGGGGAACTGACTCCGGGCGCCACGTGAAACGGTTCTTCTTGCTCGTCATCGTGTTGATCCTGGTTGCCGCGGGCGCGGCCGCTGCCTGGGTGTTCCTGGGCGTGCGCCAGGTGTATCGAGGCTACGGCGCGTCCGAACAGTTCGTGGAGATCAAGCCCGGGACCGGTACACGCGCGATCGGCCAGCGCCTCGCAGCCGCCGGTATCGTTCGAGATGAGCTCACGTTCCGTATCGCGCTGTGGATGAGCGGCAAAGCCACGCGGCTCAAGGCCGGCGAGTACCGGTTCACCGATCCCGAGACGCCCGGCGACGTCATCGACAAGCTCGCGCGAGGCGACGTGTTCGTGATCGTCCTGACGATTCCCGAAGGTCTGTCAATCAAGGAGACGGCCAAAATCGTCGAAGCCAAAGGGTTCGGGCCCGCCTCGGCGTTCGTTGACGCCGCCCGCGATACGTCGGCCGTCCACGCGATCGACCCGGCGGCGCGCGACTTGGAAGGGTATCTGTTCCCCGAAACCTATCCGTTGTCCCGGCATGCGGACGCGCCGGGCATCGTGCGGGTGATGGCCGATGCGTTCAACCGGGCCCTGTCGCCGGAGCTGCGGCAGGCGGCCGCCGCGCGGGGGCTCTCGATCCGCCAGCTCGTGACGCTGGCTTCGAACGTCGAGAAGGAAACGGGCAAGCCGGAGGAGCGGCCGCTGGTCGCCTCAGTGTACGAGAATCGTCTCCGAATCGGCATGCCGCTTCAGTGCGACCCGACCGTCATCTACGCGCTCGATCTGGTCGGCCGCTATCACGGCAACCTGCACCACGACGACCTGTCGTTTGATTCGCCTTACAACACCTACCGGTATCCCGGTCTGCCGCCCGGTCCGATCGCCGCGCCGGGGCGGGCGTCACTCGACGCGGTCGTCCACCCCGCGGATTCGAACTACCTCTATTTCGTCAGCCGCAACGACGGCTCGCACGAGTTCGCCGCGACGCTCGAAGAGCACAATCGGAACGTCCAGAAGTACCAGGTGGACTACTTCAGGGGGCGGGCCGGGCAGGCGGGGCAGGCAGGCCGTGCGGGTCGGGCAGGTGGGGCAGGCCACCAGTCACCAGCCACTGGCCACTGAACGCGAGCCTCTGACACAATTCCATCCACATGATCGCTGTCACCCACGTCGGTATCATCGCGAAGTCGCGCTTGAGCGCGGCGACGCCTCACCTGCAGGAGGTCGAGTCCTGGCTCGGCGCCCGCAACATCACTGCGGTGGTCGAGACGGCCACGGCCGCGTTGATGCCGCCCTCACCGACCCGGGTGGTGGCCGACAAGCAGGCGCTGGTGTCGCGTGCCGGGTTGGTGCTGGTGCTCGGCGGCGACGGCACGCTACTCAGCATGGCGGATTGCATCGCGCAGGCCGGCAGGTGTGTGCCGATCCTCGGCGTGAACTTCGGCAGCCTCGGGTTTCTCACCGAGGTCACGCTGCCCGAGTTGTATCCGGCGCTCGAAGCAGCGCTGGCCGGGCGCGCCCATGTCGAGGAACGATTGATGCTGCAGGCGACCGTTCACTCGTCATCGGCGCCGCAGGTGGGCGTGGCCGTCAACGACGTCGTGATCAACAAGGCTGCGCCGTCACGTCTCATCAACCTGTCGGTGTTCGTCGGCGACGAATTCGTCACGAACGTGCGGGCGGACGGCTTGATCATCGCGACGCCCACGGGCTCGACGGCGTACAACCTCTCGGCGGGAGGGCCTGTCGTCGAGCCGAGCGTGGACGCGATGGTCCTGACGCCGATCGCGCCGCACACGCTGAGCAACCGACCGATCGTCATCCCCGCGTCGGCCACGGTCCGGGTGAAGCCCGTGATCGGCGATCGCGATGGCGCCTTCGTGACGTTCGACGGTCAGGCCGGGTTCGAACTGCGCGCCGGTGACGAGATCACGGTGGGCCGCGCCGCCGAGCCGATGCGGCTCATCCGTCCCGCGACGCGCAGCTACTTCGAAGTCCTGAGGGAAAAGCTGAACTGGGGACAGCGCTAGTCAGTCAGCAGTCAGCAGTCAGCAGTCTAACCTCTAACCTCTTTAGAGCGCTTGTCGATTGTGCGTAGCGTCCGCCTTCAGGCGGACGTTCGCCGGCCCGGCTGAAGCCGGCCGCTACGTCATTCTGAAAAACGCTCTAGTCGGAGGTGCAGAAAAAACTCCTGGTTCCCCGTGGCGCCCTTGAGCGCCGACGGCGCCATCGCCACGCGCTGCAGTCCCGCCGCCGCAGCATGGGCGGTGACGCGTTCGATGACCTCGGCGTGCACAGCGGGATCGGTCACCAGGCCGTGTTTGCCGACCTGCTCGCGGCCGGCTTCGAACTGCGGCTTGACGAGGGCGACGATGTCGGCGCCGGCGGCCAGCAAGGGCGGCAAGGCCGGCAGGATGTGGCCGAGCGAGATGAACGACACGTCGATGGTGACGAGATCGACGGGATGGGGTACGTCGGTTCGAGTCAGCGCTCGCGCGTTCACGCCTTCGACGACCGTGACGCGCGGGTCGCTGCGCAGCCGCCAGTCGAGCTGCGCGCGCCCCACGTCGAGGGCGATCACGCTGGCGGCGCCGCGCTGCAACAGGACGTCGGTGAAGCCCCCTGTGGATGCGCCGACGTCGAGCGCGTGCCTGCCGGCCGGGTTTACCCCGAACGCATCGAGCGCGTGCGCCAGCTTCACGCCGCCGCGGCTGACGTACGGATGATCCGGCTCCGCGACCTCGATGCGCGCGTCCTCGGCGACGGCGGTGCCGGCTTTGTTGACCGGCCGATCGTTGACGCGGACGTGGCCCGCCATGATGAGCGCGCGCGCGCGTTCGCGCGACACGGCCAGCCCGCGTTCCACCAGCGCGGCGTCCAGACGCATCTT
>Ga0105245_10004353_pt1 | contig 12531 bp, 12 predicted proteins | sample KBSM54metaG_FD_81523 | JGI IMG/M metagenome (GOLD analysis project Ga0105245, IMG submission 81523) | Miscanthus rhizosphere microbial communities from Kellogg Biological Station, Michigan, USA - KBS M5-4 metaG | ecosystem: Host-associated > Plants > Roots > Rhizosphere > Soil | place... | reverse complement strand
GGCCGCTCGACCGGGCGCTCGAGCCCGGTCGCGACCGAGAGGATCAGCACCGGCTCGGCTAGATCCGCGGGGCGGTCGAGCTCGTCCATCCGGTCGAGGGTCAGGACCACGTCCCGGGCCCGGGACGCGTTGACGCGGAACGCGGTCTCCGACTGGACGGGACGGTTGGGCCGGGTGAGCACCTTGTGGAGCATCGGGACCTCCTGTGGCGGCGCGGTGGCTGCGCTACCAGGGGTCCGGAGCAACGCTCCCGGGAGGGTGCCGGCGCCAACGGCAGAGTCCGACACGGTGCGGGTTCTCACTCCGTGTCCGCGGCGATGCTACATCCGAGGCGGGGGGCGACGAACGGGGCTTCAGTCGTTCCTGGGGCTCTTGGGAGGCTTCTTCGTGGGCTTCGGCGCGGCGGTGGCCGGCGGGCGGACGGTGGTCGCGGGACGCACCGCCACGGTCGTCGGCGTGGGCGTGGGCGTAGGCGTAGGCGCGATCGTCGCCGGGGGCGCGGTGGACGTGGGCGCGGTGGGCGTGGGCGCCGGGTCCCCGCCCCTGGTGGCCAGGAAGCCGACGACCGCCACCAGCAGGAGGACCATGACGACCGCCACTGCTCCCCGCCTGCGCCCGCCGGTCCGAACCGCGGCCACGGGGAGGCGTTCGACCGGGGGCGGGGGGGCCGTCAGGACCCTCGTCCGCGGCCCGACCACGTTGGGGACGGTCATGGCTCCCGCTCCCGCGGCCGCGGGCGGGATCCGCAGGGCGGCCGCCATGTCGTCGGCGTCGGCGAAGCGCAGGCCGGGGTCCTTGGCCATGGCCCGCTCCACGGTCGCCACCAACGAGGCGTCGAGACCGGGCCGGGCCTCGGCCAGGGGGACCGGATCGCTCGCCTCGACGGCGCGCATGAGTCCCATGGGCGTGTCCGCCTCGAACGGCTTGCGCCCGCTCAGCGCTTCGTAGAGCAGGACGCCGACCGCGTAGAGGTCGGCCTGCGCCGTCGCCGGCTGCCCCAGCAGACGCTCGGGGGCGAGATAGGCGGCCGTGCCGACGATCGTGCCGGTGCTGGTCAGGTCGAGGGCCTCCGTGCTCTTGGCGATGCCGAAGTCGGCCACCTTGGCCGTGCCGTCGGCGGCCAGCAGGACGTTCCCCGGCTTGATGTCCCGATGGAGGACCCCGGCCCGGTGGGAGGCGGCCAGCGCGGCGAGGACCTCGGCGCCGACCGCCCTCGCCCGTTCCGGGTCGAGGGGGCCCTCGGTCAGCTCGTCGGCGAGCGTGCGCCCCGGGAGCAGCTCCATCACCAGGAACGGCGTGCCCTCGTGCTCGCCGCTGTCGTACACCGCGACCACGTTCGGGTGGTTCAGTCCGGCCGCGGCGCGGGCCTCGACCTCGAAGCGCCCCCGCACGCCCGGCTCCGACGCCAGGTGGGGGCTCAGCAGCTTGACCGCCACGTCCCGCCCCAGCCGCAGGTCACGGCCGGCCCAGACCTCGCCCATGCCGCCCCTGCCCACCACCCGGGTCAGCTCGTAGCGGTCGGCGAGCGTCGTCGGGGCCGGGTCCACGGAGAGATCGTACGGGCGCGATGATCGCCGTCGTGGAGGAGATCGACGACGGCGACACGGTGTGGCGCTTCGACGACGCCTTCCTGCGCTCGAACTGGACGTGCATCTGGGGCCGCGGCTGCCTCGGGATCGGGCCCGAGCCGGCCGAGCACCTGGGCCACGGCTGCTGCTCGATGGGCGCCGAGCTCGACGGCGAGGACGAGTCCCGCAACCTCAGCGCCCTGGCCGCCACCCTGGAGCCGTCCCGGTTCGAGCACCACCCAGAGGCGGCCGCCGATGGCGTGTTCGCCGACGACGACCGCACCGCGACCCGGGTGGTCGACGGGGCGTGCATCTTCCTGAACCGACCCGGCTTCCCCGGGGGCGCGGGATGCGCCTTGCACCTGGAGGCGGTCCGCTCCGGGGAATCGCCCCTGGTGTGGAAGCCATCCGTCTGCTGGCAGCTGCCGATCAAGGTGGACTGGGAGCAGGGGCCGGGCGACACCGAGGTGGCCACCGTCCGCCGGTGGGAGCGGCGCGACTGGGGCAGCGACGGCGAGACCATGGCCTGGTGCTGCACCGAGGGCGACCGGGCCTACGTCGGCGACCGGCCCGTCGTCGACTCGTTGGGGGAGGAGTTGGAGGCCATCGTCGGTCCGACCGTGTACGTGGAGCTGCGACGGCGGCTAGGGGGTTGACCAGCTGTCACATTTAGGTGTATCTACACGGTAGATGGACGACCACGCGGCCCGGGAGATGATGACGACCTGCGCCTGCGAGGCCCTGCGGCGGACGTCCCGGTCGGTGACCTCGCAGTACCGGCAGGCGCTGGCGGCGGTGGGCGTCCGGCCCGCGCAGGTGCCCGTCCTGGTCGCCGTCCGCCTCCACGGGCGGGTGCCGGTGACCGCCCTCGCCGAGCGCCTCGGCCTGGACCGGACCACGCTCACCCGCAACCTCGCCGTCCTGGAGGCGGCGGGGCTGGTCACCACCGAGGACGACGGCGACCGGCGGGTGCGGCTGGTCGTGCTCACCGACGCCGGGCGGGAGGTGCTCGAACCCACGTACGAGGCCTGGCGCCGGGCCCAGGACCGGGTCGTCGACGCCTTCGGGGCGGCGCGGCTGGAGGCGCTGGTGGCGGAGCTGGACGCCTTCGACCAGGTGCTGTCCGGGTGACGCTCGTTGTTTTCGCGGTGACAGGTGTATCTACACGAAAGTGAGCCGGCATGGACGTTCCCCTCGGGTTGTGGCTCGGCACCTTCGTCGGGGTGGTGGTCGTGGGCGCCCTGGTGGCGGGGGAGGCGGTGAGGGCGGGGGCGCCGGGAGTGGGGGCCGCCATCGGCGCGTGGTTCGTCGCCGGCGCCCTCCTCGCGTGGGCCGGGGCCTTCGCCACGGACGAGGGCACGTGGGTCCCGGTGATCGGCCTCGGCATCGCCGGGCCCATCGTCGTCGGCGCCTGGCTGCTGCGCCGGCCGGGGCCGGTGGCGGCGCTGGCCGAACGCCTTCCCCTCGGCTGGGTCATCCGGGTGCAGCTCTTCCGAGTGGTCGGCGCCGTGTTCCTCGTCGCCTGGGCCCTCGACCTGATGCCCGCCGCCTTCGCCCTCCCGGCCGGGGTCGGCGACGTCGCCGTCGGCCTGGCCGCCCCCTTCGCCGCCCGGCGCCTCGAACGTGATCCGGTGGGCGGGCGGCGGACGGCTGTTCTCTGGAACGTGGCTGGCATCACCGACCTGGTGGTCGCCGTCACCCTCGGGTTCCTCACCGCGCCGTCGCACCTGCAACAGCTCGCGCAATCCGACGCCAACTACGCCATCACCCGGATGCCCTTCGTCCTGATCCCGGTCTTCGGCGTCCCCCTGGCGATCCTCCTCCACGTCGTCGTCCTCCGCCGCCTGGCCGCCTCCGCCGAAGTCGTGCCCACGTTGGCTTGACAAGCGCACGTGTGTTCGCGCACGCGAGACCCAGGGTCGACGGCGGCGCGCCGCCATGGGCGCTCGCCCGGTTCGAGCCCGCGGTGGTGGGGAAAGGCTCAGCCATCGACCGAGATGGGCCGACGAGCGAGGAGGTTCAGATGACGGAGGACGAAGACCGTTCGAGCACGGTGAAGACCCTGGTGGCGAAGGCCAAGGACGCGCTCGGGAAGGCGACGGGGGCGGTGGCGGGGAAGCTGAAGAAGGGCGACTCCGCGGCCGCCGACTTCGAGACGCCGGCCGCCGCCGGAGAGCCGAGCGAGAACTCCCGGAGGATGAAGGACGCGGTGGAGGCGGCTCGCAAGGCCCGGGCGGACGATTGACCCGACGGGCATGATCTTCCCATGACGATCACCATGGGAAGTGGTCCCTTCGGGCACCGGCCGGCGGGGATCCTCAACTTCGAGCCACCCGAGCACATGACCCTGGTCGAGCCGGTACCTCGCCGCATACGGGGGGTGAGCGGGGGGGCCACCGTCGTCGACAGCGAGCGAGCCATGCTCGTCTACCAGAGCCGGCAGCTCCCCCACTACGCCTTCCCCCAGGAGGACGTGTCCACCGGTGGCCAGCCAGAGGCCCTGGTGGAGGGCTACGTCACCGTCCCGTGGGGCGATCTCGACGAGTGGTTCGAGGAGGACGAGAAGGTCATCGTCCACCCCCGCGACCCCTACCACCGCATCGACACCTTCGCCACCAGCCGGCAGGTGAGGGTGTCGCTCGACGGCCACGTCCTGGCCGAGTCCGACGAGGTGAAGGCGCTCTTCGAGGCGGGCCTGCCCGTCCGCTACTACTTCCCGTTCCACGAGGTCCGCCTCGAGCACCTGGTCGCCAGCGACACGGTCACCCAGTGCGCCTACAAGGGCACCGCCACCCACTGGTCGGCCCGGTTCGGCGACATGGTCCACCCCGACGTCGCCTGGACGTACGAGGGCGACAGCGTGCAGCGGGACGCGGAGGCCGTCCGGGGCCGCATCTGCTTCTACAACGAGCGCACCGACATCGAGGTCGACGGCCTGGCCCAGGCCCGGCCCCAGACGCCCTGGTCACGGAGCGCCGTCGAAGGCCCTTAGGGCTGGGACTCCGCCGCGTCGCCGGTTTGGCCCAGCAGCCAGCTGCACCACTCGTCGAGGCCGTCGCCCGTGCGGGCGCTGGCCTGGATCACCCGGGCCGTCGGGTTCACCGCGTGCAGGTTGGCCAGGAACTTGTCGAGGTCGAAGTCGAGGTAGGGCAGCAGGTCGATCTTGTTGACCACCACCACGTCGGCGGCCCGGAACATCACCGGGTACTTGAGCGGCTTCTCCTCGCCCTCGGTGACGGCGTAGACCATCGCCACCGCGTGCTCGCCCACCTTGAACTCGGCCGGGCACACCAGGTTGCCGACGTTCTCGATCACAAGCAGGTCGATGTCGTCGAGGGGCAGCCGGCGCAGCCCGGAGCGCACCATCACCGCGTCGAGGTGGCACTCGCCGCCGAAGCCCTTGCTGGTGTTGACCAGGGCGATCTCGGCCCCGTAGCCCTCCAGCTGGTCGGCGTCGATGCTGGTGGCGATGTCGCCTTCGAGGATGCCGATCCGCACGGTGGGGGCGAGGATGGCCAGCGTGCGCTTGAGGAGCGACGTCTTGCCCGCCCCCGGCGACGACATGAGGTTGACGGCCCGCACCCCGGCCCGGGCCAGGGCCTGGCCGTTCTCCGCCGCCACCCGGTCGTTCTCGCCCAGGATGTCCTCCAGCACCGCCACCCGGGACCGGCCCGTCTCGGCATAGCCGCTGTGGTCGCCGACGTCGCGGTGCTCGTGGGTGTGGTCGTGGTCGTGACCGCCCCCGTCGTGAGGATGGTCGTGCCCGTCGTGGTCGTGCGCCGGGTCGAATGACCCCAGGGGCGCGTCCTCGTGGTCGTGGTCGTGGGTGGTGCCGTCGGAATGGCGGTGGAACCGGCCCATCAGTCCTCCTCGATGTCGAAGGAGTCGATCCGGAACTCCTCACCGCTGACCATGGTGACCTTGTCGCTGCCGCACGCCTCGCACATGAGGATCGGCATGTCGAGCCTGGTCTCGGCCCCGCACTTCTCGCACTCGATGACGGCCGGCACCTGCTCGATGACGAGCTTGCTCCCGCCCAGGTTGGTGCCCTCGGTGAGCATCCCCCAGCAGAACTCCAGGGCGTCGGGGACGACCTGGCGGAAGTGGCCGACCCGGATGGACACGCTGGTGACGGTGCCGCCGTCGGCCAGCTTGGCGACCGAGGACGCGATGGCCTCACACAGCGACATCTCGTGCACGAAGCCAACCTCCCTCACCCGTCCGACCCTACCGACACCACGGACGGTACCGCAGCGCCCATCGGCCGCTAGACGCCCGCCAGGGGCCGGGCGACCTCGAACCACACCGTCTTGCCGGCGCGGTGGGTGATGACGCCCCAGGCCAGGGCCAGCGACTCGACCATGGAGATCCCCCGACCGGAGCTGCCCTCGGCCGTGCTCTGGCGGCGGCGGATGCCCTCGGGGGACTGGTCGCCGACCTCGATCCGCACCCGGTCGGCGAGCAGCTGGACCGAGACGTCGACCTCGGACCGGGCGTGGACGACGGCGTTGGTGACCAGCTCGCTGACCAGCAGCTCCACCGTGTCGAGGAGCTCGTCGCAGTCCCACCGGCGGAGGGTCTCGTCGACGAAGCGGCGGGCCTGGCGGGCGCTGGGGGCCTCCGGCGCCAGGCGGGCGGTGGCGGCGTCGATGGTACGGCGGACGACGCCCACCATGCCCGCCAGGAGGAGGATCTCGTCGGCCAGGCGACTGGGCGGCACCGCCTTGGACAGGTGGCCGAGCACCTGGGCCGTCCCCCCGCCGACCGGCCCCACCTCGGTGTCGGGGAAGGCGGACGTGCCCACCACCACCGCGTCCGGCGCCGCCCGGTGGACACCTTGGACGGCCGCCCCCGTCCCCCCGTCGGGGAGCAACAGGTCGACCAGGACCAGGTCGGGGTGGAGGCTGCCGGCGGCGGTGGCGGCCTCGCCGGCGGTGCCGACCTCGCCCACCAGCTCCATCTCGGTGCGGCCGGCGAGGGCCAGGGCGACCAGCAGCCGGTAGTCGGGATCGTCGTCGACGACGAGGACGCGCACGCCGGTCTATCCGGGGCCGGGCTCGGGCGCGACCGGGACGGTGAAGCACACCTTGGTCCCCCGGCCCGGCACCGACTCGGCCCAGATGGTGCCCCCGTGGCGCTCGACGATCCGCCGGCAGACGGCCAACCCGGGCTCGCCGTCGGTGTCGCCGAAGCTGGCGAACAGCCGGGCGGCCTCGTCCTCGTCGATGCCGGGCCCGTTGTCGTGGACGCAGATCACCCAGTCGTCGCCTCGCCGGCTGAGCCCGATGTCGACCTCGGGATCGGCCGCCGCCTCGCCCCGCACCGCGTGGTCGAGGAGGGCGGCGAAGACCCGGCCCAGCAACCACTCGTCCCCCACCACCTCCGGCAACGGATCGGCGCGCACCGTGGCCGCGGCCTCCTCGAGCCGGGGCCCCAGCTCCTCCCGCGCCTGCCCGAGGACGCGATCGAGGTCGACGGGGGCCAGCCGCAGCGGCTCCACGCTGCCCCGGGCGTCGGTCAGCAGCTCCTCGACGCGCCCGGTGAGGCCGGCGGCGCGGGTCCGGGCCCGGTCGACCAGAAGGCGGGCCTCCTCGTCGAACGCGTCGTGGTGGCGGTCGGCGAGGACCTCCAGCAGTCCGCCCACCACGTGCAGCGGCTCGAGCAGGTCGTGGCTGATCAGGGAGGCGAACCGGTCGAGCCGGGCGTTCGAGCGCTGCAGCTCGGCCGTGTGCCGGCCGAGGGCGGCCTGGGCCCGGTCGCGCTCCTCCAGCCGCTCGGCGAGGAGCCGGTTCTGTTCCTCGATGGTGCGGGCCGCCTGGTGGAGGGCCATGAACACCGCCACCTTGGAGCGCAGCACCTCGGGGTCGAAGGGCTTGGCCAGATAATCGACCGCCCCCGCCTCGTAGCCCTTGAGCTGGTGCTCCGCCTCCCGGCTGATGGCGGTGAGGAAGATGATCGGGACGTTGGCGCTGCGGGCCCGCATCTTGATCAGCCGGGCCGTCTCGTAGCCGTCCATCCCCGGCATCTGGACGTCGAGGAGGATGACCGCGAAGTCCTCGTTGAGCAGCTGGCGGAGGGCGTCGGGACCGGAGTCGGCCCGGATGACCTCGACGTCGAGGGGGTCGAGGGTCGCCTCCAGGGCCAGCAGGTTGTCGGGCCGATCGTCGACGATCAGCACCCGGGCGCTCACGCGGGAATGGCTTCCGGCCCGCACAGGGCGCCGACGTGGGGCCCGATCTCCTCGAGGGGCAGCACGGTGGCGGCGATGCCCGTGGCCAGGGCGGCGAGGGGCATGGCCGGGCGCTCGGCGGTGGCGGGGTCCTCCACCACCGCCCGCCCGCCCCGGGCCACGATGGCGGCCAGCCCGGACGCCCCGTCGTCGTTGGTGCCGGTGAGGACCACGCCCACCACGCCGCTCCGGTAGGCGGCGGCGGCCGACTCGAACAGGACGTCGATCGAGGGCCGGGCGAAGCGGACGGGGGCCTCGGTGGAGAGGGCCAGGTGGCCCGACCGCTCGACCATCAGGTGGTACCCGGCCGGGGCCAGGTACGCGGTTCCCGGGTTCATCCTGACCTTGTCCTCCGCTTCGCGGACCATCCACCCAGTCTGCCGGCTGAGGAGCCGGGCCAGCATGGACTCCGAGTCCCGCCGGTGCTGGGCGACGACGACGGGGGCGCCAAGGTCGCGGGGCAGCCCGTTCAGGAGCCGGGCCAGGGCGGTGACCCCGCCCCAGGAGCTGCCGACGACGACGATGGCGCAGGCCATGGCCGGTCAGCGCCCGCCGTGGGGGGTCGGGCGGGCCACCTTGCGGTAGATACGGTGTGCGTCATCCAGAGCCTGGTAGTCGTGCTCGTGAGGAGTGAAGCTCACGGATTCCTTCTGGCCCAGAACGAGGATCCCGAAACGGGACAGGCTGTCGTGGAACAGCCGGTGGACCCGGTCCTGCAACGTCTTGTCGAAGTAGATGAGGACGTTGCGGCAGATCACGACCTGGAACTCGTTGAACGAGCGGTCGGCAACCAGGTTGTGCTGGGCGAACACCACGTTCGCCACCAGGGCGGGGTCGAAGCGGACCCCGTCGTAGGCGGCCACGTAGTACTCGGAGAACGCCCTCGTACCCCCCGCGGCCAGGTAGTTCTCGGTGTACTCCCGCATCTTCTCGAGGGGGAACACGCCGTCGCGGGCCCGGGCCAGCACCGACTGGTTGATGTCGGTGGCGTAGATGCGGGTGCGGTCGAGGAGTCCCTCCTCGGCCAGCAGGACGGCCAGGGAGTAGGTCTCCTCGCCCGTGGAGCAGCCCGCGTTCCAGATGCGCAGGAAGGGATAGGTGCGCAGCACGGGCACGACCCGCTCCCGGAAAGCCAGGTAGAAGCCGGGATCGCGGAACATGGCGGTGACGTTGATGGACAGGTCGAGCAGGAGCCGCTCCATGCAGTCCGGATCGTGCAGCAGGCGCTCCAGGAGCCCGGAGATGGTGGCGATGCCCTCCAGGTCGCGCCGGCGTGACAGCCGCCGCCGCAGCGACGCTCGGGCGTAGTTCCGGAAGTCGAACCCGTAGCGCCGGTAGACCGCCTCCAGCAGGAGGTCGATCTCGATGTCCTCCAGGTCGGCGGGCTCGTCCGACGAGAGCCGGGACTCGGCCACGCTCACCGATAGAGCCAGACCCGCATCAACGACAGCAACTGCTCGACGTCGACCGGCTTGGTGATGTAGTCGGATGCGCCGGCGCCGATCGACTGCTCCCGGTCGCCCTTCATGGCCTTGGCCGTGAGGGCGATGATCGGCAGGCGGGCGAAGCGAACGTCGGCCCGGATGTGGCGCATGGTCTCGTAGCCGTCCATCTCCGGCATCATCATGTCCATCAGGACGAGGTCGGGGGCGGGATCCCGGTCGAGGGCCTCGATCGCGTCCCGGCCGTTCTCCGCGAACTGGGCGTCCATCCCCAGGCCCTCGAGGGCGCTGGTGAGGGCGAAGACGTTGCGCACGTCGTCGTCGACGATGAGCACCCGCTTGCCCCGGAAGACGGCGTCGGCCGAGTGCAGCTGCTCGATCATGCGCCGCTTCTCGGGCGGCAGCTTGGCCTCCACCCGGTGCAGGAACAGGGCGGTCTCGTCGAGCAGCCGCTCGGGCGAGCGGACGTCCTTGACGATGATCGTCTCCGCGTACTTCTTCAGCCTGGTCTCCTCCCGGCGGGTGAGCTCCTTGCCCGTGTAGACGATCACCGGCAGCTGGGAGAAGCGCTCGTCGGCCTTGAGCCGCTCGAGGAGGGTGAAGCCGCTGGTGCGGGGCAGCTTGAGGTCGAGGACCATGCACGCGAAGTGCTCGCCCTCCAGGGCGGCCAGCGCCTCCTCGCTCGACCCGACGCCGACGACTTCGATGCCCTCGTGGTCGCTTCCGACCAGCTCGACGATGCTGGCCCGCTCCCGCTCGTCGTCCTCCACCACCAGCACCCGGCGGGTGGCGGACTCGATGAAGCGCATGAGCTCGCCCACCGCCTGGTTGAGGTCGTCGGGCGACACCGGCTTCTGCAGGTAGGAGAGGGCGCCGGCAGAGAGGGCGCTCTGGCGCTGGTCGGCGGCGGAGATGATGTGGACGGGGATGTGGCGGGTGGGGATCTGGCCCTTGAGCTCCTCGAGGAGGGCCAGGCCGTCGATGCCGGGCAGGGCGGTGTCGAGGAGGATGGCGTCGGGGTGGTGCTCCCTTACCAGGGCCAGGGCGACGTCGCCCCGGCGGGCCACCAACACCCGGAACCCACGGGCCCGTCCCAGCTCGGCCGACGTGTCGACCAGCTCGGGGTCGTCGCCCACGATCAGCAGCACTCGGTCGCCGGGGTGGAGGGTGGCCCGGTCGTCGCCCTCCACGTCGTCGGTGGAGACCGCCACCGGCGGCCGGAGCGATCCCGGCTGCGGGGGTGCGACAGGCGACGGCGCGGCCGGCGCCTCGCCCGCACCCAGGTCGGCGGGCAGGGTGGCCGGCAGGTACAGGGTGAAGGTGCTGCCGGCCCCGGGAGCGCTCTCCACGTGGATCTCCCCACCCAACAGGCGGGCGATCTCCCGCCCGATGGACAGGCCCAGGCCGGTGCCGCCGTACTTGCGGCTGGTGGTGCCGTCGGCCTGCTGGAACGCCTCGAAGATCATCATGTGCTTGTCGGCGGGGATGCCCAGGCCGGTGTCGGTGACCCGGAAGGCGACCACCCCCGACGACGGATCGGCAGCCGCGGCCCGCAGCCGGGGATCGTGGAAGACGGCCCGGGGCGGGGCGGGGCGGATGTCGAGGGTGACCGAACCCGTCTCGGTGAACTTGACCGCGTTCGACAGCAGGTTGTTGAGGACCTGCTCGAGCCGCTGGCGGTCGGTGTCGAGGAGCGCCGGGGCGGCCTCGTCGACGGTGACCGACAGGGCCAGGCCCTTCTGGTCGGCGAGGGGACGGAACGTCGACGCCACGTCGGCGGCGAGGTCGGCCAGGACGAAGGTGGCCGGCGCCAGCTCCATCTTGCCCGCCTCCACCTTGGACAGGTCGAGGATGTCGCTGATCAGCGCGAGCAGGTCGGCGCCCGCGCCGTGGATGCTCTTGGAGAACTCGACCTGCCGGTCGGTGAGGTTGCCGGCCGGGTTGTCGGCGAGGAGCTTGGCCAGGATGAGCAGGCTGTTGAGGGGCGTGCGCAGCTCGTGGCTCATGTTGGCCAGGAACTCGGACTTGTAGCGGGAGCTGACGGCCAGCTGCTCGGCCCGCTCCTCCAGCGCCCGCCGGGCCAGCTCGATCTCGGTGTTCTTGACCTCGATGGCCCGGTTCTGCTCGGCCAGCTGGGCCGCCTTCTCCTCCAGCTCGGCGTTGGTCTGCTGCAGCTCGTGCTGCTGGACCTGGAGCAGTTCCTCCGACGCCTTGAGCGACTGGGCCTGGTCCTCCAGCTCGAGGTTGGAGCGGCGCAGCTCGTCCTGCTGGGACTGGAGCTCCTCCGACTGGCTCTGCAGCTCCTGGGTGAGGCGCTGGGACTCCTTGAGCAGCTCCTCGGTGCGGGTGTTGGCGATGATGGTGGCCACCACCACGCCGACGCTCTCCACGATCTGCTCGAGGAAGGCCTGGTTGACCGAGGTGAAGGCCCGCACCGAGGCCAGCTCGATCACGCCCAGGACCTGCTCCTCGAACACGACCGGAAGGACCACCACGTTGACCGGCGGCGTCTCCCCCAGGCCGGAGGCGATGCGGATGTAGTCGGGCGGGGCCTCGGTGACGAGGATGACCCGCTTCTCCAGGGCGGCCTGTCCGACCAGGCTCTCCCCCAGTCCGAAGTGGTTCTTGACGCCTTTGCGGGCGGTGAAGCCGTAGCTGGCGATGAGGCGCAGGTCGACCTCGCCGCTCGGGTCGGGCTGGGCGAAGAAGAAGGCCCCGTGCTGGGCGCTGACCAGGGGCGTCAGCTCGGACATGATCAGCGCCGACACCGCCGTGAGGTCGCGCTGGCCCTGGAGCATGGCCGAGATGCGGGCCAGGTTGGACTTGAGCCAGTCCTGCTCCTCGTTGCGGCCGGTGGTCTCCTTGAGGTTGCCGATCATCTGGTTGATCGTGTCCTTGAGGTCGCCGACCTCGCCGGTGGCGTCGACCGTGATCGACCGGGTGAGGTCGCCCTGGGTGACGGCGGTGGACACCTCGGCGATGGCCCGCACCTGGGTGGTGAGGTTCCCGGCCAGCTGGTTCACGCTCTCCGTCAGCCGCCGCCACGTGCCCGACACGCCCTCGACCTCGGCCTGGCCGCCCAGGCGACCCTCGGTGCCCACCTCCTGCGCCACCCGGGTGACCTCGGTGGCGAACGACCCGAGCTGGTCGACCATGGTGTTGATGGTGTTCTTGAGCTCGAGGATCTCGCCCCGGGCGTCGACCGTGATCTTCTGGGACAGGTTGCCCTTGGCCACCGAGGTGGTGACCTGGGCGATGTTGCGGACCTGGTCGGTGAGGTTGTCGGCCATCG
>Ga0105245_10004352_pt1 | contig 12532 bp, 10 predicted proteins | sample KBSM54metaG_FD_81523 | JGI IMG/M metagenome (GOLD analysis project Ga0105245, IMG submission 81523) | Miscanthus rhizosphere microbial communities from Kellogg Biological Station, Michigan, USA - KBS M5-4 metaG | ecosystem: Host-associated > Plants > Roots > Rhizosphere > Soil | place... | reverse complement strand
TCGCAGCCTTGGAAGTCCGCGATGTCAGCGAGCGAGGCGCGCCGCTGCGAGGAGGCAGCCGCCGATCAGCTCTGCGCGTACGGCTATGAGTTGGCAACTGCGCCGCGACGAGGAGCAACGGTGTTCAACACGCCGTACCTGGTGAGCGACATCGCACGCCGCGCCGCGTCGCACCTGCGCCGGCGTTAGGTCGTCGTCAGTGGTCGGAAGGGGCCCACAGCGCGTGGGATCGCAGGATGGCGCCGAGCCGTTCCGCCACGACCTCGCGGCTGAACGACCGGTCGTAGGTCGCCCTCGCGCCATCGGCGACGGCGGCGAGTTGCCCGGGATCCTCTGTCAGTTCGACGAGCCTGTCGGCGAATGCGTGGTCGCTGTCCGCGAGCAGGATGTCGTCACCGGGGCTCAGGCCCTCGAGGCCTTCCGCGCCGACCGTGGTGCTCAGCACGGGGACGCCGAACGCGAACGACTGCACGATCCTCGTGCGCAACCCGGTCGCTGCCGTGGAGCCGGCGACCTGGAGATCGCACGTCGCGTAGACCGAGCGGAGATCCTCCACAAAGCCGAGGAACGACACCTGTGGGTACGCCGACGCGAGTGCGCGTATCGACGCCGATCGTTCCGAGTCGCGCACCTCGCCGACGACCACGAGCTCGAGACGGTCGAGCACTGATGGCGAGAGCAGCGGGAACACGTCGGCGAGGATGAACTGGAGGGACCGGAAGCTGGGCAGTGAATCGATCCGACCGACGTGCAGCAGGCGCAAGATGCCGGCGTCGACCCACGCCCGTTCGCGCTCGACGCGCGTCGCCCGCGGCCAGCTCATCGGCAAGAGCTCGACGTTGTTGTGGCCACCTGCGCGCAATTCGGCGCATTCGTTGGCGGCGATACCCACGACGAGATCAGCGCGCTGGTACACGGCTCGTTGGGCGGCGGCGACGCGGCGCTGTTCGCGACGCTCGTGCGCCGCGACCGGCCGCCCGGTCACATCGCTGCGGATGGTGCGGTGTCCGACGAGGAACCGATGTTCGTCGTCGTGCATGCTGAACACGCTCGTCCCCTCGAATCCGAGGCATGCCGCGGCCGCTCGCAGGTACTCGAAGTGGTGGATGGCGGTGGGGTCGAGCGCGTGGCGCGCCCGTGCCTCGTTCCGAATGCGCGCGGCTCGGTCGTAGAGATGGTCCGTTGCGTTCCGAACCGGCCGGCCCAACGCATAGGCGGCCCGACTGGCGATGGTGCGCGACGACGGCGCCGCGGGGACGCGGGTGAACGTCACCGATCGCAGTTCGTCGGGCACGTCGAAGTCGCTGTCGTCGAGTGTCACGAACTCCACGTCGAAGCCGAGGTCGACGTAAGCCTGTGTGTTCGAGAACATCCGGATCTCGGGGCCTGTGCCATTGGGCGACGGCAGCCACCGTTCGGAATAGAGGTGAACCTTCGGCAGCGTCAGCTCCCCACGCGCGGTCCGTGTGCGCCGGATCGATCGCGTTCAGACTACGAGGCATGAGCGCTCGGCAATTCGTGCACCAGCGGGTCGAAGCGCCCCTGTTCGATCGCCGTCCGCACCACTGGTATCTCCCGAATCCACTGAAGATCTACGAATTCGAGCAACTCGTCGCGGGCCTCCCGCCCATGGACGGGCAGGGGCGGGACAACGCACTGCTCGACCTCGGGTGCGGGACCGGGTTGCAGTCGCTCGTGCTGGCGCGGCGGGGTTGGGCCGTGACCGGTGTCGACTCTGATCCCTCCAGGATCGAGAAGGCCCGTCGCCGGCAACGGTCAGTACGCGGAGCCGACAATGCAGCGTTCGTGGCGGCGACGCTCGAAGACGCCATGCTGCCCACGGCGACGTTCGATGCGGCGGTCAGCTTCCGTGTGCTCGAACACATCCCGGATCTCGAGGGTTGTCTCGCCGAGGTGCACCGCGTGTTGAAGCCCGGCGCCGCCTTTCACGCGTCCGTCGACTGTCTCGGCAACGTGACCGACCAGGACCTCCGAGATCGCCATCACCGTGACTACGCCATCCATCGGCTCTTCGACACGGCAACCGCCCCCGGATACTTCGAACGTCAAGGGTTCGTCGTCGACGAGTGTCGTGCGATCCTGAAGGGCCCTAGGGCGATCGAGGCGTTCCGATCCAGCTGGTCCTCCGTTCGCCGGCTCAGCCTGGAGAAAGTGCATCCCGTTCGTGCCCTGCGACGCGAGGATGCGCGCACGACGTCAGATGCCGGGGTCATGCTGCTGCTGCGCATGCACACCCCATCAGTCCGCCGATGAGCACGCTTTCGACGATCAGCTGACCACTGAATCGATGACGGTGGCATACCGAGAGCGCAACGCCTCGATGGTGAATGAGCGGTCATAGGTCGCCGCCGCGCCATTGCCGAGCGCGCGGCGTTGCGCGATGTCACCGAGCAACTCGAGGATGACGGGCGCCATGTCGTCGACGCGAGCGACGAGCCTGCAGTTGACGCCGTCCTCCAACTCCGGAAAGCACTCGACGCCGGCGCCCACTGCGACGATGACCTGCCGATGCTGCATCGCGACCACCGCACGCGTGCGTTGGCCGGTCGGTTGGTCCCACGGGATCACGTGGATGTCGTAGGGAATCAGCACCGACGACAGATCGTCGACGAAGCCGAGACACCGGAGGTGTCGCAACGCCGATGTGAGCGCGGTGGGCGCGGCCGAAGTGTCGCCGATGACGGTGACGAGATCGGATGACTTCCCGAGGTGCGGGACGACCTTGTCGACGAACGCGCCGAGGCCGACACGCGACGCCGTCGTCGACAGCGATCCGAGGTGGACGATGCCCGGTGCACGAACCACGTCGGGTTCACCGACCGAGCGTTCTGCGTACGCGACAGGGAGATAGTGCACGTTGGTGCAACCGACGTGCTCGAGGTCAGCGCACTCGACCGCAGAGCCGGACACCACGGCGTCGGCTGCGCGCGCGATTCGTTCCTCCTCGCGCTGCTGGCGGACGGTCGTGGACTGTTCTGCGTGTGGGTCGGCCCGGAGGCGCGAACGCCAGTCGTGATGGGAGTACACGATGGGAGCGCGATCCCGGAGCGTCGTCACCTGGCCCGGGCCGACGTTCTCGGCCCACACCAGATCTGGCCCGAATCGGTCGAGAAGTCGCTCGTAGTCGCGGGCGACGTTGAAACGCACCACTGGGTTCGCGATCCAGCCCGTCCGGGTCGTGTTCAGTGCGCGGTTGGCGATGCGCGCGACGAGCGATGGCTCATCGGGGTACGTCGAGAGCTCGACCGACGCGCAGAGCGACTGGACGTCGTCCCACTGCTCGCGGTGGTTGGCGTAGTAGTTGTCGAAGGCGACACGTCCGACGCTGTACGCGTAGTGCCAGAGGTGCACGTCGTGTCCCAGCTCCGCGAGCGATCGAAGCCGCGAATACTGCGCCGCAGAACCTCCACCGGGGCCGTCAACCGCAAGCACCCGGTCGTACACGACGAAGAGGCAGCTGGCCACGCGACCTCAACGAACCATGGACGCGGTGAGGTCGGCGAGCCTCGCCCCGGCATGACCGTCTACGCGGCCGCACACCCGCTCGACCATCCAGGCGCGTCCCTCGCGGTCTTTGGCGGGGTCATCGAGATACGACGACACGGCGTCGACAAGCTGCGACTCACCATCCGCGAGTTGCACCCCCGAGGATTCGGCGAGTGGCTTGAAGTGCTCCCAGACGTGGTTGATGTCGTGCACGAGTCGCGTTCGGCTGGCGCCCGGTGAAGGATCGAAGTCGAGGTTGACGACTGGGCGATCGAATACGGACGCGTCGATCGTCACCGACGACGCGAGGTTCACCACGACGTCGGCATGACGCATCGTGTTGACCCACTCCCAGATGCTCGTGGTGTTCTGATACGGCGCCGTCGTCCAATGCCGGTGCGCTCCTTGCACCACGACCTTCGGGAAGCGCGTACGGATCTCATCGAGCACCGAGTACCCATGCTCACGAAAGCCGGGATGCGGGCGAACGATCACTTGTGCGTCGCGAAGGCGCGGATCGTGGGCCGTCGCACGCTCACAGAATCGCAACGCGCCGTAATCCTCCTGCACGATGTTGGGAGACCCCAAGCAGTACACGACGATCGGTCGATCGGCATCGAGGCCGAACTCGTCTGCGAACGCGCCCCGTTCGCTTTCGAATCGAGGCTGCCGGAAGACGTCGTACTGCGGGCTGCCGATGACGTGAACGGATCGATCTCGGCTGGCCGGATAGTGGCGGCGCAGCTCGACCGCCATCTGTTCGCTCCAGACGGCATACGCGTCGTAGTCGATCGCAAGTCGGCCTTTTGTCGTGATGTTGTCGAACGACGTGATGTACGCAATGGTCGGGATGCCGAGCCGTTGCGCGGCGGCCACGGTGTAGATCTGTTCGGGCTGGAACGGGCAGAGCGCGAGCACGGCTCGCGGCTCGAGCTGGTCGAGGAGTCGGAGCAACGCGTCGCTCACGCCATGGCGCGTGATGATGCGACCGACCGTGCGATCGATCCACACTGGCTCCTTCGACCGTCCGATGAGCCGCCCCACCCCGTGCAATGCGCGCTCGCTGATGGCCGCGGTATCGCGCTTGGTGAGCGCCCACGCGCTGTGGCGCGATGGCGCGCCGATGGCAAAGTCCCACGAGAACGATGCGAGGTGACGCAGCTTGTCAATCCAGTGTCGTGTCCTGACCGCGGCCGGCCACGGCGAGAAGTACCGGTCGTGCTGCTGCGGATCGAAGAACGACGGATCGTTCGGCCCGTGGCCCCATACGACGGGATCGAACGCCGGTGTCGCGACGTCCATGAACGAGCTGTAGAGGAGGATTCGATCGGTCGAGAAGATGCTCGACAGGACGAGAACCTTCGCCGCGGCGTCGCCGGTAGCAGCGTCCAAGGTCGCGCTATCGGACTTCCGAGAGTTGCACCGCTCGACGATAGAACTCGTTCGACTCGACCAGCTCACGAGCCGGGCCAGCGGCGGTGAGGAGTCCGTCTTGGAACACGAGAAGACGATCGCAGCTGTTCAGCGTCGACAAGCGGTGAGCGATGATCACGATGATGATCTCACCCTTGAGCCGCTCGAGGGTCTCCTGGATGATCGACTCGGACTGAAGGTCGAGCGCGCTCGTCGGCTCGTCGAGGATGAGGATCGACGGGCGCCCGACGAGTGCGCGGGCGATCGTGATCCGCTGGCGCTGACCACCGCTCACGGCATCGGCCCGCTGCCCGATGACGGTGTCGTAGCCGTTGGGCATCGCTTCGATCTCATTGTGGATTCCCGCCAGCCGCGCAGCGGTCTCGATCGCGTCCGTCGAGAAGTCCCGGAAGAACGCGATGTTCTCCGCAACGGTTCCTTGGATGAGCCGGCCGTCTTGCGGCACATACGACATCGCCGCCCGCCACCCCGAGAGCGAGAACTCCTCAGCCTCGACCCCGTCGACCATCACGTGGCCAGAGGTTGGTACCCGCAGCCGCAACAAGAGCTGCACGAGCGTCGACTTGCCCGCCCCAGAAGGCCCGACCACTCCTACCGCGTCGCCGGGGTCGAGGACGAACGACACGTCGCGAAGCGCGGGCACGCCGGCGCGGTATTCGAACGACACGTTGTCGAACGCCAGGCTCGGCGTAGGGGGCAGCGGTCGGCTACCCGCTGTTCTCGCGTTGTCGCGAAATCGTTCGAGGTTGGCCCGAACGAGCGTCATGTCGGGAGCGACGTCATTGAGACGGTGGTACGTCGACTGCAAGCTCTGGGAGTACGACAGCGCGCGCACCATGATGAGCACGATCGCGCCGACACTTGCGAGGTTGCTGCTACCGAACAGGTGCACGACGCCCAAACCGCCGACCAACAGGAGCAGCACGGTTGTCGCGTAGACGCTGGACACGATGCCGCTGAGCAGCTGGGCACGGAACCATGGTCCTCGGACGGCGTCGCTGCGTTGGCGGACGATCTCGTATTGCGCACGTGAGGCGTCGAACACCTGCACGTCTTCCGCCATGCGCACCGACTCGGTGATCGCCTCGGAGATACGGAGATACGCACGCGATCGTTCCTTGCCGAGCCGTCGGGCGGCGAGCGACAACGGTCGTAGTCCGAAGAACAGCGCGCTGACGGACACGAGGATCGTGATCGCGGCCAGAGGGTTGAGAATGACCGCGGATAGCATCAGCGCGGAGAAGTTGAACCCCGACGCCATGCTGTCGGCCAGTACAAGGATCGCCGTGGTCGACCGGTTCACCTGCCCGAGAAGCGCCTCGACGAATCGGCCCTCCTGCTCGCGCGACTGCACATCCCACGACGCCTGCAGAAACGCGTCGAACAAGGTGATGCGTAGTTCCGCCTGCGCGTCGGAGCTCATCCGAGCCGGCAGATACGCAGAAACCACCTGCAGGGCCAGACGGATCAGCGCGACTCCGGCGCTGGTCAGTAACAACCCGGCGATCGAGAGGTGCACCTGCAAACCGATCGGTCCCGTGCTGAGTGACACGCGCGAAGCGCCCGATGAGATCGCGAGAGCGAGATGGACGAGTAGGAGCAGCGACCCCGCTTCGAGAAAGCCAGACGTCACTGATACGGCGGCGAGTGCGACGAGCCGACGCCTCGAGCTCTGGAGAAACGGCCGAGCGTCGTCCCACCGGCGCCGCAGGCGCCGAAGGTGGCTTTCGTGGGTTCGCTCTTCTTCGCGGTTCGCGACCCGCGCTTCCGACCTCGGCATGACGTTGTTCACGAGCATACGGGAGCAATGGTGAGTGATGACCTCGGCTGCGACCGCAGCCGGCAATGGCGACTGGCGATCTGCTGCGGGCTGCCCCGGTCAGGATCGACCCTCCAGTACCAACTTGCAGCGGAAATCGTCGAGAGTGCAGGTGCGGGGCGAGCTCTCGGCTGGATCGGCGCAGCGAGCGTGGACGACGTCATCGAGCAACTCCCTCGAGGCAAGGTGGGCGTGGTCAAGGTCCACCACTTCCAGCAACTCCATGGCGTCACACGGGCCGATGCTGGCGGAAGCCTCCGTCTCATCCACAGCTACCGCGATCTTCGCGATGTGGCCGTGTCGCTGAGTCGATTGTCGGGCCGATCATTCCGAGACATCGTGGTCGCGGCCGACGTCGAACGAATGATCGCAGACTCCATTCAGTGGGAGTCATGTGAGTCAGTGATGCTCTCCAGGTACGAGGATTTCGTGGGCGACGTCGGCAGGGAGGCCGGCCGCATTGCCGCACACCTCGACCTCGACCTGCCCGTCGACCTACTCGACCACTTCGTCGATCATTTCTCGCTCGAACGCCAACGCGACCGAACCGCTGAGCTCAGGTCGGACTCGATTGGCTACGACCCGACGACGTTGCTGCACCGAGGGCACATCGGATCCGGCGCTGCTGAGCAGTGGCGTTCGCTCAGCATGGTGGAGCGGGCGTACCTCGAGCGCGTCGCGGGTGACTGGTTGTCACGCCACCAGTACGCGTTGTCCACACACAGCTACCAGCGACAGCTTGCGGCCGCCCGATACCTGACGCGTTACATCGACCGCGCGCGAAATCACCGATCAAAGGGCACGCTGGCTGCCGCGGTGCGAAGGCGGTTCATCGATCGCTTTCGGTAGGACGTCTGTGCGGTCAGCCCGACTCGAACTACGCGGCCGGCCGTGCCGCCCGCCGAGCCTTACGACGTCGGCCGTCGGCGGAGGCGACCATGCGCACGGCGCGCCACTTCCGCTCAGCCGTGACCCACCACATGTGTCGACGTTGCCGCCATCTCGTCGTTGCCATTGCGTCTTCGAACGCGGCTTCGTTCTCGGCCCACTGCTGTTCGAAGCGCTGGGTCGCGGTTTCGTACAACCGCAGGTCGAGCTCGACGAGTGAGGCCAGCTCTCGACGGAGCTCAGGGTCTCGTCGCCAGGCGGGGGTCTCGCCGACGTTGGATGTCGTGTAGGTGGCTTGCTGCCAGCCCAGAACGGAGCGCATGGCCGCGACCGACATGTCGTAGCGCTCGGTCAGACCCACCACCGCGAAGGCGTCGAGGTTTCGTGTGGCCTCCGCGAGCGACGCTTCGTCGCAGGGCTCGTCGCCGCGCTCACCCATCTCCATCTGCCATTGCGCCTCGGAAAGCGTCCAGACCAGCGGGTTGATCCATCTCGGGACGAGCCCGCGCCGCAGGCACTCGACGAGTGAGTACGAAACGGCGGCGTCGTGGTGTGCGGCGTCGGCGGTGCGGCGCGAGTGCAGGTACTGCGACATCAGACGGTCGACGGGATGGCGAACCAGCGTGAAGTACGTGACCGGCCGCGGAATCTCGCGGTGGATGCCGAACCCGACGTGGCCAAAGACGAGGCGGTGGCCGTTCCATTGCTCCGGCGTGATCGAGCGGAGGTCGCCCACGAGTTGTGGGAGCGTTCGACCCTCCTTGCGGTACGACACCTTCAACAACGCGCCTTCGTACTCTTCGTACAACAACGTGCGCAGCGTCGAGCCGCCTGTCTTCGGAATGTGGAGGAAGACGTCGACCGACGCGTCAGACCGATGCCCCTCGCTCGGCAACGACGACCCCACCCGCTCTCTCACCCGTCAGTAACGTAGCTTTTTCTCGAATCTCAACTCGGCGGTGGCCAGCACGTTCGCGATGCGTTCGCCGGCCCGGCCGTCGCCGTACACGTCGTCGCGATCTGGACGCGGGTTCTCGAGTTGCGCCCGCGTGGCTTTGACGATGGCATCGCGGTCGTAGTCGGCGTCGATCAGGTTCGCGCCTCGGTCGCGGCCTTCTTGTCGGGTGCCGATGTTCACCGCCGGTACCGCGAGATACGAGCACTCGCGGATGGCGACACTCGAGTTGCCGATGAGGCATCGCGCGTTCACGAGCAGACGCAAGAAGTCGGTCGGGCCCATGTTCTTGAAGAAATGGATGTTCGTCGCTTCCCGTTGTTCGCGAAAGGTGCGAATGCCGTTCGAGGTGGCGTCGCTGCCCGCATCGACGTTCGGCCAGAACCACAGCGTCGGCAGACCGATTGCTTCGACCGCGTGCAGTGTCTCGAAGATCTGCGTGCGAGCCCGCTCGAATTCCGTCGTCACCGGATGCTGCATCACGACGATGTAGCCACCTGACAGATCCAGCGGCGTGCCGACGCCGCCGTACTTCGCGATCGGATCGAAGTCGAGTGCGGGCTGCGCCACGACCTCGGCCGCCAGGTCGATCGACGGGCAGCCGGTCACGTGCACTGCCGTCGGGTCTTCGCCCATTCGGATGACGCGCTGTGCTGCATTGTCGGTGGCCACCAGGTGGAGGTCGGCGAGCTTCGTGACCGCGTGACGGACCTTCTCGTCGATCGACCCGGTGATCTCGCCCCCTTGGACGTGGCACAGCGGGATGTTCATGAACGCGGCGGCGATCGCAGTCGCGAGCGTCTCGTACCGGTCGGCGACGGTGACGACGACGTCGGGGGCAAGGTCGTCGAACGCCGTCGCGAGCTCGAGCAGGCCGAGGCCGGTCGTCTTGGCCATCGACATCGGCGTCTCGCCTTCGAGCACCATGAACACGCGGCGATCGATGTGAAAGCCGTCGGCTTCTACCTGTTCGATAGCGCTTCCATAGCGATCGAGCAGCGCGGACGCAGCTACGACGAGTTGCAGCTCGAGATCGGGATGCGCGTTGACCGCGGAGAGCGCGGTCTTGATCCGGCTGTAGCTCGGACGAGCGGTCACGACGACGCACACCTTGCGGCTCACGCGAGCGGCTCCAGGTCGTCTTCCTGCAAGAGTGCATCGGACGGTATGTGGCGCGCGACGCGTCGACCGACGAGTTCGGGGATGCGATCGGCAGGGATACCGGTCCCGGGTTTCTTCGCCGTGAGGTGGTGCCGTTCGATCGTGGTACCTGAAGGGAGGTCGACGGCAGCGACAGCGCTCCGCGTGAACAGATCGCGCATGGGCTGCATGGACACGGCGGACGCGTCCTTGTCGACAGGGCTGGCCAACGCGGTTTCGACGAAGCGAATGCCGGCGACGAGATCGGCGAGTGCTGTGGTCGTGATCGACGCCGGCACGTCTGGCCCGAACATCTCGGTGCTCAACGTGGCGTGCACCTCGACGACGTCGGCGCCCAACGTCGCGGCCGCGATCCCCGCGTAGATGGTGGCGGAGTGATCGGAGAGTCCGACCCAGCATCCGTAGCGCTGCCGGAGTTCGTCGAGCACGTTGAGCCCGAGTTGCTCCGGTGGACACGGGTACGCCGTCGCGCACTGCAGCACGGCAACGGGTGCTCCTTCCGCGCGCACCGCCTCGACGGCGCGGTCGAGTTCGTCGAAGGAGCTCATCCCACTCGACAAGAGCATCGGCGCTCGCGTGGCCGCCATTCGTCGTACCAAGTCGAGGTTGCCCACCTCACCGGACGCGACCTTCCACGCCTTCATTCCGATCTTCTCCAACAGCTCGATCGCTTCGATCGAAAAGGCCGAACTGAGGAACACGAGCCCGACTTGCGACGCATGGTCTGCGAGCCCGGCCCACTGGTCGGGCGTGAACTCCATACGCCGCCAGTAGTCGTAGCGGGACTCGTCTTGCCGGCTGAACGGAACGCGCCAGGGTTCCGACGGCGTGCTCTCTGCGGCGGCGATGTGGGTCTGGAACTTCACCGCGTCGGCGCCGCTACGCGCGATCGCATCGACGAACGCGTGCGCTTGCCCGAGACTGCCGTCGTGGGACTGCGCGACTTCGGCCACGACGAGCGCACCGCGCGCGTCAGCGCGGCCGGTCACGCGTGCGCGGAGGGATCCCTGCTTGTCTGCCACTGCCCGTCGAGCGTACTTGCGTGCCTACTTGCGCAGAGCGGTGGTCCACGCCGCCAGCGCGGTCGTGAGATGGTCGACGTAGGTTCCGAGGAGGGGAGAGCAGCCGGCCCGTAGGCGGCGGACGTTTTCGCCGAGCTCGGCCATCATCTCGACGTAGCTCGTGGGTGTGATCGGGTCGCTTGCGGCGAGCATCAGTTCGATGAACTCGTCGTTCACGAGATGGCACACGTGTTCTTGCCAGATGTTGCGCTGGTGGTCACCCGCCTTGAGATGCCGGATCATCGGCTCGCCGACCGCCATCGCGTCGCCCCGCTTGTCCATCAGCATCTTGAGGATGAACCCGCCCCAGATGTCGCCATAACGGTCGATGACCCAGTTCGGCATGGCGGCGATGTGCATCGGGAGCTGATACGCGGCGGGCAGCACCTCGCGACGGAATTGCATGTTCATCGAGCACACGGAGATGAGGTGACCGTCTCCGATCACCACCGAGTCGTGTGCGAGGGCCGCGTCGGGGTGCTGCCACTCCGGGCCGTTGACCTTGTCGACCGCGTTCACGTCGAACGCGCCCTTCCACAGTCCCAACGAGAACTTCACGTCGTGGGCTTCGGCCGCGTCGATCGACACGCGTGTGTCGCCAGCGCGAGCCGAGTACGGAAACCCCCGCGGGTACAGGGCCTCGGACACGTCGCGATACAGCGCCAGGATGTTCAAGTGGCGGCCGTGCGTGCGGGCCACAGGTCGGGGTGTCGTCGACAGCGCGGCTTCGACCTGTTCGCCGAAGTCCTCGTGGTAGACGAAGCAGTCGTCGTCGAGCGCAACGATGATCTCGTCGTCGTCGGACTCCTGCCACGCGACGAGGAAGCCGAAGTCGCGACAGGCACCGTTGCGTTTCGGGATGGCCACATCGAGCGCGCCGAGGCGCTTGCGTCGATCGGCCCACGTGTGAACCTCGAAGCTCGGGTGGTCGAGGGTGATCGAGCCTTCTGAGTCGTCGACGACGATGAATCGCGCGCCGGACTCGATGAGGGGAGAGAGCGCTGCGAGGTCGATCGACCGGTTGGTGGGGATCACGACGATCATGTGAGCGCTCGGAACTCTTCGTCGAGCCATGCCACCACTTCGTCGACCCACAGGGAAAGGTGGAAGCGCGCCTCGAACAGCTCGCGCGATACACGGGCCATGTCGGCTCGCCGACCTGGATCCGTCAACACGGCCTGCAATCCGCTCGCGAACGCGTGGTGGTCTTCCGGCGGGACGAGCACCGCGCACGAGGAGCCGTCGAGCAGCTCCGGGATCCCGCCCGACGCCGCGACGACGAGCGGCAGTCCGGATCCGAGGCCTTCGGCGATGACACCGGGACCGGCATCGGTGCGCACGGGAATGGCGAGGACGTCAGCAACCGCGAGTCGTCGGTACACATCGAGCTGGGTCATGTTGCCGGCGAACTCGACGACGCCGGCCGCGCCGCTCTCCTCGGCCACGCGCTCGTAGTGGGCTCGCTCGGCGCCGTCGCCGATCAGCTCCAACTTGATGTCCCACTCCGGCTCGAGCCGAAGCAGCTCGCCGACGGCGCGGATCAGGACGTCTTGGCCCTTGCTCGGCTCGAGGCGTCCGACGCATGCGATGCGCAACGTGTCGCCAGCCCTCGGCGGACGGGTACCGATGAGTTCGAGCGGGTCGGGCCTGCACGAGTGCACGACCCGAAATTTGTCGGAACGGATCGAATACGTCAGCGCGGCGTCG
>Ga0105245_10004350_pt1 | contig 12539 bp, 10 predicted proteins | sample KBSM54metaG_FD_81523 | JGI IMG/M metagenome (GOLD analysis project Ga0105245, IMG submission 81523) | Miscanthus rhizosphere microbial communities from Kellogg Biological Station, Michigan, USA - KBS M5-4 metaG | ecosystem: Host-associated > Plants > Roots > Rhizosphere > Soil | place... | reverse complement strand
TGGCTGGAATCGCAACATCGTCGCGGTAGGCGATACCGTGACCGCTGAAGGAATCCAGGCCCGCGATGGAAGCAAGCAGATTAGTGGTAAATCGCTGACACCCGCCAACGGGAAGAAGATCGCGTCGGCAAATCCTGCGACCATCAAGCTCGCAGGCGCGCGCACCGGGAAGGAAGCTCCGCATTGGCCCGGCGGACATGTTCGCTTGGGCGTAGTTCCGGGGAACAAGGGTTTTTGGGCCGATCCCAGTCCGGCCGGCCTGTATGAAACCAGCGCCGGGAACATCCGCCTGGATTACCGGGGGCAACTCTCAAATATTGCCGATGCGGGCAAAGTGGCTCCCTTTCAGCCCTGGGCGAAAGCGCTGTATGAGGTCCGGCAAGGTAACTTTTTGAAGGATGATCCCATGGCTTACTGCCTCCCGCCGGGTGGCCCGCGCCAATTCCAGGATCGCTACGGAGTGCAGATCGTCGAGCAGCCCGACCGGAAGCGGATTTTCATCATGTCCGCCGGCGGAAATCGCAACTGGCGTATCATCTGGCTCGATGGACGAAAGAACCCCGAGCCGGACGATGTAACTCCCACGTATTACGGATACTCCACGGGTCGGTGGGAAGGCGACACGCTGGTGGCCGACACCACAGCGTTCACCGAGCGGTTCTGGTTCACCAACGGCGGCCTGCCCCACACCGAGAAACTGGCCTTGACCGAACGCATCACCCGGCCCGATTTCGACACGCTAAAATATGAAGTAACGGTAAACGATCCAGGGGCTTACACAAGACCGTGGACCGGCGGCTTCAGCCTGTCGTGGGTTCCGGCCGACGTGGAAGAATATTTTTGTGATGAAAGCAATCACGAGACCGAATCCTTATCCGGCAAACACGCTACACCTTGAGTACCCTAAGGAGACATGACCATGAGACTGCGCTCTTTTACGATTTTGGGAGTATCCGCCGTCCTGATCGCGGCGGCTCCGCTGCTGGCGCACCATTCCTTCGCGGCCGAGTATGACGCCAAGAAGCCCATTGAGCTGAAGGGCACCATCACCAAGGTCGACTGGATGAATCCGCACGTCTACTTCTACATCGACGTGAAGGATGACAGCGGCAAAATCGCCAACTGGGCATTTGAGATGGGTCCTCCCAGGCTTCTGGAACGCGGTGGCTGGAAGAAGAGCACCATGAAGGAAGGCGATGAAGTCATCGTCAGCGGGACTCTGGCCAAAGACGGCGGTAAGCACGGCAACGCACGGTCGGTGACCCTGGCCAATACCGGTCAGAAATTGGGCGGAGCCTCGAGCGAAGGCACTATTCCGTAGAGGTCCTGACCGGCAGTCGAACCGTTGACACAGCGCCCGCACAGGGCCGACTCGGCGAAGGCTCCGTTGTGCGGGCGAAACTGAAACGTGGGAGGGTCGAAGTGCGAAAACGTGAAATCCTGGGCTTGGCCGCTATCTTAACCGCGGCGTTGATTTTGTCATTTGCGGCGCCCTCCTTTGGTCAGGAACCCAGCCAGAACCCGGGAGCGCTGGCTGGGAAGGGCAAAGGCAGGGGCAAGCAGCGCCCACCTTCTCGCCCCACCCCGCACGGACCCGATGGTCACGTCTTGCTTGGTCCCTTGCCGGGCGAGCAGGGTGTCTGGAACGGCAACGCCGGGGCGACCATTGCCACCAACGTAGGCCGAGGGCTCGATAATAGCCAGGTCAATCTTCCCACCAATCTCAAGATCCCGGATGTCCCCTTCCAGGATTGGGCGCGGGCGCTCTACGATTCGCGCCAGGCCAACAACACGGCGGACGATCCGCACGTGCGCTGCAAGTCCTCGGGCGGTCCCCGTTTGTATCACACGCCGTACGGTTTCGAGATCGTGGATGTTCCTGAGCTGGAGCGTATTTACGTGATGGGTGTCGGCGGTCCCCACACCTGGCGCGTGATCTACATGGACGGCCGCCAGCGTCCCAAGGACATCGATCCGAGTTTCCATGGCTATTCGATTGGCCACTGGGAAGGTGAAAAGCTGGTAGTGGAAAGCACCAATTTCAATCAACGTTTCTGGCTCAGCCGCGAAGGCATCCCGCACACGGAATACCTAAAACTGACGGAAACTTTCGAACGTCCCGAATACGACACGCTGCGCTACATCGCGACCATTGACGATCCCGGTGCGTACACCAAACCGTGGTCAGGCGGTTGGGCGATTCCGTGGAATCCCAACGATGAGATGTACGAATACGTGTGCCAGGAAAATAATCGCGACGCGCGGCACATGTATCGCGGCGAACAGTAGCTCGCTACCAGCGAGCCTGCTCCCGGATCGCGCTCGCCAGGCGTTTGCTGACCACCGCCTCAAAACCGTTCGACATCTTCAGCAGCCAGCGCCGGCTGGAGAGTGGGGAGATCTTGCGGAGGTGATCGATGTTGATCAGCGTGCCGCGATGCACCCGGCGGAAACGTGGCCGCTCCAGTTTCTCCTCCAGAGCTTTCAGCGAGTGGTCAGATAGATACCGCTGTCCGGTCGTAATGATGTGCACCAGTTCGCCATCCGCCTGAAACGCGACGATTTCGGCCGGATCCAGCAAGTACAAATCGGTGCCGCGTCGCCCCACGATTTTCTTGGGAACCTGCGCCGCCGGTAAACTCTTCAGCTGCCGCCTGGCCTTTTCGAGGGCTTTTTCCAACCGTTCCCGGCGGACCGGCTTGAGCAGATAATCGACCGCGCCGACCTCGAACGCTTCGAGGGCATGGCGCTCGTAGGCCGTGACAAAAATGATCAGCGGCGTGTGCGCGCCGCGCAAGGAACGCACCACCGCGAGTCCGTCCAGCTCCGGCATTTGCTGGTCGAGAAGCACTACATCCGGATCCCAATCCAGGATCCTTTGCAGCGTCTCTTTTCCGGTCGATGCCTCCCCCGCGATTTCGAGCGACGGGATCGCTTCTACGTGTTCACGAAGAACCTGGCGTGCCACCGGCTCATCGTCGGCGATCAGGATCTTCATCGCCACGCCTCGACGGTGCGGGCCGATGCGGCGGGAATTCGAACACTCACTTCCGATCCCGCGGGGCTGGATTCGATGCTCAGGCGCGCGCCACCGCCGTAGCATAGCTCCAATCGGCGCTCTACATTTTCCAGGCCGACACCGGTACGGTTAGTCTCCGAAAATCCCGGTCCGCTATCTCGCACCGAGATCACCAGCTCGCTGTCCGTGCCAATGCTGGCGTTGATCTGGATCAATCCACCGCCCGCCAGCGGCGCGATCCCATGCTTGACCGCATTCTCCACTAGCGGCTGGATCGAAAGGATAGGGATCGGAACCGACTGGGCGTCGGGTGTCACATGGATTTCGATTCGGAGTTTGTCGCCTAGCCGGAGACGCTCCACGTCCAAATAGGCTTTGACGATATGCATCTCCTCGTCAAGCGGCACCAAGGTCTTCTTGGTCTCCAGGAAATAACGAAAAATGTCAGCCAGATTCAGTACGGTCTCTCTCGCGCCGCGAGCTTCGCGGGGAATAATTCCATACAGCGCATTCAACGCGTTGAACAGGAAATGCGGATGAATCTGAGACTGGAGCGCGCGCAGTTCGGCCTGCGCTACCAAGCGGCGCGTTTCAAGGTCGCGGTGTTGTTCCAGTTGCTCGCCGATCACCGCGGCCACGCGTGCCAGCGCCTGCAAGTCTTCGCTCAGGTAGCGTCGTCCGCCCGTCCGTCTTCCGAGCAGCACGGAAAGCGATCCGCCCGAGCCCGTTCGTAAAGGCACCACGGCCTCGGTGCCTTGGTCTTCGGGGTCCACGGTTTTGGCGGCGCCGGAAGCTATGCGCGCCGGCGCTCCCATGAAAACTCCCAATCGAGCCACTGCGCCAGCGATGTATTCTTCTTCACTGCGGACGGTAGTTTTTAGATCGCGAACGAGCGCCTCTTCATTCGGCCGGCCAAAGATTAGCCGGGTGAGGGCGCGCTGAATTCCGCCGCGAGCCAGCGCGAATAACACCAGCAGAAGACACGCGCCCGCCAGAAGCAGCGCGATGTGAAACGGCGTGTCGGCGGCGGGTAGAAGCTCCAGGCGCCAGGCCTCCACCGCGCCGAAAACAAAAACCGCGGCCAGAAACACGTTGGCCAAAAAACGGAAAAAGGCATCCAACAGAATGAAGCGGTAATCCTGCAGCAGGACCAGCAAGGCCAGCGGGATAGCCGCATGATGGAATGCGAGTTCCTGGGACCAGATCTGCCGCGCATGCCCGCTTCCCAAGTGGACGAAGGACATCGCCAGCAGGAACAGGGACATGGTCCCGGCCACGCGTGACGTGGTGGCCCGGTCATGCCCCTCGCGGTACACAAATACGGCCGCGATCAGGGTAAGGATTCCGAATCCGATCGTGATCGAAGTGAGCGCCCAGCGGTGATAGCTCGAATTGTCCCGGAACAGTTCGGCGATGTGCAACAGCGTCGCCAATGCGCTGAGTGCATATCCGCTGCGGACCAGGACACGGTAGCGCCGCTCCAGGCAAAGATCGAACAGCACCGCTGGCAGCAAACTCAAAACCGAGAATCCGACGGCAATGGTGATGCGAATGAATAGAGTATCGGGCGAATCGCTACCCAGCACAATCAGGGAAGCCAGATTCCAGACCAGAGCCAATAGCGCGGCGGCCATGGACTTGACGCCCCCGCGCAGGTGCCGCGCAGCACGATCCCGCAGTAGCAGCACCAGAAAGATGCCGAAAATCAACACACCGGCCGAATGGCCGAGAGTGTTGACCAGCAGGGATTCATTCACGGTCCAATCATATCGAATGGGTATAATCGGCGATTGCCTGCTCGAATCAAGACTGCTTTGTGGCTTGCCTGGGCAGCTATCGCCGTACTGCTGACCGCGGGCATCGTGCGCTGGCACGTCGAGTATTTCCGCAGTCCGGGTCCCCAGTTCTATCGCGCCGCGATCGTCGGGCTGCCCCTGCTGGCGATCGCCGCTTTGGCGTGGACCCGCCTCCGCACAGGATTTCTATGGCGTTATGAACTGGGGATCATCACCGCGATTCCCGTGGCGATTGCGCTCATACGCGAACCGCGTGCGACGATCGTCATCGCAGCGCTCTTCACCTCGTGCTATTGCGCCGGACGAGCTTTGTGCGAGGGCTGCGGCTGGACAACGGACGCGCCTGCCGCGGATCTGCTTTTCTCGATCGCCTCCGGATTCGCGCTGCTGAACACCGCGCTGTTCGCAGGCGGTATCGCCGGACTCTGGTACCCCTGGTTCTTCGCGGTGCTGCTATTAGCTCCTCTCCTGATATTTCGTCACAACGTTCTGAGCTTAATCCGCACGCTGCTCGCGATATTCCAGCGCTGGAGCCAATTGACCGGCTTGCGTCAACCCGCGGCCGGCATCCTGATCCCGTTCGCGGCGCTCCTCGCCGTGGGTACCACCGTGCTTATGCTCGCTCCCACACTGTCATGGGATGCCATGAAGATGCATTTGCCACTGGCGCAGTATTACTTGCAGGCCCATGCGCTCGAGCCTAAGCCGGGGCTCGATTATTCCTTTTTTCCGCAAGCCGCCGAATCCCTGTTCACGCTCGTCTGGTCGCTGGGTGGCCAAGCTGCTGCCCAGCTCATCGCGCCGGTGTTTTTCGCACTGTCCCTGCTGGCTGCCTGGATACTGGCGCGGGAGTGTGGCGCAGATGCCGCCGAAGCGTGGACCGGCGTGGTGCTGGTGGCGTCGCTCCCCGTATTGCACTGGGCCGAATCGGTCCCGAAGAACGATGCCGAGTTGACTTTCTTCATGCTGACTTCACTGGTCGCGGCGTTATGCTGGCGAGCGACGTCCGAATTCCAATGGGTGCAAGCCGGAGTAGTTTTTCTGGCTTGCGGTTTCGCAACCAAGGACCTGGCTTTGTTCGGTGCAATCCCTCTGGCCTTCATCTTCCTGCACGCGGCTTGGCGGCAACCACGACGGCTGCGGGCGTTTGCATCCTTGGCGCTGATTCTCACGGGCCTCGCCTTGATCTGGAACGTGCGGCGCTTCATGCTGACCGGTAATCCTATCTTTCCTCTGGGCCCGGGAGTCCACATGGTGCCAGGCTGGCCGCCCGATCCGAGTTTCGGCGGAAACCTCCTGCGTATCCTTCGGCTGCCCTGGGACCTGCACGTTCACGGGCACGATTTCTCCGAAACTGTGTTGATCGCGCCCCTGGGCATCGCTTTCATTTTCTTCTGGCCGGCCTGGTTGTTGACCAAGCGTCCCGGTCGCGCCGAGAAGCTGTGTCTGGGCTTTGCGATCGTAGCCTTCCTGATTTGGGGATGGCTCAGCCCACTGGTGCGTTATGCCGTGCCGTCGTTGACGGTTTTTGCGCTACTTACCGGCGTCAGGCTCGCGCGATTCTGGCGAACGTCCCCGTTCATTACGCGAGCCAGCCTCGCAGTAGCATCCTTGTGGGTGCTGATCACTGCGGTCTGCGCGATTATGATCGTTGAGATCAACGCGCCTCAGCTTCGTTACGTCGCCGGGGCGATCAGCCGCGACGAGTACTTGAGCCAAGCCCTGAGCACCTATCCGTCACTTGCCTGGTTGCGCGACCACACCACGCCTCCCGAACGCATCCTAGGATTGGAGAATTGTTCCGACGTCTATGCTCCGCCATTCCCGAGCTACCGGTCTAACTGCGCGTTCCGCCCCTGGACCTCGGCTGAAATCGAGAACCAGTTGAGCCAAATGCATTTCGACTATCTGGTAACGCCTGCGAGCGATCGGGCGCCCATACCGTCGGCCGTCGAAGTATTTCGCGATCCGAACTTCGTGGTCTATCGACTGAAGTAGTCTATTTCGGCTTGACCGCGTGCCCGCCGAACTGCTGGCGCATGGCCGCCAGCATCCGGGCGCCGAACGAGTTCTCCTGCCGCGAACGGAAGCGCATCATCAGTGACAATCCGATCACCGGTGCCGGCACCGCGGTGTTGATGGCCTCCTCCACCGTCCAGCGGCCTTCACCGGAGTCCTCCACCCAGGCTTGAAGATGATCCAGGCCAGGATCCTGCTTAAGCGCGCTGGCGGTCAGCTCCAGCAGCCAGCTTCGCACCACGCTGCCCTGATTCCACAAATTGGCGATGGCTCCCAGATCCAGCGGAAAGCGCGATCCCTTCATGATCTCGAAGCCCTCGGCATAGCTCTGCATCATCGCGTATTCGATCCCATTGTGGACCATCTTGACGAAGTGTCCCGATCCCACGGCTCCACAGTACAGATACCCATCCGGAGGCGCCAAGGTCTTCAGAATCGGTTCCACGCGACGAAAATCGTCCTGCTGCCCGCCTACCATCAGGCAGTAGCCGACTTTCAGGCCCCAGATTCCCCCGCTGGTGCCCGCGTCCATATAGTGGATTCCCTTGGGCTCCAGCGCGGCCGCGCGGGCGATATCGTCGGTAAAGCGCGTGTTTCCTCCGTCGATGATCAAGTCTCCTGGAGACAAGAGTTTAGCCAGGGCGTCCACAGTGTCCTGAGTGGGCTTCCCGGCCGGGACCATGATCCAGACCGTCCTGGGAGCCGGGAGCTGTGCCACGAGCCCCGCAAGGTCGACCGCCATGGTCGCGCGCATCTCCTGGATCCGCGTGGCATCCGGAGGGTGAGGATCGTAGCCGATCACCTCGTGCCCACCCATCGTAAGTCGCTGCGCCATATTGCCGCCCATTTTACCTAACCCAATCATTCCAATACGCATGGACTCAGTGTATCGGAAGGCTCGGCGGAGAGCTTCAAAAATCTTCGCGCCAGTACTTGACACAATAGAACGCAGATTATATACTGCTAATGAAGTTAGATACTTCAGGAGAAAACATCATGGCGATCATCAAATATGCACCTTTTAGCGGTTTCGAGCCTTTCCCGGGATTGAAAGCGTTTGAGGACACCATGAATCGGCTGTTTGTCGAACCGAATGGCCGTCCATGGGTCCCCCCAGTCGATATCCGCGAGACGGAGAATGAGCTGGTAGTGAAGGCCGACATCCCCGATGTGAAGTTTGAAGACATCGACGTCCGCCTGGAGAATGGCACGCTTACCGTAAAGGGTGACAGGAAGTTCGAGGAAAAGAAGGAAGAGGGCGGCTGGCATCGCGTCGAGCGTGCCTACGGCCACTTCGAGCGCGTGTTCACGCTACCTGACACCGTGAATCCGGAAGGCGTGAAGGCCGACTACAAGAACGGCACGCTAACGATCACCTTACCCAAGAAGGAGATCGCCAAGCCGCGCCAGGTGAAGGTTCAGGTCAGCAACAACTAAATAAAGCAGTTTGCGGTTACCTTAAGGGGCAGGGGAACGGACGGTTCTCCTGCCTCGTCTTCTATTATGGGATCAGGACTCTAGGAAACAATTGTTATGAACGGCGTTAAGACCGCGATGTTGCTGGGCTTGCTCAGTGCTTTATTGTTGTTCGGTGGAGTGATGATCGCAGGCCGGTCGGGGCTGGAAATCGCCCTGGTGCTGGCGGTCGTCATGAACTTCACCAGTTACTTTTTCTCCGACAAAATAGCGCTGGCGACCTACTCTGCTCAGCCAGTCACTCCTGAAGAAAACCCGGAAGTCTACCGTCGCGTTTATCCCCTGGTCCAAAGCTTGGTCCAGCGGATGTCCTTGCCGATGCCCAAACTGTGGCTGATCCCGGATGCATCGCCCAACGCCTTCGCCACGGGCCGGAACCCTCAGCACGCTTCTGTCGCATTCACCGCCGGCATTCTCCAGTTGATGAACGATCGCGAGCTCGAAGGCGTCGTGGCGCATGAGCTGGGACACGTTCTTCATCGAGACATCCTGACCAGTTCGATCGCCGCCACCCTCGCCGCAGCCATCACGCATCTCGCGTACATGGCCATGTGGTTCGGCGGCGGACGCCGCGATGAGCGCGAGGGCAGTCCGTGGGGCGGGCTGTTGATGGTCATCCTGGCGCCTATGGCCGCGGGCTTGATTCAGATGGCGATTTCCCGGTCCCGCGAGTACGATGCCGACGCGGCCTCCGCCAGGTACACAGGTTCACCGGACGGCTTGATCGCCGGGCTACGGAAACTTGAAATGGGCGTCGCGCGAGTCCCCATGGATGATGCTTCGCCCGCAACCGCGCACATGTTCATCCTGAATCCGTTCAGACCCGGCGGCATGACTCGCCTGTTCTCCACCCACCCCTCGACCGAGGATCGCATCGCGCGTCTCGAAGCTATGCGCGGAGACGCCTACCGTCTCTCGGTACAGAGTCGTTGAATCTCGTCAGAGTAAACCGCAAGGCTGCCGATCGCGCGGCCAGCGGCCATCCCTGGCTCTTTTCGAGCGACATAACCGATCGTGGCGACGCCCAACCCGGCGAAGCCGTTGGCGTGGCCGACCCCAAGGGCCGCGTCATCGGCATGGCGCATTACAGCTCCACGTCGCAGATTGCGCTGCGCCTTCTCACGAATAATCGCGAACCAATCGACCGGCCGTTCTTTCTCCGGCGTCTCACTCAGGCTCTCGCCCACCGTGAGCGTGTGATCACCGGCTCCAACGCCTATCGTCTGGTTTTTTCCGAAGCCGATCTTCTGCCGGGGCTGATTGTCGATCGCTATGGCCCCTATCTCGTCATGCAGACGCTCAGCCAGGGGATGGATCGCGCGCGGGACGTCATCACTCATTGTTTAAATGAGCTCCTGCATCCCGCCGGCATTCTGGCGCGCAATGACGCCAGCGTGCGCAAGCTGGAAGGTTTGGCAGCCGAGACTCTGGTTCTTTCGGGCGAGATTCCTGAGCGCGTCGCCATCGAGATGAACGGCGTGAAGCTCGAAGCCGATCTGCTGCACGGCCAGAAAACCGGTATTTATCTCGACCAACGCGAAAACTATGTTGCCGCTGAACGGCATGCCCGCGGGCGAATCCTCGATTGCTTCAGCTCCACCGGCGGATTCGCCCTGCACACGGCCCGCAAGGCGGAATCGGTAGAGGCAGTCGAATCCTCCGTTCCCGCGCTGGCCATCGCCGAGACCAATGCTCGGGCCAACGGGCTTGCCAATATCCACTTCCGCAAAGCCGACGTCTTCGAATTCCTTGCTGGACTCGACCGCCGATACTCGATGATCATTCTGGACCCGCCGGCCTTCGCCCGTTCGCGCAAAATGCTCGACGACGCCGCGCGCGGGTATAAAGAGATCAACCTACGTGCTCTGCGGCTGCTCGATCCCGGCGGGATTCTGGTGACCTGCTCCTGCTCGCACCATATGAGCGAAGCGATGCTGTTCCAGATCGTCGCCGAAGCCGCACTGGATGCAGGCAAGACGGTCCGTGTCCTCGAACGCCGCACCCAGGCTTCCGATCATCCTATCTTGCTAACCGTGCCCGAAACGCTCTATCTCAAGTGCCTGATCCTGGAAGTACTGGCAGCGTAATAAACTATAGGGCGTGATTGCCCGCTTGTGCTTTGCGGCCGCCGCCGGACTTGCATGTGCGCAAAGTCCTCCGCCGCTCGAAATCCGTGGCATTGTCGTCGAAGGCTCACTCGGCTTGGGCGGAGTCGAAGTCACACTCTATGAGTTCGGCCATACACCTGCGGAGTCGACCACGCGAACTGTTTTTTCCACCACCTCCACCGATTCGAAGGGTGCATTTATCTTCCATCCAGTGCGAACGGGCGAGTATTACGTCGAGGTGCAGAAGGAAGGTTATTTCGCCGAGGGTTTCGGCGGTCCAGCTGTAGCCCCTATCGACAGCACCGGAGATCCGGTGAGCATCCATCAGGACCACCCCTTGCAGGAACGGAAGTTTTCGCTTATGCGGTTGGGCGAGCTTCGGGGTCGCGTGATCGACGAAGGCGGCAAGCCGATGGCCAAACTGCGTGTCGGAATCCGCCCTGCCACGTCGACGCAGGTGATTACCGATCAGGACGGATACTTCACGGCAACCAAACTGAGGTCAGGAGACTACCAGGTCTGGATCGTGCCCCAGCATGGTTCACAGGAAATCCTGTCGGAATTCTCGGCGAGTGATCTGACGATAGTCGATGAGGACCTGGAAATCTCCGCTTGGCCCAGCACGCCCTTGCCGATAACCCCAGGGGCTTCCTTGAACGTTGGAACGATTACCGCACACAGGGCACTCTACTACCGTGCGCACTTGTTAGTTCAAGGCGCGGATTGTGCCGCCGGCGAAAGGTGGACATTCTCGGCCACTCCCGAAATGGCGGGATTTGGGTACCCAGTTCCTTGCGCGAAGGAGCTCCTGGTTCGTAGTCTGGCTCCGGGCTCGTACACGTTCACCCTATCTACGGGCGGACGACCCGGAGACAAGAAGCAACGTGCCGTTGCTCACCTGGAAGTGACGGACAAGAATCTAGAAGTATCGCTCACCATGTCGCCGGGTTCGGACGTTGGCGGCCGCATCGTCGCCTCGGAAGGTGCCACGCTGCCGCCGCTCGTCAAAAGCACGATCGAAGTAGGACCGATAGCTGGACCTCAAATCGGAGGCCAGCGCGCGTCGCCGGACGCAGCCGGCACGTTTCTGGTTCGCGGCGTTTCGAGCGATCCCCAGCGAGTGTCGATGAAGGGTCTCAACAGTAAGTACTACGTGCAGGAGGTCCGCTACAACGGTCGAATAGCCGCGGATGGCATCATCACACCGATTGCTGGGACGCTGTCGCAACTTGAGATCGTTATCGATGACAAGGCCGCCATCATCGCCGGATCGGTGGCAGAGCGGGACAAGATCTCCGGCCGGGTCATAGTCGTGGCAGTGAAATGGCCCCGATCCCAGGAATCGACGCTGCTCGGCGGTACGGACACTGAGGCCGACGATCAAGGAAGATTTCAGATTGGCGGACTGGCGCCCGGCGAGTATCGTGTTTTGGCGCTAATGGAAGATACGTTGCTCCGCGCGAATCGGGACCCTGCCCGCATTTTGGAAAACGCCGAGAAAATAGTCTTGGAGCGCGGCGGCTCGCAGATTATTTCACTGAAGATCGTCGAACCTTAGGAGGAATCCATGCGTCGCAGAGATTTTTTACCCGTATTGGCCGCGCCCCTCGCGATGGCGCAGACCGCACCACCCGTCCAAAGAAAGGGCCGCATCAAACAGGGCATCACCCGCGGAGTTTTCGCGCGCGAGATGAGCATGGAAGACTGCTGCCGCGAGGCCGCCCGCCTCGGTATCAAGGGATTCGACCTGATCGGTCCGCCCGACTGGCCGCTGCTCAAGAAATACGGGCTGGTGCCCTCCATGTACCCGCCCGGGCCCGGGGGGACGATCCCCGACGCGCTGAACAATACCCAGAATCACGCCAAGCTCGAAGCCTCCCTGCGCGCGGCCATCGACGAATCGGCCGCCGCCGGCGTCCCAAACGTGATCACGTTTTCAGGCAATCGCCGCGGCATGGACGATCGCGTGGGAGCGGACAACTGCGTGGCGTTTCTCAACAAAGTGAAAGCCCAGGCCGAGGACAAGGGCGTCACCATCTGCATGGAGTACTTGAACAGCAAGGTGAACCACAAGGACTACATGTTCGATCACATCGCCTGGGGCGTCGATGTGATGAAGCG
>Ga0105245_10004340_pt1 | contig 12553 bp, 15 predicted proteins | sample KBSM54metaG_FD_81523 | JGI IMG/M metagenome (GOLD analysis project Ga0105245, IMG submission 81523) | Miscanthus rhizosphere microbial communities from Kellogg Biological Station, Michigan, USA - KBS M5-4 metaG | ecosystem: Host-associated > Plants > Roots > Rhizosphere > Soil | place... | reverse complement strand
GTGCTCGAGCGCCTGCTCGATCTCCTCGCGGAAGGACTCCACGACGGCCGGCGCCGTCCGCTCGATGCCGAAGGCGAGGTAGGAGGCGCCGATCACCGCCTCGCAGACCGAGGCGAGCACGCGCTCCGAGTCGACCAGCATCTCCGCGGTGCGGCCGGTGCCCTCGGGGGCCGCCTTGCGGAGCTCGTCCTGCACCCCCAGCGAGCGAGCAACACGCGCGCACGACGAGCCGCTCACGGCCTGCGCGCGGACCTTGGTGAGCCGCCCCGCGCCGTAGCGCTCGAAGCGCGGGTACAGGTGGTCGGAGACCGCCAGGCTCAGGACCACGTCCCCCAGGAACGCGAGCCGCTCGTAGGCCTCGGCACGATGATCGACCCACGACGAATGCGTGAAGGCCTGCCGCCGCAGATCATCTGGCAGCTCCGCGAGTAGCTCCTCAAGGGACTCAGGTTTCGATCCCGCTGGCATGGGCGGCGACGAAGTCGGCCGCCTGGCCGACCGTCAGGATCCTCGCCGCCTCCTCATCAGGGATGCGGACGCCGTAGCTGTCCTCCAGCTCGACGACCAGCTCCACGAGGTCGAGTGAGTCCGCCTCCAGGTCCTCGCGGAAGCGGCTGGACTCTTCGATGCGGCCCGGATCCACCTCCAATTCGGTGGCCAGGTGCTCGCGGATGCGTTCGAGAACCTCTTCTCGGGTCATCGCGGGGCGACGCTAGCAGTGCTCGCGGACCGCAAGGCCCCCGCGGCCCGGAGCGCCTCCGTGGTGCGGCCCACCATCTCCTCGTCCACCGCTCGCCGGGCCAGCTTCACCGCGTGCTCGATGCCGGTCGGGCCGAAGCTTCCGTGCGCCACGACGACCGGCTTCTGCAGCCCCAGGAGGATCGCGCCGCCTACCTTCTCGGGGTCGAGGTCGTCGCGCAGCTCGCCGAGCTTGCCGCGGACGAGCAGGCCGCCGAGGCTCGACAGGGCGCCGGAGCGGATCCGCGAGCGGATCTCCGTCCCGACCGCCTTCAGCGTGCTCTCGAGGACCTTCAGCGCGACGTTGCCGGTGAAGCCGTCCGCCACGACCACGTCGACACCGGCGGTCGGGATGTCGAAGCCCTCGACGTTGCCCGCGAAGTTGAGCGCGCCGGCCTCGGCGATCCGGTCGTGCGCCGTGAGCACGTTCGGCGTGCCCTTGCCCGATTCCTCGCCCACCGACAGGAGCCCGACCGACGGCCGCTCGATCCCCACGACCGCCTCCATGAAGCCGGCGCCCATGTAGGCGAACTGCACGAGGTGCTCGGGGCGGACCTCCACGCTCGCGCCGGCGTCGAGCAGCAGCACGGGACCGCCCGGGATCGGCATCAGCACGGCCAGCGCGGGCCGGTAGACGCCGCGGATCCGCTTGACCGCCAGCGTCGCGGCGGCGAGCGTGGGCCCGGTGCTGCCTGCCGAGACGAGCGCGTCGGCGCGCCCCTCTCCCACCGCAACGGCGGCCTGGACGATCGACGCGTCGCGCTTCGACCTCACCGCGGCCACGGCCTCCTCGCCCGCCTTCACCGTCTCGGGCGCGTCGACGATCTCGGCGTGCGGCCCCGCGAGGTCCGCTAGCTCGGCGGCGGGCCCGAACAGGAGGACGGGCAGGCCCGAGCGGGCAACTCCCTCAGCGACTGCGCCCGGCCCCTGGTCGGCGCCGTTCGCATCGACCGCGATCACTCGTCGTCTGAGTCGACCCCGGGCTGCTGCACGATGACCTCGCGGCCCGCGTAGGTGCCGCAGTTCGGGCACACCCGGTGCGGACGGCGCGGCGCCCCGCAGCGCGGGCAGTGCCGGAGGCCCGGCGCCTCGATCTTGTGCTGCGAGCGGCGCTTGTTCGTCCGCGAGTGGGACTGTCTCTGCTTCGGGACGGCCATGAGGCCGGGAAGGTTAGCGATGAGAGTGGGCGCGCCCGCACTTGAAGCGGGCTGTCATGCGGTTTAGCGTCGGCCTCATGTACGACTACGTGATCGTGGGCGCCGGCTCGGCCGGCTGCGTGCTTGCCAACCGCCTCAGCGAGGATCCGGACGTCTCGGTTCTCCTGCTGGAGGCCGGCGGGCCGGACACGAACGAGCTCGTCCACCTCCCGGCCGCCTTCTCGGCCCTCTATCGGACGGCTCAGGACTGGGACCACTCGACGATCTACGAGCCGTTCGCGAACGACCGCCGCATCTACCTCCCGCGCGGGAAGGTGCTCGGCGGCTCCTCCTCGATCAACGCGATGATCTACATCCGCGGGAACCCGCTCGACTACGACGAGTGGGGGCCGGGCTGGAGCTGGGAGGAAATGCTCCCCTACTTCAAGCGCGCCGAGGACAACGAGCGCGGCGAGAGCGACCTCCACGGGGCGGGCGGACCGCTGCCGGTGTCGGAGGGCCGCTCGCGCAACCAGCTCGCGCAGCACTTCATCGACGCCGCGACCGCCTACGGGCTCGCCGCGAACGAGGACTTCAACGGCGAGCAGCAGGACGGGGTCGGCTGGTACCAGGTGACCCACCGCAACGGCGCGCGGGCCAGCGCGGCCGTCTCCTACCTGCACCCCGTGATGAGCCGCCCGAACCTCACGGTCGAGACGCACGTGCACGCGCTCTCGATCCTGTTCGAGGGCGAGCGCGCGGTCGGCGTCGTGGGCGCGCGGCTGTCGGAGATGGTCGTGAACCGCGCCGAGCGCGAGGTGATCGTGTGCGGCGGCGCCTACAACTCGCCGCAGCTGCTCATGCTGTCCGGGCTCGGGCGGCCGGCGGAGCTCGAGGAGCTCCAGATCGAGGTGGTGGCGGAGTCGCCGGAGGTGGGCCTGAACCTCCACGACCATCCGAACGTGGGCGCCGTCTGGGGCATCGACGAGGAGATCTCCCTGTTCGGGGCGTTGAACGAGGAGAACCTGGCGCTGTTCGAGGCCGAGGGGCGCGGCCCGCTCACGTCCAACGTGGCCGAGGCGGGGGGCTTCATCCGCACGCGCGACGACATGGAGGCGCCGGACATCCAGTTCCACTTCGCGCCGGCCCGCTTCCAGTCGGAGGGCCTCGTGCCGGGCGACGGCCACGGGTTCGCCGTCGGCGCATGCGTGCTGAAGCCGAAGAGCCGCGGCTTCGTGGTGCTCGGGTCGCCCGACCCGACCGCGAAGCCGCTGATCGTCCACAACTACCTCGAGCACCCGGACGACGTGACGTCCATCGTCGCCGGGCTGCGGACGGCGCTCGAGATCTGCGAGAGCGGCCGCCTCGGCGAGCTCTCCACCGAGATGCTGATCGGGCCGGACTCGCACTCCGACGAGGACCTCGAGGCACACTGCCGCCAGCGCCTCCAGACGCTCTATCACCCGGTGGGAACCTGCCGCATGGGCGACGAGCCGACCGCCGTGGTGGACCGCGAGCTCAAGGTGCGCGGCGTCGAGGGCCTGCGGGTCGTGGACGCGTCCGTGATGCCGACCGTGCCGCGCGGCAACACGAACGGGCCGGTGATCGCGCTCGCCGAGCGCGCCGCGGACCTGATCAAGGGCGAGGTGCCGGTGGGCGCCCAGACGGAGCTGTCACAGATCGAGACGTAGCCTCGTCCAAGGGGTAAACCCCGAGGACAGGAGGCCCGACATGAAGGTCCTGGTGGCCGGCGCAACGGGCGCCATGGGCAAGCAGCTGCTGCCGCGGCTGGCCGCGGACGGCCACGACGTGGTCGGCATCACGCGCAGCGAGGCGAAGCTCGACCTCGTCCGCGAGCTCGGCGCGACGGGCGTCGTCGCGGACGTGCTCGATCCAGATCAGGTGGCGCGCGTGGTCGCCGAGACGGAACCCGAGGTGATCATCCATCAGCTCACCGCCCTGAACCGGCCCTTCGACGTCCGCCACTTCGACCGCACGTTCGAGGAGACGAACCGGCTGCGCACCGAGGCGACGGACCATCTGCTCGCGGCCGGCCGCGCGGCGGGAGTGAAGCGGTTCATCGCCCAGAGCTACGCCGGCTGGCCGTTCGCCCGGACGGGTGGGCCGGTCAAGTCCGAGGACGACCCGCTGGATCCCTCACCTCCGGACGGGATAAGGCAGTCGTTCGACGCAATCCGCTATCTCGAGCGCGCCGTCACGGGCGCGGACTGGACCGAGGGCATCGTGCTTCGCTACGGCGGCTTCTACGGGCCGGGCACCTCGCTCAGCCGTGAGGGCGGCGAGCAGACGAAGCAGATCCGCGAGCGCAGGTTCCCCGTCGTCGGCGACGGCGGCGGCGTCTGGTCGTTCGTCCACATCGAGGACGCCGCGGACGCGACCGTAGCCGCCGTCACCCGCGGGCGGCCGGGCATCTACAACATCGTGGACGACGACCCCGCGCCCGTCGCGGAGTGGCTGCCGGCCGCGGCCAGCGCCGTGGGCGCGAAGCCCCCGCGGCACGTGCCGCGCTGGCTCGGGCGGCTGGTCGCGGGCGAGGTCGGGGTGGTCATCATGACCGACGTGCGCGGTGCCTCGAACGACAAGGCAAAGCGGGAGCTCGGCTGGGCGCCAAGGCATCCGAGCTGGCGCGAGGGCTTCGCCGAGGTGGCCGCGTGACCGAGCAGCACGACGAGCTCCTCGCGGAGCTCCGCCCGTCCGCCTTCGCCATCGCCTACCGGATGCTCGGCAGCGTGGCGGAGGCGGAGGACGTGGTCCAGGAGGCGCTGCTGCGGGTCCACGCCGCGCTGGAGCGGGGCGAGCGGATCGAGTCGCCGCGCGCGTACGTGGCGACGGTCGCCACACGGCTGTCGATCGACGTGCTCCGCTCGGCGCGCGTGCGGCGCGAGAGCTACGTGGGCGAGTGGCTGCCCGAGCCGCTGGTGAGCCCCGAGAGCTCGGAGGATCCCGCCCGGCACGCCGAGATGGCGGACTCGCTCTCGCTCGCCTTCCTCGTGCTGCTGGAGAGCCTTTCGCCCGAGCAGCGGGCGGTGTTCCTGTTGCATGACGTGTTCGACTACGGCTACGGCGAGGTCGCCGAGATCGTGGGCAAGAGCGAGGACAACGCGCGCCAGCTCGCCGCTCGCGCCAGGCGGCACGTGGAGGAGCAGAAGCCGCGCTTCGAGGCGTCGCGCGAGGAGCGCGAGGAGCTGGCGCACCGGTTCTTCGCAGCGGCGCGACACGGGGACCTGAAGGCGCTGGAGTCCCTGCTGGCCGACGACGTGGTCCTCCACGGCGACGGCGGCGGCAAGGTGCCGGCGCTCGCCCGGGCCCTGTTCGGCGCTCGCCGCGTGGCGCGGACGCTCGGCGCCTGGTTCAGGCAGGGAGCGAGGCTCCCGGACACCGGCGTCCGCGAGGTCGAAGTGAACGGCCAGCCCGGCGCGATCCTGACGGCGAGCGGCGGGGTGGTCTCCGTGATGGCCCTGGACATCGCCGACGGCCGCATCCAGAGCATCCGCTCGATCGTGAACCCGGACAAGCTGACCCACGTGGGCGAGGTCGCCGACTGGGCCAGCCTTCTAAAGGGTCAGACCCCCTAAGCGCCCACGACTCAAGGGGTCAGACCCCGTGTCAGTCCAGCTTCAGCTCGCGCAGCGCGGCCCAGCGGGGGTCGGGCTCGCGCTCGTGCGCGTGGTCCGGCGAGTCGTTCAGGTTCTCGCCGCATACCGCGCAGAGGCCGGCGCAGTCCTCGCGGCACACGATCTGGGTGGGCAGGGCGAGCGCGAGCGCGTCGCGCGCCCAGGCGCGCGTGTCGAGGTGGCCCTCGTCGAAGTAGGGCGAGCTCAGCTCCTCTCCCCCGTCGGGCTGGTCGATCTCGCGCGCGTCCACGTCCACGCCCTGGTCGGCCGTCTCGAGACAGCGCACGCAGGGGCCCTCCAGGGCGGCGTCGAAGCGCAGGCGGAACGCGTAGCCGCTGACCGTGTGCGACACGTCCAGCCGCGCGTCGACCTGGCCGCCCTCGACCTCGTAGCGCTGGCCGCCGAAGTCGAACGGATCCACCGTAACCTCGAGCCTGATGGAGCGCCCCTCTCCCGATGAGAGCCCGAGCTGACCCACGTCGAAGATGTCCGTGCGCTGCGCCATACAACCGAGGCTAGCGCCCGGATGGCGCCTCAGCGGCGCACGCCCAGCCGTTTGCTCGCCGCGACATATCCGGGGTGCGTCGCCCTCGCCGTGACCGCTCTGCGCGAGGTCAGCGAGAGCGTCACGCGGCCCCTCGAATCGGTCGTCGCGGACTCGCCACCCACCCTGACCTTCGCGCCCTTCACGGGCGCGCCGGCGTCGCGGACGGTGAAGCGCACCGCGGTCCGCTCGCCCCTCCGCACCCTCTGGGGACGCGCCGTGAGCGTGAGCCCGGGGAGGATCCGCCGGTACGACGTCACGGCCGTCGAGCTGGTGCCGATGTTGAAGTTGCCGAGGACGTCGAGCGCCCCGCCCACGGCGCTCGCGTCGAGCTTGTAGGCCTGCGCGGCGTCCCTCGGGTGACCGGCGTTCACGACGGCCCCGAACTTCGTGGCGCCCCTGTTCGAGCGGCGCGCGAGCACGTCCGGGTCCCCGAAGCCCTTGGTCCACAGGATCCACAGCCGCGTGTCGCCCGTCGCGGCGATCGCCACCGCGGGGCTGCCTGAGGCGACGCGGCCGACGACCGGGGCGTTGCCGGCGCCGATCCGCCACACGCGAATCCGGTTCGACGTCGGGTAGCCGGTCGGATACGCGACGTAGAGGCCGCCGCCGCTGCGGGCGGCGAGCGGGGTCCGGCCGAGCATGCCGACCTGCATGTCGCTCGTGCCGGGCATCCTGATCGCCCCGCCGACCGGGGTCCCGTCGGCACTCACATCCTGCGCGAACACACCGAGGTGGCCATCGGCGTTCGAGTACCACGCCAGGACGGTCCGGCCGTTCGCGTCCGTGGCCAGGTTCGGGTCGTAGCCGTACTGCCCGAGCGGCGCCTGGTAGTCATGGTTGGGAGTGGCCGGCGAGAGGCCCGCGTGGACCCACGTGCCGAGCGTGCCGGCGAAGGCCTGCAACGTCGACCCGTCGGAGCGCGCGGTCGCGGCCGTGTCGCTCCCGTACGACTGCGCGCCGTCCGGGTTGACCTGGCCGGGTTGGAGCACCCAGCTCGCGCCGCCGTCCGCCGAGAGCGCGGTGTTCGTCTCCCGTTGCGGGTCGCTCGTATCGGTCGTGCGGAAGCCGCCCCAGAACGCGCGCAGGCCGCCCGGGGCGACGACGAGCGCCGCGTTCGTGAAGCCGGTCCAGCCGCTCTGGATCGGGGTGGTCGCTCCGATCCTGCCGGCGCGCGCGATGACCGTGTGGTTCAGGTCCTCGGTGTTCGGGCCTGTGGGGTGCGACCAGGCGAGGTGGAGCACTCCGTCTGCGGTGCGCGCGAGCCCGACCTGGTCGGTGCTCGCACCGTCCGGCGTCGTGACCCGCTTCCATGGGGCGGCGCTCGCGGAGGGCGCCGCGCACGCGGCGACCGTCACCGCAATGGCGGCAGCACGAATTCTCATCGGCGCGCTGAGCGGCGCGGCGGGCCGAATGCGGTGGACGCGCGCTTCGGGCCGAACGACCTGCATTGAGGGGCCGGGTCCGGTGTGGTGCCGCACTTTTTGCGGATGTCATCCGCATTTCCTGCGGCACCGTGCCTCGGCGTGGCAGTCATGGGCTCATGCGCCGCAGTCGCGCTCGCGTTACGAGCGGCCGATGAGCTCGATGCGGTAGCCGTCGGGATCCCGTACAAACGCGATGAAGGAACCCTCGGTGCGGCCGCCAGGGCGATACGGCGGCTTCTCTGGCTCGATGCCGTCCTTGGAGAGCTCCTCCAGCGTCCCCTCCAGGTCGTCGACCAGGATGGCGATGTGGTTGTAACCCGTGCCCAGCTCGTAGGAGTCGACGCCGTGGTTGTAGGTGAGCTCCAGCACCGGGTCCTCGTCGGGGAGGCCCATGAAGACGTTGATCGCCTCGTCGCCGATGTTCATCCGGCCCCGCTCACCGAAGCCGAGCTTCTCGTAAAAGGACACGGAGCGGTCGATGTCGCCGATGCGGTAACAGGTGTGGAGGTAGGAAGCCATGGGCGCGAATCTACTCCGACCCGCCCTGCGCGTGGCTCGGTATGCGCTCGTCGAGGTCGTAGTAGTCGCCGACGCTCTGGACCCAGACCTGGTCAGTGGTCCGGACGCCGGTCGGCGCGTCCAGACAGCCCGCGGCGATGCTCACGTCCTCGCTCCCCGGCACCTGCCAGAACAGCGACGAGCCGCACTCGGCACAGAACCCTCGCCGCGCGTCCCAGACGCTGTCCGGGCTGTCGATCCAGCGGAGTCCCCGCTGCTCGGTGAAGTCGAGATCGTCGAACAGCGCCTCCGACGCCGCCCACGCATGCCCCGCCCAGCGCCGGCACTCGGTGCAGTGACACAGCACCACATCGCGCAACGGCCCAGTCACCTCGAACGCCACAGCTCCGCAGATGCAACGCCCAGAACCCATGGGCGGAACCGTAACGGCGGCTAGCCGACTTCTGCTTCCTCGCGGCCCTGCAGGCGGTCGCGGCCTCGTTGCACGGCCGCGATGAACTTCGTCAGGTTGACCTCGAGGGTGTTGAGGATGTCGTCGGCGTAGTCCTCGGCGCCCAGGCGGATCTCGCGCTCGCGTGCGCGTGCGTCCTCGATGATCTCGTCGGCCTGGCGCTCGGCCTGCTTGACGATCTCCTCCTCGCCGATCAGGCGGATCTGCTCCTCGCGCGCCTCGCGGATGATGCGCTCGGCCTCGCGCTTCGCCTCGGCCAGCATCTCCTGGCGCTCCTTCACGATCCAGCGCGCCTGCTTGATCTCCTCAGGGATCGTCGCGCGCATCTGATCGAGGATGTCGTAGATCTCCTCCTTGTCGACACGCACCTGGTCCGTGAGCGGCACGGGCTTGGCGTTGTGAATCGTGTCGTCCAGCTTGTCGATCAGGACCAGTACATCCATCCGCGCCTCAGTTCTTCACCGCTTGAGTTCTTCCTGCAAGCGCGCCGCCACCGTATCCGGTACCAGCCCGCTCAAATCGCCGCCGAACATCGCCAGCTCCTTCACTCCACTGGAGCTTAGAAAGCTGAACTCGGGCGCAGCCATCATGTACATGCTCTCGATCTCGGGCGCCATTTTCCGGTTCAACTGGTTCATCTCGAACTCGTACTCGAAGTCCGAGATCGCCCTGAGTCCTTTGACGATCGCCTTGGCGCCGTGCTCTCGGGCGAAATCGACGAGCAGAGTATCAAAGGGTTTTACCTGCACATTGCGGTATTCCGCCACCTCTGGCTCGATAAATGCAACGCGCTCCTCGGCGCTGAACACGGTCTTGGCCTTGCGAACCGGCTGATTCACGACGGCCACGACCACGTTGTCGAACACGTTCGCCGTGCGGCCGATGATGTCGAGGTGGCCGTAGGTGACCGGGTCGTAGGACCCGGGGACAAGCGCCGTCCCTCCGTTCTTGGACGCGTTCATCGCGCGGAATGGATGGCGATCCGCGTGTCGCCGTACGCGCGCTCGACCAGGAGCGGCAGCGGGAGCAGGAGCGGATTGCGCTTGTCGGATTCGGTCACGATGCGTGCGTTCTCTTCGAGTGTCGCCGGCAGCGCCTCGGTCAACGTGGCGGCGACGCTGGACGCCTCATCATATGGGGGGTCGCAGAGCACGAGGTCGAATGTGCCCGCTGGACGGGCCAGGAAACGCTTCACGTCACGCGGGATGACCTCGGCGTCGGCCCCGACTGCCTCGAGGTTTCGGCGCAGCGCCGCCAGCGCGTGGCGATCGCGCTCGACGAAGGTCGCCGACTCGGCGCCGCGCGACAGCGCCTCGATCCCGAGCGCCCCGGAGCCCGCGTAGAGGTCGAGCACGCGCGCGCCGGACACGTCGCCGAGCATGGAGAAGAGCGCCTCGCGGACCCGGTCCGCCGTCGGCCGCGTGCGCGCGCCGCGCGGTGCGTGCAGGCGCCGCCCCTTGAACTCGCCGGCGACGACCCTCACGGCGGGTCGAGCCCTGCCGCGCGGCGCGCCTCGTCGGCGTCGTAGTACATGACCATGCGCACGAAGCGCCCGTCGCGGTAGGTCCAGAGTTGCGCAAAGGTCATCTCTGCCGGCGCCCCACTCTCGCGTCCCACGCCACGCATCTCGATGGTCGCGAGCGCAAGGCCCGGGCCGACCTCCTGGAGCTCCCAGTCGAGGTGAAAGTCGTCCCAGGGCTCGATCCACTCGCGGAAGAACTGGGTCACGCCCTCGGCGCCGTGCCGGACGCTGCCCTCCGGGTGCCTCGGGACGATCCACTCGAAGTCCTCCCCCAGCCCCCGCAGCGCATCGTCGACGCGGCCCTCGCGCCACATCATCGTGTAGCCGCGGTCGAGCAGGCGGAGGAAGTCGCTCATGCCGGTATCGGGTCGAGCTCGGAGCCGAAGCGACCGACGACCGCCTCGCGCAGCAGCGCGTGCTCGGGCCATTCGAGGCGCGGGTCCTCGATCAGGATCGCGTCCGCGCGGTCGCGGGCGCGCACGAGCAGCTCGACGTCCTCGGGCAGCCGTGCCACCTTGAACTCGGGCAGGCCGTGCTGGCGGGTGCCGAGCACGTCGCCGGCGCCGCGCAGCTCCAGGTCAACCTCGGCGAGCCGGAACCCGTCGCGCTCGTTCGCGATCGCCTCGAGGCGCGGCAGCTTGGGGTCGCCGAACAGGATGCAGAGCGACGCGTGCTCGCCGCGACCCACTCGGCCGCGCAGCTGGTGCAGCTGCGAGAGGCCGTAGCGCTCCGCCGCCTCGATCAGCATCACGGCTGCGTTCGGAATGTCGATGCCCACCTCGATCACGCTCGTCGCGACAAGCACGTCGGCATCGCCGCCGGCGAACCTCTCCATGGCAGCGGCCTTCCGCTTCGACGGCATCTGGCCGTGGATCAGCTCAACGCGCAGGTCGGCGAACTCGGTGCTGCGGAGGCGCTCGAACTCCGCGGTCGCGGCCTTGGCCTGAAGCGCCTCGGACTCCTCGACCAGCGGGCAGACGACGAAGCATTGCCGCCCAGCGGCGATCTCCTCGCGAATCCGCTCGTACGCGCGCGCCCGAGCGCGGGCGCCGTCGACCACGTACGTCTCGACCGGCTGGCGGCCACGGGGCAGCTCGCGCAGGACCGTCGCGTCGAGGTCGCCGTACGCGGTGAGCGACAGGGTGCGAGGAATGGGGGTCGCCGTCATGTGGAGCGCGTGCGGCGCGAGCCCTTCAGGCGCCTTGGCGTCGAGCGCCGCGCGCTGGCGGACCCCGAAACGATGCTGCTCGTCGACGACCACCACCGCCAGGTCACGGAAGTCAACCGCGTCCTCGATCAGCGCGTGCGTCCCGACCACGAGCTGCAGCTGCCCGGTCGCGAGCCGCTCCAGCAGGTCGCGCCGGCGAGCCGCGCTCGTGGAGCCGGTCAGCAGCTCCAGTGGCAGCGTCCCGCCCAGCAGCCCGTCGAGCGTGCGGTGGTGCTGCTCGGCGAGCGTCTCGGTTGGCGCCATGAGCGCGGCCTGCGCGCCGTTCTCGACGGCCCGCAGCATGGCGGCGAGGGCACACACCGTCTTACCGCTCCCCACCTCCCCCATCAGCAGGCGCTGCATCGTCCGCTCGCGAGCCAGGTCTGCGTCGATCTCGGCGATCGCGCTCACCTGGTCGCCGGTGAGCTCGAACGGAAGTGACCAGCGCCACCGGTCCACGATGAGCCCGCGCGCCTCGAGCGCCCGTGCGCGTCGACCCTCGCGCCGTGCGCGCCTGCGGCCCGCCACCGCCAGCTGCAGCAGGAACAGCTCGTCGAACGCGAGCCGGCGCCGCGCGGTGCGCTCCTCGTCCTCGGTCTCCGGGAAGTGCACCGCGTCGAGCGCGGCCGGGCGCTCTGGCAGCTCCTCGTCGATCCGCAGACGCGTGGGCAGCGGCTCGGTCGCGGCGAGCATGAGCGGGCGGACCCTGTTGACGAGCTCGCGTAGGCGCTGGGGAGTGATGCCCTGCGTGGCTGGATGGACGGGCACGAGCCCGACGGTGTGCACCGGAGCACTCCCGTTGCCGAGCAGCTCGTGCTCCGTCACCCAGAACTGATTTCGCTGGCGCAGCTTCCCGTGCAGCAGCAGATGCGTTCCCTCGGTGAGGTCGCGGGCGATCCACGGCTGGTTGAACCAGACGGCGACAAGCGGACCGGTGTGATCGAAGACGAGCGCCTCCACGCGCTTCTGACGCCGGTTGCGCATCGGCTTGACGGCAACGGAACGGACCGTCGCCGCGACGGTGGCGTCCTGTCCGATCGCGAGGCTCGCGATGTCCTGGAGTGAGCGGTCCCGGTGCGAATGCGGGAAGTGCTCGATCAGGTCGCCGAGCGTCTCGATGCCGAGGGCGTCGAGCCCCTTGAGCGGCTCGGCCAGCGCCGCGGGGCGTGAATAGGAGCGGATGGGTGCGGCCCGTGCCTCGGCCGCTGTGAGCTCGTCGCTGGATGCGAAGCGCGTGAGCCTCACTCCGCGCAGAGCAGCCACCACCAGGCGGGCTGGCCGCCCTCGTGGTACTCCAGCTCGACGCCGTCGGGCACGCGGGCCTGCACGTCGCTCTGGTCGAGTGGGGGCGCCTCGCCTGCGATGCAGGTGAGG
>Ga0105245_10004337_pt1 | contig 12560 bp, 5 predicted proteins | sample KBSM54metaG_FD_81523 | JGI IMG/M metagenome (GOLD analysis project Ga0105245, IMG submission 81523) | Miscanthus rhizosphere microbial communities from Kellogg Biological Station, Michigan, USA - KBS M5-4 metaG | ecosystem: Host-associated > Plants > Roots > Rhizosphere > Soil | place: Michigan... | reverse complement strand
GTTGGCTCCGCTCCCGCCGTCTGCGCCGCTGCCCGCACTGCCCGCGCCGCCGGGCGACGCGCCCGAGACGGACGAAGTGCCGGCCCCGCTCATAGCGCCAGCACCGCCGCTGGCCGGCGCGACGTGAAGATTGCTCCAATACTCGTAGCTGGCTGCTTTCCCACCACAGGCGCCGAGCGCGAAGAGCAGCGCAAACGAACTCCCGCCCTTCACGACACCGGGCTCCACACGCGCCGCAGCCACGCTGTAACCAAGCAACTCGACAAACCCTAAGACCTATCACGCTCCCCCGCGGGCGTCACATCCACCGCAGGATCAAGGGGTCGTTGGGCTCATTTCGTCTCTGCCGCGGGTCGGCCTCAACCGGCCTCGTCTTTCACCAGCACCACCGGCTGACGAACGCGCCGCAGGACCTGTTCAGCCTGAGATCCCAGCAGCAATTGAGTGGCCTTGCTTCGACCATGGGTGCCCATGCAGATCAGATCGACCCCCAAGCGGGCGGCCGCGTGCCCGATAGCCATGCAGGCCGCCTCACCCGATGTCACGTGCAGTTGGGTCGTGATCCCGCGCAGCCCGGCACCGATGGGAATCAACTCGCGCAGCCGATCGGAAGCATTGCGCGACTCCGTCTCGTGCGACGGCGTGATCACGTGCAGCAAGTGCACCGTGCCGCCCGCGGGGAGCAGTTCATAGCCGACGGCCACGGCGTGGTTCGCGAGGGGTGAAAAATCCGTAGGAACGAGCACGCTGCGCGCCTTCGCACTCGCTGCGAGCCGTTCTACGGTGGCCGCGCGCGGAACACAGGCGATGTTCGACGTCGCACCTTGGATGGTGCGGCGCGACACCGAGCCCAGCCAGGCGCGCCCAACCAAGGAGTGTTGATGCGTGCCCACGACCAGCAGGTCGGCCCGCGCTTCCTCGGCCATCCGCACGAGCCCCACGTCCACGCGCCCGAAGCTCGGTCGCACCACGAAGCTGGTTTCGCCGTCACCCGGCAATTCGCCCGCCCACGCGCGCAAATCGCGCTCCAAGAGGGCACGTAACTCCGGCTTGATTCCGTCGAGATCCATCGGCTCGTCGATGCCGAACCGAGCATGCTCGGCGATGGGCCAAGCCACCTGTCCGACGATCACGTCGCACGGTCGAATGCGGCGCAGCTCGCGCACCCAGTGCAACGCCGAACTCGAAGCCGCGCCTAGATCCGTGCCGATCAGCACGCGAAGGTTCTGCTCACCGCTAGCCCAGGCGACGATGCTCGCGGGGTCGCGAACCACGAGGACCGCAACGGAAGCGCTCTGTGCGATTCGCTCCGCGACACTGCCGAGCAACCAGCGTTCGTGCTTTCTCGTGCCCAGGGCAGCCACCACGAGCAGACTCGCGTCGTGCTCGCGCGCCAACTGCATCAGTCGTTCGTCGGCTGCTCCCTCGCTGAGGATGGGCTCGACGGCCACGTGGAATTGCTCGTGCAGCTTCTCGGCATGAGCGACCAGCAACTTGCGCAACGAATCGACCGCAACTTCGGGCATCGTTGCCGCAACGACGTGCACGAGCTTCAGGGGTTCGGCCACGCGCTCGGCGATGGCGGCGGCCGCCGACGCGGCTTGAACGGCGTTCTCCGAAAAATCGGTACCACAAATGATCGTCATCCGAGGCTCCACTCCGAGGCTTGCGGTTCGACTCGCCTCGACAATTGAGGCCAACGCACACCACGATCAGCTCCCTTTGCAGGAACCGCGCCGCCTGGGCTGCGCGCGGCGGCACTGCCCGCAACACGCGAAAGCGCAGCGTAAACGGCCTCCGAGGGCGCGCGTCCGCTCGGCTGATGGCCAGTTCGCGCAGGGCCTGCGCCGTGCCCGCAATCCTTGCGTCCGCGAGCCAATCGCGCACCGCCGACCGGCTTTTTTGCCGCAAATCACGACAACGATGTCCCGGAACGGACTTTGCTTGGTGACAGGCATGCATTGCCGCGAAGTCATGAAGCAGCGGATCCTGTCGATCTCACCGCATGCCTGCGTGAACGACGCAGCGAGGAAGATGAAGATGGAGGAGATCGGCTGTTTGCCGGTCTGCGACGACCACGGGCGTCCCATCGGCATCCTCACCGATCGCGACATCGTGGTTCGAGCGTGTGCCGAGGGTCGCGACGGGCAAACCACGCGGGTCGAACAGATCATGACCGCTCAGCCCGTGCGTTGTCTCGCAGACGCCACCATCGAGCACGCCGAAGAGCTGATGCTGCGTCACCGCACCCGGCGCATCCTGCTCACGGATAGCGAGGATCGACTGATCGGGCTCATTAGCCTTGCCGATGTCGCTCAGCACGAATCGCCCATGAAGTCCGCACGCTGGCTGCGCGAGCTCAGCGCTCGCCGTTTTCGCGTCGAACGTTGAGACGTCCCGGCCGCGTGACGTCCACGCGCCGTGCTTCAACGAGCCACGAAGAGCGCGCGAACCCGTGCGTCTAGCTCTTCGAATCGAGGGCGATGCCAGTGATCGCTGGCCAAGCTGGCCGCCAGCTCCGAATCCGCCCCTAGATCGGCGAGGATCCGCGCCAGGTGACTGCGCCACACCGGGTAAGTCACGGGTAGATACGGCATCCCTCCGCTCAAGTTGTCCGTGCCTGCTCGCGGTAACCAATTATAGCGGTAGGCAGTGCTCTGCTCGAGCTGGGCATTCTCGGTATCGATATCCGAATCGCTATAGTGAGTGATGAGTTCGTCGGTGATGAACCGACACAACCACTCGGCGTAGATCGAAAAGCCATAAAGTTGCTGAGGAAAGGGCACTTCGCTGGCCAGGTACGCGAGGCCCGGCGTTGCCGGATCGATGAGCCCACGGAACATCAGCTTGCGAGAACCCGGATCGTAAGTGCGCCGGCGACCGCGACCGGAGACGATTTCGATCGGCGGCAAGCTGAGTTCACGGCGGTAACCGGTGGCACACACCAGGTAACGCGCCGCGATGAGTTCACCCGTGTCCGTTTGCAGCGCCACTTTCGTCAGCCCCTCGGCGCCTGCACGCACGCGCCGCACCGACTGACGGATCAAGTTCAGCTCGTCGGGCTTGTAAATCGCGCCTCGGAATTGTTCGACCGCGCCGGCATCCGGGTCGACGTTGAGCACCACCCCCGACTCGACGAGTTGTCGGCCGAGTGAGCGAGCCTGCTCACCGAGCGGCTGATGAACGACGGCCAGGAAGAACCGTTCGAGAGTGGCCCCGGCGCGACGAATGTCGTCGAGCGCGCCGGAGTAGAAGAGATCGTAGTTGAAGCCCCACAAGGGCTTTCGATACAGCCAGGTCAGTTGCGGCCCCAGGCCTCGACGGATGAGCGCGAGCACGATGTCGTAAGCCGATTTGCCACCGCCGAGCACGCAAATGGGCGCCTGCTCGAGCTTCGCTTGCTCGACCATCGCTTCCGAAAAGGCGCTCGAATGACAGATTTGGCCCGAGAATGCGTCTTGGCCCTCGAAAACCGGGAGTTGTGGCGTCCCCGCGTTCGATAAGCCCGAGGCGCAAACCACGTGGCTGCAGATCAGCTCTCGATCGCCGTCTGCGTTGCCCCCCCGAACGACGACTTTGTAGCGCGCCGCCTGCGGAGCCGCACTTCGATACTCGATCTTCTCGGCGCGTGTGCCGAGTCGCAGGTGCTCGTGCAGCCCACGCTCGGCGGCATACGCCGCGAAATACTCGAGCACTTCGCTCCGTACTGCGTGGGTACCCGCGCTCGCGATCGGTCTAAAGTCCGCGAAGCGGTAGTTGAAGCTCTGACTGTGGATGGCCAGGCTCGGGTAATTGGTTTGCTGCCAAACGCCCCCGAGCAGACAATCACCCTCCAGTAGCAGCACGTCGCGCTGACCGCGCGCGACGGCGCGCCCGAGGAAACTGAGCCCGGCCGCCCCGCCACCGATGATCACGATGCGGCGCTCGGCTTCGCCCGGCTCACGCTGAAATTGCTCGAAGCGCGCCGCCGCCGTGCTCACGCGCGACCCTGCCAGCGTTCGCACTGGGTGCGCACTTTGGCCACCACCTCCGCGTGCGACAACATGAAGTGCCCGACGTCGATCGTTTGCACGTCGAGATCATCGGCAAACGCCTGCCAGCCGCGCAGCTTGTCGTTGTTGAAGAATTCGTCTTTTTCGGCCAAAATCAGCGTCACTGGCAGCGTGAGCGGGTCGCGCTGTTCGGGCTGCACCGTGTAGCCCGCGAGCAAGCGGCGGACCGTCGCCAAGTGATGTTCGTGTTTGGCGCCACTGCCCTGCGCCAGGCTGCTGGTCGCGCGTTCGATTTCGAGGGAGTCGAAGCGGTAGCGCGCATCCGGCGTGCTCGACGCCGCCAGAATGAGACCCGCCACCGCTACTCCAGAAGCCTGCAAGGCGCGAACGGTCTCGTAAGCCACGAGCCCCCCGAAACTATGACCGAACAAGACCAAGGGCAGCGATGTCTCCGGCAAGCGTTCGAGCGCGAGGGCGGCCGTCGCGGCTAGCTCCTCGACACTCGTCGGCTCCTCGTCGGGACGGTCGACGCTGCCGGCATAGCGCAAGCCGAACAACTCGACGCCGGGCAGCGAGTCACTCCAAGCCGCAAATTCGCTGGGGCTCATGCGCGCCCCAGGCACACAAACCAGCCGCAAAAGTGGCTCACTCGGGGTCTGAAGGCGAACCCAATCCTCCGACGCGGCTTGGTCACTCGCTTTGCGCCCGTTCATCTGCGCGAGTTTCAGCGTCAGCCAGTCACTGGCCAAGAGGCGCACCGTCGGCTTCTGAAGAAAGCGAACACTGCCTAGTTCGACGCCTGTCTCGAGCTCGACCGCGTGGCTCAACGTCACGGCCATCAACGAGTCGACGCCCAGCTCATCCATTCGAGTGTCGGCATCGACGCGCTCACTCGCAATGCGCAGCACCTGACTCACGTGCTTGACGATGACCGTCTCGGCGAGACGTTTCTGCTCCTCCGGCCCGGCAGCGGCGAGCGCTTGGGCGAGGCCGCCCCCCGCAGCGTTTTCGGTGATCGCGCGAGCAAGACGGCTAAACAAGCCCGCGTTCGCGAGGCCGCCGTGTTTCAGGAAGCGAGCCCACTCGATATCGAGCGCCGCGAGCTGCGCGTGTGGTTGAGCCGCTGCCTCGGCCAAGATCGGGAAGATTTGCTGGAGCGAGAGCGGCGTGACGCCAATGCTTTCGAAGTGGCGAAGCAAGCGCGGATTGCGCGTGATTTCGCCGGCTCGAACCACGCCCCAATTGACGCTTCGCATGGTCAGCTTCTCGCCGCGGTAACGATGCGCGAGCGCGTCGAGATACGCATTGGCCGCAGAATAGTTGGTTTGAGCGGCGTTACCGAGTGCGCTCACCGAAGAAAACGAGACGAACCAGTCGAGCGCATCGCGCTTCAGGTGCTGGAGCAGGTAGAACGCACCCCACGCTTTCACGCTGAGCACCTCGCGAAAGGATTCCGGCGTTTGCTCAAGAAACGGCGCATCTCGGTAGACGGTGGCGAGGTGGAGCACGCCCAAAACAGGCTGCGTCTGCGCGGCAGCGAGTCGTCGAACGTCCGGCTCCGATGCGATATCGGCGCGCGCCTCGTCGATTAGGATGCCTTGCTCTCTCCAGCTGGCAATCCGCTCGCGATCCTCTTGGCTTTTTGCGCCGGAGCGCCCCACCAGACACAAGCGGCGAGCCCCTGCGTCGATCAACCATTGCGCCCCCATCAGCCCGAGTTCGCTGAAACCGCCGGTGATCAGGTACGTCCCCTCGTTGCGAACCACGAGCGCTTGCGGCTGGGGCACGACGCGGAGTTCCGTCACATCCGCCATGTTCAGAACCAACTTGCCGATGTGCTCGGCCGTTCGCATTCGTTCGAACGCTTCGACTACCGACGCCGCACGAAACGCGGTGGTTCGGATCGGCCCGAGCTGCCCCTGCTCGTACAGCGCGAGCACCTCGCCCATCAAGCTCAAGCACAGATCCGGGCGATAGTTGGACATGTGGTCCAAATCGACGTGGGAATAGCTGATGTTCTTCGCGAACAAGCCCAAGCCGATGCGCTGGTTCGAGAGAATGTCTGCCTTACCGAGCTCGACGAAGCGGCCACCGAAGCGGAGCAATTCCAGCGATTTCTCCATCAATTCGCCGGTCAAGAAGTTCAAGACGACATCCACCCCTTGGCCGCCTGTCCACGCGAGCACGTCGTCGTAGAACGCGAGCGAGCGCGAGTCACTCACGTGGCGTACCCCCAGCTCTCTCAAGTACTGGCGTTTCTCCTCACTGCCGGCCGTGGCGAACACCTCTGCGCCGACGAGCTTTGCCATTTGAATCGCTACCAGTCCCACGCCACCCGAAGCCGAGTGGATCAAGACTCGCTCGCCCTTCTTCAAGTTGGCGAGCTTGATCAAACCGTAATAGACCGGCGTCGCGTTGACGAAGGTGATGACCGCTTGTTCGAAGCTGAGCGAGCTCGGCTTGGAGAAAACGGCCTTTTCCGGCACGCAGGTGTATTTCGCAAAGCTGTTGACCGCGCCTGCCACGACCGCATCGCCCACGCGGAGGCGTGTCACGCCCGCTCCCACTCGTGACACCACGCCGGCACACTCCATGCCGAGCGTATCGCCGAAGTGCGTGTTCGCGATGTAGTCCGCGTCGAGCAGACCGAGCACCTTCATCAGGTCTTTGAAGTTGAGGCCGGCGGCACGCACCTCGACCTCCACCTCGTTCGGGCCCGGCGCGCAGCGCGCTTGCTGAACGAATGCCAGCGAGTCGATCTTGCCGGGCGTCAGCACCGACAATCCGTAATTGTCCACACTCTCGCTCGCCACGCGCAGCGTCGGGACATCGGCCAAACCGGTGAGTTTGGGAGCAAGATAGCCATCGGCGCGAAGAGAGACTTCGCGCTCGGCGAAATCAGCCGACCGGAGCCAGCGGCGCCGCGCGTGATCAGGCAATTTTTCCGGCACATCGAGCCAGGTGACGGCCAGCTCGGGGTGTTCGAGGTTCAGCGTGCGACAGAAGCCCGCGAGCGCGCCCTGACCCGGGTTCCGCGGGCGCCCCGCCGTGGCGCTCGGATCGGCGCTGGTGAGCACCATGAGCTTGCCAAACGCGCTCGGTTTACTCCGGAGCAGCGCCTGACCGATTTCGACCAGCATGACGCAGTCGACCGTGCCTGTCGCGACGTCTGCCTGCTCTTCCACGCCCGTCGAATCGAGAGCCCAACCGTAGAGGACTCCCGCGATGCGGCGGTCGCCACACAGCCGACCAAGCTCGGCTCTCAGGCGTTCCGGCTTGCCCCAGCAGTCACTCGGAACCACGAGCGCCCGCTGCCCTTCGCAGAGGCCCGCGGCGAGCCCCCCGCGATCCGCGAAGACGAGCCATTCCCCCTCGCTCTCGGGCTGCTCCTCAGCGGCAGGCAAATTCGGCCACGGCGTGAACTCCCAATCGATCGCGTACAGCAGATCACGAGTGTCGGCTCGCGCATCGCGCGTGCCCGTCGAAACCACCTTACTGCGGTAGCCGCGCACCTCTCCCACCACCGTGCCATCGAGATCGTACAGCGTGATGTCCATCGACACGGTTCGGCTGACGGTGTCTGGGATTGCGCAACGCACCCAGCACTTGGACAAGCCACGTCGAAACAGGCGCACTTCGTCCACACCCGAGGGCAAGTATTGCCCGTTGCTGGCAGCGGGGAACTCGGCGACGTAAACCGCATTCAACACCTGAAACACGCCATCCAGAAAGATCGGGTGCACGAAGAACGCGTCGAGCTCGGCGCCGAGCGCGCTCACGTCGATCAAGCCGTAGACCACGTTGTCTCGCACTTGAAACTGCTCGACGACCTGGAACTTCGGTCCGAAGTGGTACCCGAATTTGGCGACGGCCGGGTAAATCTGCGCGCGCTCGAAGACGCGCGTGTTCGGATCGCCTGCTGCGGGGAGGTCGAGCGGGGGCGCGGTCGCGACCAGGCGGCTCTTCACGACTCGACCCGAGGCGCGCCGTTGCCACTGTTCGCTCAGCACTTCGCGCCCGTGCACTTCGACCCGGTCCCCCGTGACGTCGATCGCGAATTCGACGTTCTTTTGCACCGATTGGATGGACTCGAACTTCACGTCACGGACGGCCCAGCCGTCGCCTCCGGCGGAGGCCAGCGCTGCGCAGGCCAACATGATTTCCACATAGGTGGCCCCGGGTAGGATCGCCTGACCTTGCATCGCGTGATCCGAAAGCCACGGGAAATATTCGGGGTTGATTTCGGTACGGAAGCCAACGCCCGGCGTGCTGCTCGGTTCTTGCAACAACGGGTGAGTGCCGCGCACCAAGCGTTCGTTCTTATTCGAGTCCTGAAACAGAGCGAATCGGCTCTCGTCCCAAGGATAGGCGGGCAACGAAAGCCGCTGGCCACGCGACGCGAACACGCGCCAGTCGGGTTCGATGCCGCGCACGTAGAGTTCTGCCAGCGTGCGTTCCAGGCGTTCGAGCTCGTCTTCGTTGCGGTGCAGCGTCTCGATGCACGACCCAGCCTCGACCGACTCGCTGCGCATGATTTCCTGCACGGCGCCGCGCAACACGGGATGCGGCCCAATTTCCACGAAATCGCGATAACCCTCGCGCAAGAGCAGCTGCACGGCAGGCAGAAAACGCACCGACTCGCGAGAGTTGCGCCACCAGTAGTCGGTGCCCTGCTCGGCGCCGGTCACCCATTGTCCCGAGACGGTCGAACACAAGCGCAGCTTCGGCGTGCTCGGCCGGATATCGAGCAGCAGGTCGAAGAAGTCTTCCCGTGTCTCCTCCATCAGCACGCTGTGATACGGCACCGTGACCTGCAGTCGTTTGCAGAACACGCCCTTTTCGTCCAGCGCGCGAGCGACGGCTCGTAAATCGCTATCGTCACCGGCCAGCGTCAATGATTGCGCGCTATTGAGCGCAGCGACCGAGACGCGCTTGCCCCGAATCAATTCGCTGACCTGTTCGAGCGAAGCGCCCACGGCCAGCATACCGCCGCGCCCGGCGAGCTGCTGGTGCAGTTGTCCGCGGTGATAGGCGAGCGTGAGCGCGTCCTTCGTGGATAGGCTGCCGGCAACGCACGCAGCCGCAATCTCGCCGACACTGTGACCAATCACGCACGTGGGGCGAAGGCCGCGCGCCGCCCACACCTCGGTCAAAGCCAATTGCAAGGCCAGGTTCGCGGGCTGCGCGTAACGAGGCTCGTTCATGGCTTGGCCCGCTGCGGCGCCGAATGCCTCTGGCTCGGAAAACAACCGCGTCAATGACCAATCGCAGAGCGTGCGAAACGTTTCGTCCATGCGCTGGATCGCCTGGGCGAAGACCGGCTCGGCGCGCATCAACTTCGAACCCATGCCCCACGACTGAGGGCCCATGCCGGTATACAGAAAAACCAGCTCCTTCTCGCTATCGAGATGGATGCGTTCCTGCCGAACGTCGCTACCGCTCTGCCCGTCGGCGAAGGCGCGCAATTTCTCGATCGCGTCGACCTTGGAGTTGACCACCAGCGACGCGCGAACATTTTCGTGATCGCGATGGCTGCACGTGGTGTGCAGCAAATCTTCGAGTGAAGAATGCTCGAGCAGCGCCGCGAACTGGCTCGCCCGCGCTTTCAAGGCCCCTTCGGTCCTTGCAGACAGCGGCAGCATCGTCGGTCGTTCCAGGCCGAGCGAGACGACCGAGCAGCTAGGCGCTGCAACGAACGGCTTGCGCAGGATGGCGTGGGCGTTGGTACCCCCGAAGCCGAACGAGTTGACGCACGCGTAGTCCGCCTCGAGGTCGAGGGTTTCGGTCGGAACGCGCAGCCGCAAGCCGTCGAAATCGATTTCGGGATTCGGCCGATTGAAGTGCAAATTCGGCGCAATTTTGGCGTGTTTCAGGGAGAGTGCGGTCTTGATCAAGGCGGCCACGCCGGCGCCCGCCTCCTGATGTCCGATGTTCGTCTTGACCGAGCCGACGTAATACGGGCGATCGCCGTCGCGCCCTGAAAGCAGAAACTGACCGAGTGACGCCGCTTCTTTCGGGTCACCCACGAGCGTGCCCGTGCCGTGAGCCTCGGCATAGCCAATGAGCGCCGGGTTCACGCCGGAACGCCGTGACACCGCGCGCATCAACTCGAGCTGCGCCTGTTGATTGGGGACGGTGATACCGTTGGTGCGACCATCTTGGTTGCAGCCCGTGCCAGCGACGATGGCGTAGATCTCGTTGCCGTCAGCCAGCGCGCGTGCGTAGGGCTTGAGCATCAAGACGCCTGCCCCTTCCCCCCGACCGTAACCATCGGCACTGGCGTCGAACGTCTTACAGCGGCCGTCTTTGGCGAGGAACCCGCCGTAACACATCGTGATCGCGAACTCTGGGCGAAACATCACGTTCACGCCCGCAACCAGCGCCTGCTCGATCTCGCCGGCTTTCAGCGCTTGGCACGCCAAATGGAACGCGACCAACGACGACGAACACGCGGTATCGAGCGACAAACACGCGCCCGTCAACCCGAAGTAATACGACAAGCGAGCCGAGAGCATCGTGACCACGCCGCAGGTGTGTGTCTGCTGGGTGATGTTGCGAATCTTCTCCTCGGTACTGTACATGTCGACGAAGTTGTCGAAAGTGAAGCTACCGACGTAAACGCCGGTCCGAGTGTTGCGCAGTTGTTTCTTGGTGATGTGCGCGCTCTCCAGCGTTTCGACGGCAACCTTCAGCAGTAGGCGTTGCTGAGGATCGAGCCGCTCGGCTTCGATCGGACTGATGCCGAAATAGTCCGCGTCGAAACTCCAGATATCGTCCGTGAGAAACGCCCCCTCGCGCGTGTACATCTTGCCCGGGATCTGCGGCCGGGGATCGTAGTACTTGCGCATATCCCAACGGTCGGCCGGGATTGGGCCCACCGTATCGACGCGGTTGACGAGCGCGTTCCACAACGAGGAAGCGTCATGAATCCCCCCTGGGTAACGGCAACCTACGGCAACGATCGCGATAGCATTCGGGTCGGTGAGGCTTGAGTCGGACAAAGGGTCGATCCTATGAGTGGGGGCGCAAGCCGAACGCGGCTCGATCCCTTCCTCAACGAACGCCCCCGGACCGTAGTCGCACGAAAAACCCATTTTTCTCAGCAAACCCGGAAAATCAGCTGGTTCATGAACGACGAGCTGGCTGCTCAGGGCACGTCGTTCAGTAGAACCCCGTTCCGCGAGTCGTCCCGGCGGGACTCAAAAACTGCCGCCGATCCCTGCTCCCCAGTGATTGCGCTCGGCGATCACGATCGGGACCAGCCGTACCCCTTGCGGGCCATTCACATTGGGCTCCGGTTCGTACGCGAGCACCGCCGAATCGACGACCAGCGCGGTGGCAAAGCCCAAAAAACCTCCCACGCCCGCGGTGACGGCCGAGCACGGGACGTCCCGGTCGTCGTGACGCGGGCAGACCCCGTAGCCCAAAAGCAAGCCGCCCAACGCGCCACCCACCGGCGCACCCAGGCGCAAGCCCAAGCTTGCGCCCGCCGTCCCCCACTGCCCATGCGCCGCGTGAACGATGGGCCCCCCGAGCACGTAAGAAGCGACCACGATGCCGCCCACCGCGCCCGACACGTCACTGTCGTGTCCCTGATCACTGAGCGCAGCAACGCTTGCGCCCAAGCTCAACGAAGCCGCGTCTACCAACGCCGTTTGCCACCCATACCAATGACGGCGCGGCGGCGACGACTCAATGACGGAAGCGTCACCCGAGTTTGCTGCCCACGCGGAGCTTGCGGTGAGCAGCACGAGCAGCAGCGGAAGCACTTGGAACTTCATGTTGGCTGCGGCCAGTGCAAAGCGCAGGCCAGCCGATCGCGATCCGCCGACGCACGTGTTTTTTCCGTGAAAACCGGCCAAAGGCGAGCCCGTTGCGGCACACCGGGCGTGCCTGAACGACGTCGTGTATCTCGCTTGCGACAAGGAGCACGCTCACTCGACTTCGACCGGCGACGCGTTGCTCGCGAGGGCACGCCCGAATTCCGACATCCACCCGATCCCGCTTGAGCCGAACGAGAGCGCGCCCTGCATCTGAGACGGTGAGGCCCGCTTGAAAGCGAGCGAAGGCTTCGAAGCCTCACGTAGACCAAAGATCTCGGCCGAATCCCGCGTTTGAATACAGTGCCTCACGCTGTAAGTGCGTGTGCGGAACGGCGCGGCCGCCGACTCGAATTGGAAGTTTCGGATAAACTGATGAAGATGAAAATTGCGACTTCGGTGGGCGTGACCGCTGCGTTGTGTTTGTTCGTTGGCACCGGTTGCGGGAGCAGCGACGCCGGTTCGAAGGTGAACGCCAGCGGTTCAGGCGGCGCGAGCGCCAATGGTTCCGGAGGAGCGAGCGCGAACGGCTCGGGCGCGAATGGCTCGGGTGCCAGCGCTTCAGGGGGGATAAACGCCAACGGCTCCGGCGCCACTGGCGCGGGTGCGAACGGCTCGGCCGGCACACTGAACCTCAACGTCGGGTCGACAGCAGGCGACACCGGCAGTGCCCCGAGCGACAGCGCCGAAGTGTGGGACCGCGTCGATAACGACCACGACGGCATCATCGACAGCGTCTACAAAAACG
>Ga0105245_10004333_pt1 | contig 12564 bp, 10 predicted proteins | sample KBSM54metaG_FD_81523 | JGI IMG/M metagenome (GOLD analysis project Ga0105245, IMG submission 81523) | Miscanthus rhizosphere microbial communities from Kellogg Biological Station, Michigan, USA - KBS M5-4 metaG | ecosystem: Host-associated > Plants > Roots > Rhizosphere > Soil | place... | reverse complement strand
GTTCGTGCCCGAGGTCGTCCCGTGGCTGCGCCGCCACGCCCGCTCGTTCGACGCCGTCGTGTTCATCACGTACCTGTACTGGACGACGTGGGCGGGCCTGCGGGCGTGCGCGGGCGCGGTGCCGACGCTCCTGCACCCGACTGCGCACGACGAACCGCCGATGCGCATGTCGATCTTCGAAGAAGTGCTACGCGCGCCCGACGCGTTCGCGTTCCTCACGCCCGAGGAAGAGGCGCTCGTGCGGGAGCGGTTCCCGGGCTCGCCTCCGGGTGCCGTCGTCGGCATCGGTGTCGAGATGGACCGGCCCGGCGATGCGTCGGCCTTCCGGCGCCGCTACGAGCTGGGGGACGCGCCGTACCTGTTGTACGTCGGTCGGGTCGACCCCGCGAAGGGCGCGTCGGAGCTCATCGACTACTTCGTCGCGCACAAGCGCCGGAACCCGAGCGACCTCCGCCTCGTGCTGCTCGGCGAGCTGCTCGTAGACGACCCGCGCCATCCCGACATCGTCACGACCGGGTTCGTCGACGAGCAGACCCGCAACGACGCGCTTGCGGGATCGCTCGCGCTGGTGCACCCGTCGTACTTCGAGAGCTTCGCGATGGTGCTGACCGAGACGTTCGCCCAGGGCCGGCCCGCGCTCGTGCAGCAACGCTGCACGGTCCTCGACGGTCACGCGCACCGGAGCAACGGCGCGCTGCCGTACACGGGCTTCGCGGAGTTCGAGGCCGCGGCCGAGCGGCTACGGACGACGCCGGCGCTCGCCGACGCGCTGGGCGCGGCCGGACGGCGCTACGTGGAGCGTGAGTACGACTGGGACGTCGTGATGGCGCGCTACGAGCGGACGCTGGCCGACGTCGTCTCGCGCGGCTGAGCGACCCGCATGTCGGCGGTCGCGGGCGGCAGCTCGGAGCGCGCGCGGGTTGCGCGGGTCACGAGGTCGGCGAGCAGACCGATGGCGATCACCTGGAAGGCCGCGAAGAGGATCAGCAGCGTGTCGCCCGCGACGTGCCAGTTCATCCCGATGATGTCGACGATCAGCTTGACGACACCGATCGCGGTGAGCGTGAGCCCGACCGGCATGAAGATCCGGAGCGGGTTGTACGACAGGATCATGCGGACGACCTGGGTGGCGTACCGCCGCGTGTCCTTGTACCAGTGGAACTTCGATTCGCCGGCGCGCTTGGCGTAGTCGATCTCCATGTACTTCACGGAGTAACCGTTGGCGAGGAACGTCATCGTGATCGTCGTGACGCACGAGAAACCGGGCGGCAGCTGGTCGAGGTACTGCCGGGCGACGTCGGTGCGAAATGCCCGGAACCCCGAGTTGAGGTCGGGAATCTTCGTGCTGGTGAGGAACTGTGCGAGCCGGCGAATGAGCCACTTGGCCGGAACGCGCAGCGCCTTGTGCGTGCCCTCTTCCGACGTGCGGGCGCCGACGACCTGGTCGTAGCCGTCGAGCTCGGCCACGAGCTGCGGGATCGTGTCGTTGGGATACGTCATGTCGACGTCGGTCCACACCGTGACCCGTCCGCGCGCCGCCTTCGTGCCGGCCTTGCGGGCCGAGCCGGAGCCGCGGTTCTGCAGGAAGTGCAGGAAGCGGATGCCCTCGATCCCGGCCGCGACCTGCGCCGAGTTGTCGGTCGAGCCGTCGTCGACGACGATGATCTCGTAGCTGTACGGCGACGCGTCCATCGCCTTGCGCACCCGCTCGACTTCTTTCACGAGGTGCGCGGCCTCGTTGTAGACCGGAAGGATGATCGAGACGTCGAGCTGGAGCTCGGCTTCGCCGGTCAGCGGGTCGGTTACAGGCTCGGCCGACGAGGCGGGAAGCATGACGCGATCGTATTCGATCAGCCCGGTTCGACCCGGTAAAGCCAGATTTCGGCGGGGCGCGGCACGTAGCTGACCGGGCGCCGCCCGAACACCCGCGCCGGTTCCTTCGAGTCGGAGATCGTCATGTGTGCGACCTCGGTCGCAGTGCCGTCCGGCCCGACGTCGGGCGACCGCAAGGCCGACGCGACGTAGAGCCGGCGGCCGTGGGCCTGCCACTCGCGGGCGTTGTCGACGAGCGTCCGCTCGTGATCCCGCTGAACGCCGCGAGCCGGTACGCCGCAGAAGCCGCGCACGGCCTGCGGGAGCGTGGACGCGAACAGTCCGTCGGGCTCGATCGCGACGGCGGCGTCGGGGCCGACGGTCCGGCAGATCTCGTGCACGGCGTCGAGCGCGCCCCGCTGCATCTGCGCGTCGTAGAGCGGCTTCCCGGCGCGCGCGGCGGGAATGACCATCGCCGCGACGAGGACGAGCGTCGCCGGGATGCGCGTCCACGACCGCCACCGGGCGAGCAGCGCGATCAGCCAGACTGCGGCCGCGGCGGCGGCGATCGTCATCACCGGCAGCACGACCGGGAGGTAGCGGCGCATCGCCCACAAGTGGTCGGGCGAGATGCTCGGGCGCGCGATGTAGATCAAGGTGACCGGCAGGCCGGTCGCGAGCACCATGAACGCGGGCGTGTCCGAGCGCAACGACTGCACGCCCAGCACCACGAATCCCACGACGATCAGCGCGAGCGTCACGGTTCCGAGGTACCACGCGAACCACCGGAACGCTCCCGAGAAGAAGAACGCGTCGAACGCGTGACGAGCCGCCGCGCGCGCGGGCGCCGGCGACCGGTAGTCGAGCAACTTGGGGGCCGGGCCCCCGATGGGCCGGATCTTGTACTCGTAGAACGTCACGACGACGACTGCCGCGATCCCGAGCCCGACGAGAGTGTTGCTGGCCGCGAGCCGATGCCCGATCCCGGGCCGGACGTAATGGATCGCGAGGATCACGAGCCCGGCGACGATCCCCGCCAGCAGCGCGATCTCGAGCTCTTGGAGGTTGTCGTGAAGATCGGCGAAGTAGCCCGGCGTCTGGCGGAGGGTGACGTAGTGGCCGAGCCAGCCCGCGGCGGCGGTCGTGGCCGCGAAACCGAGGACCGCGCCGCGTCGGCGACGGCGTTCCGGCGGGTCGAGCCGGTCGGCACGGAGCCACTCGACCGCGAGCGCGGCCGGGATCGCGATCAACGCCGCGAGCGCGTCGATGCGCACGAACATCATGGTCCCGAACACGGTTCCCGCGATCGCGCCGGCGACCGCGCCGCCCGTGCGGCGCGACTCGACGTACAACCACAGCCCGCCGATCACGAGCACTTCGAGCGGCAGCTCCGCGTACGCATCGCGCGAGAACCACGACTGCAGCGGCGCGAGCGTGAGCAGTGCGGGACCGAGCAACGCCCAGCGCGGACCGACGACTCTCGATCCGAGCGCGTAGAGCAGGAGCAACGCGAGCGCGCCGAGGATCGCGGGGACGACCAGCAGCCCCGTATCACCGCCCGCGGACCAGCCCAGCGCGAGCAGCGTCGGCAGGTAATTGAGGAAGTTCGGATACAGCCGGTGCTTCACGATCTCGAAACCCGTTGTCCGCGGCGGGAACGTCGCCGCGTCGTCGAAGGGGCTGTTGGCGACCTTGGGATGCACGAGGTGGGTGCGCGCAATCGACCGGCCGGTGTTGTTGTAGACGCCGGGATCGCGGTCGGTGAGGACGTGCTGCGAATGCCAGATCGCGCACGTCGCGAGGAGCGCGACACCGATCGCGAGCGCAGCGATCGCGGGACCGTGGGCCGCGCGTTCACTCGCGCGCCGCCGCGGCCGGAACGGCAATGCGGCGACGCTCGCGACAGTGGCGAAGACGACGCACGCGATCGGCGTGTAGTGCCGCAGGGTGAGGAGCACCATGCCCGCGAAGCCCGCCACCGCGCACCAGAGCAGGGCGAGATAGAGGCCGGTCGTGAACCACGCAGGGAGCGCGTCGCCCGTCGTTATCCGTGTCGCGATCGGCTTCGACGCGGCCGGGGTGGGCTCGGTCGCGACCGTCGCGGGCGCGCTCATCGTCGAAGCTGCCGGCGCGGCCGCGCAGTGGGCATTGGGCGGAGCGTAACGGGCGGCGCACCGGGCGGCGTGTTGCCCCGCTGATGGTGCGATGAACGCGGGCGGTCCGCCGATAGCCTCCGCGCGTGCCCGAGAGTCTGCCCGGAACGGTCGACGCGGCCGTACCGGGCACGACGCTCGAGCACGAGCCGCAGTGGCTGCGCGCGTTGGCGTTCGCCTCTGCCGCGGCGGTCGCGGCGTTCGGTGGCGTGGGTCTCGCGCTGGCCGACGCGGGCGCCTACCGCTCGTACTTCGCGTTCCCGCTCGGCGCCCTCGTGTGGTTCGCGTTGCTCGTGCTGGCGCGTCCGATCCTGCTCGCGCGCGGCGCGAAGAGTGCACGCGCACACGTCGTCGCCGTGCTCGGGCTCTTGTTCATCGGCGCGATCACGTTGTGGAACGCGCGCCACGCCTCGCAGCACGTGCTGATCAACCGGGACCCGGGCGTCTACGTCAACGCGGGGCGCTGGATCGCGCTCCACGGCAACCTGCGCGTCCACGCTGCGGTCGGGCCGTTCCTGACCCAGCCCGGCCTGGTCTTCGGATCGTTCGGCATGTACCCGAGCGGCGGCTTCCTCAGCTTCCAGTTCGCCCACTTGCTGCCCGCGCTGCTCGCCGAGGCGCACGATCTGGGCGGCGACCGCCTGATGTTCACCGCCGGGCCCGCGCTCGGTGGCCTGGCACTCCTCGCGTTCTTCGTCGCCGCGTGGCGCCTGATCCGCGAGCCGATCGTCGCCCTCGTCGCGCTGGTGGCGTTCGCGTTCCTGCTGCCCCAGATCTCGTTCTCGCGCGACGCGTTCTCGGAGATCCCGATGCAGGTGTTGCTGTTCACCGCACTCTGGATCCTCGCCGACCGGCGCGCGTTCCGGCGGCCGCGCGTCGCGTTCGTCGCCGGGCTGCTCCTCGGCACGATGCAGGCCGCGCGCATCGATGCGCTCGTCGCGCTGACGGGGCTCGCGCTGCTCTTCGCCGTCATGTGGCTCCTCGCCGACGTCCGCAACCGGCGCGCGGTCGCGCTGAGCGCGGGCGCGTGCGCGCTCGGCCTGGTGCCCGGGCTCGTGCTGGGCGCGGTCGACGTGTCGCTCCGCAGCCACCAGTACCTGCACGACCTGCGCGGGCAGGTGAAGACGCTCGTGCTGCTGATGCTCGCGTCGATCGTCGTCGCGTTCGTGCTCGTGGTGGTCGGGCCCGTGGTCGCCCGCCGGATCTCGCGCGTTCCCGATTGGGTGGGCTGGGTGGCGGCCGGGCTCGTCGCGCTCGCGTTGTTCGGGTTGTGGTTCGTGCGACCCGAGGTGCAGCACGTGCACGGCGCGAACAACCCGTTGATCGCGGGCCTGCAGCAAGCCGCGCACAAGAAAGTGGATCCCACGCGGACCTACGCCGACCGGTCGATGACGTGGATGAGCTGGTACGTCGGTCCGATCGCGCTCGCGACCGCGATCGTCGCAGCCGCGCTGCTCGTCCGCATGTTCGTGCGCGGCCGGATGTGGTTCGCGGTGGCCGGCGTCGCGCTACTCGGGCCGGCCAGCGCGGTGTACCTGTGGCGGCCCAACATCACGACCGACCAGATCTGGGTGATGCGGCGCTACCTCTTCTCGGCGCTGCCGCTGTTCGTGCTGCTCGCATTCGGGCTCGTCGCCGCACTCGTGCGGGTGCGTTCGCACCGGGTGCCGATGGCGGTCCTCGTGGCGATCGCGATCCTGCTCGCGGGTGGCGCGCTCTCGTCGCCGCTGCGCGCGCTCAAGCCGGTACCGAACATCACCGAACAGCGCGGCTACCCGCTCGCCGTGCGCGACGCATGCCACACCGTCGGCCGCGAGTCGGCGATCGTGCTGCTCCAGAGCCCCAAGGGACTCATGGCGCAGTGGGCCCCGCAGACGCTGCGGGGCTGGTGCAACGTGCCGGTCGCGGTGATGGTCCCGACACCCACCAGCCGCGCCGCGCTCGCGCAGCTCGCGGCGGCGTGGTCAACGGCGGGACGGCGCCTGTGGGTCGTGGCCGACGACCCGGCGACGATCACGAAGACGCTTCCCGCGGCAAAGGTGCGTGCGACGCCGGTCGTCGTGAACCCCTTCCTGCTCGAGATGGCCCTGCTGCACCGGCCCGGCGCCTACGGGCCGCAGCAACTCGCGTTGGTGATGGCTCCGGTGGCCGGCGCCTGAGTCGGCCCGCCAGGCACGCCGGTAGCGTGATCATTCGTGGCTCTCGTGATCGGGTTGCTCGTGTTCGGCGTCGCGTGCGGCATCGGCGCGTGGTTCGTCATCCGCGAAGCGGGCCGTCTCGCGGCGGAGCCGCCGCCGCCCGTCTTCGACATGGACGAGGCGTTCGAGTGGGTCGTCGAGCACCTGCCCGACCTCGTCGCCGCGACCCTGACCCCCGAGGACGTGCGCCGCATCCTCGACTTCCAGCTGGAATTCTTCCAGCGCCAGGGAGTGACCGGCAACGGCTCGAGCGCGCACCCGCCCGGCGACGTCGTCGTGGGCGGCGCGGAAACTGTCGACTACATCGTCAGCCGTTCCGCCGCGACCGGCGAGGCGTACATCCCTGAGCAGGTGCACGCGGTCGTCGAGACCCAGCTCGCGTACCTGCGCGCGATCGGCGCAGTCGGCGACGCGGCCCGGCCGCGCCCCGAGGACCCGCTCGCGCCCGGGTAGCCCGCCCGTTTGCCGTATCGGGCCAGTGCCGGATCTGGTACAACATACGGACCGGAGAAAGGAGGTGGTCCAAGACATGCACGATAAATCTGGGACCCTGGAGGTGCGCGGCCGCTAGGCCGTTACGCAAGACGACTGGACCACCTGGCGGAGTCCAACCGCCGCACCGTCGTCGTCGCTTGCCGGGACTGGTCCCTCTGGCGCCAAGCACGGCGAAAATCCGACACAGTCGAGAGCTCGGGGGATGCGCAGGCATCCCCCGACTCGCGTCCGCGCTCGGCTGGGTCGACCGCGATGACCGGCGGCTAGATTCCGCAGCTCGTGGGACGACCGACGCGCTTCGAGCACAACAAGTACGTCGGCGACAAGCGCTCGCAGGTCGTCTACGACCTCGATCTCGCCGACGCCGATCCCGACGTGGCGGCGCGCATCGACGAGCTCATGGCGTCGGAGCAGTTCGCCGCGTTCGGGCCCGACACGCTGGCCGAAGCGCGCAACCGCGGCTACCACCCCCACCGCTCGATCCGTAAGGCCGAAGCGTCCGAAGCGGCCTAGTCGTGCGCGCGATCGACGTGCACGTGCACCCGTCGACCCCGGAGTACGTGCACGACGCGCTCGGTGCGTTCGGCCCGGCGTGCGAGGCGTACTTCCGGACGACGCTGCCGAGCCACGACGTCGACCAGATGGCGGCGGTGTTCCGGGATGCCGACGTGCTCGGCGTCCTGTTCGCCTGGGACGCCGAGACCAACACGGGCCTGCCGCCCGTCACCAACGACTTCGTCGCCGGGTGCGCCCGGACGCACCCCGAAGCGTTCGTCGGGTTCGCGTCGGTCGACCCGCACAAGGGTGGCGCGGCGACGACCGAGCTCGAGCGCGCCGTGCGCGAGCTCGGCTTGCGGGGCCTCAAGCTGCACCCCACCGCGCAGGGATTCCGTCCCGACGACCGGACCGCGTACCCGGTCTTCGAGACCGCGAGCGCGCTCGGCATCCCGGTGACCGTTCACACCGGCACGACGGGGCTCGGCGCCGGCATGCCGGGCGGCGGGCAGATGCACCTCGAGCTGTCTCGCCCGATCTACGTCGACGCGGTCGCGGCCGACTTCCCGGACCTGCAGATCGTGATGGCGCACCCGGCGTGGCCGTGGCAGGACGAGCAGCTCGCGGTCGCGCTGCACAAGCCGAACACCTGGATCGACCTCTCGGGATGGTCACCGCGCCGCTTCGCGCCCGACCTCGTGCGCAACATCAAGGGCCCGTTGCAGGACCGCGTGCTGTTCGGGACCGACTACCCATTCCTCTCGCACGAGCAGTGGTTCAGCGCGTGGGAGACACTCGAGGTGCCCGACGCGGTCACGGAGAAGGTGCTGCTCCGCAACGCGCGGCGGCTGCTCGACCTTTCCTAGCCCTGCCAGCACTCCGTGGGTAACGCGTCGCGGACGCCCTTGCGCTTCGCCTCGAACGCGACGTCGGAGAGCGCCGGGTGCGACGGCTGCGACGCGGGGTCGACGGGCAGTCCGCCGAGATCGACCCACGACGTGCAGCCGCCGTAGGCCTCGTCCCACGGAACCGTGACGGGCTGGTCGAGCCGGTACGTGCGCAGCACGAGCACCCACAACGGGTCGCGCTTCTTCCACTGGAAGCGCGACGACGCGTATTCGTCGGTCCAGATCAGCTTGGATGCGAGCGCGTCGAGGTGTTCGGGCTCGCGGATCGTCGCGACGTCGGTGACGTCGGCCCAGCCGCCGATCGTGATCGCCTCGCCGACCGGCGCCGCGGTCGCGAGGTCGATCCAATGGCGGTACGGGGGCTTGAGGAGCTCGGCGCGCTGGTGCTCCGCGGTCGGGTAGAGCCACATGCGGCGGGCGGTGAGGTCGAAGTGGCGCCCCTCTTCGCGCAGCCCGCCCTTGCGCACGTCGACGATCTGCTCGCCTTCGAGCAGCGCGTGCACGATCGCCGCCCATTCCTTCAACGCCGGCGCGTGGGAATTCGTCGTCGGGGACGTCACGCGGGTCAGGATAGGGGAGACAAGCGGCGGGTCTCCCGTAGGACGGCCGGGGGACGCGCGCGAGGAGCTGGCCAGCGAGCATGGAGGAGATCGTCTCGGAAGGGCTGCGGTTGAGCGCGCACTTCGCGCGCCCGCCGGGTCTGACGCGCGTCCCGGCGCTGCTCGTCCTCCCGGGATTCCCGCGCGGCGCGAGCGGCGCCGCGTCGTTGGGGAACACCGACGCGTCGCTCTGCGATCGCGTCGCGCGCGAAGCGGGCTGGGCGGGTCTGACCTTCACGTTCCGCGGCACCGGTCCGTCGGAAGGCGACTTCTCGATCGACGGGTGGCTGGCCGACGTGCGCGCCGCGGTGGATGCGCTCGACGCACGCGGCGACGTCAGCGGCGTGTGGATCGCGGGGTTCCGGCTGGGCGGCACGCTCGCGATCGTGACCGCGGCGGGCGACGAGCGTGTGCTCGGGATCGCGACGTTTGCGGCGCCTGCGTCGCTGCGGACCTGGGTGCGCGAGCCCGACTGGTTCCTCGAATACGCGCGCCGCACCGGTGTGCTGCGGACCGCGGGCTATCCGGCCGACGCCGACTCGTGGATCCGGGCGATCGCGAACCTCGATCCCGTCGACGCCGCCCGCCGGCTCGCGCCCCGTTCCTGGCTGCTCGTGCACGGCAGCGCCGACGACGTGGTGCCGGTCGACGACGCCCGCGTCCTCGCGGAGGCCGCGGGCCCGAGCGCCGAGATGCGCATCGTCGCGAACGGTGCCCACCGCCTCCGGCACGACCCCCGCGCGATCGCCGCGTTGCTCGGCTGGCTCGATCACCAGAACGCGTGATTGCTACCCGGTGAGGTGCGCCCGGGCGCGGGCGTCCTCGAGCACGGCGGCCAGCGTCTCGTCCAGGCCGTACGCGGGCCTCCATCCGGTGTCGTCCCGCAGACGCGACGAGTCACCGACCAGTCGGGGCACGTCGACCGGCCGCACGAGGTCGGGGTCCACGGTGATGCGCAGCGGGCGGCGCGCGGCCGCAAGCAGGTGGTCGGCGATCTCGCGCACCGACACGCCCGACCCCGAACAGACGTTGTAGACCTCGCCCGCGGCGCCGTGCTGTGCCAACGCGCGGTACGCGCGCACGACGTCGCGCACGTCGCTGAGATCGCGTACCGGATCGAGCGAGCCCGCGCGGATCTCGTCGCGCTGCTCGCGTTCGGCGGCCGCGATGCGGCCGGCGAGGGCGGGCACGAGGAAGCGGTCGGACTGCCCGGGGCCGGTGTGCGAGAACGCACGCACGCGTATCGCGTCGAGACCGTGCGCGAGATGGGCTTGCAGCGCGAGATACGACGCCGCGACCTTGCTCACGCCGTACGGCGTCGTCGGGCGGAGTGGCGCGTCCTCGCGGAGCGGCAGATCCACGGGGTCGACGCGCCCGTATTCCTCGGCACTGCCGACCACCACGACGCGGCGCACGCCCACGGCCCGCGCCGCGTCGAGGACGTACGCCGTGCCTTCGACGTTGACGCGGTAGACCGCGCCGGGATCGTCCCACGAGTCCCCGACGTGCGACAGCGCGGCCAGGTGGTAGACGACCTCCGGCTCGTGCTTCGCGAACGCCGCGTGCGTCGCGTCGCGATCGGTGATGTCGATCGGCTCGTCTCCGGAGCGGTCGAGCGTCACGACGTCGTCGCCCTGCTCGGCGCTGTGCGTGGTGAGATACCGCCCGACGAAGCCACCGCCCCCGGTGATCAGCACCTTCACGCGCGCGCTCCCGCCCGCACCGCGTGTGCGTACGCCTCGATGTGTTGGTCGGCGCAGCGCTCCCACGTGAACGACGCGGCGCGGGCCGGGCCGGCGGCGCGCAGTCGCGTCGCGAGCGCGGGGTCGTCGAGCACGCGCGCGATCGCATCCGCGAGCGCGTTCACGTCGTCGGGTGGCGCGAGCACCGCCGCGTCGCCGACGACCTCGCCGAGCGCGGAGCCTGCGGTGGTGACGACCGGCGCGCCGCACGCGAGTCCTTCGAGCGCGGGCAGGCCGAAACCCTCTTCGAACGACGGGTAGGCCACGACCGCGGCCCGGCGGAACAACGCCGGGATCGCCCGGTTGTCCACGTAACCGGGCCGGACGATCCGCGTCGCGAACCCGCTCGCCGCGATCGCCTCGCGCACGGGCCGGGCGCCCCAGCCGTCGGATCCGGCCAGCACCAGCCGCAGGTCGGGGTGGTCGGCGGCGAGACGCGCGAACGCGCGCACGAGTGCCGGCACGTTCTTGCGCGGTTCGATGGTGCCGGCGAAGCCGATGTACGGCGGCGCGATGCCGTGAACGGCAAGCGTCGCGCGGTCGGCGGTCGCGTCGCCGTCGGGCCGGAAGCGCTCGTGGTCGACCCCGTGGTGCGCCACGATGACCTCGGCGCGCGGCGCGGTGTGCGCGCGGAGCCGGTCGGCCGTGTAGTCGCTCACGCACACGATGGCGGCGGCGCGGTGCGCGGCGGCGCGGATCATGCGCCGGAAGAACAGCACCTTGCTGCGTTCGTGCCACTCCGGATGGTCGAAGAACGTCATGTCGTGGACGGTCACGACGCACGGCACCGCGGCGCGCAGCGGCATCGTGTAGTGCGGTCCGTGCCACACGTCGGGTGCTACGCGCGCCGCGAGGGCCGGCGCGCGCGTCTGTTCCCACGCCAGCCGGGCCGGCCGGCGCGTCGGCACGGCCCCGTGCACCCTGGCGTCGGGTGCGATGATGTGCCAGCGGTCCTCGTCGTCGCTCCGCGTCGCGAGATGGAGGTCGACGTCGGCGCGCGCGCTGAGCGCAGTGGCGAGCGCCACCGTGTAGACGCCCGCGCCGACCGGTCGCGCGGGCACCGCCGAGACATCGAGCAGAACCCGCACGGTGCGCAGTCTACGGGCGCTCAGCCGCGCTCGGACCGGCGTGCCACCGCGCGCGCGTAGGCGGCGGCGTGCGTTTCCGCGCAGTGCTGCCAGGTGAACCCGGCCGCGCGCGCGGGACCGCGTACGGCGAGATCCGCGCGCAGCGCGCCGTCGTCCAGCAGCCGTTCGAGTGCGCCGGTGCATGCGTCGACGTCGCCCGGAGGGAACAGCAGTGCGGCGTCGGCCACGACCTCCTCGACCGACGAGCCCGACGCGGCCGCGAGCGGGGCACCGCGCACGATCGCTTCGAGTGCCGGCAAGCCGAAGCCCTCGTAGCACGACGTGATGCAGTACGCGTTCGCGCGCCGGATGAGCGCGTCGACCGTCGGCCACGGTTGCTCGCCGAGCCGCCGTACGAACGGACGGTCGATGCCGTCGACGTTGCCCCACCCCGCGGGGCCCACGATGACGAGCTCGAGGTCGGCGCGGCCGCGGGCGCGCAGTCGTTCGATCGCCGCGACCATCGTCGGCAGGTCCTTGCGCGGTTCCACCGTGCCGACCGTCAAGACGTAGGGATGCCGCACCCCGGCGGACGCGACGACCGCGTCGATCTCTTGTCCGTCGCGCGCGGGTGGCGGGTCAATTCCGAGGTGCGCGACCACGATCGCGTCGCGGTCGAAGCCCTCGCGGACGAGCTCGTCGTGCGTGAACGCGGAAACCGCGATCACGAGGCCGGCGTCGCGTCGGGTCAGCTCGAGGCCGCGCCGGTGGAACGCGACACCACGCCGCGTCGTCGTGCCGGGGACGCGCAGGAACGCGACGTCGTGCACGGTCACGACCAGCGGCGTGTCGCGTACCGGCGGCACCACCAGGCTCGTCGCGTGCACTACGTCGGCGTCGAGTCGCAGCGCCGGGCGGCGCAGGCGGTGCCACATCTCGTAGCGCGCGCTCCCGTGCGGCGGACCGAGGTCGACCCACGGGGTCCGACGAGGGACTCCGGGCGGGCGCGCCCCGGCCGCGAACGCGTACGCGTCGACCCCCGCGGCCGGCAGCACCCGTAGCAGCGAGTGCACGTAGCGGCCGATGCCGCCCGGC
>Ga0105245_10004332_pt1 | contig 12564 bp, 13 predicted proteins | sample KBSM54metaG_FD_81523 | JGI IMG/M metagenome (GOLD analysis project Ga0105245, IMG submission 81523) | Miscanthus rhizosphere microbial communities from Kellogg Biological Station, Michigan, USA - KBS M5-4 metaG | ecosystem: Host-associated > Plants > Roots > Rhizosphere > Soil | place... | reverse complement strand
CATGAGCAGGATCTCCGGGTTGATCGCCAGCGCGCGTACCAGGCCGACGCGCTGCTGCATGCCTCCGGAGAGCTGATAGGGATAATGATGCTCGAAGCCGGTGAGCCCGACGAGATCGAGATAGTGACGCACCCGTTCGTCGATGTGCGTGCGGTGCGCGCCGGCCATCGCCAGCCCGAAGGCGGCATTGGCATGGACCGTTTTCCACGGCAACAGCCCGAAATGCTGAAACACCATGGCGACGCCCTCCGGTGGACCGGTGACCGGCTTGCCACGCACGATGAGTTCGCCCGACGACAGATCGGTCAGGCCGGCGATGCAGCGCAGCAGGGTGGTCTTGCCGCAGCCCGAAGGACCGACGACACACAAGACCTCCTGCGCGCGCACGGCGAGCGAAAGCTGGCGGAAGGCAACGACCGCACCATCCAGAAACACTTTCGAGGCATTGCGCGCGACGATGGCGTCGGGTCCCGGCACGGATTCCTCCCTCGCGCAGCCGCTCGACAACGCTTCGCAGCGTCTACTTCATGTGCTTCGCGATAAACGCGAGCATCTTCTCGTAATCGGGGTGGCGCTTCGACAAATCCGGCGAATGCCCGGTGTGGGCGCTCTCCATCTCGAAGTAGTTGAGCTCGATCTCGCCGCCGGCCTTGCGATAGAGATCGACGAAGCGAGGCGCTTCGGTCTTGCCGGACTTCGATTCCGGATCGAGATAATCGTGCAGGACGTCGCCGCGGCCTTGCAGCCAGAACGCCGGCGGGGTCTTCACTTTCTCGCCGCGCTCGAGGATCAGGAGCGGACTGCCCTCGCCCTGGTTGGCTTCGCTTTGCCAGTATTTGTCCTGGCGCGGCGCGATGGTCTTCGCCCATTCCGGCGGATTGGGCTTGGCAAGCTCGGCCTTGGCATAACGGTAGCGGCCGAGCGGATTGATCACCGGCCACGACATGATCACGCAGCGCGCGCTGGCGTCGTAACTCGAGCCGGCGATCGGGATCGCGGCGTAGCGCGGATCGTTCGGCCTCATCGCGACCAGCATGGCGAGATGGCCGCCCGACGACTGGCCGGAGAGGCCGACGAGCTCGGGTTTGGTCTTGAGTTCCTTCGCGTGCTGCTTCACCCAGCGCACCGCGTAGTTCACGTCAGCAACCGACGCCGGATACGGATCCTCGTTGCCGGAGCGGAAGTCGAGCGCCACGGAGACAACACCGTGCGAGGCCATGAACTCATGGTGCACCTTTTCGGTGAAGCGGTCGGACAGGCACCAGGCGCCGCCGTGGACCTCGACCAGCGCCGGGAACGGCCCGGCGCTCTTCGGCGTGTAGATGCGCGCAAGCAGGCCCTTGGTGCCGTGGCGGAGATACTCCTTCTCCTCGACGTCGAATTGAGTGGTGTTGTCGAGCGTCAGCGACATGACGGACTCCTTCGGCCTGCGTTTCCCGGATGGGCCGGATATTCGCGCATGACGCGCGCGGGGGCAACCCGCACGCGGTCAGTTATGTCGGACGCGAGTAGTGCGGCCGCTCAGGCGCGGGCGAACGCCACCAGCTTGCGCGTCGTGCGCAGGAGGCCGAGATAGGCGAGCGCAAACGGCGCCAGCAGGATCACCCAGATCGGCCACAGGTTGGAGCCCTGCGACAACGCGACGAGCGACCATGCCACTGCGGGCGCCATGACCGCGACCGGCACCAGCGCGGCGATGCGCCAGCGGCCGTCCCATGCGATGGCGAGCCACGCCTGCACGATGAAGTAGAGCGGCACGCTCGCGAAAATGATGAAGCCGATCCAGTCGTAGCCGGCGGAGGCGTCGAGCTGCTGGCGCTTGCGGGCATCGCGCTCGTGCTGCAGGCGGCTGACCCAGTCGGCACGCGCGCTGTCGGGGCGGTGCACGCCGGTCTCCCAGCGCACCTGTGCCGGGACGCGGAAGCTCGAGAGCTCGCGCCACTTGTCGTCGCGCACGATGATCTTCAGTTCGTCGATCTCGGTGCCGGCCTTGAAAGCGATCCAGGTCATGGCGTCGCCCTCGCCCGCCGGGCTCGCGGCAATGCCGCCGGACATGGCGGGAAGCCGCTGGTTCTGATGCAGGCCCTGCGCCTCGATCTGGATCGGGCGATCGCTCTTGTAGGTGAAGCGCAGATAAAGCGCCTGGTAGGCGCCGAGGCGCTCGCTGAGCGGCGGGTCGCTGGCGGCAAGCGACACCGACGGAGCTTGCGCGGCCGCGTGCGCGCTCCACAGCAGCATTCCCGCCAGCAGCCATCGACCAATCATGACCGACTCCTTGGACGCGAGAACGCGAATGCTAGGACGCAGCCCTAAAGGCATCGTTCAAGATTCCCGACAGGGCCGCCGGTCCTCTTAGGCGATCGCTAATCCTGCGCAGCGCTTGCCCCTTGCCAGCGCCGGTGGCGAGCGCATCGTCGTGGTGATGCCGTACCTTTCGCTGCGCCAACGGTTAAGGACTTGTTCACCGCAACGGTCGCGGCCGGGCTGATGCCATGGCCGCACTGACCCTGCCGCGCTTGCCGCATCCGCCGCCTGACGCCGGCGACGTCACCTTGTTCGGCGCCAACCCGGCGCAAGCCGGCGATGCCAACGCGGACATCATGTGGAGCCCGCCGCCACAGCCCGGTGCTCCGCCTGAGCGCGCGCCGCCGCCCGCACGTCCCGCCATTCACCCGCCGGTCGCACCGGCCCCCGCGCCGGCGGCGCCTGCATTCACGCTGATGGCATGCACCGTCGGACACGGCGCCGGCGACATGCGCATCCTGGCGACGGCGCTGGCGGCCGCGGGCATCGCGCACAAGGCCTGCGAGAACAGCGCCAGCCTCGCCGCTGCGTGGCCAGCGCGCGCGCCCGACATGGTCATCGTCGACGTCGCGCCGGGCGGCGTCGACGCCGTGGACACCCTCTTCAATCTCGCCGAGCGCAAGTACGACGGCATGGTGCTGCTGACCGGCGAGCGCGGCAACGCGATGGTCGAGGGCCTCGCGCGCACGGCGCAGCGGCATGCGTTGCACACGCTGCCGGCGGTTGCGCGGCCGTTCAATCCCGACGCGCTGCGGAATTTGCTCGTGCGGCAGCAGAACGAGGCACTGCGGCACGGGCCGTCCAAGGTGCAGCTCGAGGACGGGCTCAAGCACAACTGGATCGAGTTCTGGTATCAGCCGAAGATCGACCTGCGCAGCAAGCGCATCGTCGGCGTGGAGTCGTTCGGCCGGCTCATCCATCCCAAGATCGGACTGGTGCCGCCGAACGTGTTCCTGCGCGGCGCGAGCGAGACCGACCTGTTCATCCTCGGCCAGCACGCCCTGATCCATGCGGTGAAGACCGCGTCGGACTTTGCCGACCTCGGTCTGAACGTGCAGGTCGGCATCAACGTGTCGGTGCGTACGCTGCGCACCCTGCCCGTCGCGCTGATCATCCAGACCCATCACCGCAACAAGACACGCAAGCTGCGGCTGACCTTCGACGTCAACGAAGCCGACATCATCGCGGACTCCGGGTTCATCAGCCAGCGCGCCAGGGCTTTGCGTGATCTCGGCGTCGAGCTCGCGATCGACGATTTCCAGTCCGGCCGGCTGTCGCGCACCGACCTGGAGCACCTCGCGCCGGCCGAACTGAAGATCCCGCGCCTGGTGGTCGCCGGCAGCGACGCCGGCGGCATCGAAGCAAGGATCTGCCACACCATCGCCGATGTCGCGCACCGGATCGCGGCGCGCGCGGTGGCCGTCGGCGTCGAGCGCGCGTCACAGGCGACGGCGCTGGTACAGGCGGGTTGCGATATCGGCCAGGGCTTCCTGTTCGGCGACGCCATGCCGACGGGAGAGCTCTTGCAGCTGATGCGGCAGCGTTCGTCGGTCGAACGCTAGCCCGACCTCAGGACTTCTTCGCGGATTCCGACAGCGCCTTGTCCTTCGCATCGGCGCGCTTTGCCGCCGGACGCTCGGACATGCGTTTGATGTAGGCGGCGAATGCCGGGCGGTCGGGGATCAGCTTGAACATGGTGCCGAACCGGATGTTGGCGCCGAGCACGACGTCGGCAGCGGTGAACTGCTCGCCGAGCAGCCACGGCCCCTGCGCGACCGCGGCGGCGACAACGTCGGTGACCTGATCGAGGTCGCGCCAGCCGATGGCGGTGGCGCGGGCCGGCTCCTTGCGCGGAAATGCGCGGTCGGCAATGGCCGGCTCGAGCACGCTCGGGCTGAAGAACAGCCACTTGAAATAAAGGCCACGGCGCGGATCGCCGACCGGCACGTTGAGCTTCGCCTGCGGAAATTCGTCGGCAAGATAGGCGCTGATTGCTGCGGCCTCGGTGATCACGACGCCCTTGTGCCGGAGCGCCGGAACCTTGCCGAGCGGATTGACCGCGAGATAGTCGCGCTTGAGCTGATCGCCGTTTGCCAGACTCAACAGATGCACGTCGTAAGGCTGGCCGAGCTCCTCGAGCATCCAGAGCGTGACGGACGAGCGCGACGGCGAGGCGTGGTAGAGCGTGAGATCGGCCACGGAAACTCCTGCGGTATAAAACGCGCGGTGCGCGGAATCGAATGGCCCGATCTTTCGTTGAAGGCGTGTCCACTTCAAGGCGGCGCCAGACCCCTGGCTCTTTTTGATCCGATCAATTTTAGCCAGGCCCGACGGGCGAGGCTGCATGCTACCCCGACCATGCAAACACAGCGCGCGCGGCCAGTGACGGCGCCGCCGATGCTGCAGACCCTCGCCGTCGCTTGAAGGGGAGCGCCATGAACCGCTTAACAATCCTTGCCATCGCTGCCACAGCGTTCGCATTCACTGCCATGACCGGCCCGGCGGAAGCCGTGGTCTATTGCAAGACCGTCGGCGTGCCGAAGGGCTGCGTCGTGCGGCCGGCACCCGTTGTCGCGCCGGTAGCGCGCGCAACAACCCGCGCCGCGGTGAGCGTCGGCGTCAATCGCGGCGGCCCGGTCAACCGCCGCGGCGTTCGCTGATACGCACGCTTGTCATTCCGGGCCGCCGCACCAGCGGCGAACCCGGAATCCAAAAACAACCAAACGACTCGCATCTGGATTCCGGATAGCCGCGCGGCGCGGCTGCCGGAATGACGACGGCTTGGGCAACGGCGCGCGCTAGTCGGGCTTGATGTTGGCGGCCTTGATGATCGGCCACCACTTTTCGATTTCGGCCTTGTGATAGGCGGCGAGCGCCTCGGGCGTCTGCTGGTCGGGCGGCGGAATGCTCATGCCCTGCTCGGCGATGCGCTTGGCGACGCCCGGATCGGCCATCGCTGCCATGGCGGCGGCGTTGAGCTTCGCGACAATCTCCTTCGGCGTGCCCTTCGGCGCCCACAGGCCGTGCCACGTGGAAACGTAGAGGCCGGGCAGCCCCGCCTCGTCCGCCGTCGGCACCTCCGGTGCGGCGAACCAGCGCGCCGGCGCCATCACCGCCAGCGGGCGGACGCGGGAGGCGCGCGCCATGGCGAGCGAATTTGCGCCGAGGTCGCACATCAAGTCGACCTGACCAGCGACGAGATCCTGCAAGGCGGGAGCGCCGCCGCGGTACGGCACCAGCTGGAATTTGGTGCCGGTCGCCTGCTGCAACATGACGCCGCACAAGTGCGAGCCCATGCCGACGCCGACGGCGCCGGCGCTCGCCTTGTCGGCATTGGCCTTGAGCCAGGCGACCAGCTCCTGGACGTTGGTGACGGGGAGCGCCGCTTTCACGACCAGCCAGTACGGCACGTTCGGCAGCATCGCTACCGGCTCGAAGTCGGTGCGCAGGTCGTACTGCACGTGATAAATCACCTGGCTCCCGACATATTGCGCCGACGTTCCGGTGCCGAGCGTGTAACCGTCGGGCTCGGCGCGCGCGACGCGGGTGACGCCGGCGGTGGCGCCCGCGCCGGTGACGTTCTCGACGATCACCGGCTGGCCGAGCGTCTTCGTCATGTGTTCGGCAAGGTTGCGCGCCAGCGTGTCGACCCCACCGCCGGGCGCCAACGGCACCACGATGGTGATCGGGCGCGAGGGGAACGGCTGCGCAGCGGCCGCGAACGGCAGCACGACGGCGGCGACAAGTCCCAGAAGACCACGCGGGAGCTTCATGGCATTCCCCCAGACGTTGCGGACTTGAAGCATAGCCCGCGATTTCCGCCCTGTCCGCAATGGGGCTATAAGCGGCGCAGCATGAGCGAGACCCCTACTCCGGCCGTCCCCGATTGCCCGCGCTGCGGAAAGCCGGCCGCGCTGTGCATCTGCGACAGCGTCACCCCGGTCGAGAACAAGGTCGAGGTGCTCATCCTGCAGCACCCGCAGGAACAGGACCGCGCGCTCGGCACCGCGCGGCTGACCGCGCTCTCGCTCGCGCATGCGCAGCTCAAGGTCGGGCTGTCGTGGCCAAACCTCGGCAGGATCCTCGGTCGCACGGTCGACCTCCAGCGCTGGGCAGTGCTCTATCTCGGCTCGGTCGACGCGACAAAGGTCGCGCCCGGGCGCGAGCTTGTGCTGGTCGATCGCAAAGGCGAGGCCGAGCCCCGGCAAGATGCGGCGCTGCGTTCACTTCAAGGCATCATCCTCCTCGACGGCACATGGAGCCAGGCCAAGGCGCTGTGGTGGCGCAATGCGTGGATGCTCAAATGCCGGCGCCTCGTGCTCAACCCGAAGATACCCTCGCGCTACGGCAAGGTGCGGCGCGAGCCGCGGCGTGACGCACTCTCGACCATCGAAGCGGCGGGAATGCTGCTGACGCGGCTCGAACAGAAGCCCGAGATCGAGGCCGCACTCACGAATACGTTCGAGCGCATGTTGGCGGCATTCAAGGCGAGCGGCGTCACCATGCCGCGCGCGCCGGATCGCCGACGCAGGCGATTTGGCGGCAGCAGGCGGCGTTAGCACCCGCCGCTTACGCCTTCTCGGTGGCCGTCTCGCCCAACCATTCGTTCGGAATGAAATAGGCCGCCACCACAAGGAAGCTGATACCGAAGCCCACATAAGGGGACAAGAACCAGGACACGACCATGGCGACCGCGTAGGCGGCAATCGCCGTGTAGTGTTTGCGCGAGGCGGAGCAATAGGCCTCGTGATAGGCGGCGTTGCCGCGATGCTCCTGCGCCAGCGCCATGCGCAGCAGCAGATATCCAAAGCCGGTGAGAAGCAAGACGCCGCAATACATCGTGGCGCCAAACCGGCTCACGTGGTTCTCGCCGACGTAGCCGGTCGCGAACGGGATGAGCGAGAGGCAGAACAGCCAGAAGATGTTCGCCCACAGCACCGCCGGCGTGCAGCGGCGCGCCTGATGCAGCATCGCATGGTGATTGACCCAGTATACGGCAATGGTGAGAAAGCTGATCACGTAGCTCGCAAACACCGGCCAGACGCTGAGCAGGATCCACGGGTCCTCGCCGTGCGGAACCTTGAGCTCCAGCACCATGATGGTGATGAGGATCGCGATGACGCCGTCGGAGAAAGCTTCGAGGCGGACCGTCCCCAAGGTCGCATTGGCACTCATGGCAATGTTCCTTTTCGAAGCGTCGGGGAGTTCCCTCGACGACGCGTCGATTTTTTCCGAGGCGTCGCGGACGACGCTTCGGTGTTAGGCCCCGAGCTTGCCCGCGAGATCCTCGACACTGGTCGAGGACACGTCCACCGGCTCGGTCGGCGGCTTGCCGGACTTGCCCGGGCCGAATTCATCCGCGCGGAAAATGAATCCGGTGCGCAGTCCGTTCGATGCAGCGTGCGCGAGGTCGCGTGGATGCGCGGCGACCATCATCACTTCGTTGGGCGGCAGATCGAGCGCCTCGCAGGCGGCGAGATAGACGCGCGCCTTCGGCTTGAAGTCGTGCGCGATCTCGGAGCCGAGAATGGCGTCCCACGGCAGATCGTTGCGCCGCGCCAACCCGACCATCAGCGAAATATTGCCGTTGGAGCACGGCGCGATCATGAACTTGCGTTTGAGGCGCTTGAGCCCCGGCGAAGTATCGGGCCAGGCGTCGAGCCGGTGCCAGGCGAGATTGAGGTGACGCGCGGTCGGCTCGTCGAGCGTGATACCGTTGCGCCCGAGCACGACATCGAGATTGCGCCGGTGCAGGACGTCGAGCTTGCAAAACGGGATCTTGCCCGAGCGCACCTCCTGCATCGCGGGATCGTACTCCGCGCGCCAGGCATCGGCAAACGCCGGCCAGTCGAGTTGATGGCCGAGCGGGCCGAGGATCGCCTTGGTCTCGCGCGCGATGCTGGTGCGCCAGTCGACGAGCGTACCGAACACGTCGAAGATCAGTGCCTTCACATTCTCCATGTCGTCCCCGATGTTCTAGCGAAGCGTCGCGGAGTTCCCGCGACGACACTTCGCATGTTATTTAGCGAAGCGTCGCGGACTACCCTCGACGACGCTTCGCATGTTACGACCCCGGCGCGTCCATGCCCTTGGATTTGAGCACAGGCGCCAGCTGCGGCCCGGCGAGAAACTTGATCAACGCCGTCGCCGCCTCCGGTGTCGCCGACTTGGCGCCAAGGCCCCCCGCGTAGACCGTGTAATTCTGGATTTCCGCCGGCAGCGGACCAACGAGCGCGACGCCGCTCACGGGGAGGATTTCGCTGATCTGGTGGATGCCGATCTCGGCTTCGCCGCTGACGACGAGGTCGGCGACATAACCGCCCTGCTTGAGCTTTGCCTTCGGCTTGATCGCGTCGGCAATGCCGAGCCGCTCGAGCAGGCGCGCGACATAGATGCCGCTCGAGCCGCCGCTGGCAGGATCGATGTACGCGACCGTCTTCGCACCCAACAACGCGCGCTTGAACGCATCGACGCTGCTGATGTCGGGCTTGGTCGCTCCGGCCTTGACCATGACGCCGACGCCGATGCGTGCGAGCGCGGTGCGCGTGCCCTGCACGATGAAGCCCTTGCCGGCGAGTTCGTCGATCGCAGCCGGCGTGAGCACCGCGACGTCGAAGGCCGCCCCGCCCTCGATCTTCTTGCTGGTGGCGCCGACTGTGTCGTTTTCGACACGCAAAGAATGTGACGCTGCAGCGCGAAAATCGCCTTCAGCCGCCAGCAGGACCGGTTTGAAGGCGCCGGCGGTCAGAACCATCAGTTCCGCTGCAGGCGCCGTCACCGGTGTGGCCAACAGGAAAAGGAGCAAAAAGAGCCTGCCCGTCGGGCGTTTCACGACCTGTCGCATGTCCGCGAAAAAGACCATGGCACACCTTTATACCGACGCCAGCCTTTACGTTAATGGGGGGAACTTGGCACCGCCAAAATATTACTGTCGCACTTCGCGCGCGTAATGTTGTTTGCTATCGTTAAGGCGGCTGGGTCGGGACAAGCTTTCCAACAACCGCTGACCGCACAGCTTAATACGCCGCATCGGGGGGCGGCTGGGAATGCGTGGCGTACTGGGGGGTTTCGTCTGCATCTGTGTCGGGTTGTCCGCGTCCGCGTCGGCGCAGGAAATCAGCACGCCCACCACCACCGCATTGGCCCTTGAGCCCGCCGCGCTCGCCACCGACGACACATCACCGCCATTGTTCGGACGCCTGCCGCTGCCGCGCATCCGGCCCGCCAACGCGCCCAAACCACCCGAGCCTAATTCCGAGGAGGACGTCTGCGACACGCTCGCCGCCTCCGCACGCCAGCATCGCCTGCCGATCGCCTTCTTCGGCAACCTGATCTTCCAGGAAAGCGGCCTCAAGCCGCGCGTCGTCAGCCGCGCCGGCGCGCGCGGCATCGCGCAATTCATGCCGAAGACCGCGCGTCTCGTCGGCCTCAAGGATCCAATGAACCCGCGTCAGGCGCTGCCTGCGTCGGCGAAGTTCCTGCGCGGTCTGATGCATCGCTTCGGCAACAATTACGGCCTCGCTGCTGCTGCCTACAACGCCGGTCCCGGTCGCGTGAGCCGCTGGCTCAAGCGCGGGGGCGCGCTGCCGCGCGAAACCCGCAATTACGTCGTGACGATCACCGGCAAGCGCGCCGACCAGTGGCGCGGCGCGCACGGCAATGGCTTCGGGCACAATCTCACCGGCCGCATCCCCTGCGCCAACCTCAAGGCGTTCGCCGAGCTCGAAAACAATCCCGCGTCCGAGCACAGCCTGCGCCCCGTGCGCTTCGTGCTGCCGCTGCCGCTCCCCAATCCGCTGCGGCAGGCGCAGCAGACCGCGCTCGCGAACGAGACCGCCAACGCCGCGGAACCGCAACTCACCGTCAATGTCGAGATGAAGTTACCGGCACCGCGCGATGCGGGCGGGACGCAGCCGGCTGAAAAGCCGACCGCCAGCATCACCGTGGTGCTGCCGCCACCGCAGACCGCCCCGCGTCGAGACGAGATGGCCGTCGCTGCGCTCGACACCGCACGCCCCGCGCCAATCGAGCAGATGCCGTCCACCGTCGCCGCGATCAAGAATCCGCCAATGCCGCGCGTCCATCCGCACCGCCCAGCGGGCGAGGCCGCGCCCGTTCAGGTCGCCGCGCTCGGCGACTCCGACGTATCGATGATTCCGGCGATCAAGCACGCGCCGACCCCGCGTGCGCATCCGCACCGCGTCGTTGAGCAGGATGACACGCCGCTGCACGTCGCCGCGCTCAGCGAGCCTGGCGTGCCGACAGTCGCGGCGATCAAGCACCCGCCACTGCCCCGCGCCAATCCACGCCGTCCCGGCGACCAGGGCGACGCAGCTCTGGCGATCAAGAACCCGCCGCTGCCGCGCCCGCGCCGCACGGTGGATGACGCCGACGCCGGCAAGATCGACAACAAGCTGCCATTGCCGCGTGCGCGCCCGCTGACGATCGCCGAGGCCGGGAAGAAGAAGTAAGTCGCGGACTGCGATCGACGACGCTTCATTTTGCGAAGCGTCGCGGACTGCGCTCGACGACGCTTCGCGGTTGCCTACTTCACCGCAGCAATCACCTGGGCCAACGTCTTCATCAGCAGTTCGGGATTGGTGACGTTCGGTGAGTGGCTCGCGTCCATCTCATAGGTACGCCAGCCCGCCTCGCTCTTGGCGCGTTTCGCGAACTGGTTGAACGGCCCGTGGTCAGCAAAGCGCATGCACTGGATGTAGCTGCGCGGCACGGTGAGCTCGCCCTGTAGTCCGACCGGCTGCTCGAAGCATTTGAGCGACTGCGGCAGCCGGTGCTTCATGATCCACTCGAGGTCCTCCGGCGCGGTGTCCCCTGACGGCGGATTGGGCGCAACGCGCCAGCCGTCACCGGCCTTGACGCTGTCCTTCATGCGCTGCCGCATCTCGGGCGGGACCAGATCGGCAAGCGCCTGCCCGTCTTTCGGCACAAAGGCATCGAGATAGATCAGGTGGGAGATGCGATCGCGCGCGCGGTCGGCCACGCCGGTCGCGACCATGCCGCCATAGCTGTGCCCCATCAATACGACGTTGTGCAGGTCTTCGGCCCTGAGCACGCCGAGCACGTCGGCGATGTGGGTCTCGAGATCGTTCGACGGGTTCGCGAGATGCGCACGTTCGCCGAGCCCGGTGTAGCTCGGGGCAAAGAACTCATGCCCGGCCTTGGCCATCAGCGGCCGCACCTTCTTCCACGCCCAGCCCGACGACCACGCGCCGTGACACAACACGATGACAGCCAAGACTTCCTCCCTCAGGTCCGTTTCGTGGCCGGGAAGCTAGCACACCTTGCAGCTGTGGCCCCATGCCCCCGGCGCTTGCGACCATGACGCAATCGTCAACAGCCCGCCCCCTTGGCGGCTCGCAGCAGTCATGGAACGATCATGGGATTAAAGGGAGGACCACCATGCAATCCTGGGAAAAATATACCCCGCAGATGCTGAGCATCCTGCGGATCGTCACCTGTCTGATTTTCATCCTGCACGCCACGCAGAAGCTCTGGGGCTTTCCGGGCCCGCCGGCAAGCGGCAAGCTGCCCGACGCGATGACGCTCAGCTGGTTCGCCGCCATGATCGAGATAACCCTTGGGCCGCTGCTGCTGGTCGGCATCTTCACGCGCTGGTGCGCCTTCATTCTGTCGGGCGAGATGGCATTCGCCTACTGGATCGGACATTTTCCGCGCAACTTCTGGCCGATCCTGAACCAGGGTGACGCGGCGATCCTCTACTGCTTCATCTTCCTGTTCATCGCCTGCGCGGGCGTCGGCGCCTGGGGCCTCGACCGCAGCCTGCGAGGCACTGGCGGATGAACTTCCCGTACCAGAGCATGATCGCGGAGACGGTGACATTCCGCGGTCATAACAAGGATCTCGGCGAGGCCTACTACGCCCGTCCGCTTGGCAAGGGTCCCTTCCCCGGCGTGGTGGTGATCCACCACATGCCGGGCTGGGACGAGTGGATCAAGGAAGTGCCGCGCAAGCTCGCCCATCACGGCTTCGCCGGCATCGCGCCGCATCTCTACTTCCGCGACGGACCGGGCGACCCCGACGACATCGGCGCGCGCGTGCGCGCCGCCGGCGGCGTATCGGACGAGCAGATGCTCGGCGACGTGTCCGGCTGTATCGACTATCTGCGGTCGCAGCCGGTCGCCAGCGGCAAGGTCGGCATCATCGGATTCTGCGCGGGCGGGCGGCACTCCTATCTCGCCGCTTGCCGGCTGGCGAACGTCGACGCCGCGGTCGACTGCT
>Ga0105245_10004331_pt1 | contig 12565 bp, 9 predicted proteins | sample KBSM54metaG_FD_81523 | JGI IMG/M metagenome (GOLD analysis project Ga0105245, IMG submission 81523) | Miscanthus rhizosphere microbial communities from Kellogg Biological Station, Michigan, USA - KBS M5-4 metaG | ecosystem: Host-associated > Plants > Roots > Rhizosphere > Soil | place: Michigan... | reverse complement strand
CGGGATCGAGCAGGTCGGCGAGAAGCTGCGCGCTATGATGCCGTGGATCAAGCAGCGCGCGCTGGTCGACAAGGCCCGGAACTGATCTCCAGCCGTTGGACGCAAAAATCAGAAAGCCCCGGCCGGTCGCCGGGGCTTTTTTGCGTTGCGAAGCGTTCAATCTGAACGCCGGTTAAGGATGACTTCATCAGCGCGCAAGAATTCGCGCGCCAGCGGCGGTCGCCCTCTTGTCGGCACAGTTCGATTACAAGATGATGACAATTAGCTCGCGCCGCTGCTGCACCATGGGGTTGCAGGCAGGCGCGGGGGCCGCGCCACTTCGATGTCGTTGCTCGAGTATCTTCGCGTTCCGCGCCGTGTCGGCGCGGAAATCTTTTCTGGGCGCCTGAATTCCCGCACCCGCCTCCTGGTGGCGACCCACGCCGCCGCCGTCGCCATCATGGTCTTGTCCGAAGACGGGGCGCTCGCGAGCCTCGCCTTCCTGCTGACCTGGGGCCTGCTCAATTGTTTTTGGCTCGCCTTGCTGCGCCGCCCGCTGGTCGCGGGCGCGCTCTCGCTCGGTATGATCGTCACGCTCATCCTGCTGTCGCGCCTCAAGCATGACGTGATCTGGATGACGCTGAACTTCCTCGATGTGCTGATCATCGACACCGACACCATCTCCTTTTTGTTCACGATCTTCCCGAACCTCGGCACCATCATGCTGGCCTGCGCGGTCGCGGCGGTGCCGATCGCCTGGTGGATCTGGCGCAACGACTTTGCCAGCGTGCATCGCGGCATCGCCGTCGCCGGCGGTCTTGCCTGTTTGATCGGGCTTACGGCGCTGGGCCATGCTTTCACGCTCGAGACCTGGCAGGTGTTCCAGCCCGGCAGCCATGTGTCGAAATTCGCGCGCTCGGGTGTCGAGGCGATTTCGGAGCTGGTGCAGAGCGGCATGTTCGAGGCCGCGGCGTCGACCCCGGACAGCCTCGCAACGCAGCCCGCGGGCGCTACGTGCCAACCGAGCGTAAAGCCGCCGCACATCGTCCTGGTGCACGACGAGTCGAGCTTCGACATGCGCGCGGCACCCGGGATCAAGCTGCCGGCAAACTATGGCCCGCACTTCCTCTCTTATGACGGCAAGCAGCGCCAGTTCATGGTCGAGAGCAACGGCGGCGCCAGCTGGTTTGCCGAGTACAATGTGCTCGCGGGCCTGTCGTCGCGCTCGTTCGGTCGCTTCTCATACTTTCTGCCGCGCGTCGCCGCGGGCCGCGTCGAGCGCGGACTGCCGCGCGCGCTGGTGCGCTGCGGCTACCGTACCTATTCGCTTTATCCCTCGCTCGGCGCCTTCATGAGCGCGCGGGGCTTCCATACCTCGACCGGGATCGAGCACTTCCTCGACTCGCGCGCGATGAAGGCGAGCGGCATCGAGCCCGATCGCTTCTACTACAACAGCGCGATCGACATCCTCGCGCGCGAGCGCCGCGAAGGCCCGCTGTTCCTGTTCGTCTATCTCGCCGCCAATCACTATCCGTGGGGCGAGCGCTGGAAGCCCGAGCTGACGCCGGGATGGAGCGATCCGGGCAACGGACCGCGCGTCGACGAATATCTGCGGCGGCAGACGATGAGCTTCGGCGACTATCGCGACTTCGTTGCGCGCTTGAAGCACGACTTCCCGACCGAGCAATTCCTGATCGTGCGCTACGGCGACCACCAGCCCGAGCTCTCGGCCTATCTGCTCGAGCCCGGCATCACCGATGACGCCGTCGCCCAACGCATGGCGACCTTCGACCGGCGCTACTTCACCACCTACTACATGATCGACCCCATCAACTTCCGCCCGGTCAACACCAAGAGCGCGCTCGATACGCTCGACGCGCCGTATCTCCCCATGGTGATCCAGGAACTGGCCGGGCTGCCGCTCGATCCGACCTTTGCCGAGCAGAAGAAGATCTTCGAGCGCTGCAAGGGTGTCTTCTACGCCTGCGGCGGCGGCGCCGAGGCGCGCCGCTTCAACCGGATGCTGATGAACGCCGGGCTGATTAAAGGACTCTAGCGCATGATCCCGAAAAGTGGTTTCCGGTTTTCGGTAAAGATCATGCGCCGAGGCTAGATCGTCCCGCCATGCCCATCGTCCTCGCCGGGCTGCAGGGTCTTGGACTGATCGTCGAATACATCACCGAATACACTTGGTTTGCGATCACGGTCGGGCTCGCCACCTGGCTCTTGCTCAATTGTTTCTGGCTGCTGCTGACACGGCGGCCGGCGGTCTCGGCCGCCGTGTCATTGCTGATGGTCGGCGGGGTGATCGTGCTGTCCCAGTTCAAGTGGGGCATCACCTACATGACCGCGACCTTCCTCGACGTGCTGCTGATCGACACCGACACTGTCGATTTCCTGATCGCGGTGTTTCCGCAGCTGCGCTGGTGGATCGCCGGCGCGCTCGTCATCGGAATTCCCGTGCTCGCATTTCTGTGGCGCAGCGACCCATTCCGCGTCCCGCGGCGCTGGTCGGCAGCCGGCGTTGTGCTCAGCCTCGCGGTAATCGTTCCAATGTCGCTCGCCGTGCCCGAGGAGGGCTGGGAACCGTTCCAGGGCGTCAATCACGTTTCGAACTTCTCGCGCTCGGGCGTCTACGCCGTCTCGCAGCTGATGGAAGAGGGGTGGTTCGAGGCGGCGGCGAGTGTTTCCGATCCGGTCCCGATGCGAAGCGATGCTGCGTGCCGCCCGCCGCGCAAGTTGCCGCACATCATCGTCGTGCTCGATGAATCGAGCTTCGATGCCGGCAGCGCGGCCGGGATCAAGCTTCCTGCAGGTTACGAGCAGCATTTCCGCTCCTTCGACGGCATCAAGCGCACCTTGCTCGTCGAAGCGACCGGAGGCCCGACCTGGTACTCCGAATACAATCTGCTCACCGGCCTGTCCGCGCGCTCCTACGGCAAACTGAAATATTATCTGACGCGTATTGCCGCCGAGCGCGTGCAGCGCGGGTTGCCGCGGGCGCTTTCGCGTTGCGGCTATCACACCTACACGCTCTATCCGGCACTTGGCGATTTCCTGAGCGCGCGGCGCTTCCAGACCGCGCTCGGCATCGAGCATTTCATTGACCAGCACGGCATGGGCACCGAGGTCGAGATGCACTCGGACAGCTTCTTCTACGATCAGACGCTGAAAGTGGTTGCGCGCGACCGCGCCAACGGTCCGATGTTCGTGTTCACTTATCTCACCGCCAACCACTTTCCGTGGACGGTCGACTATCACGCCGATCGCACGCCCGACTGGAAGCCGCCGGGCAATACGCCCGAGATCGACGAATATCTGCGCCGGCAGATCATGAGCGCGCGCGACTACCGCGATTTCCTCAAGCGGCTCGAGCAGGATTTCCCCGGCGAGGCATTCCTGATCGTGCGCTTCGGTGACCATCAGCCGGCGATTTCGAACAAGATCATCGATCCGGGGCTCGACTCGAAGGCCGTCGCGGCCAAGGTCATGGCCTGGGATCCGCGCTATTTCTCGACCTATTATGCGATCGACACCGTCAACTTTTCGCCCGTGGACGTGTCGTCGGCGCTGCCCGTGCTCGAGGGCGCCTACATGCCGCTGATGATCCAGGAGGCGGCCGGCGTGCCGCTCGATCCGTCCTTTGTCGAGCAGAAGCGCATCCTTGAGCGCTGCGGCGGCAAGTTTTTCGATTGCGCGCACGGCGCCGAGGCGCGCCGTTTCAATCGCCTGCTGATCGACGCCGGGTTGATCAAGGGGCTGTAGGTCTAGCGGCCGATCCTCTCCGAGAGCGCGCGTGCGATCGCTTCCGGCGTTTCGGTCTGCGCCCGGCGGTTGGCATCGCGCATGGTCTCGATGGTGAGCGCGTTCGTGAGCGGACGCAGGGCCTCGATGAGCGCGGCATCCTCCGAGCGCTTGGGGGAGACCAGCAGCACCGCGTCATAAGGCGGGATCGCGTGGCGGTCGTCGTCGAGCACGCGCAGGCGAAATTGCGCCACGCGCCCGTCGCTGGTGTAGGCCGAGATCACGTCCACCTCTCCGGCGGCGACCGCCGGGTACATGAACTCCGGCTGCATCGTGCGCTGGGCGCGAAACGCCAGGCCATAAGCCTGCCGCAGCGCCTGCCATTCGGGCCGCCCGAAAAACTCATAGTCGCCGGCGATCGTGAGCTCACCCGCGTGGCGGGCGAGATCGCCGACGCTCTTGAGCGACAGTGCTTGCGCGCGTGCACCAGTGACGGCCAGCGCATAGGCATTCTCGAAGCCGAGCCCGCCCGCGAGCGTGATCCCGTGCGTTGCCTTGAGCCAGCGTGCGACTTCCTCAAGCACCTCGGCGCGCGGCTTGACGTCGCTGCGCTTCATGAAATTGGTCCAGATCGTGCCGGTGTACTCGACGTAGACGTCGATATCGCCCGCGGCGAGCGCTTCGAACACAACCGCCGAACCCAGCCCCTCGCGGCGGCTCGCATTCAGGCCGCGTGCGTTCAGCCGCTGCTCGATCAGCGCGGCGAGGATATATTGCTCGGCGAACGGCTTGGCGCCGATGACGTAGCCGGCCTTGCCGCGGCCGACGTTCGGCAGCACCGCAAGCGCGGCAATCAGCAGCACGCCGACGGCGCCGACGGCAACGCGCGCGCGGCTGCGGCGGGTGACGCCGCGCTCGATCAGGGCGAGCAGCTGGTCGACCGCGAGCGCCAGCACCGCGGCGGCGATGCAGCCGGCGATCACGAACACCCAGTTCTGGGTTTGCAGGCCGGTGAAGATGTAGTTGCCGAGGCTGGTCTGCCCGATCGGCGTAGCGAGCGTGGCCGTTCCGATCACCCACACCGCGGCGGTGCGGATGCCGGCCATGATCACCGGCAGCGCCAGCGGCCATTCCACCATGCGGAGCGACTGCCGCGGCGTCATGCCGACGCCGAGCGCAGCCTCGCGCACCGCCGGGTCGATGCCCATCAGGCCGGTGATCGTGTTCCGCAGCACCGGCAGCATGCTGTAGAGCGCGAGCGCCAGCACCGAGGGCAACAGGCCGAGCGCCGGGAAGCCGATCCCGAACGCGCGCTCCGACAGCGCCGCCGCCGCCAGCAGCACCGGATAGAACAGCGCCAGCAGCGCGAGTCCGGGGATGGTCTGCACGATGCTGGTCAGCGCGAGCGCCACCGCGCGCAGCGTGGGCCGGCGCACGCACACGAAGGCGAGGGGGATGCTCACAGCCAGGCCCAGCGCCAGCGCAACCAGGCTCACGCGCACGTGGCTTCCGAGATAGTCGGGCAACCGCGCCAGCGCGTCGGCGATGCGCGGGTCGTTCACGGGGACCTCGAGAGGAATGTGTTGAGCTTCGCGGCATGCCGGCGCGGCGTCTGCATCAGTTCGCGCAGGAACGGATCGTCGTCGCGCCGCATCAGCTCGGCCGGCTTGCCGTCCGCGATCATGTGGCCGTCGCGCAGCACGATGATGCGGTCGGCGAGCAGCAAAGCTTCCAGCATGTCGTGCGTGATCATCACGCTGGTCAGCCCGAGCGATGCGTGCAGGGCGCGATAGTCTTGCCCGAGCGCGTCGCGGGTGAGGGCGTCGAGCGCCGAGAATGGCTCGTCCATGAGTACAATCTCGGGATCGGCCGCCAGCGCCCGCGCCACGCCCACGCGCTGGCGTTCGCCGCCGGAGAGTTCGTGCGGATAGCGCGCGCCATAGCCACGGTCGAGCCGCACCAGTGCCAACAATTCGTCGGCGCGCGCGGCGCGGCGTGCCGCGTCCCAGCCGAGCAGCTTCGGCGTGATCGCGATGTTCTCCGCGACGGTGAAATGCGGGAACAGGCCGACGCCCTGGAACACGTAGCCGGTGCGCCGGCGCAGCACGATCGGGTCGAGGCTCCGCACGTCGTCGCCGCCGACGCGAACGGTTCCGCCGGTCGGGTCGGACAGCCGGTTGATGAGGCGCAGCAGGGTGGTCTTGCCGGAACCGGATGGCCCCACCACGGCGAGGAACTCACCCTTGTTGATCGCGAACGAAACGGCGTCGAGCACCGGCTGCTCGCCATAGCGCTTGGTCACGCCCTCGAAGGCGATCGCCGTGGATGCTGCCATGTACCGGCCTTACACGGACCAACTGCCGCCTTGCAACTGGCGGAAGGCAGGATAGCTTGCAAGTTTATTTGGTCAGAGAAGGCGGATCGACGTGGGAGGAGCGGAAACGGGGCGCGCGGGCGGCCGCGCGGTCGATCTTGCCGATATCACGATTGCCTTTTCGGTCGCGCAGGGCACCTACACCGCAGTCGAGCGGGCCTCGCTCTCGGTCGACGCCGGTGAGTTCGTCGCCATCGTCGGACCGACCGGCTGCGGAAAATCGACGCTTCTCAATGTCGCCGCCGGCTTGATTGCGCCGGCCGCCGGCCGCGTGTCGGTGTTCGACAAACCGCTCGACCGCGTCAACCGCGACGCCGGTTATCTCTTTCAGTCCGATGCGCTGTTTCCCTGGAAGACCGCTCTCGACAACGTCGCGATCGGCCTCGACATTGCGGGCGTCGAGCGTGGCGAAGCGCGCACGCGGGCGCAGGCGCTGCTCCACCGCGTCGGCCTCGCTGGGTTCGCCAATCGCTATCCGCACATGCTCTCGGGCGGACAGCGCAAGCGCGTCGGTCTTGCGCAGGTGCTGATCCGCGACCCGAAGATCCTGCTGATGGACGAGCCGTTCGGTCCGCTCGATGCGCAGACGCGGCAGATCATGGGCAACCTGCTGCTCGATCTGTGGAACGCCGACCGCAAGGCGGTGCTGTTCGTCACCCACGACCTCGAGGAGGCAATCGCGCTCTCCGACCGCGTCGTGATCATGTCGGCGGGCCCGGCCTCGCGCATCATCGGCAACTGGAAGGTCGAGCTGCCGCGCCCGCGCGACATCGCCGAGGTCAAGCTCGAGCGGGCATTTCATGAGCTGCATCGCGAGATCTGGCAGGTGCTGAAGAGCGAAGTCATGAAGGGCTATACTCAGGCGGGGGCGGCTTGAGATGTCGCGCCTGACCCTGCTCGCGTTGCAAGTCCTGGTCGCGATCGTGGCGATCGCGATCTGGCAATTCTTCACGCACGTGCCGATCAACGGCCGACTTTGGCTCGACCCGTTCTTTTTCTCCAAGCCGTTCGACGTGGTGGAACGCATCTGGCGCTGGTTTGTCACCGGCACCGTGTGGATTCATCTGTGGGTCACGCTGGTCGAATCGATGCTCGCCTTCGTCGTCGGTTCCCTGGCGGGGACGCTCATCGGCTTCTGGTTCGCGCGCCAGCCGCTGATCGCGGCGGTCTTCGACCCTTACGTGAAGATGATGAACGCGCTGCCGCGCGTCGTGCTGGCGCCGATCTTCGTGCTCTGGCTCGGGCTCGGCATCTGGTCGAAGGTGGCGCTCGGCTTCACGCTCGTATTCTTCATCGTGTTCTTCAACGTCTATCAGGGCGTCAAGGAAGTGAGCCCGACCGTGCTTGCCAACGCGCGCATGCTCGGGATGGGCGAGCGCCAGCTGATGCGCCACGTCTATTGGCCATCGGCGCTTTCCTGGATGTTCTCCTCGCTGCATACCTCGGTCGGCTTCGCGGTCGTCGGCGCGGTCGTTGGCGAATATCTCGGCTCGGCGCGCGGGCTCGGCTACCTCATCCAGCAGGCCGAGGGCATCTTCGACGTCGCGGGCGTGTTCGCGGGCATGTTCGTGCTGGCCGCTTTCGTTATCCTCATCGATGCCTTGGTCACGGTTGTCGAGCGCCGCCTGCTGGTCTGGCGCCCGGTTGCGAACGAAGCGCGGGCCTAGAGCCTGCCGGTTGGCCTTTTCCGGCGCAGGCTGCTGGCCTATGCTGACGTCAATTCCAGGGAGGATTTCATGCGCCATATCCCAGGTCGGATCGCCATTGCCTTTGTCGCGCTCGTTGCCGCGACCAGCCTCGCCACCGCCCAGAGCAAGCCCAAGGTGTCGATCGCCGTCGGCGGCGCCGGGTGTCTGTGCTACCTGCCGACCGTCCTGGCGCAGCAGCTCGGCGAATACGAGAAGGCCGGCGTCACCGTCGAGATGATCAACTTCAAGGGCGGGTCGCAGGCGCTCACCGCGGTGCTCGGCGGCAGCGCCGACATCGTCTCCGGCTACTTCGACCATTGCGTCAACCTCGCCGCCAAGAACCAGGCGCTGCAGTCGATCGTGGTCTATGACCGCTATCCGGGCTTCGCGCTCGTCGTTGCGCCCAAGGGCGGCATCAACTCGGTCAAGGATCTCGCCGGCAAGAACGTCGGCGTCAGCGCGCCGGGGTCCTCGACGCACTTCTTCCTCAACTACATGCTGCGCAAGGCCGGCGTCGATCCGGCCTCGGTCGGCGTCATCGGCGTCGGCCTCGACTCCACGGCCGTGGCCGCGATGGAGCAGGGCAAGGTCGATGCCGCGATCATGCTCGACCCCGCCATCACACTGCTGCAGGGCAAGTTCAAGGACCTGAAGATCCTCAGCGACACGCGTACCCAGAAGGACACGCTCGAAGTGTTCGGCGGCGAGTATCCGGGCGGCGCGCTCTACACCCGCGCTGAGTGGATCGCCAAGAACGAGGGCACGGCGCAGGCGCTGGCGACGGCGATCGTCGCCACGCTGAAGTGGATCCACTCGCATACGCCGGAAGAGGTCATGGCCAAGATGCCGGAAGATCTCGTCGGGCCGGACAAGGGGCTCTATCTCGCGGCGCTCAAGAACACGCTGGCGATGTATTCGACCACCGGCAAGATGGACCCGAAGGGCGCCGAGGCGGTGCTCGCGGTGTTCGCCCAGTCTGTGCCCGAGATTGCCAAGGCCAACATCGATCTGTCGAAGACCTATACCAATCGCTTCGTCGATCAGGCCAACGCCAAGATGGGCATGCTGGCGCGCTAGGCCCTACTTGCCGGCGGGGCAACCGGAGACTTCGGCGAGATAGGCTGTGCCGTCACGCGCGATCTCGGTGGCGGTGCAGCCGAACGCCTTGAGTTGCTGCGGCAGCAGGTCGACGGCTTCGCTGTCGCTGTAGATCAGGAAGCGCGGGTTTGCCGCGACGAACGGCGCAATGTCGCTGACCGCTACGCGCGCATCGATCGATGCCCAGCGCTCCACCTGGTGCTCGTTGGTCGGATCGGGGCTGGCCGTGCCGCGCGGTGATTTGAGATAGACGAGACGGCTTACGGCCGCGGGAGCGGCGCCCTCGCGCAGCTCGAGATATCGCAGTCCTTGCCCGGTCGCGATTGTCAGCGGGCTGCGGGCGCCATTGACCAGGGCAATCGAACGGGTCGTCAGGCTCTGCGGCGGGACAACGAGGCTGTAGATCAGCACCCCCGCTGCGGCCGCCGTCGCGGCATAGGCGCCTGCCGCCGCCCAGCGCATCCCGGCGATGAGTTGCACCGTGAACAGCGACAGGCCCAGCGTTGCGGCGATCACGTAGCGCATGTTGAAGGTGTGCGTGACCACGCTTGCGAAAGCGAACACCAGCAGCGGAATGGCGCAGGTGACCGCGATGATGATCGGAAGGTTGTCCGCGGGTCGGGGTTGCGCAGCTGCCGGCTTCCGGATCACGGTCCTGACAACGATGGCCACGATCAGCACGGTCAAAGGCGACAGCACGATCGTGTCCGCCCGGATCAGCAGGAATGGATAGTTCGCGGCCAGGATTACGAGCAGCGGCCGTGCGTAATAGTCCGGCGCACTGCTGTCGCCGGCATTGAAGGCCGTCATCTGCTGCATCAGCGGCCACCACAGGAATACGGACAGGCACGCAAGCCCGATGGCGATGACGTAGAGCCAGCGGATACGGCGATGCACCGCCATCCACGCGAGTTCCATCAGGCCGACCGAGGCTGCGAGCAGAACCGCGTAGAAGTGCATTCCGACCGCCGTGCTCAGCAGGGCGAAGATACCGGCGGCGCTCCACCAGGACGGCCGCTTGTCGGCGGGGATGTCCCACAGCACGACGGCAAGCGCGAAGCAGGCGGCGACCGGTGCGTTCTGGCGCGCCTGTGTCGCGAACAGGAACAGACAGCTGGTCAGGCACATCGCCATCGCGAGCAGCGCAAGCGGCGCCGCGTAGCGCCGCCGCGCCAGGATGAAGCCCGCGAGGCCGACGATGTAGATCGCCGCGATCGAAGGCAGGCGCAACGACAGCGCGCCGCCGCCGCCGAGCTGGATGATCTTCTGCAGCATGAGATGGTAGAGCGGCGGCGAGAACTCGGCGCCCTTCATCAGCGCGTCCCACACGCCTCCCGCGGTCGGCATGCGGGCGGTCCACACCGCAAGCACTTCGTCCATCCAATAAGGACGGGTCGCGGCAATCGCGCCTGCCGAGATCCAGAAGCTCGCCGACAGCAGCACGAACAGACCGGCATCCGCCACGCGGCGCACGGCGGCCCTGTCGCCAGGGGCGCTGATGGAGCCCGTGGCGGTCGAGGTCATTGTCACGACGCAAGCTCCCGCATGTCGGCGCGGTCCGGTTCGGCCTGCGACTGACGGCGCCGCACGATCTCGCGCCCGATACGGTCGGCGTTCGCCATGATGGTCAGGGTCGGATGTGCGGCGGGCAATGCCGGCAGGCTGGCGCCGTCCGCGACAAAGAGGTTGTCGCAATCCTTGAGTTCGCCATGGGCGGAGGTCGCGATCGGTCCGGCGCCGCGCATGGGGATCGTTCCCGCGTAGTGCGCGTCGGCGCCCGGCTGCAGCAGCGTCGTCGAGCCCGGCACTGCGATTGCCCCCAGCCGCAGGAACGCTCGCTTGAGGCTGCGGATCGACGCACGTAGTGCCGCCGACGCTGCCGTGGTCGTCGCGCCGTCGATCACGACACGTCGGGTGCCGCCGATGGCTTCGACGCGCAAAGTGCTCTCGCTCAGCGCGCCGGGGACATAACAGGTGGTCATCAGCAGCGCGGGCGCGAGCGCACGCGCGAGCCGCAGCGCAAACGGGCGAGCAACCGGCATTCGCGCGGCAAGCTGTGCGAGCGGCAGCGTGTCCGCTCCATAGATGACGCCGGCGGCATCAATGTCGTCGGCACGCCAGCGATAGAACAATTGGCCGAGACCGAAGGCGCGATCGGAAAAATCGCTTCCCACGTACGCCGGCATTACGAAAGCGACGGCCGCTGCGGGATTGCTCAGGAGCCGCACCGGGAGGTCGGTCAGGCGCAGCCGGCGCAACACGAGATCGGTCGTCGCGATGGTGCCGGCGGCGAGCACGACCGTCGGGGCACGCAAATACTTTCGTCGTCCCGCCACGTCCACCATGATGCGGTGGCCGGCGCCGTCCCGATCGAGCGCTTGCACGACATGGCCCGGCCGGTAGGAGAAATTGGCGTAGCGTTGCAGGGCTGGAACATCGCGTCCGCTGTCGTAGATGCTGCCGCGGCTGCAGCCATAGAGGCACAGCCCGCACTGCGAACAGGCCTGACGGTCGTCGAGATGGGCGTCGAGCACGGCGTTGGGCGCCGGGTAGAGCGTGAGCGGGCTCGCGGCGCGGCGGCGATAATTGGTCAGCAGCGCGCGCGAGGGCGCGTGCACGACGGCGGCGGCGTCGCAATCCGGTCCGCCACTGACGCCGATGCGGCGGCAGACGGCGCGATACGAAACATCCATATCCTCGGCGCCCGGAAAGCCAGCGAGATCGTCCCGATCGAACGGCACGGCGAGCGCGCCCCAGACCTTCGACAGACCGCCGCGCCCGAGCGACCCGGCGGCGAAGAAATCCGATGTGACAAGGCCGAGCTGCGCGCCGTAACCGGCGAGCGTCGCGCGCGCCTGCGACGTTGAGAGTTTGGGCGAAACGTCGTCGATGGTGGCGAGCGCGGACAGGTCGACGCCGAACTGGTCCTTCCAGCGCTGCGGGTCAGAACGGAACTCGCTGATCGGCCGGCTCTGCGGCGTCGCCGCAGCCTCGCCGTTCGAAGCGTCGAGCATCAGCACGTTCATTCCGGCACGCACCATCGGCCAGGCCGCGCTCACCCCGGCGGGCCCGCTGCCGACGACGATCACCTGCGGTGCATCGGTCATCGCTGCACCACGGTTGCTGCCAGCCGCAGCGGAAGCGCCAGCACTTCGAGCATGCCATCGGCGGCAAGGGCCAGCAGGCTGCGCGCGCGGCCGGCGCGGGCGAGCGCGCGCGAACCTTCAGGGCTCGCTTCGGCGAGCGCCAGCGCCATTCCCAGGCGTTGCATCAAGACGCTCCGCCCGCCAACCGGTTCGACGAGGCGCAGGAGCCGCGGCACCCGCACAAACAGACGGTTCAGCCGCATGGCGCCGGGCGATGCCGACATCTGCACGGCGCGGGCGTAGCGTCGCATCAACGCAGTGCCCGGTTCGGCGCGCAACACGTAGCGCAAGATCGCGCGGGCCTCGGCGAGGACGGCGCGACGCGCCGCCGGTTCGTTGAGCATGCCTTGCGCGAAGGGCATGAGCTCCAGCCCGAGACGGGCTAGGTCGTCCGCCGTCGGCGACGCGCGTGTGCCGGCCAGCCCCAAAATCCGTTCGCGGTCGATCTTCGGCAGCAACGGCAGTGCATTGGCGATCGCGCACAGGCGCAGCACCAGGCCGAGCGGCAGCGGGATGATCCGCATCCGGCCGCCGCG
>Ga0105245_10004327_pt1 | contig 12568 bp, 10 predicted proteins | sample KBSM54metaG_FD_81523 | JGI IMG/M metagenome (GOLD analysis project Ga0105245, IMG submission 81523) | Miscanthus rhizosphere microbial communities from Kellogg Biological Station, Michigan, USA - KBS M5-4 metaG | ecosystem: Host-associated > Plants > Roots > Rhizosphere > Soil | place... | reverse complement strand
TGAGCCAGCAACATCAGTAATTCCTTGCGGCGCTCCGTGCGTGGCAGGACTTTGCGCATCACGTCACGCATGCGCCCCAGCCATGCGGTCCATGATTCATACTCCGGACCAAATTCATTTTCAAGCCTTTTACGCACATCCTGGCTAAGCGCCGGACTATTTCCGTTTGTGGAAATTGCAATCTGGAACTCACCGCGGCTGACCACCGCAGGCGCATAAAAATCACAGTATTGGGGATCATCGACGGCATTGGCCAGTGCGCCGTTTTCGCGCGCTTCTTGATAAACCGCGCGGTTCGTCTCTTCAGAATCCGTGCAGGAAATCACCAGGAAATATCCCCGCGTCATTCCTCTGCGAAATTCAATAGCTTGATACTTGATACGCCCCTGATGCGCCCAAAGGCGAATGCGTGGCGTGATTCGCGGCGCGATGACGGTAACGTCCGTCGTCGAGCGCAGCACAGCTTCTATCTTTTGCTCGGCAATCAAGCCGCCTCCAACTATCAGCACCTTATGTCCTTCAAGCTTGAGAAAAATTGGGTAAAGAGACATGGCTATCCTTCCACTCCGTGCGGCACTCTGCCGGGTGAGGGATCGCGCAATACGGGCGGCAGGTCTTGTCCGGCAAGAAAAGTCCGCAGTGCCGTTTCCGAATGGCGCGCAAAAAACTGCCTCAGGTTTTCTATACCATGTCGTTCGTCAAGATAGCTGCGCAGCAGGCGCTCAATGGCGTCTGGCACTTCACTAGCCGCACAACGATAACCCACGGGGCGGCCAAAGCCGGCGTGCTCACCCACTGCGCCGCCAAGGCAGAAGTAATAAGCGTCCTGAATGCGGCCGTTAATTTTGAGCTTCTTGCCTTCCAGCCCGATATCCGCAATGCGATGCTGGCCACAACTGTTTGGGCAACCGGTTATGTTGAGTTTCAATTGCTGATCAAACTCAGGAATGCGTTCTTCCAACTCTTCAACCAGCCAGCGCGTGAAGGCTTTGGTTTCTGTTATTGCCAACTTGCAAAATTCGCTGCCGGTGCAAGCCACGGCGCCCCGCCAAAACGGCGAAGCCGTAACATGAAGCCCCGCGGTTTCCAGGCTAAGAATTACAGCCGCCGTGTTTTCGCGCGGTACGTTTACAATCACCAGGTTCTGCGTATTCGTTGTCCGAAGTTCTCCGTTCCCATAGCGCTCCGCAAGATCGGCTGCCGCGCGTAGCTGCTGCGGATTGAGACGTCCACGCAGCACCGCCGCGCCCACATAAAAAAGCCCTGGCTGTTTCTGCGGATGAACGCCAACATGGTCGCGGAATACATCATCAGGCTGCAGTTCCAGAGCTCCTGGCTCCAGCTTGTATCCCAACTTGCGCTCCAGCTCCTGCAAAAAGGATTCGGCGGTCCAACCGTGCTGCAGGAATAAATACTTCAGCCGCGCGCGCTCGCGATTTTCCCTCAGCCCGTCCGCATCGCGGAAGATTTCAGCCACTGCCTTGCTCACTGGAATGACCTGCTCCCAGCGCACGAAAGCGTTGAGTCGCACTGCCAAGTGAGGCTCGGTAGAGAGGCCTCCTCCCACGCGTATGGAGAATCCGGCTTCGCTCTTCCCTGCCACGTCGCGGACCGCTGGGGTAAACGCCAGATCATTGATCTCCGGATATGAGCACCAATCTTGGCAGCCGCTGATGCTGATCTTAAATTTGCGCGGCAGGTTATAAAACTCAGGATTGTCGACAAGCAACTGCGTCACTTCATCGACTAATGGTGAAGCGTCGCAGAGTTCATGCGCGTCCAATCCCGCGAGCGGGCAGCCCGTCACGGTGCGTGTCACGTCGCCGCATGTCGCCATTGAGGTCAGTCCGCAATCAAAAAGCGTCTGCAACACATCTGGAAGATCTTTAATGGTGATCCAATGAAGCTGTATGTTCTGCCGGACAGTGATATCGGCAATGCCGCCCGCATACTTTTCCGTGAGGCCGGCGATAGCACGTAGCTGCTTTGCATTCACGAAACCATTGGATAAACGAATGCGCAGCATGAAATACGGCATAGCGCGGCCTTCGCCGCCAACTCCGCCGACTGCGCCCGCGCCATCTCCCTGCGTGTAAACACCCCACCAGCGAAAGTAGGTCTTGATCCAGGCATCGGGGACCGCTGACAAACCCTTGCTGGCAAATTGTCGGATCTCCTCAAAGCACTCCCATGGATTCTTTTCCAGTTTGAGGCGCTCCGCCCGCTGGGCCTTGGTTTCTTTTACCGCCATGGTGGTTCCTGTGCTCATAGTCTTCGTCTTCCTGCTGTCAAAAAGTCAAATAGTCTCCAAAAGCAAAAAACCCATCGCCTCTGGCGATGGGTCCTGTTTTCCTAGTTTAAATGCGAATTAGGTAGCAGTTTCTCCAGCCAGAGACATGGTGGTCCCCTTGCAACAACAAGTACACATGTCCTGGCGAATAACTGTCATGGAAAGAAAGTATACGCGAGTAAACTCAAGTGTCAAGACTAACTTTTGCGTTTCAACCATTCAGATGAGTACCAGAATGGGACTGATTCATTTCTTTTTGAACACTATGCGGTAGTGTCCTATTTTGGAAATCAGGACACTACCAACCATTTAAGATTCCTTGACTCTCGCCATAAATCCGGACTATAGTGCCTTTTCATGCGTGACCGCCAGAACATTTCCGTCCTGAGCATGTGTTTGACAATGACAAGCACACGCACATCTATGCGAAAATCCGGCGAGCCGTCAGCGTAACGAAGCAGCAATCATTAGTTCCTGACCCACTCGCCGAAAGCGAGTGGGTTTTGTGCTTTCAGGTCCTTAACAATGAGTCGATCAAACCTGGACAATTCGGTATATGGCTGGCGGGCAGTAGTTCCGGCTACCTCCGCTAATCTGGGCTGCGCTTTTGATTGCGGCGGCCTCGCCCTGAGACTCTACCTGAGAGTGCTATTCATTCCTTCCGCCGGCGCAGAGTTGAGCCTGGAGTATCAGGGAAAGACGCCTGAGCGCTTCCCCATGTCAAGTTCGAACCTGATCCTGCACGCGCTGCGATTGGCGGCGGAGCGGCTCGATGCTCCTCCGCCGGCCGGCCACGTACTGGTGCAAAGTGATATTCCGATCAGCGTGGGTCTGGGCAGCAGTGCCGCTGCCGTAGTTGCGGGCCTGTTGCTTGGAGTCCAACATAGCGGAAAGGAAGTTGCTCCGGAACTGCTTTTGCGCTGGGCGGAAGAGATTGAAGGTCACATTGATAATGCGGCAGCCGCTTACTATGGCGGCCTGGTGTTGGCGCTTTGCAACAATATGGAGCGAGTTGTGGTTGCCAAGACTAACTTTCCTGACAGCATCCGTCTGGTGATCGTCACGCCATCAATCACAGTACCCACGCATCAGGCGCGAGAGGTCCTGCCCAAGAAGTATGACCGCGCTGACGTGTTGCATACACTGCAACGGGCCTCTCTCCTCTCCGCTACCTGCTTCTCAGGAAATTTTGATCTCTTTCCAGAGCTGTTCCAGGACAAGCTGCACCAGCCCTACCGACAGCAGTTGGTTCCCGGGATGGAGAAATGCCTTGGCCTGCGTCTTCCCGGATTGCTTGGAGTAGCCATCAGTGGGTCAGGTTCGTCAGTGATTGCCTTTACCACAAGCGACGAGATGCGAGTGGCCGAAGAGCTACAGAGAATCTTTACCGATGAGGGCGTGCCGACCGAAACAACATTTACCCTGGCCGATAACAATGGCGCAGGAGTTACGCGCGAGCTTATACCCCTGATGGAAAGAATCGGAGCGGTGTTACAGAAATTGGAGAAATCGTGATGTACGGAAAGCGTTTAATCGTGATTAAGTTTGGAGGAACGTCGGTGGGAAATGCCGAGAGGTTCCGCCAGTGCGCCGCAATCGTTAATGATGCGGCAAAGCATGACCGGATCGTGGTGGTGGTTTCCGCCATGGCAGGTGTTACCGATCTTATTTTCAAAACGATCGAAGCGGCCCGGAGTGGTGACGGCTCTGCCACAGAAACTCATTTGCAAAAATTTGAGAAAGTGCATCGTGAACTCGCCGAAAACTTATTTGAGAATCCGCGTCTGAGTGCCGCAAATGACCATATTGCTGAAGTCATCGCACAACTAAGAAATGCCTGCCATGCTCTTTCTGCATTGAGGTCAGACATTTCCGCGCAGACGGCAGATTCCCTTGTCGCGTTGGGAGAACGCATTTCAGCGTGGACGCTGGCCGGTTGTCTTCAGCAATTGGGATCGCACGCTGCGTTTGTCCGCGCGGAACAAGTGATCGTAACGGACAGTAATTTTGGCAACGCTGAGCCGGATATTGAGGCCACGCGCACTCAGTGCAAGCAATCGCTGCTTCCTCTGATCGAGCGCGGCATTGTGCCTATCGTCGCTGGATATAGCGGTGCGGACTCGCAAGGCAAGTCCACCACGCTGGGCCGCGGAGGGTCCGATTACTCCGCTACCATCATTGGCGCAGCTGCAGGCGCCGATGAAGTCTGGATATGGACCGACGTTGATGGTGTACTCACCGCTGATCCGCGCATTTGTCCTGATGCAGCCACGCTGCCGGAAATCAGCTTTGAAGAGGCGATTGAGCTTGCATATTACGGGGCGAAGGTAATCCATCCCAAGGCCGCATATCCCGCGGCGGAAGCCGGCTTCCCTGTCTGGATCAAGAATTCATTCCGCCCCAAAGTTGCCGGAACCAAGATCACGCATGATGCCCAGTCGGCCAACTCGCCAGTGAAGTCGGTGACTTCAGTAAAAGACGCCACGCTCATCTCGCTGTTCACGCGACGCGACGTTCATCCCGTGGAGCTTTGGGGAAGACTCTTTTTGCGCCTGGGACAGGAACAGATTGAAGTACTGTTTGCAACGCAGTCATCACCTGAGCATGCGCTGGGGTTGGTCCTGCGCAAAGCTGATGCAGCGCGCGTGCTGCAGTTGATTCACTCCATTTTCCGCATTGAACTCGCCCAAGGTGTACTGCTTCCCGCGGAGGTCAACAATGAAATTGCGGTCGTGGCCGTCCTGGGCGAATCGATGAAAGGGACGTGCGGAATCATGGGCCGCGTTTTTTCCGCTGTGGCGCGGTGTGATGTGAGCGTGATCGCCGTGGCGCAGGGAGCCAGCGAGCTCAGCATCTGCTTTGCTATTTCGGCGGCGCGCAGCGCGGAAGTTGTGCGTGCCGTGCACGACGAGTTTTGCCAGCCGGCAGGAGCGAACATACCTGTATGCCTGCGCCCCAGCGCCACAGTCGCGACGGGAGCACAATGAACACACTACCAATGAAGCCGCAGATTGCCGCGCACATCTTGCGTTGTGTCCACTGCGGCAAAGTGCAGGAAACTGCGGATCGAATGTTCCGATGTACGCAATGCTCGGAACTGCTGGAGGTGACATATTCGGAATGGGCATCGGCGCCGCCGGAGTTCGCGTTGCGCTTGAAAGAAATCTGGCGCGAGCGGCGAGGATCGTCACTGCCGGAAAACTCCAGCGGCGTCTGGCGCTTCCGCGAGCTGTTGCCCCAAGTTGATCGCCAAAACATCGTTACGATGTGTGAGGGTAATACGCCTCTGGTGCCCCTCAAGAAAGCTGCTCGCTCGCTACGATTGCCAAACCTTCTGGTTAAACATCAGGGCATGAATCCCACCGGATCATTTAAGGACACAGGAATTTCCGCAGCCATCACCATGGCAAAGGCAGAGGGGTTTTCCTGGGTATGCTGCGCTTCTACCGGCAATACGTCGGCTTCGGTCGCCGCTTACGCCGCGCGCGCTGAGATGAAGAGCATCGTCCTTTTGCCTGCCGGACAAGTTGCCGCCGGAAAGCTGGCACAAGCACTGGAATACGGCGCAAATGTTTTGCAGCTGCGCACGGATTTTGATGGCTGCCTGAGAGTTCTGCATGAAGTGGTGCGTAAATTTTCTGCCTATCTTCTGAACTCCCTTAACCCTTATCGATTGGAGGGTCAGAAGACGGTGGCATTTGAATTGATGGAGCAACTGGATTGGCGCGTCCCCGAACATGTAATTGTTCCCGGAGGAAATCTGGGAAACAGTTCTGCGCTGGGCAAGGGCTTTATGGAGCTGCGCGATCTTGGCCTGATCCAGTCGCTACCCAAGATTTCCATCATTCAGGCTGCAGGGGCCAATCCACTCGTCCGTACGATGCGAGAAAACGGCGGTGCAGAGCTAATTCGCGTGACTCCCGAGACCAGGGCAACAGCCATCCGAATTGGCAATCCCGCTTCCTGGCGAAAAGCGGTGAATGTGCTGAAAAGCAGCGGAGGCATGTGCGAAGAAGTCAGCGAAAAAGAGATTGCGCAGGCCAAGGCAGAGCTGGGGACAGAAGGAATCGGCTGCGAACCGGCATCGGCAGCGACTCTGGCGGGGCTTAAGAAACTCGTGGCCGCAGGATTTGTACAGTCCGCAGAGACGGTTGTTCTTGTGCTGACCGGGCACATGTTAAAGGACGTTGATTATATGAAGCAGTTGCCGGGACAAAGTCTGCTTGGCCCCATGGAAGCAGACGGTGACGCGGTAATTAGGACACTGGAGCAAATCTATGCCCGGCATTGAAGATGCGGTAGAGAAGCAGAAATCGTCCCGACGCAACCCCGAGCAGGTGCGGGTCGGCATCATTGGTTATGGCACCGTAGGTCGCGCCACGGCTGAGATTCTCTCCAGCCATGCTGAAGAGATCAGCCAGAAAACCGGGGGCGTTTCTATCGCCGTTACTCGAATCTGCCGTAAGAAGCCGCGCGCTAGTGAACTGGGCGTAAATGGAATCACCGTGGTTTCCGATTGGCGGCAGGTGGCCACCGCTGATGACGTGGATATTGTGGTGGAAGCAATGGGCGGAACGTCGGTTGCCCGTGATGTGGTGCGCACGAGCCTGCAAAACGGCAAGGCCGTAGTCACGGCCAACAAAGCTCTCATTGCTCTACATGGAGACGAGCTATTTGCCTTGGCGCAGGAGAAAAATCTTCCAATAGGAATTGAAGCCACGGTAGCGGGCGGCGTGCCGGTGATTCGCGCAATCTCTGAAGCGCTGGCGGCAGACCGCATTCAGGCGGTCTACGGAATTGTGAATGGCACGTGCAATTACATTCTTACGCAGATGGAAGAACACGGCATTGAGTTTGCGCACGCATTGGAGCAGGCCCAGGCCGCGGGCTACGCTGAAGCTGATTCCAGCCTGGATATTGACGGGCTTGACGCTCGCGACAAGATCGCCATCCTGGCGCGAATCGCTTTTGGCCATGCTGTTCGGGCTTCAGAGATACCGGTCACCGGCATTCGCAGCATCACGTCCACTGATTTCCATTACGCGCACCGCTTGAACTCGACCATCCGCCTTGTGGCATCCGCTGAGCGGGCGGACGGAGGGGTGCACATCGCCGTGCAGCCTTGGCTGGAGCCGCGCGACTCAATGCTGGCCAAAGCGGCAGGCGCAAACAATGCGATTTTTATTGCCGGTGAAAGCGTGGGCACGCAGATGCTTTACGGACGCGGCGCGGGCGGCAGCGCTACAGGTACCGCCGTACTTTCAGACGTTTTACAGATTGCCCGCCAGATTGCACAGGGACAAACACAGAGCAGCCTACTTGAAGGATTCGATTGTGCAGAACCACTGCGCCCGCTGCCTCGGCCCAATCCGGTGAGTTGGTTCCTCCGTCTTACCGTGAATGACCAGCCGGGAATTCTTGCCCGCACGGCTGAAGCGATTGCGCGCGAAGGAATCAATATCGATTCTGTAATTCAGGAACCCAACATGGCGAAAGACCGGCTCTCATTTGTGATTACGCTGGAGCCAACGTTGGAAACAACCGTCCAGCGCGCCTTGGAAGCTATCAATCGATTTGAATTCATGCGCGCGCCGGTACTCCTGCTGCCGATGATTTCTTCAGCCGAAGAACACGTGTAGGAAAATTGGCAATTGAGTAATTTGGTAAATGAGCAAATGAAACCTGCAGGTTGGTCCATGAAGCGTCCTCGGACTCAATCCTCATTTACCAAATCACCAATTCAGTCATTTACCAAATCCGCTTGGTTCTGGCTCCGCGACTCCGTCCGCCCGCGGATCAGAAGCTGCCCAGTTCATACCGGTTTTCGAGTTGTGCATTACGGCCTGGCCGCGCCCCATGAGCGCGGTGTAATCGCCGCGGACAATCAAATTGTGCCCCTTCTGCCGCAAAGCCTGAATTACGTCGGGCGCAACTCGTGATTCGATCAAAATATCGCAACTGACCTGACCGCTAGTGACAGTGAAGCGCGGCGCTTCCAGCGCGCCTTGAATATTCATTCCGTAGTCAACCAGATTGGAAACGAACTGTGCATGCGCAAGCGGTTGGTTGGCTCCGCCCATGATTCCGAATCCGATATGCGCGTCTCCGCGCTCCATAAAAGCAGGAATAATCGTGTGGAAAGGACGTTTGCGCGGCTGCAGCGCGTTGGGGTGGGAAGGATCCAGCGAAAATAAAGCGCCACGGTTCTGCAGCGCAAATCCCATGCCATCCACCACCACGCCGGAGCCAAACGCTGAGTAATTGCTCTGAATCAGGGAGGCAATATTGCCGTCTTTATCAACGGCGGCAAGATATGTGGTATCGCTGGTGGCGGGATGTCCGGCGCCTGGATTGCAATTGGCCTTCTCTGGATTGATTTTTGCGGCGCGCTCTTTTGCATAGCTCTTATCCAGCAAACCCGTCACGGGCACCGCAGAGAAGCGCTGGTCTGCGTTGTAACGATAAAGGTCAGCATAAGCGAGTTTCATGGCCTCGATTTTCTTGTGTAGCTCTACCACGCCTTTCGGGCCGTCCTTATCAGGCGCAAAAGTTTCCATGATATTGAGCATTTCCAGAGCGGCCATGCCCTGGACGTTTGGCGGAAGCTCGTAAATTTTCCATCCACGGTAATCGATGGAGATGGGCTCTACCCATTCAGCGGAAAAATCCGCGAGGTCCTGCAACTCCATTGTGCCGCCCATGGCAGAAGACGTTCGCACGATCGCCTGGGCAATCTCGCCTTTGTAAAAAGCGTCGCGACCTTTTTCCGCGATCATCCCCAACGCTTTCGCAATGTCAGGATTGTTGAACGTTGCGCCCAACTCCGGCACTTTGCCCCCGGGGAGAAACACCCTTCGTGCTTCTGCCGTTTTGCCAAGCTTGCCTTCCTCGGCGGCCCAGTAATCCTGGATGATCTCCGGTACAGCGTAACCGTGTTCAGCGTAATAAATTGCCGGCGTGAACAGGTCCTTCCATGGCAGCTTTCCAAAACGTTTATGCGCCTGGCTCCAGCCGTCGACTGCGCCAGGAACGGTAACACTGTGAATGCCATCGTGCGGCATAGCCGTGATTCCATGTTTGGCCAGAAAGTCGATGGTCAGTTTTCGTGGCGCCCACCCGCTGGCATTTAAGCCATAAAGCTTTCCGGCCTTTGCGTCCCAGTAGATCAAGAAGAGATCGCCGCCGATTCCATTCATCATGGGCTCGGTCACGCCTAGAACGGCATTTGCGGCAATCGCGGCATCCATAGCCGAGCCTCCGTGGGCCAGGGTCTGCGCGCCAGCCTGTGAAGCCAGGTAATGGCTGGTAGCCACAATGCCCCGGTCCGTCATCACCACGGAACGGCCATAGGAACGGTCTTGACTGGAAGCGTTGTAAGTCATTAGTAAAACCAAAATGGAGAGAAGAATTCCGCGCAACTTTTCACCTCTGATTGCCGCTGAGCGATGAATTATAGCTGAGCATCGCCAGCTATGAAGTCTTCTTCTTCCAGCTGAATCTCCGTCCAATGATCCCTTTGATGATCAGATGGTCCGTAGAGCGCGTTACTCCCCATCCCACTCCAAAATTAATTTCCCAGTCAGGCGAGACATTCAGGTCAATGGAAGGAAAAAACTGCTGTTGCTGCTCCGCAACGGGATCAAAGCTGCCGATGGGGCCAAGGGATCCGTAGTATTCCAGACCGCCTGCAATGATTTTGGAGAAATCGTAAGACACCTTTGCGTTGGGAGAAAATTCAAAACCCTGGCTGACATTGTCTCCGTGTAAGGATTTATCGACAGTGGGATTGAAAGACAGATACCAGGGCCCAATCTTTTTATCGATGATGGGACGCATCTCCCATGTCCATGTGTCGGGCGAAAAACTATGGCGTTGATAGCCAATCTCATTGGAAAGGCTCAGGCCCACTGGCCAATGCCATTTCTCCGGAATACGGAAGCGGGGACGTATATGGTCCCCCACCCAATCCCAGCCATCACCTGAGCGGGCGCTGGTAAAGATATAAAAACCAGTCTCAAACCAATCATTCCATCCCTGGGTGATCTCAATGGTTTCATGAACGGCATGGTTCGTGGGACGGACGCCATTCACCACGCTCTTTTCGCCTTGGGCCGTCCAGTTGGTATGGAATTCCACCATGGTGCTGTAGGGCTCGACCGTATCAGCGCCATAGACCTGGATCTCATAATTATCCTGCGCGATCAAGTAAACCGGACAGAGATATGCCACTGCAAGAATGAACAATACCGCCTTCGCGATCATTAGGACCATCCGGGAAAGATATTGCACAGAGGATTGGTTATAAACTTTTGCAGCGGTAAACTCAAACCGCCCCGGCATTACTTTTCGCCGGCAGCACAAATAAAGAGGGCCGCTCCGTAGCGGCCCCCTTTATACCTTTTCTCTACCTGCCTCTTACTGTTCAGGCTGCTTTGGCAGCTCTTTTTCTTTCAGCCCAGCGCTTTTTCATCATTTCTGAAATGCGCCTTTTGGCAGCCGCACTCAAATGCCTGCGTCCGCGCCTGCCATTACCTACGGCCGCAATACCACGACGGCCATTCATGGAACCCCGAAGAGCGGAAATAGCCTGCTCCAGGCGGTCTCTTTCCGATTCTAGCTCTGAGATAATCTGTTGCGTATCCATATAGCTCCTTCCGAAGAGCATGCTACCAGCGCAGAAACTATCCTGCAAGACGAATTAGTTCTAGATTCTCTAAGACGAGCAATAGTTCACCCCTTGCTGAGGCAGTTTGTGAAATAGGTTTCAGCCAATCACGAGGAAAGCGGAGAAGCATTAAGTTTCTATGGCATATTTCCTAATTTAATTTCGCAAATCGCCATTTAAAGGAAACGTACAGTTGTTGCCCTTACCCATTCTGCTGCTCGTCACTTAGGCAGAGCTGGTTTTTCCATTGCACTAATTATTTTTATTAAGTGTGGTTGCAATCGTAAAAAGAGGCGTAAGTTGCTGCTCGCAACAGATCTACGCGTCAAATTCCGGCCTTCTTACAGGAGCATCATTGAAAAAGCCAGCATGGCTTTATCTTCGTAAGATGCTTCGTCGCACGGTAAAAGAGGGGTTTCCGATTAGCAACGGCTACTCACAATATCAAAGCGGGGATGGGCTTGCGCTAACATTCCAGCCTGTTCCATTTAGACTTATCACCTATGGATATAAGCGCTATAACCTATACATTCAGGAGAATGGAGCATTGAGCAATATTGAACTTTGGATATTTTTGAAGGCAATACATGTGAGTGGATGCTTGGGCCATATAAGTATCGGTATACGACGTTAAGTGATCTGGGCCAGCACCCTGGGTAGAAGGTACCCTCCGAGAAACTAGCTGGGGAAGTGGAAGTGCACATCGTGCTTGGATGGAATCGCTACACCATTCCGTGTAGCCGGATGAAAGCGCCAATCTCGCAATACCGCGATGACGCGTTCGTCAACGCCATGACCGAGGCCTTGAAGAAGCCGCTCTTCCACCACAGCGCCCTGTGCGTCAATGGTGATTTCCACAATTACGTCACCGCCCTGTATACCGCTAGGCAACTCTGATCGGGGAATCTTAAGGTCTTGAAACGCTACGGGTAGAGCCGGCTTGACTTCGTCGCCGCTGGCGAGTCCGTCATAGGCCGAGCCATTTTCAGAACCGACTTCTGCGGGACTTGGCGCCTTATCCGCCTCTTCGATTACATTGTTGCGTTTGCGGAGCTTGGTTTTTTGCGGCTTTTTGCGAGAGGTAGCCGGTAGCGAGAGAAGAGGTGGGCTGCTGGAGGCGGCTATCTGGACATCAGTTGGAACATATAGAACGACCGATGATGGTGTTGCACTACCACCGTCTCCGCGCGCAATCAGGGCGGGTCTCACGAACATGGGAACGGTAGGCCAGCAAAACAGAACCAACACCGCCAAATGAAATAGTATCGAGACGCAGACAGAGAAACTCCAGCGACGCCGCCGAGCCGGCTGACTCTGCGTGAGCGTATTCCATTCATGCCGGTCCTGCTCGAAAGAAAGATCCATCTGCCCTATTTATTTAGACGACAAGCTTATTTTAGTGTTATCAAAGAGCCGTTTAAACCACAAAGCACAGCAACCGGTGTTATCTCCACTCTACCCAGAGGCGAAGAATTGGAGCAAGAAAAAAGGATGTGGGAAGGTCTGAATTACTAAAGGCTGTCGATAGCCGCCCTGAGTTCACGCACACTGCTTTCTTTAACCACCATGTGCTGGTACTCGCTATTGGTTAGTGTGCCCATCTCAATCTTCTG